>Ga0307471_100000993_pt1 | contig 15142 bp, 15 predicted proteins | sample atmos_gasesAM3C__2_FD_204566 | JGI IMG/M metagenome (GOLD analysis project Ga0307471, IMG submission 204566) | Hardwood forest soil microbial communities from Morgan-Monroe State Forest, Indiana, United States - atmos_gasesAM3C_515 | ecosystem: Environmental > Terrestrial > Soil > Temperate... | reverse complement strand
ACCGCGCCGCGCGTGGGGATCTACGGCTTGAACGGAGAGTGGGAAGTGGAGAACCACGGGATCGCGCCGGACATCGAAGTGGAAAATGATCCGGCGTCGGTGGCCGCGGGCCACGACCGGCAGCTGGAGAGAGCCGTGGAAGTCACGATGGAAGCGCTGAAGAAGAATCCCGTCGTGATCCCACAGCACCCGCCGTATCCGAACTATCACAAGAAGCCGTAGAGCAGCGATTCTCTTCACGAGGGCGCAGCCGGCCGCGGCGAGCGCCCTTGCGAGTAAGACGTTCCCTAGTCCGTCACATTCGTCGTTTTCAGCAACATCCATGAGAAGTGTGGGCAGAAGCGGATCGACGGCGCAAAAGACGCTCCGCGCCGCACTGTGCTATTTTTAAGGTCCTATTTTTCATGCCGGAACTTCCCGAAGTCGAAACAGTGGCGCGCGGATTGAGGCAGGCGATCCTGGGGCGCCGAATCCTGTCAATCACCTTGGGCAAGACGGATTTCATCGACGATCCGGTGGCGCTGGAACAACATTTGCCGGGACGCCAGATCGAAGCCGTGGAGCGCTACGGAAAATTCATGTTGCTGCGGCTTTCGGCGGTGATTGGGATGGCCCGCACTCCAGCCAATGGAGACGCGGCGCCGGCGTCATTGCTGGTTCATTTGGGAATGACCGGGCATCTCGCGCCGATTCCCGCCGAGTACCCGCGAGAAAAACACACGCATGTCTGCCTGCTTCTGAACGATGGGCGCGAATTGCGCTACACGGATGCGCGGCGATTCGGGCGCATAGCGTACCTGACGGAAGCGATACTTGCCGAAGAATTGAAAGAATTCGGCGTTGATCCGCTGGAGATGAGCAAGGAAGAATTTGCGAACAGGATTCATGGCCGTCGCGCACGGATCAAGGCGCTGCTTCTGGACCAGAGCGTGTTGCGCGGCGTGGGCAATATTTATGCTGACGAGAGCCTGTGGAGAGCAAAAATCCATCCGGCACGGTTGGGAACAGATTTGAGCAGGAAACAAGCGGAGACGCTGCGCCGCGTGCTGCAGGAAATTTTGCAAAAAGCAATCGTAATGCGCGGATCCTCCATCTCCGATTTTCTTGACGCCGCGGGGGAGCCGGGAGAATATCAGCGCCACCATCGAGCTTATGGCCGCGAGGGAAAGAATTGTTACCGCTGCAAGTCGGTGATACGGCGCGCGATTGTGGCGGGGCGAAGCAGTTATTTTTGCCCGAAATGCCAGCCACCGCCGCGCGGTTTCGCGTTGCTCCCTTTACCTCGGCGCGGAAAAGCAGGAAAAAGATAATGCGGAGACGCCGAGAACGCTGAGAAATCGCAGAGAAGCAAGGGGAATCTGGGTGCGAGCCGTTCTCCAAAGAGTCAGTCGCGCGAAGGTGACGGTCGAAGGGCGCGTGACGGGTGAAATCGGCGGCGGGCTGATGATTCTACTCGGCATCGGCCGCGGCGATACTTCCGCGGTCGCCGCCTCGCTGGCTGAAAAATGCGCGAACCTGCGAATCTTCGAGGACGATCAGGGCAAAATGAACCGCTCGCTGCTGGAAGTAAAAGGCAGCGTCCTGGCGGTCTCGCAGTTCACGCTCTACGGCGATGCGCGCGGCCAACGCCGGCCGAGCTTCATCACTGCTGCTCCTCCGGAGCTGGCCAATACTCTCTATGAAGAGTTCTGCGAGTCGCTGCGAAAACTCGGCGTGACGGTGGCAACAGGGATTTTCCAGACGATGATGTCTGTGGAGCTTGTCAATGAAGGCCCGGTCACGATTCTCCTCGATTCCGACAAAGCGTTCTGAGCGGAGAAACGCGCTCGATCAAACGCAACCATGGACGAAAGCGGCCGTATTGCGCGAATTGAAGGCGCTGGCGGACCCGAAAGTGCGCGCTAAAATGGCGTACTTTGGCGTGGATGTTCCGAAGGCGCATGGCATTTCCGTGCCCGTACTCCACAAATTCGCAAGACACATCGGGAAGGATCACCGGCTTGCGCTGCAGCTTTGGACGACCGGCATTCATGAGGCGAGAATCCTGGCAACGCTGATCGGCGAGTCAGAAAAAGTCACCGCGGCCGAGATGGAACGCTGGGTGCAGGATTTCGACTCCTGGGACGTTGTGGACGCGGCCTGCTGCTACCTTTACGCGCAGACCGAGTTCGCCTGGAACAAGGCGATGGCGTGGCGCCGAAGGCGCGAAGAATTCGTGAAACGCGCGAGCTTCTCGCTGGTTGCGTACTTGAGCTACAAAGACAAGTCAGCTTCCGATGCGCGCTTTGTGCGATTTCTGCGCATGATCGAGCGCGAAGCGTACGATGAGCGGCACTTCGTGAAGAAAGCCGTCAACTGGGCCTTGAGAAATATTGGCAAGAGGAACGCCCGGCTCAATCGGGAAGCGATTAGCGCGGCGGAGAGAATCCGGCGACAGGGATCACGGGCTTCGCGGTGGATTGCCGCGGACGCGCTTCGCGAGTTGAAGAGCGCGGCGGTACAAGCCCGGTTGCGACAGAAGACTGCGTGAAGAACACGATGCCCAACGGAAAAAAGAACGAGCTAAAGATCCGCCGAGCGAAGAGCGCAGACGCGCCTCGCCTCGCGGAGCTTTCTGGGCAACTTGGTTATCCGGCAACTGCCGCGCAGATGCGCCAGAGGCTACGCGGAATCAAGCCTGCGTCTCAGCACGCGGTATTCGTCGCTCAATCAGGCAAAGATGGGGTGATCGGCTGGGTGCATGTGAGCAGGCAGCCGTTGCTGGAAGTGGAAATCCGCGCTGAGGTGAATGGCCTGGTCGTCGCGGAGGGGCAGCGAAGCCTAGGGGCTGGCGCGCGATTGCTGGCAGCCGCGGAAGATTGGGCGCGCAAACATGGCTGCAAGGGCATGTCGGTCCGTTCGAACGTAATCCGCGAGCGCGCGCATCAATTCTATGAACGCAACGGCTACGAGCACTACAAGACCCAGAAGTCCTTCCGTAAACCACTGTAAACGCGAAAAACCGTTTCTTGGTTATTCCCCGGAAACATCGCCCGCGCTGGTTTCTCCATATATATCGCATTGCGATATACTTACTGCATGCCAAAGGAAATCACCACCGCGGAGTACCGGGCTCTCGCGGAATTGCGCTATCGCATTCGCAGGTTTGTGCAGGAAGGCGACGCCGTGGCACGCGGGGCAGGTTTGGAACCGCAGCAATATCTGCTTCTGCTGGCGATTCGTGGGATTCCCGAGGGTGAAGCACCGACCATTCGCATTTTAGCCGAGAGATTGGCATTGAAGCACCAAAGCACCGTGGAGCTCGTCGACCGGCTGGAAGCGCATGGTTATGTGCGCCGAGCCCGCAGCCGCGATGACCGCAGGCGTGTATTGGTGTCACTTCTGCCGCGCGGCGAACAATTACTCGAGGAAGTGGCCCAGCAGCGCATCAGCGAACTGCGCTCCAGCGGTGCTGCCTTTGTCGATGCCATCAGCGCCTTGCTGGAAGCCGGACGAACATCACGTGATAGAACACACGGGGCAAAAATTCTCCGCACCAGATCAGGAAAGAAACTTGGCTGACGCTAGCAAGACCAGCGTGCTAATCAGAACCCACCGCCACCACCACCACCGAAGCCTCCGCCCGAAAAACCGCCACCGCCGCTGAAGCCGGAGCCGCTGGAACTGCGCGGTGCGGAAGCCATGACGCTGCTGGCGCGCGAGGACATGGAGCTCAAGTCGTTCGTAAACATCACAGGGTAAAAGTTCGGGCCGTAGGAACCGCGGTACCAGTCCGGCGGTTGCGTCATGATACCCTGAAACGCTTTGCTCCAGTTTTTCTCCACGCCGAGCGCCATGGCGAACGGCAAAAACTTTTCAAACATTTGCGGGGTCTTGATGGTTTTGTTGAAACGGTCGGACTCCACGTGATTGAGAAAGTCCTCGAAACCGAGGACCCCTTCCATGGCGCGCGCGCCCTGTTCGGTGTGCGCGGGCATGAACCAGCCAAACGCGCAGATGATACCGGCCGAAAGAATCCCTGCGATGATGAAGGTAAGCGGCGCCATGCCCATGCCGGACGCGACGGCACTCCCACCCCAAATGGAAATAACGCCAACGACGATGCCGGCCCCCAGATAGCCGGCGCGCACGCTGTCTGGCCGGCGGCTATAGTAGCCGTGGGTCACAAGTGATTCGAAGATGCGGCTCTTGATGTCGGGCAGGTTCTTGTAAAAGCGGTTTTCGAGGCTGGACATGCTAACGGTGTCGCCGACTGTGCCGACGGAAAAGAGTCCGTTCAGGAGCACCTGCTCGTGCGGCTTCAGCTTGGACCATTCCGAGCGGTCTTTTTTCAGAATGAAATTGTAATCCTTGCTGTGAACAAGCCCTAACATGCTGTCTTTCTGGTGCTCTTCGATGACCATGTAACCACGCACAGCGAGATCCACGATGGAGGAGGTGATGTCGCGCATATCAGCGGAATCATCCACGAGCGTTCCCGCTTCACCGGGAGTGAGCTGGTCCGGTGGTTCGTACTGCGCGGCGATGGGACGGAGCCTTGGGTCGCGGCCCTTCGTCCACCACAGATAAAACATGATGGCGAAAACCGCGAAAGGTGCGCCCAGCGGCCAATTGCTGCGGAAGAAGAGAGAAGCTTTATCGAACGACGTGGGTTCATGCACAAAGCCTTTGTCGAAAGCGACGGCGATGGTCAGCCCTTCGTGATACCGGAGCGCTTCCTTCGCATGGACTTCGACACCGTTGCCGGCGACTTCCACGTCGGCATCATGCGCCGTGGAGCGGTAACCACCCGTGAACGGATTGGCGCGAATGTTGGTGGTGCCTTCGGGAAGAACGATGCGCGCGCCCGCGGCCTGGATTGGAACGTCCCATTCGTCCCCGGTGACATTCCAATAAAGCTCGTCATGATCCTCAAAAAAACGCAACGCGTCGGAGACGGTGTATTCAATCGAGATGGTTTGCGTGGAATTGTCGGCGTTGGGAACGTAAATCTTCAGCTTGCGGTAGTGACGTACGCGGCTGGTGTCAAATTTCAACTTGCGGCCGTTGCTGTCGGTGACGGATTTCACGTTCAGAAAAAGGGAGTAGTTGAGCCCCTGCGGAGTTACGTACTCGACAGGGATGGTGCGGTAGAGGCCGTGCCAGAGACCACCGATGAAGCGCACCTGGATGTTTTCCGTGACGTCGATGGAGCCGTTCGGTGAGACTACGATTTCCGCATCGAATTTCTCGATGCGCAATTCCTTGGTGGTGAGGGCGGAGGTAGACGGAAAGAAAAGAGAAAGAAGTAGTGCGACGGCGAACATCCAGTGGATCGGATTGGAACGCAAACGCATCATGGACGCAACGATCGTGCGCTTACGCCTTCGGCGCGTCAAAGCTGACCTTGGGTGCTTCGCGTTCCGCTGGCGCGGAGACCTCGAAGAATTGCCGCTCCTTGAAGCCCAGCATGCTGGCAAAAATATTGGACGGGAATTGCTCGATCTTGGTGTTCAGGTCGCGAACCACAGCATTGTAATAGCGGCGCGCGTTCTGGACGGTGTCCTCGATTTGCGTCAGCGAATTCTGGAGCGACGTGAAGCTCTCAATGGCGCGGAGCTGCGGGTAAGCTTCTGACAGTGCAAACAGGCTCTTCAGCGCGCCGGAGAGCATGTTTTCCGCCTGGGCCTTATCGGCAGGCCCAGTGGCGTTCATTGCGCGGTTGCGTGCATTGATGACGCCCTCGAGCGTGTCCTTTTCGTGTCCGGCGTAGCCTTTCACGGTTTCCACAAGATTGGGGATCAGGTCGTAGCGGCGCTTCAGCTGTACGTCAATGTCGGCCCAGGCGTTGTCGCACTGCACCTTCAGCCGCACCAGGCCGTTGTACATCCCAACCAGAAAAACTATGAGCAGAACGAGGAGGCCTAGAACAATCAAACCAGTCATCGGACAACCTCACGCGCGTTGGAGTGCCTGCAAACTTCCGGTGCAGCCAATATACGTGGGGGCTTCACGCATGTAAAGCAACGCTGTGCACCTGCCGCAGAGAAGTTTTGTAAAGGGGAATCCGCGAGCTTCCACGCCGGAGGGTGAAGTCCGGTGTGAATACCAAGCGCAGAAGTTATTTATTGGTATAGTATATATTTTATATTATCCTTACGAGGCTCTCCAAGAGCTCGCCTCATCATGCTATTCAAGGCACAAAGCGCTGCCGTATATGGAATCGACGCCTACGTTGTCGAAGTCGAGGTGGACGTGGGCTCAGCGCGCATGCAGGATTTCAACGTTGTGGGGTTGCCCGATAATGCGGTGAAAGAAAGCAGGGAGCGCATCAAAGCTGCTCTAAGAAACTGCGGTTATGAGTTTCCCTATGGCCAGGGTGTGACTATCAATCTGGCCCCTGCCGATGTGCGCAAGGAAGGATCGGGATTCGATTTGCCCATGGCGCTGGGGCTGGTCGGATGCCAGGGACAATTCTTCGGCAAGCAAATCGACAAATGCATGTTTCTCGGTGAATTGTCGCTGGATGGCAGCGTGCGTCCCGTACGTGGGGCGCTTTCCGCGGCACTCGCGGCGCGCGAGAGTGGATTGCAATCGGTGGCCGTCCCCGAAGCCAACGCCAAGGAAGCGGCCGTCGTCGAGGGCGTGAACGTTTTTGCTCTCAAATCGCTCCCGCAAGCCGTGGATCTGGTGAATTCGCCGGAGTCTTTTACTCCGATAAAAGTGGACGCGCACCAGATGCTTTCGGAGGCGGCGCAGTATTCCGTGGACTTGCGCGATGTCCACGGCCAGCAAGCTGCCAAGCGCGCTCTGGAAGTAGCCTGCGCGGGAGGACACAATATTTTGTTCATCGGGCCGCCCGGGGCAGGGAAGACCATGCTAGCGAAGCGTATTCCGACGATCCTTCCGCCCATGTCCCTTGAGGAAGCCATCGAGACGACGCGCATTCACAGCGTGGCCGGTGTTCTCGAAGACAGCCGCGGGCTGGTCGGTACGCGGCCCTACCGATCGCCGCACCACACTATCAGCGACGCCGGACTAATCGGAGGCGGCGCCGTGCCGCGGCCGGGGGAAGTCTCACTGGGGCACAACGGGGTGCTCTTTTTGGACGAGTTGCCGGAGTTTCAGCGCAATGTCCTGGAAGTGATGCGCCAGCCGCTGGAGGACGGGGCCGTAACGATTTCGAGAGCGGCCGTCTCGGTGACGTTTCCCTCGCGGTTCATGCTGGCAGCGGCCATGAATCCCTGCCCTTGCGGATATTTTGGCGACCCCACGCGAGAATGCCACTGCACGCCGCCCATGATCCAGCGCTACGTCTCGAAGATTTCCGGCCCGCTGCTGGACCGCATTGATATTCACATCGAGGTTCCCGCGGTGAAGTACAAGGAACTGCGGGCGCCATCTTCCGCGGAAGAGTCCGCTTCGGTGAGGCAGCGTGTGATCGCCGCGCGGGATAGGCAACTCGAAAGGTATCGCGCCGAGAAAAAGACTTACGCCAACGCACAAATGATGCCGAAGATGATTCGCAAGCATTGCGCCATTACGGCCGATGGCGAAAAGCTGCTGGAAAACGCCATCACCCGCCTGGGGCTTTCCGCCCGCGCTCACGACCGCATTTTGAAGGTCGCACGCACCATCGCGGACCTCGATGCCGAATCCAACATCCAGCCGCGCCATCTTAGCGAAGCCATTCAATACAGAACGCTGGATCGTTCTTACTGGGCCTGAGCAGCTACCAATTGGCCGGTTTGCTCCATTGACTCCGTTTCCGTTGCTGTGTTACCCATAAAGCGCCCACGTTAGGGGCTTTCAGGGCGGCCCCAACGATAAACATGGTGCCAGACAGCAAGCACCTCGAAATCACGCTGGAGACGCAGGTGGAGAGCGTCAACCTCGCCGAGGAGATGTGTCTTCGCGTAGCGGAAGCAGCGGGTTTTGGCGAGGATGACTGTTACCGCATCGGAATGAGCGTGCGCGAAGGCGTGATCAACGCATTTCATTACGGAAACCAGGAACGCCCCGAAAAGAAGATCCACCTTGCCGTAGATATCACTCCTGAGAAACTGATTATTCACGTGCTGGACGAAGGTCAAGGATTCCGCCTTGCCGATGTCCCGGACCCTCTCGCAGAGGAAAATCTTCTCAGTACCTCAGGACGCGGAATTTTTCTGATGCGAGCGTTCATGGATGAGTTCGACGTGGTGCCGGGCCGAACGGGCGGCGCGGAAATCGTGATGTCGAAAAAGCTGCCGCCGCCAGGCAGTGATTCGACAAACGGCCGTGGCCGGCAAGATGCGTCGTCGCAGCAGGGAGCCTAGAAAAAGAGATGTCATTGCGTGCGACACACCGCGATGCCGGGCAAGTCACCGTCGTGGACTTGAGCGGCCGCATCGTGCTGGGCGATGGCAGTGCCCTGTTGCGAAAGACGATCCGGGGACTGTTGGAAGACCAAAGGAAAAATATTCTTTTGAATCTCGCCGACGTGGACTACATCGACAGTTCCGGGATCGGCGAGCTCGTCAGCGCATTTACGGCGGTGAAGAACCAGAGCGGCGATATGAAATTGCTGCACCTCACGAAGAAAGTCCGCGACCTTCTTCAGATCACCAAGCTCTATACAGTCTTCGATGTGTTTACGGACGAAGGCACCGCGCTTCGAAGTTTCAGCTGATCTCACGCGGCTGCCCATTCGAGTGCACCATCGGTTTTTTCTTACGGCTCGCCGGATTCGCCTGACTGCGGCACAATCTCCTGGATGAAGCCGCTTGCCGATACCACGCGAATTGTGGACCGGGCGAAATCCCTTGGATTCGAACTTTGCGGCGTGGTCCGCGCGGAAAAATTTCCGGAACTTGAACACACCTCGGAATGGCTTGCCCGCGGCTACGCAGGAGAAATGAAGTATCTTGCGGATCCCCGGCGCGCCGATCCCCAGTCGGTCCTCCCCGGAATCCGGAGCATCATCGTCTGCCTGCTCAATTACAATACCGAGCACTCGCTTTCCACCGATCCAGCAGCTCTCGGCTCGGCTCGTGAGCCTCGCGGCTGGATCTCCCGCTATGCCTGGGGTGATGACTACCACGATGTGTTGCGGGACAGATTGGAAAGCTTGGTTGATTTTCTGCGCGGGCGTTTCTCGGAACCATTTGAGGCCCGGGCGTACGTTGATACCGGCCCGGTGCAGGAGCGCGTGCTCGCGAAGTACGCTGGCCTGGGATGGCTGGGAAAAAATACGCTCCTGCTCAATCAAACGCTCGGGTCCTTTTTCTTTCTGGGCGTCATTCTGACCACTCTCGATCTCGAACCCACTCTCGGAACGAACGAACTGCCGCCGCCGGATTTGTGCGGAAGCTGCACGCGCTGCCTGGACGCTTGTCCGACGCAGGCTTTCGTTGAGCCTTATGTGATGGATGCCCGAAAGTGCATTTCTTATCTGACGATCGAACTGCGCGGCGTCATTCCCGAAGAATTTCGCGAACCAATGGGGAATCATGTTTTCGGTTGCGATATCTGTCAGGATGTCTGCCCGTGGAACCGGCGCGCACCGATTTCCACGATCCCGCAGTTCCAACCGAGAGTTCTTCCTTCACCCGAGGAGAATCTCCCCGGAACGTCTGCTCTTTCGCAGGACGAATCATTTCTTCTTCCTAAGTTGGAATGGCTCGTCCAGCTTACGGAAACAGAGTTTCGCGAATTATTTCGCGACAGCCCCATCAAACGCACGAAGTGGCGTGGCCTGGTGCGCAACGCTTGCATCGCGCTGGGAAACTCCGGCTTGGGCCGTGGCACGGCAACCCATGCTCGAATCAGAGGCCTGTTCGAACGTCTAGCGGCCTCCCCGGAACAGGTTGTCGCCGAATCTGCCCTCTGGGTACTTTCGCGCATCCAATAGGCGTGGTGAAAAACCTTTGCTCAAGAGCTGCGTGATTGCTGTGCTTTCCCAGCCGGCATTACCATCTGGACCGCACTAGCGGTATAATCCAGCGCGCCGGTTGACCAGCCTTTCACGCTGCTGAGGTTCCTATGAATCGCCGTAAGTTCTTGTTTAATTCAAGTGTTGTCGGCGCAGGGTTGCTTGGTGCGGGAAATGTTGCACCGGGTCTTTTGCGCGCCGGCACTACGACCAAATCGGATTCAAATCTTACTTTGGAGGATAAACCCGTGGCATTTAGCGTGCCCCCGCTACCGTATCCGTTTGACGCACTCGAACCGTACATTGACGCCAAAACGATGGAGATCCATCACGACAAACATCATGGTGCTTACGTCACCAACCTGAATAAGGCTCTGGATGGGCAAGCTGCCCTGCAAGCCAAGTCTCTCGATGATCTTCTCAAAGGTCTCGACTCCGTTCCGGAAAGCATCCGGAACGCTGTTCGCAACAATGGCGGCGGCCACTGGAACCATTCTCTTTTCTGGACGCTCATGAAAAAAGGCGGTGGCGGAGAACCCAAGGGAGCTCTTGGATCTTCGATCATCTCGGCGTTTGGGTCGTTTGCCGGTTTTCAGGAAAAGTTTGCAGCCGCAGGGCTTGGCCGCTTTGGTTCGGGCTGGGCGTGGCTCGTCGTGAAGGACGGAAAGCTGGCCATCGACTCAACTCCCAATCAGGATACTCCTTACCTGCTCGGCGGAGGCGCCAAAGCGGTTCTGGGGCTGGATGTCTGGGAGCATGCGTATTATTTGAAGTATCAAAACTTGCGCGCGGATTACATCAAGGCTTGGTGGAACGTTGTTGACTGGGACAAGGCAGCCCAGCTCTACGACGCTGCCAAGTAGCTTTTTTCAAGGGAAGATCTCAGAAAATGAAAAGGCCCCGGAACGCATCTGGGGCCTTTTCGCTTGTCACCAAACCAGAATCGATAAGCACTACGCCATCATTTGCCGTTTGGCCAGAGGAAGTAACGCCGCCGCCCGGCTCGGCGGTACATAGCTCTTGCTTGCCGCTGCATACGGACGCACTTCCCGCGTTGCCACGGGCATGGGCAACGGCATGGCCACAGCGGTTTGCCGCGAAGCCTCGCGGACCAGCTCCATCCTCCCGCGCACATGGAATTTCGCGAGCAGAGAAGAGACGTGGAATTTCACCGTCCGCTCGGAAAGATTCAGATTCGAGGCGATCTCCTTATTGGCCAGACTCTTCATCAAGCCGGAGAGAACCTCTTCTTCGCGGCGCGTCAACTTGATTTGGCTATGGACGGATTTTCCCGCTTCCAGCAGCTTGTCGGCTTTTTCGCTCAGACCTTGCAGAATCTCGTCTTCGGCTTGGACCATTACCACATAATCGCCGGGAGCTTGTCCCCGAACCATGCAGTGCATTGCCAACAGCCCGGCGGCTTGGTCCACGGGGAATCTCCCGTCCGGTCCGGCTTCCACGTGGAAGTGCGCTACTCCTGTGTTTTTTTCATAGAAGAAAAAGAGATCGCGGTGAAAGACGGGCCGGGTATGGGTCAACTGATGCGGATGGTCACTTCTGCGGATCACCTTCACGTGCACCCCCTCAGAATGCAGCCTCGTGACGGAACCGAAGCCAATGATTTTAGTTTTCTTCGCCCCTCGACGAGGCGTATTCCCCAAGCTGGGTAAGCAGTCAGATAAACTACACCAGAGGGCTGACGGCTCGGCGACTATTACCCAACGAACGGCAACGACCAGGCCTAAGCAGGGACTCCCCGAAAGCCCGCCTGTGAGCGTTCTGCCGAACCTCTCCTTGTCCTGCAAATATTCTTCCGAATGCAAGAATATGCAACTTACTCAGGAATTGAGGGTTTAGCAGAAGATTCGAGGTAGAAACCGCTCAATAGAAGGTAGGATTTGCACAGCCAACGAAATTTTTCCACCGTACAGCTGGGCCATCATCGAGGCCCGAAACCCAAGTGGCTCTAAACCTTGCTCCATGCCTTGTGGAAAACTCGAGGATGTCATTTGTTGGCGCGGCCCCATTCGCCCTGCATTGTTAAGAATCAGAGAATGCGGGTTTGCTCCGGGCTTACAAGTTCGTAGGTCAAACCACGCCACCGGACTTTGCGGGTGCTCAAAGAGTTCACAAAGTTTGCCAAATACAGAAACGGAATGAATACCGTCAGCAGCACATAGATCCAAGCCTGCCCCATGATCTGGGGCCGGCCAGCAGGGAGGGCTTCCGTTACGCCGATGAGCCGGAGAGCACTGCGAATCGCGGAAAGCAAAACAGGAAGAAAGGTAAGCGTCACGAGGTGGAAGGCCGGTCTTTGTGCGAACACGTCGCTAAGAATCAAGATCGAGCCAAGCAAGAGCGTCAGACAGTAGAGGAGATGCGTGGCTGCAGCTGGCCTCCAGACTTTTTCCGCGTAAACGCGCGTAATCAAAATCTGGCGGTTTGTGAATTCCATTAGACCTGGAAAATCGGTTTCCACGTAGGAAAGAGTCAAACACTCCGGTATGAATACAATCGATTGCCCCGTGCGTTCGAGGGCGGCGGTCAGGGAATAATCGTCACTGACGGAATGTCTCCAGTCGTCTATTACTCCGGATTGCTCGAAAATACTCCGGCGGATGGCCGTGCCTCCGCCCCAACAGAAATTTTTCCCTTTTTCGCCCAGCATAGTGACGACCGGCGCATTCCACGCGGCAAGCAGCGCCGTCGGTAGATTGCTGCGATTGGGGATAAACCAGCGCATCGTGGTCGTGGCACCGATCCGCGCGTCTCCCAATGGCGCTACCAAATGGTGCAGCCAGGATCTTCCAGGGCGACCATCGGAGTCGGTGAAAACCAGCACTTCGAATTCCTCCGGCAATTGCTCAACGGCCACGCGCAAGTTGTTCACCTTTTCGCCGCAGCCGATGGGATTGCCTGCAATGACCACGTGAGCTTTTACGCGGGAATTCTTCGCCACCCGCTCGATGACGCTGCGTGCGGGATCCGAGCCCGAAGCGAGGATAAAAAAGATTTCGTAATTCTGCCGTTCGAATTCGGTCAGCGATACGAGATTGCGTTCCAGCCCCGGCTCCATGCCTTTGCAGGGACAAAGCAAGGCCACGCGTGGCGCGTAGAATCCAGGATCCATGTGCAGACGGCGGCGCACGTAGCCGAGCCACTGCAAAACCTGCCAGATGAGATATGCCCCCAGCAGGATTTGCAAAATCGCTAGAATGTAAAAGAGAGTCTCCACGCCTTCTGAGAATAGCAGAGGAAGATTGCTCGCAGAGCGCCCGTTTGAAGGGTTAGAATCGCACCGGTAAACGTCCGTTCCAAGGAGAGCAAAATGTCACGAGTGGATTTTGCGATGGTGACTTCAGCGCTTGAACTGCCCGGCTACCGGATTGTCAAGAATTTCGGCATCGTGCGCGGAATTATCGTGCGCTCGCGCAGCGTGATTGGAAATTTAGGCGCGGCGCTCCAGACCATCGTGGGCGGAAACATCACCATTCTCACCAATCTTTGCGAGAAAACGCGCGAGGACGCTTTCGAATTGCTCCTGCAGCACGCCGCCGAACACGGCGCCAACGCCGTGATTGCCATGCGCTATGACGCCACCGAAGTCATGCAGGGCGTCACCGAGGTGCTGGCCTACGGAACGGCCGTCCAGGTCGAGCGCATCTCCTAGTATTCCAACGGTTCACGGCGCGCCGCGGACCAGTGATAGAATTCCGCCTTCCCATGTTCTGCTCAAAGTGTGGCGCAAAAGTCTCTTCGACGGCAAAATTTTGCTCTTCCTGCGGAGAACCGTCTGACTCGGACACCGGAACGACGCTCATGAGCGATGAGCATCGTTTCGAAGGCGAAACAATCGCACCCGTCTTGCCGCCCCGCAAGCCAGCGTCTTCACCAACTCCGCCCCGAACGCCGCGTCCGGTTTCATCCACCAATCCGCTCGCCAGTTCCGACCCCATCGGCGGCGGGCGCTTCACTCCGGGGCAGGTCATCGTGGAGCGCTACCGTATCGTGGCTTTGTCGGGTCGCGGCGGAATGGGCGAAGTCTATCGCGCCGAGGATCTGACACTAAGCCAGGTGGTGGCCATCAAGTTTCTTCCCGAGTCGCTTTCGCAGGATGCTGCGTCGCTTGCACGATTTCACGCTGAAGTCCGCACTGCCCGCCAGGTTTCTCATCCCAACGTTTGCCGTGTTTTCGATATTGGCGAAGCGGATGGGGCACTCTTTCTGACGATGGAATACGTGGACGGCGAGGACCTTGCTTCCGTCGTCCGCCGCATTGGGCGTCTTTCCCCGGAGAGGGCCACGGAAATCGCGCGGCAGATTTGCGCGGGTCTTGCGGCGGCCCACGAACGCGGCGTGATCCACCGCGACCTCAAGCCTGCCAACGTCATGCTGGACGGCGCGGGCAAAATCCGTATCACCGATTTCGGATTGGCGAGTATTGCGGCAAGCATCAAAGGTGCGGAAGCTCGCGCCGGCACACCGGCGTACATGTCCCCGGAACAGCTCGCTGGCCGCGAAGTCACCTCCAAGAGCGACATCTATTCGCTCGGTCTGATTCTCTACGAAATTCTCACGGGCAAACGCGCGTTCGAAGCCTCCACACTCCCGGAATTAATGAAGCTGCGCGAGCAGGGAACGATCACCAATCCTTCGACCCTGGTTCGCGATCTCGATCCCTTGATCGAACGCGTCATTCTTCGCTGTTTGGAGAATAATCCCGATAGCCGCCCAACATCCGCGTTGCAAGTGGCCGCGGCCTTGCCGGGTGGCGACCCGCTTGCCGCCGCGCTTGCTGCTGGTGAGACACCCTCACCGGAAATGGTCGCCGCTGCCGGCGAAACCGAAGGCATGAAGCCGCTCCTGGCTCTCGGTCTTTTAGGTCTGACGATCCTGGGATTGATCGTTTATTTATTCATCGCGGAGTCCACGCGCTTGAGCAATAAGGGCGTACTCGAGAATCCTCCCGAAGTGCTTGTTGCGCGCGCGCGAGAGATTCTCGTCCGGCTAGGCTATGGCGACGCGCCGGAAGATTCCGCCTATTTCTTTGGCATAGATACGTATGAACATGTGAAGTACATCGAGGAACATGACAAGACGCCGACACGATGGAACGCATTGGCCACCGACCGGCCGTCACCGGTTCTCTTTTGGTATCGGCAAAGTCCCAGACAAATGCGTCCGGAGGGGTTTTATGCTTCAGGCGGCGCCGGACGCGTGACTTCGTTCGATCCACCGATGGACAAAGTG
>Ga0307471_100000992_pt1 | contig 15153 bp, 7 predicted proteins | sample atmos_gasesAM3C__2_FD_204566 | JGI IMG/M metagenome (GOLD analysis project Ga0307471, IMG submission 204566) | Hardwood forest soil microbial communities from Morgan-Monroe State Forest, Indiana, United States - atmos_gasesAM3C_515 | ecosystem: Environmental > Terrestrial > Soil > Temperate... | reverse complement strand
GCGAGCCGCGTCGCCGTATGCATCGGCAAATAAATGGCGATCAGCGCGGCGTTTCGAATGGCCGCCTCGTCCAGCGACTGCCGCGCAAGGTCCAGCATAACAACGTCGTGGCCCCGCTTCCGCAGCCACGCCGCCGGCGAGGCCAGCCCAAAAGGCTGCCTCCCCAGCTCGTACGTCGAAATGAGAACGATATTCACGGCCCTATTAGTATAGCCGCACGGCGCTCGGATGCGATTTCGGTTATCATGGAAGGTTAAGATTCACAGTGAGAGGATAGCGAGAATGGCCATCAATGCGGGCAATTCTTTCCGCACACGAGACAAACTGAATGTCGGCGCGCAAATCTTTGACATTCACCGCCTCGAATTTCTCGAAAAACAGGGCCTCGCTGACCTGGCCAAGCTCCCTTTTTCACTGCGCATTCTCCTCGAAAATCTTCTGCGTTGCGAGGATGGCCGCTTCGTCCATGCGGAAGACATCCGCGCGCTGGCGGCGTGGCGGCCCGGCGCTCCGGAAAAAGAGATTGCTTTCATGCCGGCTCGCGTCTTGCTGCAGGACTTCACGGGCGTTCCCGCGATCGTCGATCTAGCCACCATGCGCGAAGCCGTTCAGCGCATGGGCGGCAATCCCAAGCGCATCAATCCGCTCTTCCCCGCCGAATTGGTCATCGACCATTCCGTGCAGGTTGACAGTTTTGGAAACGGCAATGCCTTCGGCTTGAATGCTGAACTCGAATTTCAACGCAACGTCGAGCGCTACGCCTTCCTGCGCTGGGGCCAGTCCGCGTTTCAGAATTTCAAAGTCGTTCCGCCGGACACCGGCATCTGCCATCAGGTGAATCTCGAATACCTCGCACGTGTCGTCTGCGCCGTGAAGTTCGGCAGCAGGATGGAAGCTTATCCCGATTCCGTCGTAGGCACGGACTCGCACACTACGATGATCAACGCCCTTGGCGTTTTCGGCTGGGGCGTCGGCGGCATCGAAGCGGAAGCCGCCATGCTCGGCCAGCCCTCTTCGATGCTCATCCCGGAAGTCGTGGGCTTCCGCCTGCACGGACGCTTAGGCGAAGGCGCCACCGCGACCGATCTCGTCTTGACCGTGACCGAAATGTTGCGCAAAAAAGGCGTCGTCGGCAAATTCGTCGAATTTTTCGGCTCCGGCCTTTCCAGCTTGAGTGTTCCCGACCGCGCCACCATCGCGAACATGGCGCCAGAATACGGCGCGACCATGGGCTTCTTTCCCGTGGACGCGGAAACGCTGGCCTATTTGCACTTCACTGCTCGCCCGTCCGAACAGATCGCTCTCGTCGAAGCCTACTGCAAGGAACAGATGCTTTTCCGCACCGACGAAACTCCCGCTCCGCTTTTCAACGACACGCTGGAGCTGGACCTCGGCACTGTCGAAGCCACAGTCGCCGGACCCAAGCGCCCGCAGGATCGCGTTCCCCTGCGCCAGGCCAAATCTTCTTTCACCAAAGTTGTGGAAGGAACTCCCGTCAAAGTCGTCCCGGTTAGAAACAACGGCGACTCCTTCGATCTTTCCAGCGGCGCTGTGGTCATCGCCGCCATCACCAGCTGCACCAACACTTCGAATCCCTCACTGATGCTGGGTGCGGGCCTGCTCGCGAAAAAAGCGGTCGAGCGCGGCCTTCATGTCAAACCCTGGGTTAAGACCAGCCTCGCGCCCGGTTCGAAAGTAGTGACCGACTATTTGCTGGCCGCAGGCCTCACGCAGTATCTGGACAAATTGAATTTCAATCTCGTCGGTTACGGCTGTACGACCTGCATTGGCAACAGCGGCCCGCTGCCGGAAACGATCGGCGCGGCCATCAAGGACAACAATTTGATTGCCGTCGCCGTGCTCAGCGGCAATCGGAACTTTGAAGGCCGCATTCATCCGCTGGTGCGCGCCAACTATCTCGCTTCGCCGCCGCTCGTCGTGGCCTATGCGCTTGCCGGGCGCATGGATGTGGATCTCACCACCGAGCCGCTGGGCATCGATTCCGCTGGCAAACCTGTCTACCTGAAAGAAATCTGGCCGACGCCGCAGGAGATCGAATCCACCGTGCGCGCGGCAGTTTCTACTTCCCAATACAGCAAAGTCTACGCCGAAGTCTTCGAAGGCGATGCGCACTGGAAGTCGATGCCCGTCCCGCAAGGCGACATTTACAAATGGGATCCGAAATCCACATACATCAAGATGCCGCCGTATTTCGACAACATGCCCAAGACGCCCCCGGCCCTGGCCGACATCCAAGGCGCGCGGGTGCTCGCGATTCTCGGCGACAGCGTCACGACGGATCACATTTCTCCCGCCGGTTCCATCCCTGCGGATTCTCCCGCAGGAAAATATCTCGTCGCCAACGGCGTCAAGCCCCACGAATTCAACTCCTATGGCGCGCGCCGCGGCAACCACGAAGTCATGATGCGCGGCACCTTCGCCAACATTCGCTTGCGCAACCAGCTGGCTCCCGGCACCGAAGGTGGCTGGACTCTTCACCTTCTCGGCGGCGAAAAAATGTCCATCTACGATGCCGCCGTGCACTACCGCGAAGCCGGCGTACCGCTCATCGTTCTCGCCGGAAAAGAATACGGTTCAGGCTCATCGCGCGATTGGGCGGCAAAGGGCCCGCGGCTGCTTGGCGTGCGCGTCGTCATTGCCCAAAGCTACGAACGCATCCATCGCAGCAATCTTCTCGGAATGGGCGTGCTCCCGCTCGAATTCAAGCCTGGCGAAAACCGCGAAACTCTCGGCCTCACAGGAAACGAAGTTTTTGAAACCGAAGGCGTCGCCTCGTTGGCACCCAAGAAGCCCATCACCGTCCGTGCCAAGTCCGCCGATGGCAAGATAAAAACTTTCTCCGCCATCGCTCGCGCCGATACGCCCGAAGAAGTCGCCTACTACCATCACGGCGGCATCCTGCAATACGTTTTGCGCCAGATGTTGTAGCAGGCGTTCAGCTCTCCCTCTGCCAAATCCTCGGCTACTCTCTTCCCGCGGCGCACCAGCCGGGATATGATGCGCAAGCACTTTCTGAAATATTCGTGTAATCAGCCTTGCATCCAGCGCACGCGAAAGGACATACATGCGTAAGCCATTCTTCTCTGTCGCTATGTTTCTGCTCCTCTCCGCCGCAAATGCGACAGCGCAACAGGCTCCACCCTCATCCCAAGTCACTGTGATTCGCGCTGGCAAGCTCATTGATGTGGACGCGGGCCGGGTACAAATAAATCAGATGATCGTGGTACGCAACGGCAAGATTGAAGCGGTTGGCGGGAATTTGCCTGTTCCTGCTGGCGCTACGGTAATCGATCTTTCGACAATGACCGTCCTGCCTGGGCTGATCGATTGCCACACCCACTTGGCCGACCTGCCGTTCGAAGAGCCGCTTCGTGTGCTGCAATTATCGGCCGCAGCGACCGCCTACGCCGTTATTCCCAACGCCCGCGTCACTCTTCTCGCCGGTTTCACCACCGTACGGGATGTGGGCGTCTATCGCGCCTTCAACGATGTGGCACTTCGCGACGCCATCGCTCAAGGAAATGTGATCGGCCCGCGCATGTTTGTCGCTGGCGCTTACATCACCATCAGCGAAGGCGCCGGTGCCATGACCGGTCTGGCGCCGGACATGCAGCTTCCCTGGGATCTTCATTACGGCGAAGCCAACAATCCCTGGGAGGTACGGCAAAAAGTTCGTGAACTCGCACACCGCGGCGCCGACCACATCAAGATTCTCGCGACCGGCGCGGTGCTTACTCACGGAAGCAATCCCAAATCGGTCGAGTTCACCCCTGAGGAGTTGAAGGCCGCTGTGGATGAAGCCCACAACTTTGGCCTGCGCGTCGAAGCGCACGCTCACGCTGCCGAGGGAATCAAGAACGCTATTCGCGCAGGCGTCGCTTCCGTCGAACACGCCACGCTCATTGATGACGAAGGCATCAAGCTAGCCAAGGAAAAAGGCACGTATCTCGACATGGATATCTACGATGAGGAATGCATTCAGGGTGCGGGCAAGAAAAACGCGACCCCGGCGGATTTCCTCGAGCACGATCGCGGCTTGGGAGAGCTTCACCGGCAGAACTTCACGAAAGCGGTCCGCGCCGGAGTAAAAATGTCTTTCGGCACCGACGCAGGAGTCTGCCCGCATGGCATCAACGCCCGCCAGTTTGCGTTCATGGTCAAGTACGGCATGACGCCCATGCAGGCCATCCAGTCCGCCACCAGCAACGCCGCCGACCTGCTCGGAAAATCCGATCTTCTCGGTTCGCTCCAGCCCGGCAAGTACGCCGACATCATCGCCGTCGCCGGCAATCCGCTCGATGATATTCGTGTCCTGGAAAACGTCAAGTTTGTCATGAAAGAAGGAACGATCTACAAGCAGGAACCGTAAGGGCGCCTACTATCTGGACGTTCTTCTACGGTATGGCTAGCGAAAATAATGAGGCCGGATCTTGTGATCCGGCCTGTTTCCATGTTGGTTTAAATCTCGCAGCTAGAACCGGAACTTCAACCCAAGCTGAATATTCCTCGGCCCGCCTGTTCCGACTACTGGATTTGCCGCTGCCACGTCTGGTGTCGCGTTTGACATGCCAAATACTCCTCCAAGGCCAAGGTCGTTCGTAAACAAGATTGCGGGGTTTGCAAACTCCGGATGGTTCAGCATATTGAAGAATTCACCGCGGAGTTGCGCACTCACTCGCTCACCAAATCGGAACGACTTTACGATCGAGAAATCCCAATTGTGCAGCCCGTTAGCGCGGAAGGTGTTCCGTCCGAGATTTCCGAACGTACCCACCGCCGGTGGTATCAGCACTGTCCCTCCTTGCGCATAACAGCCGAAACTGCCCAAAGCAGCCAGCAACGCCGGCGTGTTCGCGGCAGCGACGCACGCAGCGTTCGACGTGCCGGCAAAGAATGGAACGCCCTGGTTTTTCCCCCATTTGATATTCCCGGGATTTCCGACAATGTTCCAGCGATCGCTGAATTCGCCAGTCAGGCTGACGTCGTTCTCAAAGTCATATCCTGTGAACGGGGGCCCCGACTGAAGCGTAACGATGGAATTGACCTGCCAGCCTTCGAGCAACTGAGCATAGCCTTTTCTACCTGGCACGTCGTACGTGAGGGCCAGCGTGAACCGGTGCCGTATGTCGTTGTCGCCACTGGCTCGTTCCAATCCGGGTCGGGTACTGTCCTGCGGCTGTTGGGCACGGTTTAGGGAAACATCGTCAATCGCATGCGCCCAAGTGTATCCGGCGACAAAATTCATCCCCCTCCATACCCGCTGCGTCAATGTTGACTGCAGCCCGTGATAGATGGAGGTATCCCCGTTATCCATGAAGTTCACGAATCCAAGGAATGGGAAACAAGGTCCACCCAACCCCAATCCACCCTGAGCGATGGGGCAATTAGCCGTGAACGGCCTTCCAAGTTGCTCACCGCCGTCATCCAGTCCGGGATTCACTTGATTGATGTCCCGGATGCCGTACAGCTTGATGCCGTGATTTCCGACATAGCCGACTTGCAACGATGTTGTCGGCGAGAGTTGCTGTTGTACGTTGACGTTCCACGTGGCTACGTAAGGTGTGCGCAGATTCCGATTTACCGCAAGGATGTCGCAAGGACTGAGATCGCACCGGATGGCAGCATTGAAAACTGGTCCCGCTGCGGACCAGTTCACAGTGCTTTGCGTGGTAGCCGCTGCAGCGATTGTTCCTCCACTGCCAAACAAATTTGAGCCTTCGGCTCCTGTCGGAATTACGTTCAATCCGGGAGTTGTGGCGTTGTTGACGCCATTCTGTCCGAGGAAGACGGCCATGTGCGGAATCTCATAGATGATACTCCCACCGGCCCGGATGACGGTTTTGCCTTTGCCAAAGGGGTCCCAGGAAAGTCCGAGGCGCGGGCTGAAATTGTTGCGGTCTGGCTTGTAGGGCGAACTAATATTCACGCCGACCTGTTCCAACCCCACTGACGGCTCGAAGTTGCCGAGGCGATTTTTTTCCTCGCTGATGGGAGAGCTGTAGTCGTACCGCACGCCGGCATTGATCGTAAACCGAGGCGTCACGCGCCAATCGTCTTGGAGAAAAGCGCCCCATGAGGTCAAGTGCACAAAGCGCTCAGAATCGCCGACGAAAATATCGCCTTTGTCAGGATTGCCGGCCAGAAAATCTTCGAGCGCAGTGCTGCTAGCAAACGTATTTCCGCCATTCTGGAACCGAACTCGGCCCTTTCCACGGCGGTCGCGAATATTGTCAGTGCTCCCCCGACGATATTCTCCGCCGAAGTGGAAGGTATGCTTGCCGCGTGTATAGGAAACGTTGTCGAGAAACTGGTACGTCACGTTCGGCGTGGTTTCCAGAGGCCAGCCGCTATTTCCGCCGAGCTGTGTGAATCCGCTTATCAAGATCGTGGGCATGCCGAAGTTAATCGGCGCCGTAACGCCCGTGTTGATCCCATACGCTGCCTGCGGTTCCTTTGTGTGATCTGCTGTCAGAATGGTCTGCCAGAAGCTGTTCCAGCCAAAACGCGCTTCGTTGACCCACCGCGCATTTGGTACCCACGTGTAGTTAAATCCGAGAACTTGCGCACGGAGATCGGATTGGGATTCCCACTCCGGACGAAGCACCACAATATCCTGTTCCGTCTGCAGGCTGTCGCCAAAAAAATAGCGCCCTGAAATGCTATGCCGTTCGTTAAAATGGTGATCCGCCTTAACAATGAATGCATCCATGCGGTTTTTGTTCGGAAAACCGGTATCGATGTTGATGCCATTCGCTCCGTTGTTGGCGGGGATGAGCCCGGGGTAAGCGCCATTGCCAGTGAAGGACCCGCACCCAATGAGGTTTGCGCTCAGGGGATTCAGCGCATTCGAATTTACAGGTACGCCTGCGCACGTAAAAGTAGATGGGCCAATCCCTGGCTGCGCCATCAGATCACGCAAGGCATCGGGAATGCTGTTTTCGCAGCTACCCAAGCCAGTGTTGGCGCAAGTGGCGTCATCTGGCAATCCGGCCGATGCCGGTACTAGCGCCCCGTTCGAATTGCTGACTTGCGCGCGAATACCTTCATAGGCTCCGAAGAAAAATGTCTTGTTCTTGATAATCGGCCCGCCGAGGCTGCCTCCGAATTGATGCTGCCGCAGCGCACGCTGCGGCCCAGGTGTTGGGTTGAAGTAGTTCCGCGCGTCGAAGGCGTTGTTGCGTTCGAAGAGGTAGGCAGTGCCGTGGATATCGTTCGTCCCGGACTTGATGCCCAGGTTGACGATGGCGCCAGGCTTCCATCCGTATTCTGCTGGTGGGTTTTCCTGCGCGTTGAATTCCTGGATCGCATCGATCGGAAGAATCGTTCCGGGCGTCCCCTGCACTCCTTCAGCGTTGATCACGGTTGTTCCGTAGTACGGATCGTTATTATCTGTGCCGTCAAAAATGAAATTATTGTCCTCCGGCCGGTTTCCATTCGAGCTGATAGAAAGAAATCCGCCTCCGCTGCTCCGCTGCACCCCCGGCCTCAAGACCACAAGGTTTTGGAAATCCCGCCCGTTCAACGGAAGATCATTGATGGACTTGTTCGCAAATGTCCCGCCGAGCGTATCATTGGTCGTCTCGACCAGTGGAAGCTGTTCGGTCACGGTGACCGTCTCCGATACGCTGCCGGGCTGTAGCGTCAGGTCCAAGCGAACATCTTTCGCGACTTCCAGCCGGATGCCGCTGCGCTCGATTTTCTTGAAACCTGCCGCCTCAACTACCAACTTGTACGGGCCTGGCGCCAGGCTGGGTGCGACGAAATCGCCCGCTTCATTGGTCTCCAGCTTGCGTTCGACCCCCGTGTCTATGTTGGTGATAGTGACCTGCGCCCCCTTGATGAACCCGCCGCTCTGGTCGATCACTGTGCCCAGAATGCGCCCTTCCTGCGACTGTGCCGACGCGATTCCAGCAACAAACAGTCCGAGTACAAAAACAGTAATGATTCGAAAAAGTTTCATGGACTCCCCCCGTCCCCCTAGTAGGCACAAGGGCTGCGCCCGCCTGCAAACGCGAAGCCCCGTAATGCCAGCCACTCTATCTCTCTTCTACATTCACTGACTCTATCCGTCAAGGAGCGTTAGCAGAAAAGACGGCAATTTGGAAATAAATAGGCCTCTTCCACGCAAACCAGCGTACGGCAGAGGCTGCGGCCGGTGCGGGGCTTCATTCCAGACAAAACCGCGAAAAGCCCGAGTCGCGGGGTGGTCAGGTTGATGTGTAGTCTCGTTCAGGAACGTACTTGGCTCTTGATCCGCCACAGCACAATGGCCCCACCCAAAATCGACAGCAGACTCACTACCTGCGCATTGGTCATCCCGTAAAACACTTTAGGATTGATGCGAATAAACTCCACCAGAAATCGCGCTATCCCTGTCAAGATCAGGTAAGCACTGAAAATTTCGCCGTTCGACCCCGCGCCGCTTATCGCTTTCCTTCCCATTCGCCACAAAAATGCCGCGATAATCACCCCGGCGATGAACTCGTAAACCGGAGTCGGATGCACGCGCTCCATCGTTGGAACGATGCCGTTCGGAAAACTCATGCCCCACGGCAGATTTGTCGGCACGCCGTAATCGCCGTCGCCCGACAGCAGACACCCTAGTCTGCCGATCGCGTAGCCTAGCGCCGCCGGCGTCGAGCAAAGATCCATGAATTCCATAACCGGGATGCGAAAGTGCCGCGCCAGGAACACCAGCGCGATTAAGCCCGTTATGACCGAACCAGACCAGGTAAATCCAAACCGGCTGATTAGCACTGAGGGATTGGCAATCAATTCGCTCGGATTCTCCAGCACACTGTACAGCCGCGCGCCAATCAGTCCGGAGACCCCTATTACGCCGATGACGAGAAAGCCTTCGTCACCGTGACTTTTCTCGTCTCCGTTTTTCAGGTAGCCATTCTTGAGGAATTGTGCGCGGTGACGGTTGAAATCAACCTGCAACAGATTTGCCGCGATCAGCAAGGCTATCGCGACCATAAGCCCATAAGTTGGTATCGATAGCGGCCCTATATGGAGGAAAGGAATCATCGATGGCGAAGGATTTCGCCTTCAAAAGTATACATCAGGCTCCCTTTTCCCCCGAACGCAGCGCGATGCCCAGTCCGATCCAGATTCCCGACGCGATCCATTCCGCTTGCGAAAAATGTCCCGGAAAAACGGGCATGACTTTCATCGAGATCAGCAGTAATGACACAGCAATCCCCATGCCCGTCACAATTCTCATCGAGGCCCGCTTCTCTACCGCCCAGAACGACGTACACGCCGCGAACCACCCCAGCGCCGCCGCCATCGACCCAACCTCCGAGGCCGGAACCAGAATCGCATCCCCCAGCAAGAGACAGACAATGGTTCCGATGGTGATCCCCAGAATCGCCACAGATGGGGTCTGAAATATCTGGTGAACTGTTCCGAAGCTCGCAGGAATCGTCCGCCGCCGGCCGAAGGCGAACAGCAAACGACTCGAGGCAACGAAATTGCCGTTGAAACATTGAAAAAGCCCGAACAACGCCATGAACAGGATCAGGTCCACCGGCCACCTGGTCCCTACGCCTCGTTCGAACGCGATGGCTGTCGCAAAGCGTTTGCCGAGAAGACTCTGCCACGGCGCAACGTAAGCAACCACTGCAATTGAGACCGCATAAAAAACTGCGCCGACGCCGAGAGCCAGGGCGATGGCCTTCATGTAGTTTTTCTGCCGGAAATCCGGATTGGATTCTTCCGCGTACTTGGGCACGGATTCGAATCCGGTCATGAAGTACGGCACAATCTGCAGCGTCAACAAGATCGAAACAAAAGGCGTCGCCTGAAAAAAGGGATGAAAATTCGCGGGCGCTCCCCGGGTCGCGCTGATGGCGGCCAGTATAACGAGAATCAACAGCACCATCGACGTCATGATTTTCTGGAAATTCGCGCTCAGGCGAATGCCTCTGTAATTGAGTATGCCCAGGAATAAAGTCAGCACGATTCCCAGGATCAGCCGCGGCAGATAAACCGGTTGCCCCCCCACGCTGTAGAGCTGCATCGTATTCAGCCAAGGCAGAATGTACGCGGCAATTTTTCCCACCGCCACGGCTTCCCACGGGCACACGATGAAGTACGCGAGCAGCATCATCCATCCCGTGAAGTAGCTCACGATGGGAGGAAACACTTGCGCCGTGTAAGCGGCCTCGCCCGCGGCGTCAGGGAGTCGCTTCACCCACTGCCCGTAAACGTACCCGACCGGGAGCAGGATAATTCCGCCGAGAAGGAATCCCAGAATGGCGCCGGCCGGTCCTCCGCGGCCCAGCCAGTCATCCATCAGCACCAGCCAGCCCGCGCCAACCATCGTGCCGAAGGCTAGCGCGAAATAATCATGCAGCCGGAGTTTGCGCGCCAGTGTGGCCATCTATAGAACGCAGAGCAGCTCGAAAAGAAGATTGGCGGCCAGCAACGAAGTAATTTCACCGTTGTCGTACGGTGGCGAAACCTCAACGAGGTCGCATCCCACAATGTTCAAGCCGCGCAATGCGCGAACCAGCTCGATGATCTGCGCGCTTGTGAATCCGCCCACTTGCGGTGTTCCGGTCCCGGGAGCAAACGCCGGGTCCACCGCGTCAATGTCGAGCGTGACGTACACCGGCTTGCCGCGAAACGCGCGCAGGTGTTTTTCTACTGTGGCCATCCCTTTTTTGTGAAATTCTTCGGCGGTCACCATCCTGACTTTGTGCGCGCGCGCAAAATCAAAATCGTCCTCGCCATAAACTTGGCCTCGTAAACCAACCTGCAACACATCGCCATCTTGCAACAAGCCTTCTTCGAACGCCCGGCGAAACGGCGTCCCGTGCGAATACTTGCTGCCGAAGTATTCGTCCCACAAATCGTTGTGCGCGTCGAATTGAATCAACGCCACCGGTCCGTGCTTCTTCGCCACCGCGCGCAAAATCGGCAGGCTGATCGAATGGTCTCCTCCTACGCAAACGCACCGCGCGCCCGCCTCCAGAATCGGCGTGATTCCCCGTTCGATTCGAAGGAACGTGTCCTCGATCGAAAGCGGATTCACGGGAAGATCGCCAAAATCAGCAGTACGGTGTTTGGCAAAAGGATTCACGTGCAACACGGGATTCCAAGGCCGAATAATCGCCGATTGAGCGCGCACGTGGCGTGGCCCGAAGCGCGGCCCCGGGCGATACGTCGTGCCCCCATCGAACGGCACCCCAATCAACGCAACCTCTAACTCCTCGGGCTGCGTAATGTGTGGCAGCCGCATGAACGTGGAAACGCCCGTAAGCCGCGCATAAGTAAGCGCGTCCGTAGGCTCGGGATGTGGCAAGCGAAACTTCCGCCGGGAAGGAGGCATGGCTGGGCATCTTAGTTTCCAGGCATGGCCAAAGTCAAAGCCGCGATTTCCCCTTACGCGCAGTTTTGACAAACGGTTCATCTGCCGCTAACAGAACCCCCTTAGAACTCTTCACGCGGGAGAAAGGATTGCCACGGGTCCCAGTGCGCGTCCTTCTTGAGAGAATGCTCATCCATTGCGCTCTGAATTGTTGTTCAAAATCTAGGTTCCCAAGGAGAACTCTGTATGCATCATCATATGCATCATCGCTTTACCAAGGCGATGGCGATCGTGGCAGCAACAGCCATTTCGCTTCTGCCGGCTTACCCAGCATCTGCAAACGATGATTTCCCCACGAAGACCCCCATCAAACACGTGGTTGTGATCTTCCAGGAAAATGTTTCCTTCGACCACTATTTCGGAACCTATCCCCACGCATTCAACCTCCCCGGCGAGATTCCCTTCCACGCTAAGGAGGACACGCCGGAATCCAACACTCTCCTTTCCTCAGGCTTGCTCACCAACAACCCGAACAAAGCAAATCCTTTTCGAATCCCCCCGAGCGTGCCTGTGACTTGCGACGAAGACCATAACTACAATGACGAACAGGCAGCCGCCGATGGCGGCCTGATGGACAAGTTCGTCGAAAAACTAAGTTGCAACGACAAGGTGCTCGGCCCCGCCAGCACCATGGGCTACTACGACGGCAACACCGTCACGGCGATGTGGAATTACGCGCAGCACTTTGCTATGAGCGACAACTCCTGGGGCACCACCTTCGGTCCATCCACGCCGGGTGCACTCAACCTCGTCGCCGGCAATACCTTCCCAGGGACCCTCGCACCGCTTCGCCCGAACGGCAAGCCTGCCAGCGCATCAGGCAACATCGCGAATGCCGCGGTGACGGGTGCGGTGATCGGTGACCCGCGTCCTTTGCTTGATGATTGCGTGGCTTCAAATCCCAAGTTCCAGACCGTGAACCAAATTACCGTCTCCGGCAAGAACGTGGGCGACTTGCTCAACGCCAAAGGTGTCACTTGGGGCTGGTTCCAGGGCGGCTTCGCGCCAACCGGCGTGGACGCCAAGGGCCGCGCCGTATGCGGCCAACACCACACCGGCCTTGCCGGCGATGATGCAATCGTGAACGCTGGCGACTATATCCCCCACCACGAGCCCTTCATGTATTACCCGCAAACCACCAATCAACACCATGTCCGTCCCAGCGATCCAATGTTGATCGGAACCTCGAGCGATGGAGCAAACCACCAATACGACTTGACCGATTTCTTTACTGCCCTCAACGAAGGCCGTCTCCCCGCCGTCACCTACCTCAAAGCCGGCGCTTATGAGGATGGTCATGCCGCCTATTCCAGCCCGATCGACGAACAAATCTTCGTCGTGAACGTCATCAACGCGCTCATGCAGTCCAAGGAATGGAAGGAAACGGCCGTGATTATTGCTTGGGATGATTCCGACGGCTGGTACGACCACCAGATGGGCACGATCGTGACCCAGTCCAACGTTTCCGACGACCAGCTTCTGGGACCCGGCAATTGCGGCTCGCCGAAGGCCAATGACGTTAGCGGCGGCACACAGAATGGCCGCTGCGGCTTTGGTCCGCGCTTGCCGTTGCTGGTGATTTCGCCCTGGGCTAAGAAGAACTTCATCGATGACACCATCACGGATCAGTCCTCCATCCTCCGCTTCATCGAAGACAATTGGGACCTCGGACGAATCGGCGGCGGCTCCACCGATGTTATCGCCGGCTCATTAAACAACATGTTCGACTTCGGCAGAGATCATCACGATGGTGCCCGGCGGCTCATTCTGGATCCTGCCACCGGAACCGTTGTCGACGACGATTAGGACCTAACTGTAAGTCGGCGGATCTAATTTTCCGCGCGACTCAAATATATACTAAGACACAGGAGGGCCTCGCTCATCGCGAGGCACTCCTGTGTTCTTCTAGATCTGCGCTCTTGTCCCACATCATCGTTTGCGCCGGACAACCCGGCGACGACCCGCATCATCTTTGCACTCATCCTCCTCGGTGCAAGGAGCGATGCTTGTGCGTTGGCTTATCGCTGTAGTGTTTCTCGGCTCGCTTATGGCAGCTGCTGTGACTGCTTGCCCGCAGATTCAAGGTCTTCCAGCCCTTGCGCCTGCCAACGCTCGCGAAGCGAATGAAGCTCCTGTCATCGATGAATTGCGCTTTACAGGTTTGCGGCGAATTGCTCCCGCAGCCGTTGCCGCGCAAATTTCCTCGCATCAGGGCGATTTCTTCGATCCCTCGAAAATTGAAAAAGATCTCCGCGCCCTCGCCCGGCTGGGCTGGTTCGAATCCATCCGCGTCGAAGAAGTGTCTTCCATTGCTTCCCATTCCGAACCGTTTGGGCGCCGGGAACACCTAGCACTCATTTTTCATCTTGAAGAGCGGCCCTTTCTTTCAAAGGTGCAGTATTCGGGATCGCGGCTACTCTCTCAAAAACAAATCGAAAAAATGCTCGAAGAGAAAAAGCTCGCGCCGGGCCTCGGTAAGCCGGCGGACACGCTGACACTCCAGCGCATCGCCACCGCCATTCGTATCGGCCTGAATGAGTTGGGCCACCCGGAAGCCCGCGTCCAAATTCGTCGCGAAGAAGCGCAAAACGCAACTGTCTCCGTGCGATTTGAAATCCACGATGGGCCCCACCTGCCCGTACGCCGGGTTACATTCGAAGGAAATTCGCAATTCTCCCCGAAATTGCTGCGCGCGCAGATGCGCACCATCACTCCCTGGAAGCCATTTTCATCCCTGCGCGAAAAAGATGCCTACAGCCCCGACGCTTTCGAACAAGATTGCCATCGCCTTCTCGACTATTACCAGAACCACGGATTTCCAGAAGCGCGTGTCGGTTTCCCGCAAGTTTCACGAATCGACGAACCAGCACGTCGCTGGCTTCCCTGGCCGCATCGCGCAACGCGCACTGGACTCTCACTTTCGATCCCTGTCGAAGCTGGCCCTTTCTACCGATTCGAATCCATCAGACTCAGCCCCGACTTGCAACACGCCGCAAATCAAATCGCCGCAAAACCTCCGCCGGATCTGTCCGTGGAAAATAACATACCGTTTTCCGTGGAAAAATTAGACACGTTGTCCCGCTGGTGGACGGCGCGCCTTCAACCAAAAGCTTCGCATCTCGATTCCGCTCCCTTTCGCGCCATCGAGGCCAATCCATCCTTCGACGCCGAGAAACACACGGTTCGCGTCACTCTCGATCTCAGCGATTCGCCGCCTTACGTCGTAGACCGCATCGAATTCCGCGGCCTGCACCGCTTCAGCGATCGCTACGTGCGCCGCCGCATTCTCTTGCGTGAAGGCCACCCCGTCAACGAACGCGAACTGGAAGCCGGCCTCGCTCGCCTCGCACGCACCGGCTACTTCCGCCAAATCCGCAAACAAGACATCCAGGTCCATCTCGATGAATCGGCGCGCACCGCCACCGTTTCGATTCGCATGGAAGAAATTGGCCGCCAGTGCGCTTCTTTAGTCGGAGGACAGGGACAATTCGGTAGCACTCTGGGCATCGCCTACACCGTCTTCGATCTTTTAAATCGCGAGGAGCTCCTATCCGCAAATCTCGAGGGTGGTCCGGAAAGCCTGCAAGTCATGCTGGGCATCGCGAAGGAAGGAATCTTCGGCACGCGCGCATCGCTGGCATTCTCCATCTTCAACAATGTCGTTCGCCCGCGCTTCGCGAAAAGCGCTAAAGGGCCCTTCTTCACTTCGCACACCGCAGGGATCCAAGTCCCGTGGACTTATCCTCTTTCCAGCA
>Ga0307471_100000990_pt1 | contig 15171 bp, 9 predicted proteins | sample atmos_gasesAM3C__2_FD_204566 | JGI IMG/M metagenome (GOLD analysis project Ga0307471, IMG submission 204566) | Hardwood forest soil microbial communities from Morgan-Monroe State Forest, Indiana, United States - atmos_gasesAM3C_515 | ecosystem: Environmental > Terrestrial > Soil > Temperate... | reverse complement strand
CAAAGACGAACCGTTCGCCCTTGACGGCAAAAGCCTCCGCCTGCGGCATACGGGAATCCACGGTGTAGATCTTGGCGTTGAATACGACCAGATCGGCGTGGCGTGGATCGTCGTCGGTGCCCTGCGGTTCGCTGAATGCTGTGACACCCAGAACACTGCTGCATGCAACACTGGTTAAGCCGGCTCCTGTGAGGTCCAGGAATTCCCTACGACTTTGGCGGTGTTTGTTCATCGTTCCTCCTCTTAACCATCTGTGCACCATGATCTTCTGCCCGAACCGGCTTGTTGGACGTCCGAAGAATCATCGCGATCTCGTGGGGTGTCCACTTGCTTGTGCCGAACCAACCGTTTAGTTGGACTGCTTTTCTGCGCATGATGTCAATGACGAACAGAACGTCACACTCTCTCCAGTCTCTATTTCTCTTTAGCCAGCTACGGATCTCTCCGATTGCCTGCTTTTCGGGCAATGACTCAATCGCGTACAAAGACTCAAGAACACACCTGTCGACTGTTCCAAACCACTTTTTGAATATCACTTCTAATAGACCCGACGCACCTGGATAGTCCAAACCTCTAATGCGCTTAACAATGTTGAGACACTTTCGAGAGTCCGTTCGATCGAGTTCATCTACGGCTTCGAGGCTGCATTTCACAGAAAAAAGATGTTCAAAGCTGTTCTTGTCAAGGTCCGTGAGCTTTTCGTGAAGATGATTGCCCTTGAATTTCCAATGGAAATACTTGTTAAGGAAGTCATACCAGTGCTGCATACCAAGTTTCTGGATATATTCCAGGTCCGCTGTATTTATGAAGTCTTCTATGGGGTGGCTCTTGTGACCGTTCAGGTTTAGCCAATAGCGATCCAGTGCATCAAGCCACTCGTCCTCATCGCGCAAGTCCCAAAGATCATTGATATACAGCGCCATTCGTCACCGAACCGCATGGTAAGCGTGGGATTACGAACACATCGCTCCTACCGAACGCAGCACCGGAGAAGTTCGAGTCCCAGACTTCTGCCACGCTTAGGCGATCGCGGCTGTGGGCCCGAACGTAGTGGATCAGGCGCCAGCAGCTACAGCTTCGTGCTTTCCATCCGCTGTGATTTCCCGAACTGCTCGGTAACCCTGGTCGATCGCGATATTGGTGTAAGCGTGGCCGTCGGCATCAGAGTTAGCAATGTGAATGCGTCCGAAAGCCTGCCGCCCGATGACGCACGGCCGCTCGGACGCAGGGCGGTCCAGCGGTTCAAACAGCGGGTTGTACTCGTAGGCATATCCGTGCGGCCACCGGTTGACGGTGATCGCCTGAATATCGCGCGCCGAGTCGAATCCTCCGCCGGCAAGCATGCGTCCGAGTTGATCGCGGACGTTGCGTTCGAAGACCTCGAACGGAGTGGTCATCAATTCATAGCGCCCTGCGCGATATTGGTCCTTTGCGGGCAGACCTGGCTTGCATGGAGTCCGTAGAAGGTGCAATAAACAGGGTTCCTGCGGTGAGCTGGGGAAACGATACTCGCCGATTGAAACCGGGAAATCCAGCGATGCTCCGTTAAAATAGCCGCCCGGAGCGTAGATCGAACTCACTCCGAGTTTTTGAAACGATTCCCAATTCCTCATCTGTACGTTGGTGTACACGAGTGGGAGTTTGACGCAGTAATGCAGAGCCTGCTTTTGCTTCTCCGGCATTTCAGGGCAGAGATAAGGAATGACCATGTTGTAGCAGGCGAGGACGCAATGAGCCCCTCGTACCTTGTACGTCTTGCCGCCGCGAATGTAAGTGACCTCAACCTGCTTTGCGTCGTGTGGATCACCAACATGGTTCGCGCGTACTGCAGTGCTGTTCAACCGGATTCGCACTGCGGACTCGGAGTCGTCGAGACGCGCATAGTTGGCCCGGGAAGTGACTACGTCCTCCATTGTTGTGCCGGGAACCGAGCCGGATATCAGGGAGCGAACCAACAGCCGGGCGACGGAGGCATTGCCGTCGGGGAAGTGAAAGATGTAAGGTTCCGCTTGTTCCGGACTGTCTTCACGGCTTTGAAGATTCATTCCCCCGAATCCCGGATACTCCATCTCCAGGCAGTCCCAAGCAGAAACCGCATCGATGCCAACGGCATACAGGCCGTGAGGAGCAGACTGGAAAATCTTCACGACGTCAGGATGGACCTTTACGTACTGAAGCAGGTAATCTTTGTAGCTTGTCTTGATAAGCTTCCGCCGCTTCTCGTCAGCAGAAAGCCCTTGCAGATAGTCGACCTTGGTGTCCTGCAGCGTCGTAAGGTCTTTGCGGGCCGCCTCAGAAATCGGAATTTGCGTCAGGACTTCCGGTGTGTAACTCAAGCCGAGATAGTGCGTGCCGAAACCGGGTAAGAGCCGGTCGACGCTGAACGTTTCTTTGTCAAAGAACGTAGCGCGCTTCAGTCCCATGCCCTTATAGAGGTTCTGGTCGAAATACTTGTGGAAGCGATCGACTTCGATTCCTAATTCCTGCAACAAACCAAATGCTTTCTTGCTGTAGTGATGAGGCGCTTCCAGCGACTGAGTTCCTCCGTAGCCGATCAGCAGCCGTCTACCGGTCTGGAACTCGTTTCGCTTCGCATGGCCGCCGAAATCGTCGTGATTATCGAGAACCAGTATCTTCGAGTTGGGTCCGGCGAACTTGCGGAAGAAGTACGCTGACGCCAGACCGCTGATGCCCCCGCCTACGACCACCAAGTCGTAGCTTTCTTTTTCATCAACCGCATCTGGCCAGGTCTCTCCATCTCGCATGGCATGGGCCACTTCCCATGATCCGTCGTGACTTCCGCGCATTCCGGTTTTGGCCGGCGGATAGTAGCTCGGATCCTTCTCGGGAGCACCTTCCGCCTGCGCCAGGAGCTTAAACCATTCAGGGCTTGCTGCGAGTGAAGCCCCGACGGTGAGAGCACAGCCATTCAGAAAGTCACGCCGCGAAATGCTGCAATCCATTCCCAGTACACGGTCTCTTTCTTTGCTCATTCCGCTCTCCGATGCGACATCAGCTGCAATCTTGCGAGGACATTTGCCTGGCAGCAAAATACCGGCCTCCGTTGCTGAGCGCCGGTTTCGTTAAACAAGTCGCGTTGATACATCGCAGGACAAAGCAGCTCAACTCAAAAGGTCAGTTTGAGAGCGAGTTGCAGGATCCTGGGATCATAAGTTCCAGTGATTTGACCAAAAGTCCCGGACGAGACCGATATTGCAGGCGGTGGCCGAAACTCCGCGTGATTGAAAATATTGAATGCCTCCACTCGGAAAAGCAGCTTTGTCCTTTCCCCGATAATGTTGGTTGCTTTTTCCAGCGCCAGATCAAGATTGGCCCGGCTTGGGCCTCTCAAGGAATTCCTGCGATACGTTCCGTAGAAACCTAGCGGACATGTGTCCGTGGCGATGCAAGGATCTTGCCCGAAGGAATTCGGGTCGAACCAATAACCGGAGTGAGGATCTAAGGTGTGCACGGAGCTCACAAGCTGGTTGGCTCTGATCAAACTGCCATCGCCGGCTCCTGAGGGCCCGGGTGAGTTCGAGCGCGAGCGTGTGCCGGCGGTGAAATCCAGCGGAATTCCCGATTGAACGAAGAAGATGGGATAGAGACTCCAACCGCTGGTCAATCGTTTCGGCCCGTTGGCCCAGGCTTTGGCGAACGGCAACTCCCACCCGCCGCTGAAAGTAAACCGTTGGCGAAGATCAAAGTCAGAGTCTCCATAAAACTGGTGATGGTTGTAGTAAGGAATGGAAGTTATGCGGGAATTGAATCCTGATCCATTGTCCATGTTATGGGACCAGGTATAGGCGAGCGTAAAGAACACGTTGCCAAGAATTGGGACATCGGTCCCACGCTTGGTGAGGCTAGCGAGCAGACCGTTGTAATTCGCGTTGTCGAGGCCGGCAAATGTAGGCGCCTGCCCGAAAGTGCCGGGAGGCTGACCCTGGTTGAAGAGGCGCGTTGTGGTTCCGAGAATCATCGGATCCTGATCAATCCAGGTGAGGAGGTTGTGCGATGAACTACCAGCGTAGCCAAGCTCCATCATGAGTCCGTTGGCCACCTGATGCTGCACGCTGAGGTTGTATTGGTAGATGTAAGGGGTCTTCAAATGAATATCGACAAAGTTATTGCTGGGGCCGATGGGCAAAAATCCGGCATTGGCAAAGTCGACATTCGAGGGAGGCGGAATTTGTGAAGGAAACGGGTCCGGCTGGGCCGCTGACTCATAAGGATGCGAAAGGATGGTGCTGGGGCCATCCGGCGGTAGAGGATTGGTAGACAGGGTCGGATCCTGCACGACGGCTGCGCCGCCGGCCCAAGGAGGCTCATCGGTCGCCCAATCCGACATCCAGCCGTTCAGCGTGTCAAAAAACAATCCGAAACCACCGCGGACGCTGGTTCTTCCGTTTCCATGAGGGTCCCACGCAAAACCGAAGCGTGGGGCAAAATCCCGATGATCGGGGAAGTACCATCCGCGGGGCGCCCCTGGGTCCCCAGGGACGACGAAGCCGACGGGAGCATTCGGGAATCGCACGGACTGCGCGCCCGGCAGAAGACTGAAGCTAAACCCGCGGGTATCCGTTTCCGGGGTTGAGTACTCGTAGCGGAGGCCGAACGTCAAGGTCAGGCGCGAAGTAGCTTTCCACTCGTCCTGGCCGAACACTGCATACTGCTTTTGATGTTCGTTGCTGGGTGCCTTGGAAAATTCGTCAAACTCGTCGGAAGCCCCGAAGAGGAAGTCGGCCAGATCGTTGGTGAGGGTGCCAATCCCATCTGGGCCGGAGAAGTAGAAGATGCCATTGGTCTGATAAGCGTAGACCGTGTTCTCCTGCATGATCCCGAAGCGACCGCCAAATCTTAACGTGTGGCGTCCGCGATTCCAACTCAGGGTGTCGGAGATGGCGTAGTTGTTGTCGGCCTTCCAGTGTACGTTGGGATCAAAGCCGACGTTCATACCGCTCGCAAACGAAAGCGACGCTGGCCCAAATGGATCGTCGGACTGTACGTTGATCCCGAGTTGCGCCAGCGCTGGCGGATGAGAAGAAGGAATGGCGGTCTGATACCAACGTTGAGCGGTCACATGGAGTTCATTCAAAATGGCCGCGTTAATCGTTTTTGTGTAGCCGATATTGCCGAAGTAGTCCCAAGTCGTGTTTGCAGCACTGAACCCGGTCACATTCGCGCCGAAGAACGGATTGAGAATGGGCTCTTTGTTGTAGCCGAGAGTGAGCGCGATGCGGTCATTGCGGGTAGCGTAAAAGTCGAACTTGCCGAGATACTGGTTTACGTCGTCTTTTTGTGATGCCTCGGGAAACACTTGTCCGGTGGGGGAAGACGGAATCAAGCCAGCGGCGATGTACTTCTGTGCCACGGGATCGATCTTGGTCGGATCAATAATGGCTTGGCTTTGCAAGGCTGCATTGGACTGGTAATACGGATGCGATTGAAGGAAAGAGACGACCCCAGGATCCGGTCCCACTGACCCGTCGGGGAGCAGGGCAGCAGAAAAATCGCCCGCCAACTCGGCTGGTGTGTATGTCGTGACGAATCCCTGATTCACTGTTTGCGTCTGCCGCTGCCCTTGATAACCGAAGAAGAAAAAGAACCGGTCCTTGCCGTCGATTAACCGGGGGATCGTGATCGGTCCACCAACTGTGCCGCCAAATTGATTCCTCTTGAGCACGGGACGGGGATTACCCAAAGCCTTATCAAAATAGTCGTTGGCGTTGAAGGCGTCATTGCGTAAGTAGTCAAAGAGGCTTCCGTGAATAATGTTCGTACCCGACTTGATCACCTCGGTGACTGTGCCACCTCCATTGCGGCCGTATTCAGCGGTGTAGTTGTTTTCCAGAAGGCGAAATTCCTCTACCGCTTCCGGGTTAGGATTAAACACAACTTGGTTGCTGGTGGTTCGATTGTTAAGACCTCCGTCGAGAAGGTAGGTCACAGCGTCCCCGCGACCGCCTGCAACGCTGATTCCACCGTTTCCATTGGAACCGCCATTGCTCGTGCCGTATGTTCCTATATCGTCGGCGATCGGAATGACTCCAGGCTGAGTGAGCGCCAGATCCAAAGCGTTGCGTCCGTTTAGAGGTAGATCCTGAATGGGTGCACCAGTAACGGTTGCTCCAAGCGTGGCATTTACCGTTTCAACCTGCATTGCCTCCGCGGCGACTTGTACGGTTTCAATGACAGACCCAGGCTTGAGGTGAACGTCGATTCGAAGTGATTGATTGATGTCTAGCGGCGTAGTCGACGTCACCGCCTTGGCAAATCCTGTGTGCTCGACCGTGACCGCGTAGGATCCGACGGGAAGTTGCAGAACCTGGTAGTAGCCCTCGTTGTTGGTGACAGTGTCTGAAACAACGTTTGTGCCGACATTGGTTACAGTGACTTTCGCGGCGGCAATCGTGGCCCCTTGGGTATCGGTGACCGTGCCGATGATGCGTCCATTTGTATTCTGTGCGGACGCGAAAATAGTGAGGGCCACGGCGAGAGACAGACCGATTGCCACCCGCCGTGCACAGGGCGAGTGAAAAAGACGCTTGCAGCTGCGAAGTGCCATGCGAAGCCCTCCGGGAAAGTTCGTTCCTTGATTGCCGCCCAAACCGCAGAGATTAACACGGATGAAAATCGAAGTAGGAATAGGGCCTCGGGTACGGGCCCGCGATGGGGAAGGGGCAAGAGCACCATTACAAAAGATTTCGCGCGTCATAGACGGCACCCCGGGATCCTACCGGCCTCATCCTTTGCAGATACCCAAGACCTTACGAGAATTATGGAAGGTTAGAAAAGTGACTCGCTCTGTGTCAAGTAAAAAATTCCAATAGGGACAACACGTTCTCTTTAAATGGCAGGGGCTTTCCCAACTGCAGAGTTCTGATCGCGGCAAGGTTCCGCGGTTTCCAGAGCCAGCGGCGGAAGTGAAACGCTGCAATGGTCTCCATTCTCCTTGACAGACCTTACCGTTTTTTCTAACCTTGCGAACTTATAGTAATCTCTGAAAGTTCTGCCAACCGTCACGGCTTCGACTGCAACGCTGAGGACCGTCAATGCGCCGCTTGATGTTTTTGTTTAGTTTGTCGTGCCTCGAGTCGAGCCCCGCCATATCCCAAGATCGTGACTATGGCCGATCCATGGTCATCACTAACCACGGGATTGTCGCAACGAGCCAGGTGCTGGCCTCGCAGGCGGGGGCGCAAATTCTTTCCCAGGGCGGTTCGGCCATCGACGCGGCGATCGCTGCGAATGCAGTGCTTGGGGTGACCGAGCCTATGATGAACGGCATTGGCGGCGATCTCTTCCTTCTCCACTGGGATGCGAAGAGCGGCAAACTCTACGGGTTGAACGCTAGTGGCTGGGCGCCGCAAGGGCTGACAATTGATTTCTTGAAGAAACAGGGCATCACATCTATGCCTGAGGTCGGAATCCAGAGTGTCACAGTGCCTGGGGCTGTAGATGGTTGGGCAAAGTCTCACCAGCGTTTTGGAAAATTACCTTGGAAGGTTCTGTTTACCCCCGCGATCTACTACGCGGAGAACGGCTATTTCGTGCCCGAAATCATCCATGACTTCTGGGTGATCGGCAGTGCGCGGCTGAAACAAAGCGAGGAAGCACAGCGTCTCTTTCTGCTCGACGAAAAGCCACTCAATGTAGGCGACAAGTTCTCTAATCCAGACCTCGGGACGACATTGCGATTGTTGGCAGAGAAGGGACCTCGCGAGTTCTACGAGGGCGAAATTGCGCGAGCGATCCTTAAAGCATCGGCCTCTCTGGGCGGAACGATGCAGGCCCGCGACCTGGCAGAATTTTCGTCGGAGTGGGTTGAGCCGCTTGCGATCGACTATCGGGGGTTGGAAAGTTTATGAGCTTCCGCCCAATGGGCAAGGCATGGCGGCGTTGGAAATGCTGAATATTATAGCCGCCTCGCAGCCAGACAAGGGCGGTCCTCAGGGCACAGTAGAGCTACACAAAAAGATCGAGGCGATAAAACTCGCCTACACCGACTTGTATCGCTATAACGGTGACCCTCATTTCGCGAGCATCCCGGTGAAGGGCCTGCTTTCCAAAGAGTACGCTGAACAACGTGCAGCGCTGATTGATCCACAGAGGGCAAACTGCGCTGCGGTCAACGGTACGCCGACCAAGAGCGACACGACGTATCTGGCGGTGGTGGACAAAGAAGGCAATATCGCTTCCATGATCCAGAGTGTGTACGACTACTTCGGCTCCGGTGTTGCGGTCAAAGGCAAGGGCTTTCTGCTTCAGGATCGCGGAGGACTATTCGTACTCGATTCCAACCATCCCGATGCTCTGGCTCCGCACAAGCGCCCCTTCCACACGATTATTCCTGCGTTTATGGAGCGAGGCGACGAACATATCGGATTCGGAATAATGGGTGGTTCCAATCAGCCGCTTGCCCACGCGCAATTCGTGTCCAACATCGCAGACTATGGATGGAACATCCGGGCGGCGCTTTCTGCTCCACGGTTCACGATCCGCGACACTGGCGAGGCAATCAAGTGCACGATTCTTCTGGAATCGCGCGTTTCACCGGAAGTGGAGGCCGAGTTGCGGAAGAAGGGCCACGATTTGAAAATGCGGAAGGATTATTCCGCATTGATGGGACGCGGACAAGCTGTGCTTCACAACTCGAAAACCGGCACGAACTTTGCCGCTTCTGATCCGAGGGCCGACGGTTCGGCGGAGCCGGAACCGATAGCGGCACAGTAGCAGCTTTAACAACGTAACGCATACGCTTGGCGGATCCTGAATGCTTTACAGCTTGATTTAATGAGCGACGAGAAACGTGACCGGCAGTTGGGGATGCATCGCCGCATCACGCGCCGCGACTTCCTCAACGGGGTTGCCGTTGGCATCGGAGCGTTAGGCTATTCCAGCCCGCCCGGACTAGCCTCCACTCTCCAAAACGACTCCAAAGCTACAGGCCCCTCGGACAACACGTATCCGCCTGCGTTGACTGGCATGAGAGGCAGCGCGCCAGGCTCATTCGATGCTGCACATTCACTGCGCGACGGGACCTTCTGGGAAACCGCCGGTGGCCCAATAGACACGCATGAAACCTATGACTTAGTCGTCGTCGGAGGCGGCATCAGCGGGCTTGCTGCAGCGTACTTCTATCGCAAGCAGGCCGGCGGGAGTTCGCGCATTTTGATCCTTGATAATAACGACGATTTTGGTGGACACGCACGCCGCAACGAATTCCGCGTCGCTGGGCGCCTGCTGCTGAGCAACGGCGGAACCCAATCCATTGACGGCCCTTCGGAATACAGCGACGTGGCGAAGGAAGTTCTTAGAGACTTGGGGATTCAAACAAAGATCTTTTACAAAGCCTACGACCAGAAGCTGTACTCGCATCTCGGCACTGCCTGCTTCTTCGACAAAGAGACGTTTGGGGCGGATCGCTTGGTCCAGGGAATGGGTTCGACTCCCTGGCCCGAATTCCTCAAGAAGAGTCCCTTGCCTGAAAAGTTGCGGCAGGAGATCGCGCGTCTTTACGACGAAAAGAAAGATTATCTTCCCGGCCTTTCAAAAGAAGAGAAGCATGCGCGGCTGGCCAAGATCAGCTACGCGGGATTCCTCACTGAAATCTGTAAAGCGGACCCTGCCGTTCTGCCATTTTTCCAAAGCTACACAAACGACTTGTTTGCGGTAGGAATTGACGCTGTGTCAGCTCTTGCCTGCTATCGAAATCCTGATGACTACGGGGCATACCAGTACGCCGGGTTTGAAGGGCTGGATCTAGGTGGAGACGAAGGAAAAGAAGAGCCGTATATCTTTCATTTTCCCGACGGGAATGCGTCGATTGCCCGCTTGTTGGTCCGAAGTCTGATTCCAGAAGCCCTCCCAGGTCACACCATGGAGGATGTTGTGACCGCCCGTGCCAACTACAGTAGGCTCGATCACTCGTCATCCCCCGTCCGACTTCGTCTTGACTCAACCGCGGTTCGCGCCCAGAACAGCGGAGCGCCAGAATCAGCGAAGCAATTAGAAGTTGCATACGTGCAGTCAGGAAAGCTGAAGAAGGTAACGGCGAAGTGCTGCATTCTCGCTTGTTACAACACGATGGTTCCGTATCTTTGCCCTGAGCTTCCCGAGAAGCAAAAGGAAGCTCTCCACTATGGCGTCAAGGAACCGTTCATCTATACGCATGTCGCCATTCGCAATTGGTCGGCGTTCCACAAATTGGGCATACGACAGATTCTTTCACCGGGTAGCTATCACACCTTTACCATGCTCGACTTCCCGGTCAGTCTGGGTGCGTACCGATCTTCCGGCAAACCAGAAGAGCCCATAGTGCTGTTTATGCTACGGACCCCTTGCAAGGCGGGTCTGCCACGCCGCGATCAATACCGCATGGGCAGGTACGAACTGATCAGCACTCCCTTCTCCGAATTCGAACGGAATATCCGCGAACAGCTGAATCGCATGCTCGCGGCAGCCGGTTTCGACTCGGCCCGCGACGTTGCTGCTATTACAGTGAATCGTTGGGCGCATGGATACGCCTACGAATACGATTCTCTATTCGATCCTCATTGGGGGCGAGACGAGCGTCCTTGCGTGATTGGTCGTAAGCAGTTTGGGCGAATCTCCATCGCAAACTCCGACGCCGCCGGCAGCGCTTACACCAACGCGGCCATTGACCAGGCCTATCGGGCCGTTCAGGAACAAGTGAAAGGTGTTTAGAAATGTCTAATTTCGACAACGAAAACGCTCGTCGATCTCGTGACCGCGAGCTTGGCATGGACCGCAATATCACACGCCGGGATTTCTTGAACGGCATCGCACTTGGAGTGGGTGGCACGCTTGCCAGTCCATGGCTTGGGGGTTTGCTCGCGGCCCAAATGCCCGCGCCCTCTGCGCAGGAGCGCTCAGGTTACTATCCTCCAACGCGCACCGGAATGCGCGGCAGTCACCCCGGCGCTTTCGAAATCGCCCACGCATTGCGTGACGGTACGTTCTGGGAAACCGCAGGCAAGCGGGTGGAGACGGGCGAGGAATACGATCTTGTGGTTGTAGGTGGTGGCATCAGCGGCCTGGCCGCCGCGTATTTTTATCGCAAGCAGTCTGGACCTTCAGCTCGTATTCTCATTCTCGACAATCATGATGATTTCGGCGGGCATGCCAAAAGAAACGAGTTTCATTTAGATGGGCGCACGCTGCTGACCAACGGTGGCACGGTTGCGATCGAATCTCCTTTCCCTTACAGCAAAGAGGCCCGCGGACTACTGACTGAACTTGGCATCGCCCCCCCGGCGCTCCAAAAGAAGTACTCGGGTAACGCGGCGTTTGGCGGTCTCGGATTCGGTTACTTCTTCGACAAAGAAACCTTTGGAAGCGAGCGACTGGTAACGAACGCTCCCGGAGGCTTCTACGGTCGACAAGGAACGTCCGGGAAATGGGCAGACTTTCTCGCGCGTACTTCTCTATCGGCACAGGCTCAGCAGGACATCGCCCGCATTCAGGAAGCCAAAATCGACCACATGGAAGGAGTGCCGCAGGAGCAGAAGAAGGCTCGGCTCTCGAAAATGAGCTACAAAGATTTTCTGCTCAATGTCGTGAAGGCTCATCCGGATGTCATTCCGTTTTACCAAACCCGCACTCATGGCCTGTACGGGATCGGTATTGACGCGGTGCCGGCACTGGATTGCTGGGCCATTCACTTCCCCGGATTTCAAGGCATGGGCCTTGATCGCGTGCCCTCAAAAGGCCTGAGCTTTACGGCATTGGGAGAGGTAACGCCGCAAGAGGAATATCACTTCCACTTCCCCGACGGGAATGCATCGATTGCGCGAATGTTGGTGCGGTCGCTGGTTGCCGGCGCCGCTCCCGGGAACACGGCTGAAGATATTGTGATGGCAAAGGTGGACTACAGCCGCCTCGATCACAAAGATTCTCCGATCCGCATACGTTTGAATAGCACTGCGGTGCTGGCGCGGCATGTTGGAGATTCTTCTTCCGCCAAGCAAGTTGAAGTCGTGTACGGACGCGATCAAAAAGCGTACACCGTACGTGGAAAAGGTGCGGTGCTGGCTTGCTGGAATATGGGCATCCCGTTCCTTTGTCCAGACCTGCCTGCCGAGCAGAAAGAAGCTTTGCACTACGGTGTGAAGGTTCCCTTGGTCTACACCGTCGTGGGACTGCGCAACTGGACCGCTTTTCACAAGCTCGGAGTCAGAGGCGTTTCCTGCCCCGGGATGTACCACAGCTCTATGAATCTGGATCAGGGGCCGAGCATCGGCGACTACAAACCGTCCCAATCTCCCGATGAGCCGATCCTGGTGCATATGCTGCGCACTCCCTGCCAGCCGGGTCTTTCAGCGAGAGAACAGCAGCGTGCGGGCCATTACGAATTGCTTGCCACGCCGTTTGAGACCTTTGAACGAAACATTCGGGACCAACTCGCCCGAGTGTTAGGCGGCGCCGGTTTTGATCCCGCCCTCGACATTGAGGCAATTACCGTCAACCGCTGGCCCCATGGATATGCCTACGAATACAACCCGCTGTGGGATCCGGATTGGCCCGAAGGCAAACGACCGTGCGATATCGCCCGCCGACGTTTCGGAAGCATTACCATTGCGAATTCGGATGCCTCGGCAGCCGCCTACACTGATCAAGCTATAGATCAAGCCTACCGAGCGGTACAGGAGCTGTTTTCAAGATAGCCGAATCGAGAAAGAAAAGTGGAGGAAAACAATGGTTAACCGCAGTCTTCCTTGCCGTTTTGTGCGTTCTCATGAGCTTGCCCCTGAGGGTGCCATGTGTTGCGAAACAATCGTCGGCAGAAAGAGAAATTCTCGACCTGGAAGAGAAGATGAACGCGGCCTACGCTGCCAACGATCTTCCAACATATTTCGGCTACCACGCTGACGATTTTACACAATGGCTGCCGGAAGGGTTCCAAGAGTACAACAATTCTCATTGAGGTTCAGATTCTAGGCGGCCTCACAGAGGCAAACAATTCAGAATGTGGGTGGCGTATTGACCCACAGAACGGACGCTTGCTTGTTTGTCGGGTTAAACCAGCGGTGGCCCCGGTTGCTCTCGAACCAGAAGCTGTCACCTTGCTGCAACAGATGACATTCGACTTCATCAAGCCAGACTTCGAGCGTGCCTTCAAGCATGTAGAGGAACTCTTCCCCTTGGTGCATGTACGCGCCGTCGCTGCCGGTTCCGGGTGGAACTCGAATCAGCATGGATTCGAGCATCTTCGTGCCGGTAGAAAGCAGTTCCATGCGAACGCCGGATTTTGTTTCCAGGCTTTTGCGGTTGCGCGGCCGAAGTACTCGATTCGATTGAACCGGCAAATCATATAGCTCCAGCACCGTGGTGCCGTAGGCCGCCGCCAACCGGTAAATGGTGGCGACAGAAGGGTTCGCACGAGACAATTCAATGGCGCTGAGAAACCCTGCGGAAATGTGGGCTTGCCGAGATGCCTCTGTGATGGTTAACTCTCTTTTCCTTCGGAGTCGGCGAAGCTTGTTACCCAAATCCGGAGTGGGCTTGGGCGCGGGCGTAGATTGGTCGGCACGCACTTTGCTTCCCAGAGCCTCCTTGATCCCAGGCATATTTAACTTTTTAACGTCTCGCAGGTACTTGATGCGTTTCAGAATATCGAGCAGTTCTGGCGTATACAGACGATAACTGCCTGCGCTTCGTGCCGGGGTTACGAGGCCAACGCTTTCCCATAGGCGCAAGGTTGAAGAACTGATCCCCAGAATTCGCGCCGTCTGCCCCACGGTCAGAAACCGGGCACTTTTCGAACTCGGAGTAACTCTTGATTTGGTCGATTTTGTGCGTCGCAAGCAGGTAATAGTAGCGCGGAATCTCGCGAAATGTGAAATTGGCAGTGTAGCTCGCATCTTCAATCGTAATCACGACTGGGATGCTACTGGCAGTGGTTCCCGCACATAAGCAAGGTGCAACCGCACGGAATGTGGGCTCTGACCCGCGCTTGATTAACGGTGCAGAATTCTCCTGCTGGATTATGCCGAAGTCAAGATGAAAAAGACATCGTGAAAAAGACATCGCACGATCAATTTATCCTATCGGGCTTCGTCTCGACGCGGGTTTCGCGTCGCGCCCAGCATTGCGGAGTTCCAAACCAACATTGCAATTCTGAGGCTCTCTGAGTTTTCGCATGAGGACATCGAATTTGTGAAGGGCCTCAACCGACCGAGCGAGTTCCTACCGAAGCTGAGGTCAAAACCCTGCTATACGAGATTGATTCTGACCGCGTCCTGACTACCGAGCAGCGGCTACAGAAGCTCGAGGAAGCTTTCGTGAGTTACGACCTCGGCGAGGAAGAAGCCAAGGCTGCCGCGCTGATGCGGGCCAACGTCTCAAAGAATCGCCCCTAGCCCACCCGAGCTGACGGTCCGCTGGTCGGGGCACCCGGCTTAGCCGTCTTTCATGGCCAGCGGAATCTCAGTGGCGTCTGGTCTGTACGCCAGGTAGAAAGCAGCCATCGGACACGTGCCTGATCGCCTCGAATGAGGAGCGCGGTATCGTCAGTTCAGCCCCACTAATTTGAGCGCGAACACTGCGTTACTAACCACGGTTCCGTTGATGAGTATGTCTACACGGTAGGTTCTAACCCCGAGCGATTTTGCGAGACTCCTGACGGAATAAAGGTACAAAGCGGGCGCGCAACCCCATACTGCACCACAACTTTCTCGCTCTCCAGGATGGTTGTGGAGCGGCTACCGGCTCGGCTACCGTTCTTGGCTTTACTTTTCCCATCGAGCCAGTTAATTTGTTCTAGGCTAATACCAAGCGCCTGTAGAATCAGCGCGGTTTCGAATCCCTCCCTCTCCGCCAGTTCCTACAATCCCAATCACTTAGCCTCTACTGAACCGTGGAAGGCTCCACGGGGCGAATTGCTTTCTAGTGTCCCATTAGTGTCCGATTGAATCTGTCCCGCCTCCGCTATGCGGTTTTCCAGCGTAGTCATCGCGTTGCGAACATCGTCGGCGGCGGCAGTCTTGATGTAGTAAGTGCGGGCTCCACCTTGAAGATCTGGCCCGCGGCGATGGCATCGATTACGTCATTGATGTTCTGTTCACTCTTCCCGGAGAGGTAAACCTTCTGCAACATAGGCTTCAGGGCAGCTTCGCTTGTCGCCTGCGGTATCAGCGTGTTAATACGCGC
>Ga0307471_100000989_pt1 | contig 15173 bp, 11 predicted proteins | sample atmos_gasesAM3C__2_FD_204566 | JGI IMG/M metagenome (GOLD analysis project Ga0307471, IMG submission 204566) | Hardwood forest soil microbial communities from Morgan-Monroe State Forest, Indiana, United States - atmos_gasesAM3C_515 | ecosystem: Environmental > Terrestrial > Soil > Temperate... | reverse complement strand
CGGCGGCGTGTGATAGAGCGATTTTTCCTTGATGTGCGTGCGGTATCGGAGAAGCGTCGGAAGGTTTTTGTCGGCGCGCTCGGCAAGGTCCTTGTGGAGGACGACGATGGTCACGCCGGAAGGGCCGAGGTTTTTTTGTGCGCCGGCAAAGATGAGGCCGAACTTCTTCACGTCGATGGATTTCGAGGCAATGTCGGAAGACATGTCGGCAACGAGTGGGACGTTGCCCGTGTCTGGCATGTCGGTCCACTGCGTACCTTCAATGGTGTTGTTTGTGCAGAGATAGACATAGGAGGCATCCGTCGAAAAATTGATTTCAGCAGGCCGCGGCAGGCGAGCGAATTTTTCAGACTCGGTCGAGGCGGCGATGAGGTACGGGAAACCCTTTTTGAGTTCGCCGATGGCCTTGGCAGTCCACGCCCCGGTATGCAGCACGTTCGCGGGCTTGCCGGGCATACAAAGATTCATGGGGACCATGCTGAACTGAAGGCTGCCTCCACCCTGAAGGAAGATCACCGCGTAGTCATCGGGGATGGCCAACAGACTGCGCAGCTTTTGCTCCGCCGCTGCATTGATGCTCTCGTATTCCGGCGAGCGGTGGCTCATTTCCATGACGGACATGCCGCTGCCTCGCCAATCGAGCAGCTCTTCGCGGATGCGCTCGAGTACGGGCAGGGGCAAGGCGGCGGGGCCGGCATTGAAATTGAAAACACGTTTGGTGGCAGGAACAGAAGCGGTCGTCGAACCCACGGTAACTTGATCCTTTCGAAGAGATTAGCGCCGTGCCTAGAGCGGTCGGCACAGCGTTTATAGCTCTTCAGAATAGCAGAAGTGGGGAGCACTCTTGCATCGGGCAAATCGCCCAATCGCCGCTATCTCGTTGGACGTGGTGAGGGGATACCCCGACGCTTTGCCTGGTTCTTGGTCTTGAGGAGTTCGGCGCGGCGAGTCGTCCGCTTGCCCAGCTTTTGATTGAGAAAACGCTGCTTCATATGATCCACACCATGGTTAGGTCGTGACAGAACCTGTTTGGTCTGGCGTGCCCGTCTTTTGGAAGAGGAAGCGGTCAAGCGAGAAGCGGCCTGGACCTGTGGCGGCCAGCGCCAAACAGGCCAAGCCCAGTGTCAAGGGGAGTTCGTACTCGCGGACCGCGTAGATGCCTTCGTTAAAATTATATTTCCACATGGCTGCAGCCATGTCGAACAACAGGAGAAGGCCGGCGATTGGAGTGATTAGCCCAAGCGCCAGAGCCAGGCCACCGAAGAATTCGATCGCGCCGGTGAGATAAACCGTATAGGTTGGCAAGCCAATGGCTTGGAAAGCCTCGATGATCCTTTCCTTCTCGCCAAAAAGCTTAGGGTAGCCATGATAGATGAACACCAGAGCCAGGCCGCATCGCAAAAGGAGCAGAGTGAACGGTTCAAGCCTTTTCAGAAAAGTCATAAATTTTTCTCGAAGGGAGCCCGCTTCTGGATGAACAGATGGCGCGATTCTAACAGATTGGGTGAACGGAAGGGCAGCATGTTGCGGCCGCCCCGCCAGTTCTCAGGTCAACCATAATGCTTGGCCACGCTCGCAGTGCCAAGGTAAGACCTTGACGCTAGGGAATTAGAGCGAATTCGACGCGCTTACGCATGGGATCAATGCGCTCGGCGCGGACCCGTACCCGGTCGCCGAGGTGCCACTCAAGAGGACGCGGTTTTGCGCCACGGCCACTGCGCGAGCCTTTTGCTCCGGGTCGGCCTTCACTGCTACGCAGAGCGACAATGGCGTGATCGCGCTCGCGATACACGACGCGGGCGCCGGCGGCTTCTTCGAGCGCGCCGATCGGCAGCAGTCCTTCCACAAAAACTTCGAAGAGCTCGACGAAGCAGCCGAACTTTTGCACCGAGACGATCAGACCTTCGTATTCTTCGCCGAGATGATCTTCCATGAACTGCGTGGTCTTCCAGTCCATCAATTCACGCTCGGCGCCGTCGGCGCGGCGCTCGGCTTCGGAGGTTTCCGCCGCAATTTCCTCAAGATTGCCGTGCGAATAGAGAGCGGCTTCTGATTCACGCGGCGGAGGCGCAAGGGCCTTCGCTGAAGGGGGAGCCTGCGAGGGATGTTCGAGAGCCCATTTCAAAACGCGGTGGACGATGAGGTCCGGATAGCGGCGGATGGGCGAAGTGAAATGCGTATATTCGTCGAAGCCGAGTGCGAAATGGCCCAGAGAGTCAGCAGCGTAGCGCGCCTGCTTGAGGGAACGCAACATGAGGTAAGAGAGGATGCGTTCTTCAGGCTTGCCGATCACCTTTCGAATGAGCCGCTGATAGTGCTGCGGAGTGATGCGCAGATCGCCGCCGGGAAGGGCAACGCGCATTGGGCGCTCGCGGCCTTTGCCGTAAGAATCGGGACGGCCAGCCTTCGCGGGAGCCGGTACGTGCCCGTGGCGCACGGCGATTTCGCGTTGATGCAAGTCCTCGACTCCCAGCGAGTAGCCGAAAGCGCGCGCCAACTCTTCGAATTCGAGAACTTTGCGGGCATCTGGCTTTTCGTGCACACGATGGAGTGACTCGATGCCGCGTTTCAGGAGATAGCCGGCAACGGCGCGGTTCGCGGCTAGCATGAATTCTTCAATCAGGCGGTGCGCGATGTTGCGCTCGCCACGCGTGATGTTGGTCATGCGCTGCTGCTCGTCAAATTCAATGACGCGCTCGGGCAAATCGAAGTCAATCGAGCCGTGTTCGTTGCGTCGCGCATTGAGGAGCAGCGCCAACTCTTTCATGTCGCGGAAGTGATGCGCGAGCGAAGCATATCGCTTGCTCATCTCGGCGTCACCTTCGAGAACTTTGTTCACGTTGGTGTAGGTCATGCGCTCCGCAGAGCGGATGACGCCAGAAGCCATGCGCGCAGATTGCTGGCGGCCCGCGGCGTCGAAGTCCATGAGCACGCTCATGACCAGGCGGTCTTCGCGGGGCTTCAAAGAGCACATGCCATTTGAGAGCGCTTCGGGGAGCATGGGGACGGCGCGATCTGGGAAATAAACCGAGGTGCCTCGCAGGCGCGCCTCGTTGTCGAGAGCGCTGGCGGTTCGAACGTAATGCGCGACATCGGCTATGTGCACCTGGAGATTCCAGTGGCCGTTGGCGCTGCGTTCGACGTAGACGGCATCATCGAAGTCGCGAGCGGTTTCGCCGTCGATCGTAACGATGGGCAAGCGCCGAAAATCTTCGCGGCCTGCGCGCTCGGAATCACCGACGGGCGTGTCGCGCCGCTCCGCCTCCTGCATGACTTCGGCTGAAAAGAAATGCGGCAAATGGTGCTTGCGGATGATGATTTCGGTGTCGACGCCTAGCTCGCCCGGGCGGCCCAGGATTTCGATGACGCGGCCCGTGGGCGCGGCGCCGCCTTTCGGATAGCGAGTCAGCTCGACGTTGACGACGGCGCCATCGAGTTCCGCAAGACGCGGAATGCGCCGCCCGCGGAAGCTGCGCTCATCGTTCCCGCTGAATCCGAGTTTCTTGGCGAGGCCTGGCGTCAGCTCATGCCCTGGCGGAATTTCCACCTCGTGCTGGACGCGCGTGTCGTAAGGCAACACGACATTTCCGCGCGCGCCATAGCGAAACAAACCAACGAGGGTGGGATGCGCACGGTCCAGGATTCGCAGGATACGGCCCTCGGCGCGCTGCGCGCCCGCTACACCGCCGCGCCGCTGAATCCTCACAAGGACATGGTCGCCGTGCATGGCGTCTTCGATGGCGTCCCGCGGGATGTAGACATCGCCATCGAGCAGCGGGACGGGAGAATCGGGTACGACAAACCCATAGCCGTCGGGGTGAAGGATCACGCGACCCGTTAATTCGTCACGACTCGCAGACGCCAGTTGCGAGCGCTGGGGAGAGGCCGTAGGTCTAGAACGTTGCTGAGCGGCAGGTTCCCGGTCCGGCTTTCGCCCCGGCAACCGGTAGCGACCGCCGGGGAGTTCCTCTATGACATGGCGCTTCTTGAGTTTGGCGAGCATTTTATGGAGGGGACGCTGGTCGGACTTTTTGAGATGCAGGCCCCTGGCGATATCATTCGTGGAGGCAGGATCGCTTCTAAGTTGTAGAAAACGCAATATGTTATCGGGGCTCAGACTCGAGGTGCTAGGCATGAGGTTGGCGCCATCCTATGAGGCGCAAGTTTTCCACCGAAGATTGTAGATAGTTTTCGGTCTTACCGGAACTTTTTTCTTACTTTCGGGATTATATGAGTAGGCCAACACACGAACCGGCTAGTCGCCCTCCGTCAGACTAGCTGGATTCCCCGAGAGGGGAAAACAAGGAGGCGGGAAGACCTGGCCCGCCTCCTTTTTCATTTTAGTCAGGCCTGATTAGTCTAGATTGACTAGTCAGGCCTGACTAATCCAAATGCAGTCTCATTTGGACAAGTACGCGGGCTGCCCTTCCTAGCTTCCGGTTCATCCTTTTACGCAAACCACCTGGTGCAGTGTGTGGACGATTTCGACCAAGTCGCTCTGCGCCGCCATGACCGCTTCAATCGGCTTGTAAGCCGCGGGCGTTTCGTCGATGACGTCGGCGTCCTTGCGGCATTCCACCCCTTCGGTCATGCGTTTGTGGTCTTCCACGGTGAAGCGGCGCTTTGCTTCCGTGCGGGACATCGCGCGGCCCGCTCCGTGGCTGCAACTCATAAAGCTTTCCGGATTGCCCTTGCCGCGGACGATGTAGGAACGCGCTCCCATACTGCCCGGAATGATGCCCATATCGCCTTCGCGGGCGCGCACTGCGCCTTTACGGGTCACGAGAATGTTCTGGTTGTAGTGGCTTTCGCGGGCCACGTAGTTGTGATGGCAATTAATGGCCCTCAACTCGGCGGTGAAAGGGCGCACTTCGCCGGAAGTGCGCACGGCGTTGACGACTTGCTCCATCATCAAGTCGCGGTTGCAGCGCGCAAAGTCCTGCGCCCACTCCACGGCTTCTACGTAATCGTCGAAGTGCTCGGTACCCTCCGAGAAATACGCGAGATCCTTGTCAGGAAGGTTGATGAAAAACTTCTGCATGTCTTTGCGGGCCAGCTCGATGAAATAGCTGCCCATGCGATTGCCGACGCCGCGCGAACCGCTGTGCAGCATGAACCAGACGTTGTCCGCTTCATCGAGACAAACTTCGATGAAATGATTGCCGGTCCCCAGCGTGCCCAGGTGATTCGCGTGATTGCCGCGATCCAGCTTCGCGTGCTTTTTCAGAATGGCGTCGTAGCGTGGCTTCAGCGTCTGCCAGACTTCAGCATTGCGCGCGGGAATCTGCTGCCATCTATGATGGCGTCGGCTCTGTCAAGAGACACGTAGACTGTGCGCGCCGCGGGGGCTCGTTTTTTTTCTTCTTCCCTGAAAGAATCTTTTCTCTTTCCTGCATTCGACCAAGGCTCGCTTCGTGAATCCAGCGGTGAAATCTGGTTCCACCAACCATCTATTCGGTCTCCCCTGAGGGGCACCATGATTCGTTCTTCAGACGCCGCGATCGCTCGCGGGAGCAAGGCGCCCAATCAGCCTAGCGATGGGCTCGCGCCCACCAGGGTGGCAGCCGGGCTGCCTTGCCTGCGAACCAGCTGCGCGTAAGCGGCTCCAGTCCGGAGCATCCAGTACATACGCACAGCTAATTTGCGCGCGATGGCTACTTTGGCCACCGCGTGTCCTCTTCGGAATGTCAATCGCTGATAGTCTTGCCGCAGCGCGAGATCCTTGCGCACCGCGGGATACACTGCTTCGATCAGCAGCCAGCGCACCATGGTGTTGCCCTGCTTGCTGATGGCTCCGAGCCGCCGCCGCTGTCCGCTGGAATCCTCGCTGGGATTCAACCCCAGATAACTCGCGATCTTCTTGCTGCGGGGGAAACGAGTTACTGGACCAATCGCTAGTAGGAACGCCAACGAGGTGACCGGTCCGATGCCCGGATGGGTCATCAGCAAAACTGCATCGTCGCGGCGTTGCGCTTCTTCTAGAACCGCACGATCCAACTCCGCGATAGCCGGATCGAGTTGGTCGAGCAGTTTCAGAAGTTCTTCACGCCGCCGGCTGGCCCACGGCCCCAGCGTAAGATTCCCGAGTTCCACGCGGCCTTTCTTGGTGAACAGCTTCTTCTTGCGGCACAGCCCCTGACTCATGGCCAGCGCATGCAGCTGGTTGCCCAACATGGTGCGCAGGCACACCAACTTGTGACGGTGCCACAGTAACTGGCGGAGGTCCCGTTCGGCCGGTGTGGGAACCCAGATCCGCGGAAAGCGCTTCGCCAGCAGCAGATCGAGAATGAGCGCGGCGTCGCGTTCGTCGGTCTTCTGCTTGCGCACTTCACTGGCGCGAATCTTCGCGGAATCGCCGATCCAAAGTTCGTGACCGAGTTCCGCGAGCAAACGCTCGAACCAATGAATTGGGCCAGTGGCTTCGATGCCCACACGCACCGGTCCTTGCAAATTTCGGTAGAAAGTGTGAGCTTCGTCGCTCTCGTGGTCCAACCGCCGCTCGAGAAGCAACTCACCGGTCTCGTCGCTGGCCATGGCGATCTGCCGATAGCGTGTGTGAAAATCACAACCTATAATCAACATTGCTCGGCTCCTCTCTCTCCGAGCCTTGGTCGTTCAACAGCTGCCAAGTCTACTCGGGAGAAGGAGCCGACGCCGTCATCTAATCAGCCGAAGCAAGAGCAGAAGCAGGAGAACCAGCAATGAAAACAACGATTATGCGGGTGACATCCGGTAGCGTTTTTTTCTTGGCTTGTTGCGGATCCTGTTTCGGGCAGGATACCGCGAAGCCTCTCGAAGTTGCGCTTTGCGACTTATATCAACATCCCGACCAATATGCAGCCAAGATGATCAAGGTCCGCGGAGGGTCGGTAGGCGACTTACGCATCGAGTACAACATACTGCACGACTCCCACGCCGAGCCATGTCCGACGTACATGCGCCTCGTGGTGGTATTTCCAGATCAGATAAAGCCCGCGCCTACTTTCCAACTCGTTCGAGACGAATCTTACAAGAAGTTGGAGGAGGCGCTGCATTCAACGAGTCCAATCCACATCGACGCGACCTATGAAGGCCGCTTTGACACAGCATTTCTTTGGCGCGATCACAAGCGTATCAGGGTGGGCGGTAACGACGTGAAAGGCTATGGAAAAAAACACGAGTACGATGGCCGAATCGTCCTTCATCAAGTTTTCAATGTTTGGACTATGCGGTTGCCGCGACTATGAAGCCCAGATCGCTACTGTGAATACCCGGGCTGATTAGATGACGGCGTCGGCTCCTAGCTCCGAGTAAACTTCGTTGCGCTAAACGACCGAGGCTCGGAAGAAAGGGGCCGAGCAATGTTGACTGTAGGTTCTGGACGAACCGGGACAATCGCGGACGGGACGTTTTCCATTCCGCTATCCCTCAGCAAACACACGGCTTAAGAGTCTCGTGACCAACCCCGTGTCCGGTAACAATTGATTATCCGATGAGGATAATCATCCTGAGCCCTCGATGCTTTTACGGGGCGAAGGATCTCTCTTCCATCCAGCATCCAAACGACTTAAGCACTACGCGTCAACGGCCACTACAAGGCAGGGATTTCGCCTCTCTAACCTCCTGCATCTGAAAGACTTATTTACCACTAGACAAAAGTATTACCGTATGATATAAGAGTGTTTGGCCGTTGGGGCACCTTGGTGGACCATTATGCGTGCCTCAACTGCGAATCGAACATCCCCATCTTCTCAGCACGGTCCACAGTCTTTCCCATTCCACAGAGCGGGAGGGGCTAGCATGGTTTCCTACAAAAATCCCCTCAAAGTCTCTCTACCTTGGTGCTCTGCGTCCCACGAAGTGGCGCGCGGAGATTCTTCTCTCTTCCGCGATTCACCGTGCTTGCCCCGATCAACAAGCAGCGCAGCCGCGCGCGGGGATTCTTCTCTGTCGCCTGTCAGCTGTAAACTGTCGACTGCTCGCCCTGAGCGCAGCCGAAGGGTCAACTGCTTTGCCCATTTTACCCCTCGCTATCTTGTTCCTTTTCATGCAAATACGAACTGCCCATTTTGCAACTCCTTTGTTTTGATAACGATGCAAATTGCCGGGGGGTGGGAGGTATCTGGAGGTGTCGGAGTGAAAGCGAGCATCGATGAGGATGCGAGTCCTGAGCGAGCACAGCGAAGCGAAGGATCTCTCTGCTTTCCCGCAGCCCCCCGGGATTCTTCCGTCTTGTCTTCGGCTGTCAGCTGTAAACTGTCGGCTGTTGACTCGGCTAAGTTCTTTAGAATGCGCAGTTCCGCGATTTCAACTGTTAAGTCCTTTAGAATGCGCAGTTGCAAAAACGCGCCCGCGCAACTCCTTTAGAATGCGCAGTTCCGAAAAAAAGTGGGGGGAGGGTCTGAGGCTTTGACCTACAACCTAGAACTTACAACTTACCACTCGAAGAAGCGCCGTCCGGAGTGTTCCCTTGCAAACCCGTGCCGCTGCCTCTACCCTACTCGCGGAGGACACCAGACCACACTTGATGCCCAACCTTTCACCGGAAGCCCTTGCCGGGGACTTCATCCTGTTCGTGGTTTTTCTCTTTTCCACCACCTGTCACGAAGCGGCGCACGCGCTTGTGGCGAAGATGGGAGGCGACGAGACGGCCTTTCACGGCGGGCAGGTAACCCTCAATCCCGTCCCGCACATCCAACGCGAGCCCTGGGGCATGGTGGTTATTCCCATCCTGATGCTCCTCTTCACCAATTCAATCATCGGATGGGCCAGCGCGCCGTACGATCCAAATTGGGCGCGGCGTCATCCGCACCGCGCCGCGTGGATGGCTCTGGCAGGTCCGGCAACGAACTACACCCTGATGCTCATTGCGGCGATTGTCTTGCGAATGGGATGGAGCCAGGGCTGGCTGCACCACGACTCCTTTGCCGAAAGTCTCATCTGGGGAATGTTTTCGCTCAATTTGCTCTTAGGGACGTTCAATCTGCTCCCGGTGACGCCGCTCGACGGCAGCACGGCCATCATGCTGTTCATGCCCGAGTACCGCGCGCATCGCTACCTGGATTGGGTGCGCGGCAATCAGTACGGCATCCTCGGTTTGGTGCTGGCGCTGTTCGCGTTTCAGTACGTGTATGGGCCGATTAAGGTGTTTGCCACGAACCTTCTCCTGCGCAGCCACTTCTGAAGGCCGCCGTTCGTTGCTGCTTGGGTTTGTGGCTACACGCTCTCCACGGGGACGCGGCGGGGAATGACGCGGGTAATCCGGAATTGTTGCGATCTTTCGGAAGCGGGGGACAATGCTTCGGTTTCGTACGCCACCGGGAACGCCCGTTCGTCGCCGGTGGATTGCAGCAGTCGCACAAAAATCATCGCCCCCGGAGGAAGCCTGCGGGAAAGCGTGAGCAGCTTGCCGGTCTCCTCGCTCCAGGTGAGCTCCGAGCGCTCGACGAAAAAAACATGAGAATGGTCCCAGCCCGAAACTTCCACGCTGTAGGTGCTGGCAAGAAGCTGGTGTTCGATCGCGGCCATGCAAGACCTCCGCATGAAGAATTGCAGAAGTCGGGCCAAGCGCGGCCGCGGTATGCCAATGAAAACACGGAAGTTAAGCAGAGGCGCGCATCTTGAAACTGTGCGTGCCCGGGACGCGCCTGCTCAAATTGTTCACAATTGGTGCAGCGAACGAAGCGCTCAATTCGCCTGCGCACTCAGTTTTTATGGACGAGGCATTCCGCAAGACAAACCTGAGCCTTGTGCCAAGTTGGGAAGCCAGGAATCATTTCTGCACCGAAATGGGGCAGGCCTTGCGGAAGCCGGCGCGCGATTGGAGGTAAAACGCCGCGGTTACTCTGTCCTTTTCCGCGCGAACGGGAACTAAGCATCGCATTTTCTGGCGATTAGCAATCCACAACGCGCTCACCAAAGCCTTTTCTCGAGCGCTGGCTTGCAAAGAACAGAGACAAGAGGAATGGAACACAGAGTGCCCTAAACGTTGGCATCGTGGCAGTAGGATTGACCAAGACCGCGGAGTTGATTGCTCCGAAGACGTCGCTGACGCCCTGCATTCTGGATGATGATTCGGGACAACTGGAGATGCTGACGTCGCTGGTCGCCAGCATGGGATATGAAGCCATCCCTACGGCCGATCCGGAAGAAGCGCTCAAACTGATCAAGCGGGGACGCTGCCGGCTCGCGTTGGTGGACGTGCACATGCCGGCGATGGATGGCTACGAGTTTCTGAGCCAGGCGCTGCAGAGCGACCCGGGCGTGCACATCCTTCTGATGACCGGGGATTACACGCTGGACTCGGCGCTGGAAGCAATTCGGCGCGGTGCGGCGGATTTTCTGCCGAAGCCGATTGACCACGCGCATCTGAAGAAAACGCTGGATGATGCCGCGAAGCTGTACGACCAGCGGCGGCGCGTACGCGTGCTCGAAGAGCAGTTGCTCAGAGATTTGGAATTCCACGGCATCGTCGGAAAGAGCCCGGCGATGCTGGAGGTTTTCGATTTTGCGCGCAAAGTGGCGCGGCACTACACGAACGTGTTGCTGGCGGGGCCGACAGGGTCAGGAAAAGAACTGGTGGCGCGCGCGATTCACCAGTTGAGCCCGGTGAGCCAGCAAAAACTGGCGGTGTGCAATTGTTCGGCGCTGGTGGACACGTTGCTGGAGAGCCAGCTTTTTGGCCACATGCGCGGAGCGTTTACAGGCGCAACGGATACGCGGCCGGGGCTTTTCGAATACGCGAATGGGGGGACGGTTTTTCTGGATGAGGTCGGCGAAATGTCGCTGGCCATGCAGGCCAAACTTTTGCGCGTGATTCAGAACCGCGAGATTCAGCGCGTCGGCTCGCCGGAGGTGCGGCAAGTGAACGTGCGGCTGATTGCGGCGACCAACCGCGATTTGCGCGCAGAAGTCCTCTCGGGGCGCTTCCGGGAGGATCTCTTTTACCGGTTGAGCTCCATTCAGATTCGGATTCCATCGCTCGCGGAGCGGCTCGAGGATATTCCGCTGCTGGTGCAGTTTCTCCTGCACAAATACAACGCCGCCTACGGAAAGCACATTGCGGGGCTGACGCGGCGTACACAAACGGTGCTGCTGCAGCATCCCTGGCCGGGAAATGTTCGCGAACTGGAAAATGTGATTTCGAGCGCGTGCATCACCACGGCAGGCGATTTTGTGGATTTGGGAGACTTGCCGGAGCACTTGCAACACCGCGGGCCGCGCGGGTTGCATGGAGATGAATGGAGGCCGCTGTCGCTCGAAGAAGTGCGCAAGATGCACATCCAGCGGGTGCTGGAAATGTGCCAGGGAAACCGGCTGCGAGCCGCGCAGATTCTGGGAATTGGACGCACAAGTCTGTACCGCTATTTGAAACGCGACGGTTACGACACAAGCAAAGTCAAACCAGGAAGCGCGGAAACCTGATTTTGCGCGCAAAAGTCAGTCGTCCTTGTAGGCTTGAATAGCGCGTTCTTAAACGAATACTTCTATGCAGGAATCGGTAAAGCAAGGCCCGCTCGCGTCGTTTCAGTCCTGATGGCGCGGTGTTTCAATCCCGGACGGTTTCCCAGCATGAAGCAAGATAAGGGCTCTTGCCATTTTCCAACGTGCTGAAAACGCAGGAATTGCGCTCCTTGCACTTTGGCCATTCCCCTGCACTTCTGCTTCGTACTTGAAGATTGGCGCAAGCAGTTAAGGAATATCCAAGAATCAGCGGAAGCGTCTAGCTAAGCGGAAAAGAAATTGTAAAGAGTTTCGCTGAACGCGAGCGGGCAATTCGCCTGCGAGCGTTCGCGAAAAGAGTCCTACCAAACGCAGTTCCGCAAGCTGTCCATGTCAGCCTGCCAGAATCCCCTGGGAGCGCCGCGCTACGGTACTCACACCCGAAGCGCGGCGCCCATTCCTTCCGTAATACTCGCCCGCAGCACTCTCCGCTAATGATCTTTGGCCGGTTGGCAGCTGAATCTCCAGATTCGCCTGGACATACGATTGATTGATGAGGTCGAATTTCTACTCGGCTCGCAGGGCTTCGACGGGGTCCACGGTGGCGGCGCGGCGCGAAGGAAGGTAGCTGGCAAGCCAGGCGGTCACAAGCATTCCAGCTGAGGCCGCTGCATAAGTTACGGGGTCGACCGGACGGACATTGAAAAGCAGTGACGACAGCAGCCGCATCGAAACGGCCGCGCCGAGCAGTCCAAGCCCGACACCTATGCCAGTCAGCGCCAGCCCGTGGCGCACGAACATGCCGGTGAGTTTTTGCTGCTGCGCTCCCAGGGCCATGCGAATGCCAATTTCTCTTGTGCGCTGTGACACGGAATAGGCGATCACGCCGTAGATGCCCACCACGCCCAGCAAGAGCGCCATGCCTCCGGCGACGCCGAGCATGATGAGAGTGAACGAGGTGCGGGCGAGCGATTTCCCGTAGTAGTACTGCACGGTGTGAACGTCCGCCAGGGGGAGATTGGCATTGACGGACCAGACGGTTTGCCGGACATTCTTGAGAAAGCTTTCCGAGCCCGCGAGCGGACTTCGGATGACATACGAGACTCCGCGGCGCACCGAGACGTCATCGCTTTCGAAATTGTTCAGAATGAGGGGCCAATAGGCGGCGGTGGCCGCTTTCTGATTCACGCCGTCATCGTGAACGTCTTTAACGACGCCAACAATCTCTCGCCAGTCGTCTTTCCCGCCGATGCGAATACGTTTGCCGAGCGCGCCATTTGGATCGCCCCAATACTCCCGCGCCAAGTTTTCAGAGACCAGGGCAACGGAAATCCGGTTGTAAGTGTCAGTCCAAGTCAGGTCGCGCCCAGCAAGGAGCGGAGTGCCCAGTGTAGCGAGAAAGCCCGGCGAGACGAACTTTTGCCAGCTTATCGGCGGAAGCTGGCCCTCCGCATACGAGCGGCCTTCTACAAAAATGGGATCGTGCCACCCGCCTCCGCTCAGAGGAACCACCGTGCCGATACTGGCTGAAGAGACTCCCGGGATGGCTTCGATCTTGTGCAAGATTTCCTCTTCCATGCGGACCACGCGTTCGGGCTCTTTGACCTGCGACTCGGGGATAAAGATGCGAAAGGTTTGCAACTCCGCCGGGCCAGTGAATCCTACATTTACATTGGTAAGGGCTCGAAAAGTGCGGATCATCAAGCCGGAGCAAATCAAGAGAACCAGCGCCAGCGCCACTTGCACGACAACGAGGACGCTTCGGGCGCGATGTTGCTCCCTGCTTTGACTGGTGCCACGTCCGCCCTCGCGAATGCCTGTGGAGAGATGCACTCCAGCGTATTTGAAAATGGGAACGCAACAGACCAGCAAGCCGGCCAAGAGCGCCGCAAACAAGGTGAATAACAGAACAGGACCGTCAATCCCGATTTCGTGGATACGAGGCAATCCTGAGGGAGCAACGGCGCGCAGTATGCGCAACGTGCCATAAGCCAGCCCGAGCCCGAGCGCGCCGCCAAATGAAGCAAGCGTGAGACTTTCCAGCATCAATTCGCCGGCGATGCGGCCCCAACCGGCCCCCAGCGCCGCGCGCAAAGCGAGTTCCTGCCGCCGGCCCTCGACGCGAACGAGCAGGAGGTTCGCCACGTTGGCGCAGGCAATCAGAAGGACCATGGCAATGGAACCCATCAAGACCCAGAGTGTGTTGCCCACATCCCCTACGACGTTCTGCCTTAGCGGCTGGGCGCTCGGGCCGATGCGCGCATCTTCAAACAGTTTTATGCTGAAGCCTGGTGGAGCCGGAAAACTGCTCAAGACAATGGGAAGCATCCGGGCCATGTCCACGTTCAGTTGCGCGATGGTGACTCCCGGCTTGAGCCGAGCAATGCCTTGATAGCTGAAGTTGCCGAGGTACGTTTTGTTGCGATCGAAACGGAAAGGCAAGATCAGCGCGGGGTCTTCCCAGTCCAGGAAATGAAAGGTCTGCGGCAGGACACCGATGATCAGACGTCCCTTGCCGTCAACCACGAGCGTTCGGCCCACGACAGACACGTCGGCGCCAAACTTCCGGCGCCAATATCCGTACGTCAGGATGGCGGTTTCGGGTGCGCTTGCGGAATCGTCTTGTTTTGTGAATCCGCGCCCGAGAGCCGGCTGGATACCGAGAAGCGGGAGCGTGCCGTCGGTCACCAGAAGAGCCGAAACCTGCTCGGGTTCGGCTATTCCTGTAACACTCACAGAATCGCCTGTATACAAACCGATATCCTGAAAAGTGCGGCCTTGTTCGCGAAAAATGAAGTAGTCCGACGGCGAGAGTTCAAAATCGTTCAACTGAATGCCTGGCGCGGTCAGTCGCACGCTTGCCAACTGTTCACTGCCGGGATATGGCAAAGGCTTGAGGAGCACGCCTTCGAGGACACTGAAGACGACGGTATTGGCCCCTACAGCTGCTGCCAAGGTGACGAGGGTGATGACCGCAAACATCGGCGCGCGCGCCAATCTACGAAAAACCTGCCGAAGCTGGTTCGTAAGAGAACTCATGAAGTCCGCCTCGCTTCTCCGGAGCCGCGAACGGCATCAAATGGTTCATACGTAGGCGGGGGCGATGAAGTTCCCAAGAAAAAAGTGCCCAAGCAGGCCTGAGTAGGAAGTAGTCCCTCTTAGCGGCCTGACATGACAACGAAACACGTGTGTTATGATTTTGCTCCCCCGTTTCGCCGACCGAGGCCGCGCAAAAGGAGAAGGAAAAAATGAGGAAGAAATCCCTGGCAGGGGCGCTTGCTGCATTGTTTTTGATGACCGGAGCAGCAGCAGCGTCCGCGCAAGAAGTGACGCAGGCAGAAAAAGACCGCGCATTGCAATACCTGGAAACGACGAAGAAAAATATCTTGGAGGCCACGAGAGGTCTTTCCGAAGCGCAGTGGAACTTCAAGGCGGGGCCGGACCGCTGGTCGGTGGCGCAAGTGATGGAACATATTGCGGCGGCGGAGGATTTTATTCTGGAGACGACCAAGGAAAAAGTCATGACCTCACCGGCGGGAGAGCCCGGCCGCGACGTGAAGAAAACTGACGAGGCGGTCCTGATGCTGGTTCCGGACCGCTCGCACAAGGCACAGGCGCCAGAACCGCTGTGGCCCAGCAACCGTTTTGGCTCGCCGGACGGATCGCTCAAACACTTCGTGGAGAGCCGCGCGACTACGGAGAGTTTTCTGAAGTCCACGGCGGGGCTGCGGGACCACGTGATGGACAGTCCG
>Ga0307471_100000988_pt1 | contig 15184 bp, 12 predicted proteins | sample atmos_gasesAM3C__2_FD_204566 | JGI IMG/M metagenome (GOLD analysis project Ga0307471, IMG submission 204566) | Hardwood forest soil microbial communities from Morgan-Monroe State Forest, Indiana, United States - atmos_gasesAM3C_515 | ecosystem: Environmental > Terrestrial > Soil > Temperate... | reverse complement strand
ACGGGCATCAGATTCGGCTGGTGCCTCTAAGTGGAGGTCAAACGAGAACCATTACGACAAAGGGCTATTCCGACCTTTTGGATCTTAACTGGGCGATTGATTCCCAAAGCATGTTTGTGTCAACTCTGGAGCCTGGTGGCGCTACCGTGTTGCATGTTGACCTCAACGGCAACGCCCAGCCTGTGTGGCAGCAGCCTCAGGCGGACTTCACCTGGGGATTTCCGTCGCCTGATGGACGTCATCTTGCCATTTTGGGCTCAAATTCAGAGGCGAATGTGTGGATGATTGGCAACTTCTGAGCCCTTAGCGGCCCTGAGTCGGGGTGATACCCACACCCGCGCTGCCTAGCAGCCGGCCTAACAGGAACCTCAAACGCAATGGTCTTTCAACCTCCTTCAGTCTTTCCTAACCGTTGTCGTCTTTTCCACTCTATTTCCGATATCTCAAGTAGGGACCAATAAGTCCAGTCTTACGTCGGCGCCACGATTCCATGCTTCGGGCGTAGCGGTGGATTACTGGGCGGGGACCCTCGAGGTACCGTGCAAATTGCACAATCTAAATCGAAAAATGAGGAGAAAGCAATGAACAACAATTGTGGTAAGAAGTTCTGGGGTGCCAGAGCCGCTCATGGCATCACCCGTGGCTTGCTTGCGGCGTTCGTAGTCTTCGTCGTCTCTGGCACGGTCTATGCACAAGCAGTAGCTCAAGACAACAAGGAACAAATTAACTTCAGCTCGATACCGAGCCCAACCACCTCTGACACCATCACGCCGCCGGTGGGAAACTCCGCATTCCTGTTGGGCCATGGAGTCGGCACTCAGGGCTATGTCTGCCTGCCGACAGGCACAGGCGGCGCTTCCTGGACCGTGAACGGCGCCCGCCCCGAAGCCACGCTTTTCACCCGCATTTTTGGGGACGCGGTGCAGATCATCACCCACTTTCTCAGCCCCGTTGTGAATCCCAACGACGTCGGGCCGAAGCCGCCACGTTTCGGGGACGTGACGTGGCAGAGTTCGTTCGACAGCAGCCGGGTGTGGGCGCAAAAGCAACACTCGGTTCCCGCCGGGTCTGAAACGAGTTGCCCGAATGGCGGTGCGATTGACTGCCTCTTGCTGCAGGTGATCGGCTCCGACGAGGGACCCACCGGCGGCCGATTGCTAACCAAGACCACTTTTATCCAACGCCTTAACACCAACGGCGGCTCTGCTCCGGCGACAGGTTGCCAAGTGGCGAGCGACGTGGGCAAGCAAGCTCTCGTGCCATATAGCGCGGACTACTACTTCTTCCGCAACGATCAGTAAGAACTGGGTTGCTGTCGCCCCACAGGGGATGCGCGCATGCGGGGAGTCGAATGTCTGAAGTGCTCTTCGCGTGTGCGGCTCCTGCACGAGTCCGTCTACAAAGAGTTGATAAGGATCTGGAAACGCCATTCGACGAGCCATCCCACAAGGAAGAGCAAGCAAAGTTCGGGAAGTGATCTATGGAATCAAGGACCGTCGTCATCTGCAACAAATGTCGGCAGCCCATTGTCTCGGGAGAAGGCTTCGGTTTCGTCTGCTTCAAGATTCCCGGCAAGGAGGGTTACCACTTCTTTCACCGCGGGTTTCGTAGCGGAGACTGCTGGGAAGGCTACCTAAAGGAACCTAAGTAACGCCGTTCACACAAGAATGTAGGAGATACATCGATGGGCGCAGTCGCAAAGAATCCGATTCCACAACTCACACCAACTGCGGCACAACCAGTGCCGAGGCGCTTCCTTAATGATTCGTTGGCAACAATGCGAGTTATTGGCCTTACTGAAGTGCAGCAGTTATCGCAGTATTTACGAGCTTACACGGTGACCGATTCCTTAGGCACGCTAACCATATTGCAGCGTAACCATTCTGCTGAGGGGGCGAATGTCCCTTGCAAAAGACTATCCGGTGCGAACGCTTTGAAATCATCCTAATTCAAGACAGCGGAGAGGGAATTGAAGGCGGGTGATAGGCGATGTGTAATTTAGGTACGAGAATCAAGGGATGATGGAAGGACGGATCCGACCATGAATCCTGTAGACTGCGAAGTCTCTCTTGTCCACGGTGAATATTTTGCGAATACCTTCTCGCTCGGCAATCCGGATAAGCGCTGCGTCGGCAAGATCCATCGGACGATGGGCATATTTCCTCAGAAGTTCACGGATGCGAGACAAATCGCCCTTGCCAAGCGGCAGCAGCTCCACCGCCTTCCTCACCAACATCTCCCATAAAGCTTCCTGGGCCACCGGCAGATCGTTTAACAGGCACATCGCTTCAGTCAGCGGCGGCCACACCGTTGCCAAAGGTTCTTGCAAACTCTTCAGAGTCGACACGCATCGCTCATGGTATTGGTCATCTGCGTCCACGAGAGCCACGAGGGGCCCCGCATCCACCAAGATCACCGGGAGCGCCGTCGGCTCTTTAGCAGAGCGGTGAACTGACGGCCCGCTCCCGCCGAGCGTTTTCGGTTTCCGCCGTGGACAATTCCAATCAAATCCGAAACCATTTCATAAGGCGATCGGGCTGGTTCCTGAACTTCGATCCATGCCTCGATCGCCTGGCGAATTACCTCCGACGCGACACTTGCTTGCGGCGCGCAATGTGGGCGATACGCTGCCTGGTTTCCTTATCCACCCTCAATGTCACTGGAGATGGCATAACATTACCTTCAGAGTGTTGGTCTAATGTATTACGGGGTGTAATACAAGAAGCTTGAGCGGGAGAGACGGCATCGCAACTCCACTTTTTGTCACCGGGTACTCCTGATTCGCGCCCCAGCAGAAACATCTACGAGCACTGCCCTATCGAGAGAAGTGTGTTCCTAGTGCGGCGTGACCTGAGCAAAATCGGCAACAAGCTGGAATGATAGAATTGTGCTTCACTCCTCGCGCAAGGTGCGAATGGGTTCGACGCGAGTTGCGCGGTAAGCAGGCACGACCGTAGCGAGCAAGCCGACCGTAACAAGGAGCAGTGCAACCAGCGCGAAGGTGAGCGGATCGGTTGCGTGCACACCGTAGAGAAGAGACGAGACCACGCGCCCCAACGCGAGAGCAGCGGCGAAGCCAATAGCGACGCCGAGCAGAATGGGTTTCATCCCGTCAACGACCACCATTCCCAACACGTCGGAGTGGGAAGCTCCCAGCGCCATCCGAATGCCAATCTCGCGAACGCGCCGTCGTACGGCGTAGGAGAGTACGCTATAAATGCCAACTGCGGTAAGCACCAGCGCGAGCCCAGCGAATGCGGCCAACAGAAACAGATTGGAGCGCTGCGAAGATAGAGAGTTGGACATCAGATCGTTCATGCTGATCACGTCGACGACAGGCGACTCCGAGTCCACTTGACGCAGGGCGCTGGTCACTCCTGCAGCGACGCTCATTGGATTGCCACTGGTGCGCACGGCGAGACTCATCCCGAACGAGCGCCAGGCTTCCGAGGGCGGGGCGACAATCTGATCGAGCGGCCAGTAGACGGTTGCCACCGGCCGGGTTTCGTCCAAAGAATCCAATTTCACATCGCCGACAATTCCCACAACTTCCCGCGCCGCATTGGGAAAGAAGGTGAGCGTCAGATGCCTGCCGAGAGGATCTTCGTTGGGCCAAAAGCGCTTGGCCATGGACTCGCTGATCAGCACGACCGGGGTTCTGCTCGCCACGTCGGAGTCACTCAAGTCGCGTCCGCGCAACAGTGGGACACGCAAAGTGCGCAGGTATCCCGGACTGATGAGGCGCACATCCACTTCAGGCTGGTCTGCCATGGGCAGGACCGGCTGGCCTTCGATCGAGACAGGCTGGTGCGAGCCGCCATTGTCCAGCGGGAGGTCATCGATCAGGCCGGCCGATTCGACACCCGGGGTAGCGCGAACCTGCTGAAGTACCCGCTCGAAAAAGGAAACTTGTGCGGCGGGCGTAGTGAATTTCTTGTCGTGAACCGGGATGGACAGCGTGAGGACATGATTGGGATCGAAGCCGGGTTGCACGCTGCTGAGCTGCGACAGCGTGCGCAGCATGAGCCCGGCGCCGATCAGCAGAAGCAGCGACAGAGCGACTTCGCAGACCACCAGCAGGCCGCGCGTCCGGCTTCCACCGGAATCGGAGGTGCCGCGGCTCTGTCCTTGTTTCAGTGCCTCGTTGACATCGGTTCTTGTGAAACGCACCGTTGGCAGAAGACCCGCGAGGATGCCTGCAAAGAGCGAGAGAACGACGGCGAAGGCCAACACCGGTGCATCAAGAGTGATTTCCGTGGAAAGCGGCAGCCGGTCGGCGAGGAATTTCACAATCAAAGTGGTTCCAAAACGCGCGAGGACCAGCCCCAGCGCGCCGCCGGTCACCGAGAGTAGCACCGTCTCCGCCAGGATCTGGCGAAGCACGGCCATGCGGCTGGCTCCCAGCGCCATGCGTACGGCGATTTCTTTTTTTCGCGCGAGGATTTTGCCGAGAACAAGATTGGCAACGTTGGCGCAAGCGATCAAAAGGACAAAGGCCACCGCACCCAGCAACACCAGCAGCGCCGGGCGCACATCGCCGACCAGTTGTTCGCGCAAAGGAAGCATTGTGGCGCCCCACCCTTTGTCGTCCTCCGGATAAAGTTGTTCGAGACGCGTCGAAATGGCGCTGAGTTCGGCCTTTGCTGCGCGAATATCCACACCCGGTTTCAAGCGTCCGATGACACCGTAGTTGTGATTGCCGCGCACGGCGCGCTTTTCGTCGGTCCAGGCCAAGGGAACCCAAAGCTGAGCCCAGCTTGGAAACTTGAATTTCGGAGGCATCACGCCAATTACGTTGTAGGACTGGCCATTGAGAATAATGTCCTGGCCAACGATGCCAGGGTCGCCTCCGAAGTGATCGCGCCAAAGCGTATTGCCGAGGATCACAACGTGACCCTGGCCCGAACGGTCATCGTCGGGCGAAAAACTGCGGCCCAGGACCGGATGTACACGGAGTATGGAAAAGAAGTCCGCGGCGACCGCCGCGCCTTGAATCGCTTCAGGCCGGCCCTTGCCCCCGACATTGAACCGGCCACCGCCATAGGCCGCCATCGCTTCAAACGAATGGTTCTGGCTTTGCCAGTCGAGGTAATTCGCCGGTGAGACGGCAAAGAGCGTCATGCCAGGGAAGCTCTTTGCGGGAGGAACGTGCCAAATCTGCATGATGCGCGACGAATCTTGGTATGGGAGCGGGCGTAGCAGGACTGCGTTGACTACGGAGAAAATCGCCGTATTGGCGCCAATTCCCAGCGCCAGGAGCAGGATCGCGGTGGCGGCGAATCCGGGATTTCGCAGGAGTATGCGCAGGCCGTGGCGAAGATCGGAGAAGACGTTAGGCATGAACACACCCCAAGTCACCAAGAGAAAGGGAAATTGGCGATGACATTAGAATATAGACGATACGGGTGGCCCAAATGTTCCTCGGGATTAGGCAAAACAGCCGGGTGTGAGGGATGCCACCATGAGCGATTGCCAACAGACCGAGACGATTCATCGAAAGCTCCATTCGGGCTTGAGCGAAGCGGCTATTCCGCAGCCGCAGCGCCCGCCGCGCGCTGCGGCACGAAAGCTGCGAACTGGTGCTCGAGCGCCTTGGCTACTCCTGTGCGCCAGCCCTCGGCTATTTGCTGAGACGCGGGATCGGGGAAAATTTCTTCTTCGCCTCTCTCTAGCCCATCGAAGATACCCTGTGCGGTATCGTTTTGCCCAATGGCACATACCCCTGAGTGGAGCGATGAGTGTCCTTCCCAGTCGCGTCAAGGAATACTCGACGGCAATGGCCTTCGACGTCGTCACGCGCCTGGCGATTAATCCTGTGGATTCGAGATTGCGAAGAGTTCTCGTAAGCATCCGCTGGGAGACGCTTCCCACATGGCGGCGCAACCTGCCCGTGTCGATAAGGCCTCTCTTTCAGCGAAAACAAAATCTTGGGCGTGCACCTGCTGATAAAAATCGGCGGCACCGTTTTCGATCCTTGTTCTGCCTTCATAAGGTCGTGCCTCCTGCGAAAGTCTCTGGGTGGGCTTTTTTCGCGCTCGGCACAGTCCCACCTTGCCAGCGCTTGCGCGCCAGGCGCAATTAGGAACAACTGTGTACCTAGGCCTTATTACGAGCTGGTCGGTAGGGACTGGTACTGGGCCCAGTTCGGTGGTCTTGGCGAGCAGCGTCCACAGGCCAGTACGGCATATTCGTATCGGCTAGTCGGCCGCTCTCGTAGCGATCGTGGTGACGGAGCCATGACATCGTGAAGCGCAAGCCATCTTCATCGCGGCCTTTGGGAACATAGTCGAGATAGTTGTAAGTGTTCATGGTCGTCTCGGTGCCGCGTGCGTAAACGGAGTAGGTGTGGAAGATGTTGCCGTCTTTGTCTCTGTAGAAGACGCTGATTCCAGGCGCTTCCTCGCTGGGGAATGCCATGAGTTCAAAGTTGAATACGACCTTGCCTTTGGCCAGCTGCTCTGGAGTGAAGGAGACGTGGTAGTCGTAGTTGAAATCACTTCCCGTAGGACGACACCAGTTAAACTTCCATCCCAGACGCTTTTTGAACGCTTCGATTTTGGAAATCGGTGCTCGGGATGCTGCCGCAAAGGAAACGTCGCGCTGCGCAAGATGCACCAGCGCGCCGTCCGTATGATCCATGTTGAAGGAGCAGCTGGGGCAGGCTTCTTGCCACTCTGGACCGAACATGAGGTGATAAACGGCGATGCGACTCGTAGCGTAATTCAGAACCTGAAAACACGAGGGCCCGGAAACTCGGAAGAGCTTCCGGGCTGCTGTTTCCCTTTCTCTCTCTTATCTCAACCCTTAGACAACCACCGTTCATCTCCGCGAACCCCGTTTATCGGGGCGTATCGAACGTTGGATCAAAAGAAACCCACGTTTTCAGCCTTAGTCTCACTGTGGTTTGACTGTCCGCAAGAACAGTACCCAATCGACCATGCCTGTCTCCTCGAGCCATTCCAGTACGGCGATCGGAACCTGTAGCCTTGCCCAAATAGGCCAATCAGGTATGCCCGTGCACTTCTACGACCAGCGGGTGCGGACCTGGGCCACCCGAAGGAGCGGCAAGCATGAAAAAACCATTCTCGTTATTCTCTGGGCCCTTGCTACTTTTGTACTGTCTGGTCCCGGCGGGATCAGCACAGTCGATCAACCCGGGCACTGAAATCCAAGTGCGGCTGCTGGGTCAGCTGGACACTGGAAAGACTGAGCCAGGCCAGGAATTCTCGGCCACTCTCGGGCAACCCGTTCGGTTGGACAACGGGATGGTTTGGCCCACCGGCACGGAGGTTAAGGGCAAGGTCGTCGAGGTAGTGAGTTCTGGGCGGCTCAGCCGGCCCGCTTCGATCACGCTTCAACTCACTCAAATCGCCAACTCCCCCATTGAGACCCAGACGGAGCAAATTGACGGGCAATCGCACGCAGGCCGCAACGTGGCCCTGATCGGCGGCATCGCCGCCGTGGGCGCCGTCCTCGGCGGTGTCGCCGGTGGCGGAGAAGGCGCGGTGATTGGCGCCGCAGCCGGGGCAGGCGCGGGAAGCGCGACCGCCGCTGCGACTGGCAAGCAGGAGATCGTGTTGCGCGCGGAAACTCCACTCACGTTCGTCGTGGCCGGCAACGGTGCAAGATCGCCGGCGGAGGCCTCAGCACCAGCTCCCGAGTCGACCGAGACAGCCGTGCCGCAGAACCAACCGCAGGCTTCCGACTACTACGAACCCTATGCACCGGAGCAGCTGGATAACTTGCTGGCACCAATCGCGCTCTATCCGGACCCGCTGCTGGCCCAAGTGCTGGCGGCAGCGACGTTCCCGGATGAGATTCAGGACGCGGCTCCGTGGGTTCGTCTACACAACCCCGATAGCATCGACTATCAACCCTGGGACGTCAGCGTCAAAGCGGTGGCGCACTATCCGACGGTCTTGAGCATGTTGAATGACCGATTGGATTGGACCACCGCGCTCGGACAAGCCTACGTCAACCAGTCGACCGATATCATGATGTCGGTGCAGCGCCTCCGCAACATGGCACATTCCCAAGGCAATCTGGTCACGACGCCGCAGCAGCAGGTCGTCGTGGACCGCGGTTACATTCAGATCGTTCCTGCACAACCGCGCGTGATCTTCGTACCCGCGTATGATCCCGGAGTAATTTACGTGCGGCGCGTCTATCGGCCCGGTTTCGGGTTCGACGGCTTCTTCAACTTCGGCACCGGCTTTGTAATTGGTTCATGGCTCAACTACGACATGGACTGGGGTACCCACCGCGTGGTTTACAACAGTTGGGACGGGCGCGGCGGATGGCGGGAACGGTCTCGCCCCTATGTCCACATCACCAACGTATATGTCAACAACCGGTACGAAAATGTGCACGTGAATCGGAACGTTGTGGATCGCCACGTGGACTATGACAACGTCCAGCGTTACAACAGCGTACACCACGACGTCACCTACAAAAACCGTGAACGAATCGAGGCTACGCGTGTGCGGAATGAACCGCGACGCGCTAGCCAGCAACCGTGGGCGCAACCTGCGCATGAAAAGGTGAACGACAGAGAGAATGACCACGGCTTCCGCACTGAACATCCCGACAACGCTCGCTTTGAGCGCCCGAACCATGCTCCGCCCAATGCGGAACAACCGCGGCCGCAACCTGCGAATGAAAAGGTGAACGACAGAGAGAATGACCACGCCTTCCGCGGTCAGCCATCATCCCAGGGGCAGCCTGCAGCACCTCAACATCCCAACAACGCCAGCTTTGAACGCCCGAACCAGGCTCCGCCAACCGCAGCGTCGCCGCAGACAAGGCCCACAGGCGAGCGGATGACCGACAGAGACAACGAGCGAAACATCCGCAACCAGCCGTCAGCAACGCCCGCTGCAAGGACAGCTCCGCAGCCCAATCAAGCCGCGCCGGCAGCACATGGAACTCATCCCGCAGCTGAGAATCAGGCGAAGGTGCAGCAGCATCAGCACGGCGTGGACAAAAAGAGTGAGGACAAAAAGGAAGACAAGAAATAAATGCCCCCGCTAGCAGGCAAGGCATAACACCTCGCGGGAGCCGCCAGGCTTCCGCGACGGACGCGACACTGCGGAGACCCCTTGGAACCGCATAGGGAGGACCAGTGACTGGCCAACTCCCGTTCGGGGAAGTGTGGTCTGAACGCGGATCGGTCGCTCTATGTTCTCCCCGAACCGCGTTTGAAAGGATAATTTCCGTGTAAGCCGACAAAACCGGTTACTGTTTTTTGCGAGTTTGGCTCGCCGATCGACAAACTAGCCTACGATCTCAAACCGAAGGCTCCCGCCGAACAGAAACAAATCCATTTCATGTCGGGGACAAAGATTTGGCAAACTACACCTATGAAATGAAAGATAGCCAGGATTTATAGCCGAACGATGGTGAAATGGCCCCAAGCTATGTTATTGATTTCACGGTCGGCTGGAGTTTTGGCGGACCACACCGTGGAATTGTGAGATGTCTTGCGCATGAGCGGGACGTGTGGGTGCAGGACACCGCGCCGCACTCGGTGCGCATAGTGACCCACTGGAACGTCGATCGCGCAGGAGTGGAGAAGGCGCTCGTGGAACAGAGGACGGCAGTGAAGGACCGTTGCGCATTGAGGAAAGAGAAAATGCCGCAGAGTTAACAGAGGGCCGCAGAGGCCGCGGAGATCTTGGGGTGCGAGGAGGAGGGAATGAAAATGGGGTGGATGAGATGCTTGGCGATCGCCTCGAGCGTTGTTTTGCTGGGTGGGTTGGGAGCAGAGCGGGGGCATGCGCAAGGGGCTGGTTCGACCCCGACGGCCGAGGAGGCCCGGAGGTTTATTGAGGAAGCGGAACAACGGCTGTTTGACCTGGGGGTGAAGGCGGCGCGCGCGTCCTGGGTGGAAGAAAACTTCATCACGGACGATACAGAGCAAATTGCCGCGGAAGCGGGTGAGGTGGCAAATACGGCGGCGACGAAATATGCAAAGGAAGCGCACCACTATGACCAGGTAGTGCTCTCGCCGGAGCTGGCGCGAAAACGATTGTTGTTGGAACTAGGGGCGGGATTTCCGGCACCGGACGATCCGAAATCCCAGAAAGAACTTGCGCAGATTCTCGCTTCGTTGGATGGAGATTATGGAAAAGGGAAGTGGTGTCCGGGGGGCGACAAGAAATCATGCCTGGATGTGACAGCCATGGAGAAGTTGATGGCCAGGAGCCGCAATCCAGAGGAACTGAAACAGGCATGGGTAGGATGGCACGCCGTAGGCGCCCCCATGCGGCAGCGGTATGCGCGGATGGTCGAACTGGGAAACCAGGGCTCGAAGGAACTTGGCTACGCGGACGCGGGAGCGCTGTGGCGGTCCTATTACGACATGACACCGGAGCAATTCACAAAGGAACTTGACCGGCTGTGGACCCAACTGCAGCCGCTGTATCTATCGCTGCATGCCTACGTGCGCGGACAGCTCGTGAAGAAGTACGGGAAGGAGATCGTGCCACCCCAGGGTCCGATCCCGGCACACCTGCTGGGAAATATCTGGGCGCAGGAATGGAACAACGTTTACGACCTGATGGACTCGCCAAAGCCGGCGCAGAGCTACGACCTGACGAAGATCCTGGTGGATCGAATGACGGATGCGATGGGAATGGTGAAGTACGGGGAAAATTTCTTCTCTTCGATTGGGTTTGCCCCGCTGCCGGGGACTTTTTGGCAGCGATCGCTGTTCACAAAGCCGGCGGACCGGGAGGTGGTTTGCCACGCGAGCGCATGGGACGTGGATTCGAAAGACGACCTGCGCATCAAGATGTGCATTCAGATCCGGGAAGAAGATTTCCGGGTGATCCACCACGAGCTAGGGCACAACTACTACCAGAGGGCGTACAACACACAGTCGCCGCTGTTTCAGGGCAGCGCGAACGACGGATTTCACGAAGCTGTGGGCGATACGATCGCGCTCTCGATCACGCCCGAATATTTGAAAAAGATCGGGCTGATCGAAACAGTACCCCCGGTTTCGGGGGATACGGACTACCTGTTGAGCCAGGCGCTCGAGAAAGTAGCATTCTTGCCATTTGGGCTGGTGATCGACAAGTGGCGCTGGGAAGTGTTTTCGGGGCAGGTAACGCCCCAGGAATACAACAAAGCGTGGTGGGCGCTGCGGCAGAAGTATCAGGGAGTGGCGCCGCCTGTAGAGCGCACGGAGTCAGACTTTGATCCAGGGGCGAAGTTCCACGTGCCGGGAAACGTGCCTTACATGCGGTATTTCCTGGCACGGATTTACCAGTTTCAGTTTCAACGGGCGTTATGCAAAGTAGCGGGATACCAGGGGCCACTGTATCGCTGCTCGATATACGGGGATAAGGCCGCTGGCGAAAAACTGAACCGCATGCTGGAGCTGGGACAGAGCAAGCCGTGGCCGGATGCGCTCTATGTGCTGACGGGCGAGAGGGAGATGGATGCGTCGGCACTGGGGGACTATTTTGCCCCGTTGAAGGTGTGGCTGGATGAACAGAACAAGAAGAACGGGTATCCGGTGGGGTGGTAGAATTGCGAAATTAGCCAAATCGTTGACAGTGCGGACCAAAATCCCCTCACCTACAGTTATCTGGTTTGACAGCTCTGGGCCTCGTTGAATTTTTCAACTCTGTTGACTTATTCAACGCTTTTTCAGCGAGAAAGCGCTGGCTGAGGCTCAACCGGCAAGATTTTATTTGCCCGCTTACCTCGCATCGAAGCGCTGCGTTGCTCTGCGCCTGAACGTGGGCAAGGTGGATTGGGACGAAGCGAGAGACCTACTGTTGGGCAGTTACGCACTGATCGCGCCGAAACAATTGGCGGAAACGAGTGAAAGCCGAGGACCGAACTCCACCACTAACCCGTGTGCCTCGCCAAAACGTCGTGCACCTGCAGAATGAATGACTTGGCGAAAGACTGGATTCGGATTTTTCCGCTAAGATTCTTGCGATCGTGTCGCTCCGACATCTCCTCGGCTGGTTGGCCAGCACTTTCCGTTGCCAGGAGGACCTCGTCCTCGAGAACCTGGCTCTGCGTCGGCAATTGCTGGCTCTGCAGGCGCAACAACCTCGCCGTCGATTGACTGCCCTGCACAAGCTGTTCTGGGTTGTGTTGACCATCCGCCCCAGATAAAGGACGCGGCGTGAGGGGACGACTGCCTAAGTGAGACGTACGTCAAACAGCGCCAGCCAGTATTGAAGGGATTGCAGGGCAAAACCGCAAAGGATGAGTCCGATGCCGAATGCTCCAAGCCGCCGCTGCGGGAGATTGTCGGCGTAATACTCGATGTAAGGATTGACCGTCACTCCCACGCCGGTGACAATGCCTGTCACCAACCCCACACGAATCGCAAAAAACCAGGCGTGGTCCACGTGATGGATGAAGGCGCTACAGATCAGGGCCGTGACCGTATAGCCCACAGTTCGGACCATAGTTCCCCAAAACTGGCGACGCGTAAGCCGTGGACGGCGAGACGCTACATAGTCGGTGGCAGGGCGCATGCCGCGAGAGTAAGCGAATACTTGGCCGAGTGTGATGAGAATGGCAAATGAAATTGCGAATCCGAATCCTAAAATCCTGTACAGTCCAGCTCCGAAAGCGAACCCCCTGATGGCGGAGAACAATGCCTCCCAAAGCAAAGAGTAATGATTTTGCCCGCGAGCTGCTCGACTGAATTCGATCGAAAGGGTGATACCGGTCGCGATACCGGAAGCCAGGCCAAAGAAGAGACCGAGGCCGAGGCCGTAGCCGACGCCGAAGACAACGGAGTACGTTACCGCACGGGTAAGCAGGCGCAGCGGACCGTGTTGTCCTCCCAATAGGTCGTAGGCCAGATAGAGACTACCCAGCACATCAAGACAGGTACCTGTAATGCTGACGAACGCGACGGTATGGTGGTCCATGCAAAGATTGTAGACCAAAACTTTTGGTGATCATTCCCGGATGACGGGGAATCTACAGATTATTCGGTTAGCGTCAACATCCGTTTCAAACTGTCGATGCCTCCGGTTTCGTTGACCTGTCCCATGCCATCAGAGCAATTGCCAACCCGACGAAGATTTCCTGTTGGATGAGGAGCCTGAGTTTGCCGAGGCCCAGTTCTCGCCAGGCGAATAAAGCGGAGACCAGGAGCAGGTACATGACCGCCGTAATCACGTAGGGCGTGGCAGACTTCAGGGCGTGCGGCAGAACCTTCAAAATGGTGGGCGTCTGCCCAGTTTTTGGAGGCCGTACATCCCGCTAAAGATTCCCCACCATACCAGGATGCGAACGCCCCTGCGCCAACGGATCGCTGCGATGGCGCAGGCTGCCGCTCCAACGGTCAAGAAAACCGTTCCGAGGACGATATCGATCACGTCGCCGCGAAGCGCTTCCAGAGCTGCATCTGCCGTGTTCATGCCATTCATCGAAAGGTTCCGTTTCGTTTCTCTGGTCTTATCCTGTCTGGGATGAAGTCGGTCATGGACAAGGAGTGCGGCAACGACTGTTTCACCCCGCGACACGATCTTATTCTTTGAACAGGCCCTCGGCGCAGAATTGTAGCTTGCGCGAACAGGCGATGGCACCCACGACAGAGTAGGGGGTGGTCCGGATTCTGGTCGTGTCACGGCAAACCGGAAGTGATCGGTTCTGCCGTCGGATTAGTACTGGGAAACGCGCTTGTATTGACTGGTTTGGCCACCTTTCGGGTGGTCGCTAGCGCATTTCGCATGGTGTCTTAGCGCACCTGTTCTAGAGCCGGGCGCGGACCGGGGTAGGCCCGTGACTCAGGAGGTCCAGCAGTTCTGTGGTTTCCACCTGAGAGGATCAGCTAGGCATCGAGCTTTCTATCAAATATGTCTCTCGTTGGACCGCATGGACCGAAAATCGCCGTTGGATCAATTAAAAGAAGTCGCCTTAAACGGTTGAGAAAATGATGATTGAGCCACGATGAGCATGCTCACTTTGCGAGAGCACCTGCTTAGAGGGCAGGTAGTCATTCCCGCGAAATTCGATTAGACTCATTTTTAGAATCAGATAGTTGCTGGGGGCGTGTAGCTCAGCTGGGAGAGCACCTGCTTTGCAAGCACGCCTTCATGTCACCTAAGTCGTTGAATCGGAGTCTCTTGAGTGTGCAAAACCCTCTGTTAGTTGGGCTACTGATTGGGCTACACAAATTAAAGGGGTCTCTATCCGAGTTTGGACAAACACTCCGAAGAATGGGCTCGATGGAGTCGGTACAGCTTAGGACACGGCGGCCCGGACGCTCGAAATTCCGGGCCGTTTCATTTGGTGGCGGTCTCGCCTCAAGCGCAAAAAAGGGAAACTAGTGAGACAGGCCCGGCAGGATTCGAACTAGCAACCTTTCGGTTAGTAGTTAGCAGCCGTTTGAGTCACTCAATCGCGAATGCGCAAACAATCGGCAGATGCCCGGCGTCAGCCCCCGCCACCAACCACGTGAGGATCATGCAAGACTGTGTTAACTATTATATTATATTTATATACAGTAATATCGGCTGGGAGTGTCTTAATGGCTCTGGGGTTGCTGTCGCTAATGTCGGGGCAAGGATTGAACGGGCAATCACCGGGGAAATGAACAGTGAAAGTGGCGTTGTGTGGATTATCCCATTGTAGGGTGTCACCGTCGCACACGTAAACCGCCTTGTGGTCCACGCCGTCAGAAGGGTCCACGTTAATCTTCGTGGTGCATTTTACGTTTTTCGTATGTGGCGGCGGTGAAACTTTCGGCGTACTCGTACAACTGGTCGTTCCCAACGCCACCAGCATGACGGCGACGAACAAGCCTGCAAGGGCCCAAGGCATGATTCGAGAAACACGCATAGCTACCTCCGTTATGTTTTCTGAGTACCGTGGACGAGGCCGAGGAACCGTGGGTTGTCTTTCAGAGCATCGAAATTGGGTGTGTCGCGCAGCATTTCTGGCGAAAGGCCAAGAGAAACGGCCTGTTCAAGAACATCCAGGGAGCGATTGGTGTCGCCAAGCTGTTGATAAACAATGCCCGCGTTTAACAGCATGTCCGGGCTCTTCGGCAGAAGCCGCAGGGACGCGTCAAGATTGGCAAGTGCCGGTTTTCGTTCACCACGCATGGCATGGTATTCAGCGAGATAACCGAGAAGTTGCGCATCGCGGGGATTCACCCGCAGATTTTGTTCTCCAAGTGCTATGGCTTTCTCGTAGGCGG
>Ga0307471_100000984_pt1 | contig 15227 bp, 12 predicted proteins | sample atmos_gasesAM3C__2_FD_204566 | JGI IMG/M metagenome (GOLD analysis project Ga0307471, IMG submission 204566) | Hardwood forest soil microbial communities from Morgan-Monroe State Forest, Indiana, United States - atmos_gasesAM3C_515 | ecosystem: Environmental > Terrestrial > Soil > Temperate... | reverse complement strand
CACTGCAACAGGCCGGCACGGTGGCCGTGCTGTTGCCGGGGGCTTTCTACTTCCTGCGCGAAACGCGCTTGCCGCCGATCGAGGCGCTGCGCCGCAACCGGGTGCCGGTCGCGCTCGCCACCGATAATAATCCGGGATCTTCGCCGCTCAGCTCGCCGCTGCTCGCCATGAACCTGGCGTGCACGCTGTTTCGCTTCACGCCCGAGGAAGCGCTCGCCGGGTTCACGATCCACGGCGCGCGGGCGCTCGGCATGCAGGCGAGCCACGGCACTCTCGAAAAGGGCAAGGCCGCCGATCTTGCGCTCTGGGACGTCGAATCCCCAGCCGAGCTGGCCTACGCGATCGGCGCTAATCCTTGTGCAGGCGTTGTCCGCGCCGGCAGAGCTCGTCGATGAGCGCGCGCAGCTGCGGGCGCAGCCGGGCCGCGAGATCGTCGCGAAAGCGGTACGGCGGCGACTCCTCCATGTAGGTCGCTTCCGAGAGCTCCAGCTGCACCGCGTGCACGCGGTTCGCCGGCCTGCCGTAAGCGCGCGTGATATAGCCGCCCTTGAAACGTCCGTTCAGCACCGCGCTGTAGTTCTTCACGGTTCCCAGAAGCGCCTCGCCTATCCCCGGCGCGCACGACCTGCCGTCAGCCGTACCGAGGTTCAGATCGTGGAGCCTGCCTTCGAAGAAGCGCGGCAGCACCGACAGGATGGAGTGCGCGTCCCACAGCAGGGCGTAGCCGAACTCTTGCTTCAAGCGGGAAAGCTCCTCGCCGAGCCTCGCGTGATACGGCTTCCAATAATGCTCGATGCGCTGCTGCATTTCCGCTTCGCCCGGTTCGCGGCCGGCGGGATAGAGCGGCTCCCGGTGGAAGGTATCGACCGGTACGACCCCCGTGGTGTCCTGGCCCGGATAGAGATTGGCGTTGTCCGGCGGGCGGTTGAGGTCGACGACATAGCGCGAGTGCGTGGCGACGAGCACGCAGGCACCGAGCGCGTCGAGAAAGTCGTACAGCCGTTCGAGATGCCAGTCGGTGTCCGGCAGCGCGCGGGCCGCCGGCGTAAGGCGCGGCAATTGCTCGAGGGGAATAAATGTTCCGGTGTGCGGCATCGAAACCAGGAGCGGGATGCGGCCGGCGCGAAAGTGGAACAGCTCCATCAACGCGAAGGCAGCAACCCGGGCACGAAGCGGTGAAAGGCACCGGCCTCGACCAGACCCTGGATGGCGGTGATGTCGGGCGCGAAATAGCGGTCGTGTTCGTAAGGAGCCACGCGGGAGCGCACCAGCGCGTGGACCTCCTGCAGGCGCGGCGAGGTTCTGAGCGGCGCGCGCAAATCGATGCCCTGCGCCGCCGCCAGCAGCTCGATGGCGACGATGCCGGCGCTGTTCGCGGCCATGTCGCCGAGCCGGCGCGCGGCAAAGGTCGCCATGCTGACGTGGTCCTCCTGGTTGGCCGAGGTCGGCAGGCTGTCCACGCTCGCCGGGTGCGCGAGCGACTTGTTCTCGCTGGCGAGCGCCGCGGCGCTGACCTGCGCGACCATGAAGCCCGAGTTGACGCCGCCGTGCTCGACGAGGAACGGCGGCAGGCCCGACAGGCTGCTGTCGATGAGCAGCGCGATGCGCCGCTCGGAGAGCGCGCCGATTTCGGCGATCGCGACGGCCAGCGCGTCGGCGGCGAGCGCGATCGGCTCGGCGTGGAAGTTGCCGCCCGAGACCACCTCGTCGCGCTCCGGGAACACGAGCGGGTTGTCGGTCACGGCGCTCGCCTCGGTCTCGAACACCCGGGCCGCGTAGCGCATCTGCTCCAGGCAGGCGCCCATCACCTGCGGCTGGCAGCGCAGGCTGTAGGGATCCTGCACCCGCGGGTCGTTCTCCAGATGGGAGCGGCGGATCTCGCTTGCCGCGAGCAACCCGGCGTAGCAAGCGGCGACGTCGCACTGCCCGGCGTGCCCGCGCAGCCTGTGGATGCGGGGGTCGAAAGGCGTGTCGCTGCCCGCGGCAGCGTCGACCGAAAGCGCGCCGGCGGCCAGTGCGGCGGCGAACACATCCTCGGCGGCGAACAGCCCGATGAGCGCGAGCGCGGTCGAGACCTGGGTGCCGTTCAGCAGGGCGAGGCCTTCCTTGGGGGCGAGCTTGATCGGCGTCAGATCCCCCAGCGCTTCGCGGGCGGGAAGCAGCTTGCCCGCGACGCGCACGTCGCCGATGCCGAGCAGAGCGAGCGACAGGTGCGCAAGCGGCGCGAGATCGCCCGAGGCGCCGACCGATCCCTTCGCCGGGATGCAGGGATAGATGCGCGCGTTGTAGAGCGCGAGCAGGCGTTCGACCAGCAGCGGGCGCACGCCGGAGTAGCCCGCGGCGAGCCCGACGATCTTGAGGGCGAGAATGAGCCGCACCGCGGCATCGTCGAGGAGCGGCCCGGTCCCCGCGGCATGCGACAGCACTATGTTGGCTTGCAGCTGCTCCAGCTCCGCGGCCGGGATTCGGGTCTGCGACAGGCGCCCAAAGCCGGTGTTGATTCCGTAAGCAGCCCTGCCGGAGGCGACGATGCGCTCGACGGCGGCGAGGCCCTCGCGCAAGCCCGGAAGGCAGGCGGGATCGAGCTCCAGAGCAGGACCCTCGCGCGCGATCGAGCGCAGCGCCGCCAGCGAAAGCTTGTCTTTTCCGAGACGCATCACTTCAGCATCGGCAGATCGAGGCCCAGTTTTCTTGCGCAGACGAGGGCGGCCTCGTAACCGGCGTCGGCATGGCGCATCACGCCGCTCGCCGGGTCGTTCCACAGCACGCGCTCGATGCGCCTTGCCGCCGCATCGGTGCCGTCGCAGACGATGACCATGCCGGCATGCTGCGAGTAGCCCATGCCGACGCCGCCGCCGTGATGGAACGATACCCAGGTCGCGCCGCTTGCGCAGTTGAGCAGGGCATTGAGCAACGCCCAGTCGGAGACTGCGTCCGAGCCGTCGCGCATGCCTTCGGTTTCGCGGTTGGGGCTCGCCACCGATCCCGCGTCGAGATGGTCGCGCCCGATGACGATCGGCGCTTTCAGCTCGCCGCTTCGCACCATCTCGTTGAACGCCAGGCCTGCGAGGTGCCGCTGGCCCAGGCCGAGCCAGCAGATGCGCGCCGGCAGGCCCTGGAACCTGATCCTCTTCTCCGCCATGCCGAGCCAGCGCTGCAAGTTCTCGTCCTCGGAAAACAGATCTCTCACCCTGGCGTCGGTCCGCGCGATGTCCTGTGGATCGCCGGACAGCGCCGCCCAGCGGAACGGGCCCTTGCCGACGCAGAAGAGCGGCCGCACGTACGCCGGCACGAACCCCGGATAGTCGAAGGCGTTCTTCACGCCCGCGTTCTTCGCCTCCTGGCGAAGATTGTTGCCGTAGTCGACGCAAGGGATCCCCATCGCCTTGAAGCCGAGGATCGCCCGCACGTGATGCGCTATCGATTCGCGCGCCGACAGCGCCACCTCTTCAGGCTCCGTTTTTCTAAGTGCTTTCCATTTGTCGAGCGACCAGTGCTCGGGCAGGTAGCCGTTCGCCGGGTCATGGGCCGACGTCTGATCGGTGACCAGCGCTGGCCTGAACTGGGTGGTTCGCGAGATTTCAAGGATTTTCGCCAGGAGCTCGGCGGCGTTGCCGGGCAGGCCCACGGAAACGGGGCCGCTTGTGCTTTTGAGAATCGCGACCGCCTCGTCCAGGCTGGCAGCCTTCTTGTCCAGGTATCCCGTTGCAAGACGCATCTCGATGCGCGAGGGATCGCATTCGATGACCAGCATCGAGGCGCCGGCCATGGTGGCCGCGAGCGGCTGCGCGCCGCCCATCCCGCCAAGGCCTGCGGTGAGGATCCATTTGCCGCTCCAGTCGCCGCCGTAGTGCTGCCGGCCCGCCTCGGCGAAGGTCTCGTAGGTGCCTTGCACGATCCCCTGGCTGCCGATGTAAATCCACGAGCCCGCGGTCATCTGGCCGTACATCATCAGGCCCTTGCGGTCGAGCTCGTTGAAGTGCTCCCAGGTCGCCCAGCGCGGCACGAGGTTGGAATTTGCGATCAGCACGCGCGGCGCGTCGGGATGGGTCTTGAACACGCCGACCGGCTTGCCGGACTGCACCAGCAGGGATTGATCGGCTTCGAGCTTCTTCAGGCAATCGACGATGGCGTCGAAGCATTCCCAATTGCGCGCCGCCTTGCCTATGCCGCCGTAGACGACCAGGTCCTCCGGCCGCTCGGCGACCTCGGGGTCGAGGTTGTTCATCAGCATGCGCAGCGGCGCCTCGGTGAGCCAGCTCTTGGCCGAAAGCCGCGTTCCGCGTGGGGCCCGGACGATTCGCATACGGGTAGAATAAATCCTACCGGGGGTATCGATGAGACCGTTTGCGGTTTTCTTGCTGGCTGCGTGGCTCGCCGCGGTGCCGCCTGTGGCGCATGCGCAGAAGGTGGTGCTCGGCATGAGCGGGTGGACCGGGTTTTCGCCGTTGTCGCTCGCCGACAAGGCCGACATCTTCAAGAAGAACGGGGTCGACGTTGAGCTGCGGATGATTCCGCCGGTGCCGCGCTCCGCCGCGCTCGCCTCGGGTGCGCTCAACGCCGCGGCCACCACCGTCGACCAGCACATCGTCTGGATGTCGGCCGGGATCCCGAGCGTGCAGGTGGCGCTGATCGACAAGTCGAACGGCGGCGACGGCCTCGCGGTGCGCAGCGGCATCAACTCGATCAAGGACCTGAAGGGCAAGACGGTGAACGTCGACGGCCCCGGCACCGTGCAGCATTTCATGCTCTCGTACATCCTGCAGAAGAACGGTCTCACCATCCAGGACGTGATCCGCGCGACCATGGCCGCGCAGCCCGCCGCCCAGGCCTTCGTGACCGGGCAAGGCGACGCGGCCGTGACCTACGAGCCTTACCTCTCCACGGTGCGCGCCAACCCGGACGCCGGCAGGATCCTCGTCACCTCCAAGGACTACCCGGTGGTGATCGACACCCTGGTGTTTCGCACCGATTTCATCAAGCAGCACCCGCAGGCGGTGAAGAAGGTGGTCGACAGCTTCTTCGAGGCCCAGGACATGATCCGGCGCGAGCCGGCGAAATCCTTCGAGCTGATGGGCTCGGTGGTGAAGCAGCCCGGCGAGCAGTTCGCAAAATCCGCCGCCTTCATCACCTGGAGCGACCGCGCCTCGAGCAAGGCCTACTATGCGAAGGAGCACGCGCCGTTCGTCGAGTTCGCCGTGGAGGTGCTCAGATTCAACCGGGTCATCGACAAGCAGCCCAAGGCGAAGGACATGATCGACCTGAGCTTCCATTGATTTGGAGCCGCTGAGGCCGGTCTCGCGCCGCGCGAAGCTCGCGCTCGGCGCCGCTTTCTTCGTAGTCTTCTTCGCGCTGTGGGCGCTCGCCACGTTCGGCGGCGCGATCGACAGCATGTTCCTCAAGGACCCGCTGTACACGCTGGTCACCGGGTACAAGCTGTTCGCGGAATTCAACTTCATCCGCGACGTCGGCGTGACCATCTGGCGGGTGGTCGGCGGATTCGTGATCGCGGCGCTGGTCGGCGTGCCGCTCGGCATCGTGATGGGCGCCTACAAGCCGGTTGAAGCGTTCTTCGAGCCCTTCGTCTCGTTCGCGCGGTATCTGCCGGCCTCGGCGTTCATTCCGCTGCTGATCCTGTGGGCCGGGGTCGGCGAGACGCAGAAGCTGGCGGTGATCTTCCTCGGCTCCGTATTCCAGATCGTGCTGATGGTCGCAGTCATCGTCGGCTCGACGCGGCGCGAGCTGGTCGAGGCGGCGTACACGCTCGGCGCCTCGGGCCGCGACATCGTCAAGCGCGTGCTGCTGCCGGGTGCCGGACCGCAGATCGCCGAAGCGCTGCGCCTGGTGCTCGGCTGGGCGTGGACCTACGTGATCGTCGCCGAGCTGGTCGGCTCTTCCAGCGGCATCGGCTACATGATCATGGACAGCCAGCGCCTGCTCGACACCGGACAGATGATCTTCGGCATCTTCTGCATCGGCGTCATCGGCCTCGCCTCGGACCTGACGTTCAAGTGGGCCAACCAGAGGCTCTACCCATGGGCTTTCTAGCGATCGAGGGCCTGTCGCGGGTTTTTCCGGGCGTGCGCGGCGGCGCCCCGACCCAGGCGCTGGACGAGACCGACCTTGCCCTCGAGGACAACGACTTCATCTGCCTTCTCGGCCCCTCGGGCTGCGGCAAGTCGACGCTGCTGCGCATCGTCGCCGGGCTCGACTCGCCGAGCACCGGCCGCGTGATGCTCGACGGCGCGCCGGTCACGACTCCAGGCCCGGACCGCGGCATGGTGTTCCAGTCGTACACGCTGTTTCCCTGGCTTAGCGTCGAGCAGAACATTCTTTTCGGCAAGCGTTCTACCGCGGAGAAGGCAAAACAGCTGATTGCAAAAGTGGGCCTGCGCGGCTTCGAAAACCACTTTCCAAAGATGCTTTCCGGCGGCATGCAGCAGCGCACGGCGCTCGCGCGCGCCCTGGCCAACGACCCCAAGATCCTGCTCCTCGACGAGCCCTTCGGCGCGCTCGACAACCAGACCCGAGCGCTGATGCAGGAGCTGCTGCTGGGCATCTGGGAAGCCGACCGCAAGACGGTGCTGTTCGTCACGCACGACATCGACGAGGCGATCTTCCTGTCGAACCGCGTGGCGGTGATGTCGGCGCGGCCGGGACGGATCAAGTGCGAGCTGCGCATCGAGCTGCCTCATCCCAGGCACTACACGATGAAGACGAGCGCCGAATTCTCAGCCTACAAGGCGCGCCTCACCGAGGAAATCCGCGTCGAGGCGATGAAGGCGGCCCAGATGGAGGAGGTATCACCATGAAACTTCCTGCACTCGACCCGCAGGCCGTGCCCGTTGTCCGCGGCTCGGGCTATCCCGAACCCTTCAAGTCGAGGATGGGAGACCGCGCCAAGCAGCGGCTGGGCGAAGCCTGCGGCCTGACCAAGCTCGGCGTCAACCTGGTGACGCTCGGACCCGGCGGCCAATCGGCATTGCGTCACTGGCACACGCTGGAAGACGAATTCGTCTATGTGCTGGAGGGCGAGGTCGTTCTCGTGACCAATGCCGGCGACCAGGTGTTGAAGGCAGGCACGTGCGCGGGCTATCCGGCGGGCAAGCGCGACGCGCATCATTTCATCAACCGCTCGACGCGGCTGGCGAGATACCTCGAGATCGGCCCGCGGCTCGATGGCGACACGGCGTTCTACCCGGACGATGACCTCATATGGATCGAAACCGAGGCGGGCTCGGTGCCGGCGCACAAGGACGGGAGGCGGTACTAGCGCCGCGGCGGCAGCGGCGCGGGGGCCAGCACAGGACGCCCCTCGATGACGGGGCGGGTCGGGCGCAGACTCTTTATGCGCTCGAGCGCGACGGCAAGCGCCGTTTCGAGCTGGCGATCCCTGCCGGCGACGTAGTCCTGCGGCGCGTTGTCGACATCGATGTCGGGGTCGGTACCGTAGTTCTCCACCGCCCAGCCTACATCGGTGAACCAGAACGAGAACTCGGGCTGGGTCGTTTCCGTTCCATCCACCAGCCGGTGCCTCGGCCAGATGCCGATCACACCACCCCAGGTGCGCTTGCCCACCAGCGGGCCGATTTTCATGGCCTTGAAGCAGTGCGAGAAGATGTCACCGTCGGAGCCGGCATGTTCGTTGGTCAGGGCGACGACCGGACCGAACGCCGAGTCCGCGGGGTACGGCATCGGCCGCTCCCAGCGCGCGAAGTCATAGCCGATGCGCCGCCGCGCGAGCTTCTCGAGCAGCAATTGCGACACGTGCCCGCCGCGGTTGTAGCGCACATCGACGATCAAGCCGTCGCGCTCGCATTCCAAGATGAAGTAGCGATGGAACTCCGCAAAGCCTGCCGACATCATGTCCGGCAGGTGCAGGTATCCGACGCACCCGTTCGAGCGTTCGTGTACCCAGCGCCGGTTGCGCTCCACCCAGTCGCGATAGCGCGCCGGCACCTCGTCCTTGAGGAGCGTCACCAGCACGGTCCTGCGCGTTCCGCCCGGCTGCGCGAGCTCGAGCTCGACCTTGGCGCCGGCCTGATGCACCAGCAGCGCGGGCACCGGCCGCTCGCGGCTCACCGGCTGGCCGTTCACCGCCAGCACGCGTTCGCCGACGCGCGCCTCGACGCCGACCGCATTCAACGGAGAATCCGCAGCAGCCTCCCAGCTGTCGCCCGCGGCGATGTGCAGGATCTCGTCACCCCCGGTCGCCGGATCGAAGCGGAAATCCGCCGCGAGCGAGCCAAGCGCCAGCTCCGGCGGCTTGCGGTGATCGCCTTCCATCTCGTAGGCGTGCGAAGTTCCCAGCTCGCCCTGCATTTCCCAAATCAGGTCGGAGAGCTCGCCGCGCGTGGCGACGCGCGCAACCAGCGGCTCGTACTTGCGCGCGACCGCCTGCCAATCGACGCCTGACATGTCGGCCACCCAGAACTGGTCGCGCTGCAGCCGCCACACCTCCCGCAGCATCTGACGCCATTCGAGCGTCGGCTCGACCGAGACGCGCAGCCTCCCGAGATCCACCCAGCCGGTCTTGCGCGAGTGCTCGGGGTATCGCTCGTCGTCCTTGTCGTCGTGCTTTTTGCCGGCCTCGAGCGCGCGCATCCGCTTGCCTTCGCGCAGCACGAGCGTCCTGCCATCGCGCGAAAGCGCGAACCCATCGACCTTCTCGACGAGCGTCTCGCAGTGCGCGGCGGCGAAGTCGAAGCACTCGAGCCGCCCGGGCTTCTCGGCGTGTCCGCCGCGCCCATGCGCGCCCGCGACATCGAACACCGTCCATAGCGCCTTGCCTGGAATGCCTGCGATCTGGCGATACAGTCCCTCGGGCACCGGGAACGCCGCAATGCGCCTCTCCAGTCCATCCAGATCGATGCGGACGGGCCGGTCAGCCATCGGCTTGTCTTTTTCCTCTGCCGTCGAAAACCCGCGCGGCTCGGGATCGAAAGGCGGGCGGCCGCCCGCTTGCAGCGCGACCAGGTACGGCCGCACGCCGCGCGGAAAGGAGAGCTCGAAATGCACGTTGTCGTAGACCGGATCGAACGTGCGCACGGAAAGCAGGTACAGATAACGCCCTTCCGGATCGAAGGCCGGGCAGAAGTCGTGGAAGTCTCCGCTGGTCGCCGAGACCGTTTTCTCCGTCGCCACCTCGTACAACCTGATCGCGCTGTGGCGCGGGCTGGTCCGCAGGGGGAACGCGAGCCACGCTCCATCGGGCGACCACGCGAGCTGCTCGCTACGGCCGAATTCGCTGCGCGCGATGACACGCACCGTGCCGGCGTCGAGGTCCGCCAGCAGCACCTCGTTGCGATGATTGGCGAGCGCGACGCGCCTGCCGACGGGCGCCGCTTGCAGGCCGACGACCCGGCCGACATCGGCGTCGAGCGTGCGCTCCGCGGCGCCGGAGAACACCTGAATGCGTTCCTCGCCGGACGCGTCGCTCACCGCGAGCAGCGACTCTCCGTCGGCAAGCCAGCGGCCCAGACGAAAGCGAACGCCGTCGGGCGCGCGACGCTGCCGCACAGCACCTTCCCACAAGGCGAACGAGAACAGCTTGCCGCGCACGTCCGCGGCAATGCTGTGACCTGCCGGGTGCACGTCAAATTCCCCCAGGAAGTCCGGCGCAGGAACGAATTTGCGCGCCGCCTGGGTGCGATGCGCGGGCACGTCGATGTCGAGGCGCTGCGTCGCGTCGCGCTGGGGATCGAACAGCCAGAGATCGGCGCCGCATTGATAGACGATGCGCTGCCCGTCGGTCGACGCGTGGCGCGCGTAGAACTCGGCGTGGTCCGTGTGCCGGCGCAGATCGGCGCCGTCGCTGCGGCACGAGTACAGATTGCCGACGCCTTCGACGTCGGACAGAAACCAGAGGCGTCCGGCGAGCCACATCGGGCTGGTGAGATTGCCCTTCAGCGGCGCGAGTCGCTGGAACTCGCCATTGCCCGAGGCATCGACCCACAGCGCTCCCGCAGTCCCGCCGCGGTACCGCTTCCACCGCGCGGGGTCGGCGGTGTTGCGGCCGATCACCTTTGCGCCGCCCGGGCCGTACGCGAGGTGGTTGACCTGGCCGTACGGCAGCAGCTGCGGCAGACCGCCGTCGGCGTCCAGCGCGAACGCTCTATAGTTGCGAAAGAACGGCTGCCCGTGCGTCGTCACGAAGAGGATCTGCCCCTCGGGCGTCCAGCCGCGCACGATCACGTCCGGTCCGAGCCAGGTCATGCGCCGCGCCGGACCGCCTTCGGACGGCATCCGATAGACTTCCGGATGCTGCTCGTCGCGCCCGACGTACGCGAGCCAGCGTCCGTCGGGAGAGAGCGACGGATAGCCGACCTCGCCCAGCCCGGCGGTGAGACGCCGCGCCGCTCCGCCCGCCGTGTCCGCACGCCACAGATCATCATCGCAGACGAAAACGACGGTATCGCGCCAGATCGACGGGTGCCTCAGGTAGCCGCGCAACGCCATGAAGACGAATTTTGCCTCAGGAAATTTGTGGCGGGTCTGGCATTCCTGTAAACTTCCCCGTCCCACCACGCGCTAGGTAGATGACCAAGTATGTCTTCGTAACCGGTGGTGTAGTTTCCTCCCTGGGGAAAGGCATCGCCGCCGCCTCCCTTGCCGCGATCCTCGAATCGCGCGGCATCCGCGTCACCAACATCAAGCTGGACCCGTACATCAACGTCGATCCGGGCACCATGAGCCCGTTTCAGCACGGCGAGGTGTTCGTCACCGAGGACGGGGCGGAAACCGACCTGGACCTCGGCCATTACGAGCGCTTCCAGAGCGCGAGGATGCGCCGCTGGAACAATTTCACCACCGGCCAGATCTACGAGTCGGTGATCAAGAAGGAGCGGCGCGGCGACTACCTCGGCGGCACGGTGCAGGTGATCCCGCACATCACCGACGAGATCAAGGCGTTCATCAAGCGCGGCGCCGGCGACGCCGACGTGGCGATCGTCGAGATCGGCGGCACCGTCGGCGACATCGAGTCGCTGCCGTTCCTCGAGGCGATCCGGCAGATGGGCCTGGAGCTCGGCCGCAACAACGTCTGCTACATCCACCTGACGCTGGTGCCGTTCATCGCCTCCGCGGGCGAGATCAAGACCAAGCCGACGCAGCACTCGGTCAAGGAGCTGCGCGAGATCGGCATCCAGGCCGACGCGCTGCTGTGCCGGACCATCCAGCCGCTGCCCGAGGACGAGCGCCGCAAGATCGCGCTGTTCACCAACGTGCAGAAGGAAGCGGTGATCTCGGCCTGGGACGTCGACTCGATCTACAAGATCCCGATGATGCTGCACGAGCAGATGCTCGACGAGATCGTCTGCCACAAGCTGAACATTCTCGCCCGCGCCGCCGACCTGTCGTCGTGGGTGAAGCTGGTCCATGCCCAGGAGCACCCGGAGCACGAGGTCGACATCGCCTTCGTCGGCAAGTACGTCGACCTGCAGGACTCGTACAAGTCGCTCAACGAGGCGCTCAAGCACGCCGGCATCCATACCCGCTCCAAGGTGAACATCCACTACCTCGATTCCGAGGAGCTGGAGAAAGGCGGCGTCGCCCAGCTGGAGAAGATGGACGCGATCCTGGTGCCCGGCGGCTTCGGCAAGCGCGGTACCGAGGGCAAGATGCGCGCCATCCGCTACGCGCGCGAGAACGGCATTCCGTACCTCGGCATCTGCCTGGGCATGCAGCTGGCGACGATCGAGTTCGCGCGCAATGTCTGCGGCCTGGCCGGCGCCAACAGCACGGAGTTCGACCCGGACACGCCGCACCCGGTGGTGGCGCTGATCACCGAGTGGCTCGACCGCACCGGCCGCATCGAGAGGAGGACCGACAAGTCCGACTTGGGCGGCACGATGCGCCTGGGCGCGCAGCGCTGCCCGGTCGAGCCGGGCACCCTCGCGGCTTCAATTTATGGCCTGGAAGTAAACGAGAGACATCGTCACCGCTACGAGGTCAACAACATCTACGTGCCGCAGCTCGAGGCGAAGGGCTACAAGGTGTCGGCCCGCACGCCGAGCGAGAAGCTGCCGGAGATGATGGAAATCCCCGGCCATCCGTTCTTCGTCGGCGTGCAGTTCCACCCGGAGTTCACCTCGACGCCGCGGGCCGGCCACCCCCTGTTCAAGGCTTTCGTTGCCGCCGCACTCAAGCACCGCGCCAGCGCGAAGCGTCCGGGCGGCACGCTGTCGGTCGTCGCGGCGTGAAACTCTGTGGTTTCGAAGTCGGTTTGGATAAACCGCTTTTTCTCATCGCGGGTCCCTGCGTCGTCGAGTCGCGCCAGCTGCAGATCGACACCGCCGGGCGCCTCAAGGAGATCTGCCGGCCGCTCGGCATTGCGCTGGTCTTCAAGTCGTCGTACGACAAGGCGAACCGCAGCTCGGGCCAGTCGTTTCGCGGCCTGGGCATGGAGGCCGGTCTGAAGATACTTGCGGAGGTGAAGAGCCAGATCGGCATTCCCGTATTGACCGACGTGCATACCGAGGCGGAGGTGAAACCGGCCGCCGCGGTGGTCGACGTGCTGCAGACCCCGGCGTTCCTCTGCCGCCAGACGGATTTCATCCATGCCGTGGCTTCGGCCGGCCGGCCGGTGAACATCAAGAAAGGCCAGTTCCTCTCGCCGCAGGAGATGAAGAACGTCGTCGACAAAGCACGAGAAGCTTCCAAACAAGAAAATATTCTCGTCTGCGAGCGAGGCTTCTCCTTCGGCTACGGCAACCTGGTTTCCGACATGCGCTCGCTCGCCATCATGCGCGACACCGGCTGCCCGGTGGTATTCGACGCCACCCATTCAGTGCAGCTGCCCGGCGGGCAGGGCGCCGCTTCGGGCGGCGAGCGCGAGTTCATCCCGGTGCTGGCACGCGCCGCGGTGGCCGCCGGCATCGCCGGGCTGTTCATGGAGACGCATCCCCAGCCGGAGAAGGCGCTCTCCGACGGGCCGAACGCCTGGCCTCTGGGCCTGATGCAGGGCCTGCTCGAGACGCTGGTCGAGATCGATCGAATGGTGAAAAGGAAGGGCTTTGCGGAGGAGAAGGTGAAAAAGACATGAGCTCCATCGTCGACGTAGTCGCAAGGGAAATTCTCGACTCGCGGGGCAACCCGACGATCGAGGCGGACGTGCTGCTCGAGTCGGGGGTGATGGGCCGCGCCGCGGTGCCTGCGGGCGCCTCGACCGGCAGCCGCGAGGCTGTCGAGCTGCGCGACGGCGACCGGCAGCGCTACGGCGGCAAGGGCGTGCTGAAGGCAGTCGAGAACGTCAACACGGAAATTTCCGAGACCATCGTCGGGCTCGATGCCTCCGAGCAGGCGTTCATCGACAAGACGCTGATCGAGCTCGACGGCAGCGAGAACAAGTCCCGCCTCGGCGCGAATGCGCTTCTCGCCGTGTCGATGGCGACCGCCCGGGCGGCGGCCGAAGAGTCGGGCCTGCCGCTGTACCGCTACCTCGGCGGCTCCGGCGCGATGCGCATGCCGGTGCCGATGATGAACGTGATCAACGGCGGCGCGCACGCCAACAACAACCTCGACCTGCAGGAGTTCATGATCGTTCCGGTGGGCTTCCAGTCTTTCCGGGAGGCGCTGCGCTGCGGAGCGGAGATTTTTCAAAAGCTGAAATCGCTGGTCTCTGCGCGAGGCCTGTCCACCGCGGTTGGCGACGAGGGCGGCTTCGCGCCCGAGCTGCCGACGCACGCGGCGGCGATCGAGCTGATCGTCGAGGCCATCGGCAGCGCGGGCTACGGCGCGGGCCGCGACGTGATGCTGGCGCTCGACTGCGCGGCGAGCGAGTTCTTCCGCGACGGCCGCTACCTCCTCGAATCGGAAAAGAAGAACTTCACCGCGGGGGAGTTCAGCGACTACCTGGCCGGGCTCGCCGAGCGCTACCCGATCGTGTCGATCGAGGACGGCATGGCCGAGAATGACTGGGAAGGCTGGAAGATCCTCAGCACGCGCCTGGGCAGGAAGCTGCAGCTGGTCGGCGACGACCTGTTCGTCACCGATACGCGGCTGCTGCGCGAGGGCATCCGGCAGGGCGTCGCCAACTCGATCCTCATCAAGCTCAACCAGATCGGCACGCTCACCGAGACGTTCTCGGCGATCGAGCTCGCCAAGCGCGCCGCCTACGCCACCGTCATCTCGCACCGCTCGGGGGAGACCGAGGACACCACCATCGCCGACATCGCCGTCGGAACGAATGCGCTGCAGATCAAGACCGGGTCGCTGTCGCGCTCCGAGCGCGTCGCGAAGTACAACCAGCTGCTGCGCATCGAGGAAGACCTCGGCGACTCGGTCTCCTACCCCGGCCGGGAGGCGTTCGCCCACCTCAGATGAGACTCCTCGCCGGCATCCTCGGTGCGCTGATCGTGCTGATCCAGTACCCGCTGTGGCTGGGCAAGGGCGGCTGGCTGACCGCGTGGCGCCTGGAGAGCCGGCTGGAAGTCGAAAGGGCGAGGAATCTTCAGCTGGAGGGCCGCAACGCGGTGCTCACCGCCGAGGTTCGCGACCTGAAGCAGGGCACCGAGGCGATCGAAGAGCGCGCGCGCGCGGAGCTCGGTCTGATCCGCGGCGACGAGGTGTTCTTCCAGATTGAAGATCAATCCGCGGCGTCGGGCTCGAAGAAGAGCCACTGAGCCTCCTTTGGCGGACATGGATTTATACTAGTTGAAGGAGGCGGTCCATGAAACTCTCAGCCCAACAGCTCCAGCAGTTCGACGCCGACGGCTATCTGTTCTTCCCGGGCCTGTTCACGCCCGAAGAGATCAAGGTCCTGACCGACGAGGTTCCGGCGCTCTACGCGCAGCGGCGCCCCGAGAACGTGCGCGAGAAAAGCGGCGACGTGGTGCGCACCAATTTTGCCGCGCACCTGTACAGCTACCCGTTCGCCAAGCTCGCGCGCCATCCCCGCATGGTCGAGCCGATCAGGCAGCTGTTCGGCGAAGACGTGTACATGCACCAGTTCAAGATCAACGGCAAGGCGGCCTTCGACGGCGATGTCTGGCAATGGCACCAGGATTACGGCACCTGGGTCAACGACGACCAGATGCCGGAGGCGCGCGCAATGAACGTGGCGATCTTCCTGGACGAGGTGAACGAGTTCAACGGCGCGCTGATGCTCATCCCGGGCAGCCACAAGCTGGGCGTGCTCGACGCCGCGCACGACACCTCGACCACCAGCTATCCGCTGTGGACCATCAATCACGACACCATCGCCAAGCTCGTGGCGCGCGGCGGCCTCG
>Ga0307471_100000983_pt1 | contig 15234 bp, 11 predicted proteins | sample atmos_gasesAM3C__2_FD_204566 | JGI IMG/M metagenome (GOLD analysis project Ga0307471, IMG submission 204566) | Hardwood forest soil microbial communities from Morgan-Monroe State Forest, Indiana, United States - atmos_gasesAM3C_515 | ecosystem: Environmental > Terrestrial > Soil > Temperate... | reverse complement strand
CTGCCTCCGCGATAATTTTCGCTGTGCGGGCAATGCACGACGCATCTCCTACCGACGTGCCGCCAAATTTCATCACCTGCAATCCCGGTTTCATTTTCCGCTCGAAGCCCCCGCGTGAAATCTGCAATCACCGCTTAATCCATTATTGTACGGCCTCGCTCAAAGCATGCCCTGTAATTCCTAAGACGAGTTTCGGCCCGTCCGCCCCCAAAATCTCTCTCGGTTCAGGTGTCTGCGGGGCCGTCCCAAACGTAAACCTTCGTCGCCGGTGGGCGTTGGAAGTGCTTGTTGCCCCCCAGATCGGCGCTACCCGCGGAAAAGATACGCAAACGCTATTTGTTAGTTGAATACGGCCTCGTGTGGATTTCGTGCACCCGCAAAACGACATGATAAATTGAGTGTTTGGAGCAGCTGCGGCGCTTACTCCTGTGACCACGCAAACACCTATCGAACCGCGACGCCCGACTTCGGCCCCCACTCCGCAACAGGTGCCGAAAATTCATCGCGTCGAAGTGTACTGGCACGCCGTCACCTATAAGACCGTCGGTATCTATCTCTCGCTGCTGTTTGTCATCGTCATAGCCGGTCTTTACGTCGCCTTCCCCAACTGGACGGCTATCGTCACGAAAAAACTTAACCACGCTCTCGGTAACCCCGAGGGTGAAAATTCTTCCAGTTCCCAGATGCAGGCCAAGTTCGTGAACCTCGACGGCAGGGTCCAGGTCAAAAAGGTAAATTCCGTAAATTGGGTGGAAGCCGATTATCACACCTCGCTCGATAAAGGCGACCTGATCCAGACCGGGTCCGACGGCGCGGCGCGCATGACCTTTGCCGACGGCACCGAATACACCGTCAAGGCCGACACCCTCGTCACCGTGGAAGAAAACAATGTGACCAAGGAGCGTTCCAACACCGCGGTGCGCATCAATACAGGTGCCGTGGACCTGGCCACGCCAACATGGTCTTCCCGCGATTCGCAAGCTGCCGTGAGCATCGAGGACGCCACGGCCTTCATGCAACAGAACAGCCGAGCCTCGGTCAAGAACGATCCGCGGAAGAACGAGCATGAAATCGTAGTCTCGACGGGCGCTGCGGAAGTGACGCGCGGACAAGAAAGAATTGAGCTGACACAGTGGGAGAAAGCGAGCTTTCCGACTGGCGGGCCGACGCAAAAATCGAATGTGCTCGCGCCGCCGGGATTGGTGTCGCCTCTGAACCTGGCCCCGATCATTTCCGAGAATCCCAAAACCGCGCAAATCCGTTTTGAATGGCAGCCCGTAGAAGATGCCATCGGCTACACGCTGCGCATCAGCCCGACTACCATGTTCACCAAGCTGGTCAAGGAAGTGAAAGTGTCCAGCCCGAGTGCCGAAGTCACCGGATTGGAATCCGGCGACTACTTCTGGAACGTCACGGCTTCCGATGCCAAGAAACAGACCAGCGAGTTCAGCGAAACCTTCAAGTTCACTCTCGCGGCCCAGGGAAAAACCCAGGAAATGCTGCTTGAAATCGTGAGCACCCAGATTCATGGCCGCGTCGCCGAACTCATCGGCAGGACCGAACCTGGCGCCGCCCTGATCATCAACGGCCAGCCCGTTGCCAACATTTCGCCGGACGGTACTTTCCGGCATTTCACGGAGCCGCTCGAACCCGGCCAGCACACTATTGTGGTGATCGGGTCGAACCGGCGCGGGGGTACCGCCAAGCAACCGGTGTCGATCTTCGTACCGAGATAGTTTTGGGGAGCGGAAGAAGGCGGTTTTGCGTGGAGCACGGAATCCGGCGACAATGGTAGGTAGCACCGATGGGACTCCTTACCCGGAGCCCCCTCCGGGCACGATCCTCTCCGCAGGGGGAATGCTGTAATGAACAAGAATGGTTACAACCTGAGGTCGGTTTTCAGCCTCTTCTCTTCCGACCTGGCCATCGATCTGGGGACGGCGAACACACTGGTGTTCTCCCACGGCAAGGGAATCGTCGTGAATGAACCTTCGATAGTGGCGATCAACAAAGCCAACGGCGAAGTCGTGGCCGTGGGGCGAGAAGCGAAAGACATGTTGGGACGCACGCCGGGAAATGTGGTGGCCATCAAGCCGATGAAAGACGGAGTGATCGCCGACTTCAAAGTCACGGAAAAGATGCTCACCTATTTCATTCAGAAAGCGCACAACCGCCGCGTCCTGGTTCACCCGCGCATCGTCATCGGCGTGCCGAGTGAAATCACGCCAGTGGAAAAGCGCGCCGTCCAAGACTCCGCCTACCGCGCGCGCGCCAGCGAAGTTTACCTGGTGGAGCAGGCCATGGCCGCGGCCATCGGCGCCGGTTTGCCCATTGAGGAGCCTAGCGGAAACATGGTCGTGGACATCGGCGGCGGCACCACGGACATTGCCGTAATCTCCATGAGTGGCATTGTCTACTCGCGCTCCGTGCGTGTGGCCGGCAACGAGATGGACGAAGCGGTGATGCAGTACCTCAAGCGCAAGTACAACCTGCTCGTCGGCGAACGCACCGCGGAGCAGATCAAGATGGAGATCGGCTCGGCCTACCCGCTCGAAAAACCTCTTACGATGGAAGTGAAGGGCCGCAACCTGATCGAAGGCGTCCCCCGCACCGTGACGATTGACGACAGCGAAATTCGCGAAGCCCTCAGCGAGTGTGTCGCGACGATATTGAATGCTGTCCGTGTTGCGCTCGAGCGCACTCCCCCCGAACTTTCCGCGGACATCAGCGACCGCGGCATTGTGCTGACCGGCGGCGGGGCCCTTTTGAAGAATCTCGACAAGCGCATTCGCGAAGAGACCGGCTTGCCCGTTTCGATTGCCGACGATCCCCTGGCTTCCGTCGTGCTTGGAACCGGCAAAATGCTGAGCGATTTCAAGCTGCTGCGCCAGGTGTGCATCGACTGAGAATGTTGCCGTTTGTAAGTTTTTGGTTGCGCTCAGAATCGACCCCGGAGCCTTAAGCTTCTCACCCAGCCGTGACGCCCCGGGACGGTACTTTCGAGCTTCAGAATTCGAGATGCTGTAGTTTTACAGAAGACTAGGAACTGCTTACTAAGAACTATTAGCTATGGTCTCCATTCCTTCCAGACACAGATCGCTGACGCTGCTCGCCGGCGTGTTGATGGCACAGGTTCTGCTCCTCGCCTTGCAGATCAAGCGGGATTCGCGTGGCCGGCTGATCCGTGTATGGGCTATTTCCGCCGTCACTCCCTTTGAACGCGGTGGCTCGTGGGGCTTTGTGGGGATTCGCGGCGTGTGGAATCACTATTTCGCCCTGCAGACGACCTCGAAGGAAAATCAAGCGCTACGCATTGAAAATGACACGCTGAAACTGACGATTTCACAACTCCAGAGCAAAGCCGCGGAAGCGGACCGCCTCGGCAAGCTCCTGAATTTCAGGGCTTCCAATGAAAAGCTTCCGATGGTGAACGCGCGCGTTATCGGCGCCAGTGCGGGCACGGCCAGCCGCACCATCGAGATCGACCGCGGCGAACGCGACGGCGTCCGACGCAACCAGGCGGTGATCACACCGGATGGCGCGGTCGGCAAAGTGATCGAATCGTATCGCGATTCGGCGCAAGTGCTGCTTCTGACTGACCGAGAAGGCGGCGCGGGGGCCATGCTCGTGGAATCCCGCATTCAGGGCCCTGTCGGGGGCACCGGCGATCCGACGCTGACCATGAAATATGTGGCTGGGGATGAAAACGTCAACGTGGGCGAAAAGATTGTAACCAGCGGCATGGATAAGATTTTTCCCCGCGATGTGCCCATCGGCACGGTGATGGAAGTAAAGCAGGGGTCTCCGTTCAAGCAGATTCGCCTCACTCCCGCTGCCAAGCTCGACCGCCTAGAAGAAGTGATTGTGCTTCTGACCCAAGAACCGGTGGAATTCAAGAAGGATGCGGAAGTGCAGGGCGCACCCTCGCCCGCGCCTGCGGCAAGCGCACCTTCGCCCGCCGCGAATCCAGCCAGTACGAGTTCCGTTCCTGCTCAGCCGGCCGCCAGGGTGAATCCATGAACGAAGCTTACGAATTCCACGGCGGCGAGACGCACATCGAAGTTCACAAGTTTTTCCCGGGTGCAGTCGCGGGCGTCGCCATCGCCGCACTCGTGCTCCAGGCGGCCTTCCCTGTTTATTTGCCGGGACTCGATTTCCTGGACCTGCCGCTGCTCGCCACCATATATTTTGGCTTGAGCCGCCGCAATCCTTCCACCGGCTTGCTCCTCGGCATGATCATCGGCCTGACTCAGGACGCCCTGAGTGGCCCGACCGTGCCGCTCGGCTACTATGGCATCGCGAAAACGGTGATCGGTTATCTCGCCTCCTCGATCGGCGCTCGCCTCGACACGGAGCATCCTGCCGCGCGCTTTGCCCTCATCATGGGCTTTTTCGTTGCGCATCAGGCTATCCTCGCCGTCGTCCACCGCCTCCTGCTCGCGCAACCCGAGCGGTGGCTTAATGTTCATCTTCTTATCGCCGCCGCTGTGAACGCCGTGCTCGGCACACTGCTGTTCGCCGGCCTCGACCGCCTGCGCCGCTCGCCGTAGGGCCTACCTCTCTTCTCGGGCAATTCAAGAGAAGCGAAATGCGCCCGCCTCAGAAGGCGCCCGCTACACAAATGGCACCAGTTGCGGAAGTTTGGTGTCAAATTAGAGGTGGCATGTCTCTCCGAGACTCTTTTCTGGCCAGCACGTGGATTTGGCCTACGGTGACCGGGCGGATTGCGCGCAGGGTGTACGCGGCAATTTTTCTTTTGCTGCTGTTCGCAACTGCCTCGATCCGTATCTACTCGTATATTCTCACACGAAGAATTCAGGCGGTGATTTCCGGACTGTCCGAGCTTCATATCGATCAGACCACGGAGGAAGAGTTAGTGCGAACAGTTCCCCATCTGGCGCCAAGCCAGTGGGGTGGCCAGGTGAAGAGGACCGCCGAGACGGGCGACATTGATATCGGGGCCGTGCATGTTTATTACGTGACGATTAACGACGGAGCGAGCTGGATGAAGTTTGGGAGATATATCACGCCTCTCCTATCGTGCTGCGTAAAGGTCGGATACACAAAGGATGGGTACGAGAGGGGCTGGATATTCACACTGACAGAGTTAATGGGGTATCGGTAGGTGTCCTTCGATGCGACGGTAACGTTGCTGGACGGAAAAGTTTCCAGCGTCAGCTATGGAGTTGCAGACCGCCTGGGATTTCCCCGCGCAGTTTTTCAGCTTGTTTCAGTTAAGAGTGCACATTCATTTTGGAGCTCGCATCAAAGTGGTTTCGAGGTGCAAAGCACCGATGATGAGAGTCCCCAGTTCCGGGTAAATGGGTATGAACACGGCATAAGGGTTTCGTACACCTTCGATGCCGAGCGTGATTTGATACTGCATGCGTTTCATGTGGATTTGAGTTGTTTTTGGGGATTGCGCGGATGCCGGCATGTACGGCAAATCGCACCACTCCTGTGGCAGGACAAGAATGCCATCAAAACCGCAACGCTTGCGCGGCTGCAGAGTATGGAGCCTTGTCCCGATCGAATTCTCGATTGCCGACTTAGGTACTTAGCGGATGTCAGTCTCCTTCTGCTTGAGTCAAAAGGGTCCGAGCCTGAAAGCATCAAGCCAAGAACTCAGCGATTGGAAGGTGTCACGACGCGCTACAGGCTCGTGGAAACACTGAGAGGGAGGTTCTCGAAAGACCTGGAATCGATGTGGATCGAGGACACAGTTCCGTTTCCCGCAGATTATGGCCGGCGACTTCCGAACAGAGGGTTAAGAGGGCTAAAGCTGGTGAACGCGTGCTGGCGTTTTCAAATCACCGGTTTGATTCGTGTCGAATAGTTCCTGCGACGCCTTCAGCGTTGTCAACGGTGCAAAATGCGACCGCAACACCAAGGCGCGTCGAGGATCAGTTGGTGGGGGGACTGCTGTAAGACACGTCTGATCTGATTCGCACCCTGAGACGCTAAGGGCGCTGGCATAGAAGCTAGCGCTACAAAGACGGACGGTACATGTGATTAGTGGGCGAGAAGGAATTGTTTGAAGTCGTCGTAGTTGCTGCTTATCGGCAGGGATAGTTTCGGCCGCTGCAGATATTCCGCGAGGCGCGACGGCAGCGGCGGCGCCGTGCCGATTCCCTTCTCGACAATTTCCGCAAATTTGGCGGGGTGCGCGGTGGCCAGCACAAGGCCCTGCGACGGTTCCGGATGCTCTTTGCGATACGCTTCCCAGGCGAGAATCCCAATCGCCGTGTGCGGGTCCAGGATGTAGCGGTAGCGGTCCCACACGCCATGCATCGCTCGCAGTGTTTCTTCGTCGCTCGCAGCGTGCCCCCAGATCTCCTTGCGAACGTTTTCGATGCGATTACGGCATAAATCGAGCAATCGCGGGAAATTATTGGGATTGCCGACATCCATGGCATTCGAGTAGGTCGCAATTGCGGGCCGTGGGTGGTACTCGCCACAAAGGAGATAGCGCGGTACAGCGTCATTCGCATTCGTTGCGGCAACAAACCTCGCTACCGGCAAACCGAGGCGTTTCGCGAAGATCCCCGCCGTAAGATTCCCGAAATTCCCGCTGGGCACCACCACGATCAGAGGCACAGACGCCACCGGCAACTGCCGGTACGCCGCGACGTGATAAAACATTTGTGGCAGGAGCCGCGCGATATTGATGGAGTTTGCGGACGTCAGAAATGCGCGTTGGTTGAGAGCTTCATCCGCAAATGCCTGCTTCACCAACCGCTGGCAATCGTCAAATGTGCCGGAGACTTCCAGGGCCGTGATGTTCTCGCCCAGGGTCGTAAATTGTTTTTCCTGCGCCTCGCTAATCCGCTTTGATGGATACAAAATGACCACGCGAATTCCCGGCACGCGAAGGAAGCCATGCGCCACCGCGCTCCCTGTGTCTCCCGAAGTCGCCACCAGCACGGTCAGGGTCCGCGACTCGCCGCGCACGAAATAGCCCATCAAGCGCGCCATGAAGCGCGCGCCAAAATCCTTGAACGCGAGCGTCGGTCCGTGGAAAAGCTCGAGAATGTGCAGCGCCGGTGAGAGTGAGACCAGCTTCACGGGAAAATTGATAGCTTCCGCAACGATCTGCCACAGCACTTCCTCGGGCACATCCGGCGTCGCAAACGGCTTCACGACCCGGAAACAAACTTCGGTGAACGGCAAGCGCCGGAACTCTTCCAGTTCTTCCGGTGTGTGCCGCGCAATTTCCGCCGGCATATACAAACCGCCGTCAGGTGCGAGCCCGCGCAGCGTCGCGCTTCGCAACGAGGTGAGCGGCGCCTTGCCTCCCGTGCTTCGATATCTCATGCCTGGTATTCCGTCATGGCCGCTTTACGCGCGCCGGGCCCGCATCTCGCGGATTCTTTCCAAGAAAGCCTTGCCCACCGCGGCGTTGCGCGATGTGCCGGGCGGCGACAATTCCCGTAAGCTTGTAGTCGATATAGAAATATGCGCGAGTGCTTCGTAACTTTGCCTGCGTGCGGCGATAAGAGCAGGATAGCAGCGCGCCACCGTCTCGTGCGGAGTTTCTCCTTGCCGCGGCTGAAAAGCTCCTCGCCACAACACCGGCTTGGGATCCTGTAAATAGCGCTGGATCAGCAGTAGTTGTTCGTCCGCCGAAGCCGCCAGATAAACCACCGTCATTTGTCGCCGCAGCCGCATCAGGATGTTGTTTCCCGTGTAAATGACGCTGCCGGTGGTGTCCAGAACGAGATCCCGTTTGCGGTCTTTCTCCAATTCCGTCAAAACTTCATCGAGCGAAGAGATTTCCTCGGAAAGATAGCGCGCTTCGCGTTCGGCATAATTGGGATTATCCGGCCAGCCCATCCAGGCGGCCACGCCATTGATGCCACGGTATCCGCCCGACTGCAGTTCCGCGGCAAGACGGCGTTCAATCTGGTCGTCACAGCAAACCGTGGGGTGCCCGCCAGCCGCGAGATTCTTTGTCCAATGAGACTTTCCCGCCCCGGACATGCCGATCAGTGCGAGACGCAAGGGTTGTTGGCCAGGCTGCATCATAGAGAATCAGAAATTGTAATGGATTGCGCGAGAGTCGCGAAACGCGAAAAACGCGCCGGTTGTCACAGTGTATGGAGCAGTGTCGTTTGAGAAGGCGGCACGGATTCCCGGGCGTTTCTGCGCCGCGTTTCGCATCCACGGCACATCCTCTAGTAAATCGGTTTATCTCATAGCGTGCGCTTTTGACTGGCCCATTTTCCCGACTGCCCACACCGATTGCCCAGGCCGCGACCTGTCCTTCCGAACGAGTTGCGCCCCTCCCCTGCGAGTGCTACTTTTGAGAGGACTTCCGAAGCTGACGGATTCGGGAAGTTTCGCGGCGAAACGAGAGTTGCGTGGAGCAGTTCCGGGCATCCTCTTCGACTTCAGGGTCGGGCCTCGCAAGTTTTAGATGGAACTTTCGTGCTGCAGGTGATGTTATTGCGCGAGTGGGCACCGCTCAGCCCTGAACGATAGATCGGCTCGCGCCCAGGATTTTCGTGTCGTACTGGTTTCGCAATGATAATCGTTTGCCGCAAGAACGGCTGGCCGCCGCTTCCTACGTCATCGTAGGCATGATCGTCCTTCTGCTCCTGGGCTTCTGGAAACTGCAGGTCGTCGATTCCGATAAATATGGTGTTTTGGCGGAGCGCAACCGCGTCCGCTCGATTCCCATCATCGCCCCGCGCGGGCGCATGCTGGACCGCGACGGCCGCGTCCTGGTCGACAACTATCCCTCGTTCAGCGTGCTGCTGTTGCGCGACGACATGCCCCTGGTAGAAAAAAATCTCCCCGTCATCGCGGACGGGTTAGGCCTGTCTCTCGACGATCTGAACGAGCAGCTCAACAACACCAAGAAACTTCCCAAATTTCAGCCCATCGTCATCAAACCGGAAGCTTCGCCGGGTGACGTGGCTTTCATCGAATCGCACCGCGCAGACATTCCCCTGCTTGAAATGCTCATGGTGCACCGCCGTCGATATTTGCCGGGCGGCTTTATGTCCCACGCGAGCGGGTACGTGGGGGAAGTCAGCGAACAGCAGATTGAATCGAGCGACGGAAAGTACCGTCCCGGAGACGTCGCCGGCAAATCCGGCCTGGAACGGCAGTACAACGATCTCTTGGTGGGCACCGACGGCATGCGTCGCGTCATCGTAAACAGCGTGGGCAAGGAAGTCGGCCGGCTCTCCCAGCAGGACGCGATTCCCGGCAAGCAGATCCAGTTGACGATTGATTACGATCTGCAGCAGGTGGCGGAACAAGCGCTGTTGGACAAGAAGGGGGCGGTTATCGCTCTTGACCCGCGAACCGGCGAGGTCCTGGCCTTTGTGAGCCGCCCTGCGCCGGACCCCAACGATTTTGCGGTGCGGATTTCGAAAGAAGAATGGCAGCACCTGAATGAGGACCCCGATCACCCGCTGATGAACCGCGTGACGCAGGCGCAACTGGCGCCGGGTTCGGTGTTTAAAATCATCATGGCCACGGCGATGCTGGAATCAAAAACGCCAACGGAGAGTTTCACGGCTTATTGCCCGGGGTATGCGAATTTTTATGGGCGGATGTTCAAATGCCACATTTATGGCAAAGGCGGGCACGGAGTGGTGGGTCTGCATAGCGCGATCATCCATTCCTGCGATGTGTTTTTCTACAACATCGGCCAGCGTATGGGCATTGAAACAATTGGGAAATACGCGAAGCTGCTGGGACTGGGAGCGAAAACCGGAATTGACCTGCCCGCGGAGGAACCGGGGCTGGTGCCGTCGGAAGAATGGGTGCAGCGCGTGTTCCACCACAAGTGGTATGCCGGCTCCACGATTTCCGTGGCCATCGGACAGGGAGCAGTGACGACCACGCCGTTGCAGCTTGCCTATGCGATTGGTGGAATCGCCTCCGGGGGAGAGTTCAAGCAACCGCATTTACTGAAGGATACGCAACACGTCGGCTCCATGCATGTGAACTTGGCTGAAGACACGGTCGAGCAAGTAACGCAGGGAATGTATGGCGTAGTGAATGAAGGTGGCACGGCGGGGATGGTGAAACTGCAAGGCATTGAGTTCTGTGGGAAAACGGGAAGCGCGCAGGTGATGAGTAACAACGAGAGAGAGAAACTCGGGAAGGCGGCCAGCAAAGGCAAGGATAATGCTTGGTTCGTGGGCTATGCTCCACGACGAGATCCCGAGATTGTGGTTAGCGTGTTGGTGGAAGGCGGCGAGCACGGAAATCTGGCTGCCGCACCGATCGCACGGGACATCGTGAAGGCGTATTACGACAAGAAGAACAAGAAGAATCCGGGCGAAGTGACCGCGCAGAATCAGCCGACCCAGCGGATGGACAAGAAGGCAGCGCAGGCGGAGGCTCCCAAGGCGGTGTTGAAGCCCGAAGAGGCGTCGGTGGCGGTGGGGCCGGGCGATGGCGGGAAGGCGCCGTAGTTAGGGAGACAGTGCAGGCAGGGTAGGGCGGAATGACGAGAGAATGGCGTGGACGAGAGTATGGGCTCGACAAAGTGGACGAGAGTATGCGTCCGACAAATGTTTGTAGTTTGCGCTTGAGTTGCAGAGCGCTGGCATAGAAACCAGCGCTACAAGCAGGCAAGAATTTTGGAGTTGGTAATTTTGTTAGGCAGGACTTGATGAACGACGCAACCGTCACACGCGATTACGATTGGTGGTTGCTGGCCATCCTGACGGCGATCTGCGCCCTAGGCGTCATTGAGATTTATTCGGCGACACATGGCAGCGCCCTGACTGGCATGCATCTGCGGCAGATACGCTGGCTGGTGATCGGCTATGTGGTGATGCTGGCGCTCTCCCGGTTGGATTACCACCTCATTATGGACCAAGCACCTGTTCTCTATATCATTGGCCTGGCGGCACTTGTGGCGGTCTTACTGGTGGGCCACAGGCGCTTTGGCGCCCAGAGATGGATCCCGGTGCTGGGAGAATTCTTTCAGGTGTCAGAACTCGTCAAATTGATTATAATCATTGTGTTGGCGCGCTTCTTTTCCGAAGTGCGCACGGATGAGCTTTCCCTGCAGGATTTGATCAAGGCAGGGTTACTTGTAGGTTTGCCGCTGGCTTTGATTCTCAAGCAGCCCGATCTGGGCACGGCGCTTGTCTTGCTGCCCATGCTGATCGTCGGCGCGTTTCTCGCGGGACTGCAATGGAAACATGCTGCGGCTATCGTGCTTATCGGCGTCTTGATGTTGCCCGTCGGCTGGCACTTCATGAAGCCATACCAGAAGGAAAGGGTCACGTCGTTTCTTCATCCCGAAGAAGACGCAAAAGGCTCCGGCTATCAAGTATTGCAGTCAAAGATTGCTGTGGGCTCCGGCGGTTTTTGGGGAAAGGGTTTCGGCAACGGCAGCCAGAATCAGCTAGGGTATATTCCGGTCCGGTATTCCGATTTCATCATGTCGGCCTGGGCGGAAGAACAGGGATTCAAAGGCGTGCTGCTTGCTCTCGGGCTGTACATGGCGTTGTTGTTGCGTTTGGTACAGAATGCCCAGCGCGCGAAAGACCGCGCAGGAATGTTTCTGGTCATGGGCGTAACGGCCGCGCTTGGCTTTCACGTTTTGGTAAATGTGGCCATGGTCATCGGGGCAATGCCGGTAACAGGTATTCCATTGCCGCTGATGAGCTACGGGGGATCGGCCACATTGTTTGTATTCCTGGCGATAGGCCTGGTGATGAATGTCCGGCTGCGCCGCTTCGTCAATTAAGCCGTTGCCAGTTCCGAGCGCATTACCCCACTTCAGGGTGGCTGCGCCGGTTCGGTGGCCTCGTTTGAAGCCGAGGTTGCCAGTAAGAAGGAATTTTTAGAGTGAGGACAGCATCGTCCGCCGTTTCCCCGGGAGACTCCCGGCAACGGACCAGCCTCGTTAGCAAGAGGTATCGGCAGTTTGAGGGCCGCCCCGCGGCCACTCCCTCCGGCAACGAACGCCATGCCGCAACAATAATAATGTTGTCGCCAGCGTGCCCCGCAAAGCTGCGGGCCGGCGCCTTGCCCCTGACCTCCGACAAAGAGGGTCCGGCGGCGGTGCTTCCCGAGGAGTTTTCATGTCGAAAGAATTGGTTATCTCCGCGAGCTCGCACGAACGTCGAGTCGCGATTTTGGAAGAAGGCCAGCTAGTCGAAATCTACATCGAGCGCGAGAAAGAGTTCGCCCTCGTCGGCAGTATCTACAAAGGAAAAGTGACGCGGGTCCTTCCGGGCATGCAGTCGGCATTCGTCGACATCGGCCTGGATGGTGACGCTTTCCTGTACGTCAGCGACGTCTTTGAAAACCTCGAAGACTACGACCATGGCCACGCGCCGGGCGAAGCACCTCTCCCGCCGGCTCTCGGCACGGGCGGCACGGTGGAACTCCTGCCCGGCGAGACCCTCTCCGGACCCGCGGTTCATGAAGAAGCGCATGGCGGCGAGGAATTTCACGAAGAGGGCCACACGCCGGTGCACCTGCCTGGCGAAGTCCTGCAAGCCCGCGAGGAAGATCGTCACGCGGAGCATTCCGTCCCGCAGGGGGAAGACTCCGCTCCAGAGCCAGAAGCGTCCGATCTTGAGGAGCGCCAGCCCGAGTCAAATGCCTCCGCGCCACAGAACTTTGCTCCTTCCTACAATCCCACGAGAAATTATCCGCCGCGCATCGGCGGGGACCGCGGGCAGGGTCATGATCGCGGTGACCGCCAGGAACGGGGAGATCGTGGAGGCGACCGTGGCCGCGGGCGTCGCGGGCGCTGGGGCCGTCGCCGTGGAGGCAGCACCGGTGGTGGTGGCCGTCATCAAGGCCAGGGCGGACGCAATCTCCCTCCCTCAAAATATGCGTCATCCCCGCAAGGCGAACGTGATTCTCGAAGCTACGATAATCGCCGGCCACCCGATCGCGGCCCGAGCGCACCCGTCGAGGCGCGCGAGGACGACATCGTCCTTCCCGGCGAGTCGCTGGCCAAGTATCGTGGCCGTCCGCCGCAACCTCCTGTCGAACCTTTAGGAGATCACGAACCCGAAGAGCGTCAGCCAGACTTCGAGGAAAAGCCCGGCCGTGCCGCAGTCGGCTTGCCTCCGAATTCCGGCGTGCCTCGTCGCTTCTCCGGCAGTCTGCCGCACTGGGTACTGGCGGACACCGAAGCTGAGCCGGAAGCGGCCACTTCGGAAGAATCGCAAGCCGACGAAGCTGTCTCTCAAGCCGCGGAGCATATTTCAGCGCGCGCGGAAGAGCATCGCGTCGAACATCACGAAGAGGACACGCACCTCGGACCGCAACGCAACGGCGTTACTGGCCTCAATGAAGAAGAATTGGCGGCGCTCTCTTCGCGTCTCGTCGAAGCCAAGCACGAAGAAACTCAAGCACGCGCCGATGCCGATTCGCTGGCGGGAGGCGCTGATTTTGATGAGGAGGAAGAGGCGGGACTCCACGAAGAGCTTCCCGAGGAATCGCAGGATCGGGAAGAAGAACACGAAGCCGAAGACCACCTTACCGAGGAGCAGAAACAAGAGCAGATCGAAGACGAGGCCGCACATCAAGAAGTCATCGAAGCCGCCAAGGCCGCGTTCGACCGCGAAGAAGCCGTCGAACACGCCGAGGAAGAGCATTTCGAAACGGCTTCCGCGCAGGGCCTGACCGAACAGTCCATCGTCGAGGAAGACATCATCCTGCTTCCTGGAGAGACTCGCACTCCGCGCAGTTCCGACGCTCCGCGCGAGGAATTCGTGCGGCGAGATTCCGCGCGGATTGGCAGCAACCCGCGCTCGCGTTTCCAGCGCCCACAGCGCGGCGGACGTGGGCGTGACGATCGCGGACGCGGACGTCACGAGGGACGCCCTGACCGGCGCGATCGCAGCGACCATGGCGACCGGGGCCGCGGACGTTTCGAGCGTCGTGGGCATGGCCACCGCGGTTATCAAGGAGGGCATGCGCCGCAGCGCCGTCCGCAACTCATTTCCGAAATGCTGAAGGCTGGCCAGGATGTCGTTGTCCAGATTGCCAAGGAGCCTCTCGGCAAGAAGGGCGCGCGCATCACGAGCCACGTGGCGCTGCCGGGCCGCTTCCTCGTCTACATGCCAACGATTGATCACATTGGCGTTTCCCGCAAGATAGCCAGCGCGGAAAACCGCTCACGCTTGCGCCGTCTGGTTGGCGAAGCTCGCGGCAGCTATCCTGGCGGCTTCATCGTTCGCACGGCCGCGGGTGGCGCCACCGACGACGAAATTCGCACCGACATCGAGTTCCTGGGCAAGACCTGGAACGAGATCAAGCAGAAGAACGAGGAGCGCAAGGCTCCGGCTCTGCTCCATCGCGACCTGAACCTCGTCGAGCGGATCCTGCGCGATTACGTCAGCGACGACTTCACGGGCATCTGGATTGACAGCGAAGAAGAATACGGCAAGGTCGTTGAATTCGTCAGCCGCTTCCAACCGAAGCTCGTCAACAAGGTGAAGCTCTACACCAAGGAGCAGCCCATCTTCGAGGAGTTCGGCATCCAGCACGAACTCGACAAGGCCCTTCGCGCCAAGGTCTGGCTCAAATCCGGGGGATACATCGTCATCAATCACACGGAAGCCCTGGTCGCCATCGACGTCAACACCGGCAAGTTTGTCGGTAAAGGCTCAACGCGCCTCGAGGACACCATCGTCAAGACCAACCTGGAGGCCGTGAAGGAAATCGTCCGGCAAATCCGGCTGCGCGATCTTGGCGGCATCATCGTCGTCGATTTCATCGACATGGAAGAGCGCCGCAACCGTGAAAAAGTGCTCATCGCCCTGCAAACCTCTCTCGAACAGGACAAGGCGCCCTCGAAGGCTCTTTCGTTCAACGAATTCGGCCTCGTCTGCATCACCCGCAAACGCACCAAGCAGGCGCTCGAGCGCGTGCTCTGCCAGCCTTGCCCGTATTGCACGGGCTCCGGCATGGTCAAGTCCATCCCCACGCTCTGCTACGAAATTCAGGCGGAAGCGCGCAAGATGGCCGTGGCTGACCACGAAGGCCCGAATCTGACACTTCGCGTCCACCCGGAAATTGCCAAGGCTCTCAAGACCCGCGAGTCCATCCTGATCGACGAACTCGAGCAGAACTCGCACAAGCACATCATTATTCAGTCCGACGCTACGCTCCACTGGGAGCAGTACGACATCTACTGAAGGAAAGTAATCAGATATCAGTAAACTGAGAACGCCCGGGTGACGAGCCCGGGCGTTTTTGTTTCCAAAAGAGTGGCGTGAGGCCGCGGGGGTTCGA
>Ga0307471_100000982_pt1 | contig 15242 bp, 13 predicted proteins | sample atmos_gasesAM3C__2_FD_204566 | JGI IMG/M metagenome (GOLD analysis project Ga0307471, IMG submission 204566) | Hardwood forest soil microbial communities from Morgan-Monroe State Forest, Indiana, United States - atmos_gasesAM3C_515 | ecosystem: Environmental > Terrestrial > Soil > Temperate... | reverse complement strand
GCCCTCGCGCAGCCCGTAGTCACTTACCTTCAGGCGTTCGACGCGCGCCAGGTCCATGGTCACCGTGACGATCGCGGTGCCCGGAACGATCAGGTCCGCCCGGCCCGGCTCCAGACAGGGAAGCGCGGCGCGCTCGGCGACGGTGAGCCGGCCCAGCCGGGCCGCGAGCCCGTCGACGGCGGCCCGGCTCAGCACGTGGCCCTGCACCCGCGCGCCGTCGTAGTGGACGAGGCCCAGGTCGAGGGCCGCCAGCGTCGTCACCGTGCCGGCCGTGCCCACGAGGTGGCCGACGCGGGCCGTGCGGATGGCCGCGGGCAGTTCACCGTCGAGGCGGGCGCGGATCTCGTCGCACAGCGCCCGATAGCGTGGCGCGTCCACCGGGCCCGGGAACGGAAAGCGTTCCGCCAGCGGCACGACGCCCAATCGCAGGCTTGCCATCGACCGGATCGAGTCGCCCTCGGCTAGCACGTACTCCGTGCTGCCGCCGCCGATGTCGAACGTGAGCATGCTGCCGGCGAGCTCGCCGAGCGCGCTTCGCACGCCGCGCAGCGTGAGACGGGCCTCCGTCTCGCCGCTCACGACCTCGACCCGCCGGCCGGTCGCCGCTTCGATGGCCGCCGCGAACGCGCGGCCGTTGGACGCCTCGCGGACGGCGCTGGTCGCCACGATGTGCACGTCGCGCGCGCCGAGCCCGGCGCCGCGCTCGACGTAGGCGCGCACGGCGGCGAGCGTGCGCGCCATCGGCGCCTCGCCAAGCCGGCCCGAGTGGGCCAGGCCTTCGCCGAGGCGGGTCACTGTCTGGTCCTGGTCGACGAGCCGCCAGCTCGCCGGGTGGAGCACGTCGGCAACCAGCAGTCGCACAGTGTTGCTACCGACGTCGATCGTGGCGAGCCGCACGGGTCAGCGTGCAAACGCCCCGCCGGCGTGTCCGGCGGGGCGTTCGAGTCGAGAAGTCGAAGCGGCTACTTTCCCTTCAGGGTGCGGATGTAGTTCACGACCTCCCAGCGCTCCTGCTCCGGCAGGTGCTTCCAGGGCGGCATTGCGCCGCGCCCGTTCGAGATCTTCCAGAAGAGCTCGCCGTCGGTCTCCTTTTGGATCGCCGGCGACGTCCAGTTGGCCGGCTTCGGCGGAGGCAGCGCCGCCGCCGCGGGTCCGTCGCCCTTGCCGGAGGCCCCGTGGCACGAGACGCAGTTCGTCTCGACCGTCTTCTTTGCGTTCCCGATACCCTTCACCGGATTCTTCGTCGCCTTGGCGTCCGCCGGCGCCACCCAAGGCCCCTGGGCGGAGACCACCGTCACGCCGGCCCAAGCGAGGAGCGGGACCGCGGTGACGGCTATGCTCAGCGACTTCCAGAACGGGCTCATGACGCCTCCTCTCGCGTTACGGCTCGCGCGGTCGAACATCGTGATGTCGTTCACAAATAACGAAGCCATTTAACACTCCTCAGACGAACGAGGTCAAGCAGTTATTCGACGCGCGCGCGCTCCGGCGAGCCACGCGAGCGCGGCCAGGACCCCGTAGGCGCCGGCCAGCCGCGCCGGCATCGCCGAGGGCGCCGCCCACGGCCAGAAGAGCGCGCCCGTGGCGAGCGGTGAATGGATCGCGCCGAAGAGCGCGGCGAGGCTCGCGACGACGAAGAGGCCCCCGGTCGTCCCCAGCCGGCCGTCGATGATCGACGCCAGCGCCCATCCCCAGAGAACCGCGGTCAGGATGAACCCATTGCCGAGGAGGAGGAGCGCCTGGTAACCGAGCGCGGCCTCACTGCCGAGGGCGGCTGGCGTGGCGCCCAGCGCCGAGAAGAGCGTTCCCGTTTCGATCAGCACGACGGCGGCCGCCACCGGCACGAACGCGAGCGCGACCGCGGCGCCATGCCGTTGCGGGGTCGCGAGGAATCCCTGAGCCGTGATCTCGAGCCCGATGAAGACCAGGATGGGCGCGATCGCCGCCTCGGGCAGCACCGCGACCAGGAGCGACAGGACGCCCGCCGCCGCGCCCACGCCGATCACGATGCCGGTCGCCAGCGTGTACCCGCCGCGGGCCCCCATCGCCTTGTACGCGGGGTGGCCGATGTAGGGCGTGTTCTGGACGACCCCGCCACAGCATCCGGCGAGGATCGTCGCCGCGGCCTCGGTCAGCAAGATGTCACGCGTCCGATATTCGTCGCCGGCCGCCGCCGCGCTCTCGGTGTTGTCGATTCCTCCGATGGTCGTGACGAGCGCGAACGGCAGCGCGATCGACAGATACGGAAGCGTCGCGGAGAGCGCGTCGATCCAGCCGAGCGTCGGCCACGGCAGCGCCGCGCGGAGCGGTCCGGCGTTGATCATGGCGCCTGGGCCGAGGTCGAGCCAGGCGCGGCCCCAGAAGATCAGCGTGCCCGCGAGCGCCGAGGCGAGCGCGCCCGGAAGTCCGAACGGCATGCGCACGCGCCCGAAGAGCGCGAGCAGCAGGACGATGAGCGCGACGAGGCCGACCGGCGGATCGCGCATGATCTTGAGCATCGCGAGGAACGCAATTAACAAGATGGCGATTCCGGCGATGGAGCCGAGCAGCGCGGCACGCGGGACGACGCGGCGCGCCCAGTCGCCGCCGAACGCAAGACCCAGCTTGGCCACTCCGATCGCGACCGTCGCCGCCATGCCCACCTGCCATGCCAGGACCGGATCACCCGTCGCGAGCATCACCGGTCCGAGCACGCCGAAGACCATCGCGAACAAGGTCGGCGTGTCGATGCCGAACGGCATCGCGGTGACGTCCCCGCGTCCGGTGCGGCGCATGAGCCGTACGGCGAGCCAGGTATAAGCGAGGTCTCCGGCCAGCACGCCGAGGGCGGTGCCGGGAACCATCCGCTGCAGGACGAGGTCGGCCGGGAACTTGAAGACGCCGATCAGAAGGGACGCGAGGATGACGAGCTGGGTGATGTTGTCGAGGGCGAGGCCGAGGAAGCCGTTGAGGTCCCCGGCTCGCACCCAGCGCGGGCGCAAGCTAGCCGGATCGAGCGTCGGCTACTCCCTGATCGATGACCTCGCGGGCCAGCGTCCGCGTGCGCTCGGCCAGCCGGCTGCACCAGACGAGACTGCCGCGATTGTCCGCGACCTCACGGAAGGCGAGCTCGATGGGCGCTCCGAGATGGCGGCCGAACCGCAGACGCGCGCCGTAGGACTTCCCTTCCCGATGGTCGTCGTCCTCGAACGCGACTTCGACGCGCGGGTCGACCCGCTTGGCGTGGGCAGTCAGGAAGTTCCAGAGCCAGCGCGCAACCTCGTGATACGTGCCGCCCGAGAACACGTCGGCATTCTACATCGGGGGCGGCGGGATCGGCACGACACATCGAGGGCTCGGGGGACCGCGGCCGGTCCCCCGAGCGGAGTCATTCGATCGGGATCAGCACTCGTTGAAGCCGCACGAGAGGCACTTCTTGCAGCCTTCCTCGTACACGAAGGTCGCCTGCCCGCACTCCTTGCAGAGGTCGCCGATCTGCTTTCGCGATTCGGTGGCGGCGACCGGCACCTCGGGTCCGGGCTTCACCTCGCCGATGTGCTCGGCGAGCGTCCGCGACAGAGCGTCGGGCAGCGAAAGGATCTTGGCGGGTCCGAAGCCCGTCGGCTGACCGCCACCGATCCGCGAGAGCTGGCCGATGACCTCTTCGAGCCGCCGCTGAGCCGAGAGCGGCGAAGGCAGCCTCAGGATGAGCGAAATCAGGCGCCCGAGGGCCTCGGCCACCGCCATCGTGTCCGATCCGCCCTTGCCGACCTGGACGAAGACCTCGAAGGGCTCGTGCTCCTCGTTCTCGGTGATGGTGATCCACGCCGTGCCGATCGGCGTCTGGGTACGGTAGGTCGATCCCTTCAGGCTGCGCGGCCGGGGCTTGATGACGGGCGAGCCCGTGCCCGACGTCGCCGCGGCCTTGTCCTTCTTCGCCGAGACGCCGATGTTCAGGACCTGCTCGCCCTTGCAGCCGTCGCGGAACACGGTGATGCCGATGCACCCGAGCTCCCACGCGAGCTTGTAGGCGCGCGTCACGTCGTCCTCGGTGGCGCTGTTGGGCAGGTTGATCGTCTTCGAGACGCCATTGTCGGTGGAGCGCTGGAACGCGGCCTGATGGCGCACGTGCCACTCGAAGCCGATCTCGTGCGAAGTCTTGAAGACCTGCGCCGCGCGCTCGGGCAGCCCGGGGATGCCGTGCAGCGAGCCCTGCTTGACGATCTCCTGCATCAAGGCACCCGAGTAGAACCCCTGGTCCTTCGCGATCCGCTCGAACGTCTCGTTGACGAACGTCAGGACTCGCTCGCCGTCGGGCTGCTTCACGCGGTGCTCGAACGCGAGCGCGAAGATCGGCTCGACGCCGGAGGAGCAGCCGGCGATCATCGAGATCGTGCCGGTGGGCGCGATCGTCGTGACCGTCGAGTTACGCATGGGCCGCCCGAGCTTGTAGATCGAGCGCTCCCAGTTCGGGAACGGCCCGCGCTCCTCGGCGAGCTTCGCCGACTGATCGTGCGACTTCTCCTTGACGAAGGCCATGAGCCGCGTGGCGAGCTCGATCGCCTGGGTGCTGTCGTACGGGATACCCATCGTGAAGAGCAGGTCGGCCCAGCCCATGATGCCCAGGCCGATGCGGCGGTTGGCCTTCACGGTGTCGTCGATCTGCGGCAGCGGGTACGGGTTCATCTCGATGACGTCGTCGAGGAACCGCACTGAGAGCCGCACCACCCGCTCCATCTCGTCCCAGTCGACCGACCACTCGCCCGTCTCGCTCCGGCGCGCGAACTTCGACACGTTGAGCGAGCCGAGGTTGCACGCCTCGTTGGGTAGGAGCGGCTGCTCGCCGCACGGGTTCGTCGCCTCGACCACGCCGATCTCGGGCGTGGGGTTGGCGGGGCTGGCGTTGATCCGGTCGATGAAGACCATGCCCGGATCGCCCGTCCGCCACGCGGCTCGGACCATGCGGTCGAAGACCTCCTTGGCCGAGAGCCGTCCCGTCACGGCGCCGCTGTGCGGGTTGATCAGGTCGTACTCGCCGCCGGCAGCCAGGGCGTCCATGAACTTGTCGGTCGCCGCCACGGAGATGTTGAAGTTCGTGATGCCGCCGTCGAGCTTGCAATCGATGAACTCCAGGATGTCCGGGTGGTCGACCCGGAGAATTCCCATGTTGGCGCCACGGCGGGTGCCACCCTGTTTCACCGCCTCTGTCGCCCCGTTGAAGACACGCAGAAACGAGACCGGGCCCGAGGCGCGGCCGCCGGTCGAGGCGACGATGTCGTCCTTCGGACGCAGCCGGGAGAACGCGAAGCCCGTCCCGCCGCCCGACTTGTGGATGATCGCGGCGGCCTTCACCGAGTCGAAGATCTCCTCCATCGAGTCGCCGACCGGCAGGACGTAACAGGCCGAGTACTGCAGGCCGTTACCCTTCCCGGCGTTCATCAGGGTCGGCGAGTTCGGGAGAAATTCGCCCTCGATCATGATGTCGTAGAAGGCAGCTGCGACCTCGCGGACCGCCGCGTCGCTTCGGCCGTACCGTGCCTCACCCGTCGCGATCGTCAGTGCCACCCGCCAGCACATCTCCTCCGGGGTCTCGACGACCTCGCCGCCCTGGCGCATGAGGTAGCGCTCCCGGAGGATCCGCAGGGCGGGTTCAGTCCACTTGCCGACCTTCGCTGGGCGAGTCTCAGACAGCATTCCGCTCCTCCTCCCGGTCACCGGCTTCTTTCAATGAGAGAACCCCTGACTTCACTATATCTAGTGGTGAGGGCGAATCTAGCACGCTGAATATAGCGGGCGTCAAGAAAAAAGGTGTCCACCGCGTGTCCACCGTCTGTCCACCGCGCGCGCGTCCGGGGCTCACGCACTGCGTGGTATTCTTGTGCGCCATGGCCCGTCCTACGATCATCATGCTGATCGCGCTGGCGCTCGTATTCCCACTTGTTCACGATGCTGCGCGCGCCCAGACGACTCCACCGCCGCCGCAGCCGTCGCAAACACCGCAACCGTCCACTCCTGCGCCGTCACCAGCATCGCCGGCGCCGTCTACGCAGATGCCGACACCGTCAACTCAGACTCAGACGCCGGGCCAACCGACGCAGCTCACCGGCCGCGCGCTGACGCTCGAAGAGTGCATCGCGATCGCGCTCGAGGGGCAGCCGACGATCCAGGAAAGGCTGGCCAACTACGCGGCGGCGCGCTATCGCGTAAATCAGGCCTTCGCGCCGCTCCTGCCGCAGTTGACCGGTCAGGTCAGCGCCTCCCGGAGCCACAACACCGTGCTCTCCGGCGGCGGCGGCGGCATCCCCACTCTGCAGGACCGCCAGTGGGGCGACACCTTCGCGGCCCAGATCCTGCTCTCTCAGCTCCTCTTCGATTTCGGTAAGAATCTCGCGGAAACCGAAGGCCGGCGAAAGCTCGCCGAGGTCGAGGTCGAGAACGTCGAGTTGCAGCGGCAGCTGATCTCGGCGACGGTGAAGGAAGCGTACACGAACACGCTCTTCAGCCAGCGCTTGATTCGGGTGCAAGAGCAGGCCCAGGAGCGCGCCGAGCTGAACCTGCGCTCGGCCAAGGGGTTCTTCGAGGTCGGCACGCGCCCGAAATCGGACGTGGCGCGCGCCGAGGTCGACGTGGCCAACGCCAGGCTCGACCTCATCCGAGCGAAGAACGCGCTGCGCACCGCCATCGTCGCGCTCAACACCGCGATGGCGATCAACGTGGACACGCCGACCCAGATCGTGGACAACCTCGTCTACCAGCCCGTGAGCCTCGACCGCCAGCAGCTCCGCGCCGATTCGCTCCGCCAGCGACCGGAGTACCGCAGCGCCAAGCTCACGGCTGGCGCCGCCGAGGCCAGGGAACGCAAGGCCTTTCGCGACTTCTTCCCCGACGTCACGGGCCAGGGGGCGTACGGCGGCACCCAGAAAGACCTCAACGAGACCTGGTCGCTCGGCGTCACGTTGAACTGGCCCCTGTTCGACGGCGGCGGTCGCATCGCGCGCTATCAGGAGGCGAAGGCCGTGCTCGAAAGCGCCAGGGCCGCCGTGAAATCGACCGAGTTGAACGTCATCCAGAACGTCGAGCAGGCCGAGATCGCCGTCGAGGAGACCGCAGAGCGGATCCAGGCCGCGCAGGCGCTGGTCGCTTCCGCCCAGGAGAACTTCCGCCTCGCGCAGGGCCGGTTCGACGCCGGCGTCGGCACCATTCTCGAATTGACGGACGCCCAGCTCGCCCTGACCCAGGCCCAGAATACCGAGAGCCAGGCGCTCGCCGACTATCGGATCTCCCTGGCCCGGCTGGATCGCGCGGTCGGCCGCCGCTGAGGGCAGAGAAACAGGCCCGACGGTGGCGGCGTCTAAGCTAGTGATGAGACGCATCGTGCCGGTCGTCGTTGTCTCGTTGCTGGCCGGGGGGGCCGTCCTCGGCTATCTCTACACGCAGAGCCGCGGGAGCGCCCCCAAGTATCGCACCGCGCGCGTCGAGCGCGGTCCCCTCACCGCCGCTGTGTCCGCGACCGGAAACCTCAACGCCGTCGTAGTCGTGCAGGTCGGCAGCCAGGTTTCCGGACAGATCAAGGAGCTGAAGGTCGACTTCAACTCGATCGTCAAGAAGAACCAGGTCATCGCGCGGATCGACCCCGATATCTTCGAAGCCAAGGTGAACCAGGCTCGGGCCGATGCCGACTCTTCACGCGCGGCGGTCCTGAACCAGGAGGCGCAGGTCGAGCGGGCCCGGGCCGACGTCGACAACGCCCGCGCGGCGCTCGTCGAGGCCAAGGCGTTCACCGCCAAGGCCCAGGTGCAGTCCGTGGACGCCAAGCGTGACTACGACCGAAAGACCGAGCTCTTCGGCCGCCAGCTCATCGCCAAGAGCGATCTCGATACCTCGCAGGCCACCTACGATGCCGCGCTGGCCCAGCTGGACTCGACGCGGGCGCGCGAGCAGGCGCTCGGGTCCGGGATCCAGTCGGCGATCGCGCAGCTCCGTGTGACGCAGGCGGCGCTCGAGTCGGCGCGGGCCCAGGTGAAGCAGAAGGACGCCGCGCTCAAGCAGGCGCAGGTCGACCTCGACCACACGACCATCCTGGCGCCGGTCGACGGCGTGGTCGTCTCTCGCCAGGTCGACGTCGGCCAGACCGTCGCGGCGAGCCTGCAGGCCCCGGTGCTCTTCACCATCGCGCAGGACCTCACGCAGATGCAGGTCGAGACGAGCGTGGACGAGGCGGACATCGGGCGCATCAAGCTCGACGATCGCGCCACCTTCACCGTCGACGCGTTTCCCGGCGAGACGTTCACCGGAACGGTCACGCAGATCCGCAAGGCGGCGCAGGTCGTCCAGAACGTCGTGACGTACACGGTCGTCGTCGCCGTCGCGAATCCGTCCGGCCGGCTCGTGCCGGGCATGACCGCCAATGTCAAGCTCGTGACCGCCGAGAAGGCGAGCGTTCTGAAGGTCCCCAACGCGGCGCTGCGGTTCCGGCCGGCCGGCATCGAGGCGCCGTCCGATGGGCCGGCGAGTGGCGCGGGCGGGTCCAGCGGAGCTGCCGCGGGCGGCCCGCCCTCGGTCGAGCAGATCCGCGAGCGCCTGGTGCGCGAGCTCAAGCTCACCGAGGAGCAGCAGAAGAAGCTCGATCCGATCCTCCTGGACAACCGCGAGCAGTTCCGTGCCTTGCAGGGACTGCCTGAGGCAGACCGCCGCGCGCGCGCCCAGAAGATCCGTGAAGCCTCGCGCGTCAAGATCCGCGAGATCCTCACCGACGAGCAGAAGACGCGCTACGACCAGATGGCGGGCGCGGCGGGCGGCGAGGGCCGACCCGGCATCCGTGGACGCGTGTGGGTGATCGGCCCCGACGGGAAGCCGGCGGCGGTCGCGCTCACCCTCGGTCTGAGTGACGGAGCTGCCACCGAGGTACTGCGCGGGGAAATCAACGAGGGCCAGGACGTGATCGTCGGCGTCGCGGGCGCCGGCCGGAGCGGCGGCGGCCAACCGACGCCGCAGGGCGCGCCGCGCCTCAGGCTCTGAGCGTGGCGGCGCCGATCATCGTCACCGAGGGCCTGACGAAGGATTACCACCTCGGTCCCCACACGGTCCACGCGCTGCGCGGGGTGTCGGTCACGATCGAGCGCGGCGAGTTCGTCGCGGTGATGGGCCCCTCCGGATCGGGCAAGTCGACCTTCATGAATCTCCTGGGCTGCCTCGACACGCCGACCGCCGGCGACTACGTGCTGGACGGCGAGCACGTGGGCGGGCTCTCCGCGGACGAGCTCGCGCGCATCCGGAACGCCCGCATCGGGTTCGTCTTCCAGCAGTTCAACCTGTTGCCGCGGACGACCGCGCTCGAGAACGTCGAGCTGCCGCTGCTCTACGCCGGGCACAGCGCGCGCGAGCGCCGCGCTCGGGCCCGCGCGCGCCTGGCGGCGGTCGGGCTCGCCGATCGCGAGGCGCACCATCCGAGCCAGCTCTCGGGCGGCCAGCAGCAGCGGGTCGCGATCGCGCGGGCGCTGGTCAACGACCCTGCGGTCATCCTGGCCGACGAGCCCACCGGCAACCTCGATACGCGGACCAGCGTCGAGGTGCTGGCGCTCCTGCAGCGCCTGAACCGCGAGGGGCTCACGATCGTGCTCGTCACTCACGAGCTCGACATCGCCGCCTACGCGAGCCGCAGCCTCACGTTCCGCGACGGTCGGTTGAGAGGCGACGAGCGCGCGGTCGAGCCGCGGGACGCCGCCGCCACGCTCGCCGAGCTGCCGGCGGACGACGAGGAGGCGGCGTGAGTATCTGGCAAAGCGTCAGGATCGCCGGCCGGGCGCTCCGGGTGAACAAGCTCCGGAGCGCTCTCACGATGCTCGGCATCATCATCGGCGTGGCCGCCGTCATCGCCATGGTTGGTGTCGGCGCCGGAGCCCAGGCCCGCGTCGCCGAGCAGATCCAGAGCCTCGGGTCGAACCTGATCATCGTCCTCTCGGGCAGTGTCACCTCGAGCGGTATCCGGCTCGGCACCGGCAGCCAGCTCACGATCAGCGAGGACGACGCCGCGGCGATCGCGCGCGAGATTCCGCTGGTCCAGGCGGCGGCGCCGTCGGTGCGCGGCACGGCACAGGTCGTGTACGGCAACCTGAACTGGGCCACGTCGATCCAGGGCGTCACCCCCGATTACTTCGAGGCGCGGGACTGGCCGGTGACGGACGGTCGTGCAATCACTCCCGAAGACGTGGACGGCGCCGCCAAGATCGCCCTGGTGGGGCAAACCACGGCGCTCAACCTGTTCGGTGAGTCTGATCCGCTCGGCCAGATCATCCGGATCAAGAAGGTGCCCTTCACGGTGGTCGGCGTGCTGTCACGCAAGGGACAGAACTCCTGGGGCCAGGACCAGGACGACGTGATGTTGATCCCGATCTCGACGGCGAAGAAGAAGGTGCTCGGCGTGAGCCAGGCCAACCCGCGCTCCGTCGGCTCGATCTCGATCAAGGTCCGCGCCGACGAGGACATGATCGAGGCAGAGGAGCAGATCCGCGCGCTCCTGCGGCAGCGCCATCGGCTGCAGCCGTTCCAGGACGACGATTTCTGGCTCCGCAACCTGTCGGAGGTTCTGCAGACGCAGGAGGAGTCGTCCCGGGTGATGACCTATCTGCTCGCCGCGATCGCGTCCGTCTCGCTCCTGGTCGGCGGGATCGGCATCATGAACATCATGCTGGTGTCGGTGACGGAGCGCACGCGCGAGATCGGGCTGCGCATGGCGGTCGGCGCGCGCCGGCGGCATATCCTGCTTCAGTTCCTGATCGAGGCCGTCACGCTCTCGCTCATCGGCGGCATCATCGGCATCGCGCTCGGACTGGGCGGCTCGCGGGCCATCAGCTATTTCGCCGAGTGGCGGACGCTGGTCAACCCCGAGTCGATCGTGATCGCCTTCGGCTTCGCCGCGGGCATCGGCATCTTTTTCGGCTTCTACCCTGCTCGAAAAGCTTCACGGCTCGATCCGATCGAGGCTTTGCGGTACGAGTAGACGGGGCCGGGGCGCGTGAGGCCCCTGTCGGGATCCGACTGCTGATATCGCTGGCCGGTTGTATCGGACACGTCGCTCCCGAAGAACGCTGACTACACGGATCCCGACAGGGGCCTCACGCGCCGCGGCCCGGCCCCTCCCCTTGCCGGTGCCTCGATCGGGCGCTTCGCGTCTTGGCAGGGAGCAGTTCGGGTTCTGGCATCGCAAAACTCGGTTGGGTGTCGGGCGTTTGTTATCGTCTAGCGCGATGGGGCGTGCGCGAGGCGGAGCGACTCGGCGGAAGAAGGCCACTCGGCGAAAGACGGAAACTCGTCGCAAGACGAGCGCTCGTCGGAAGACGGCTCGGCGGCCGGTTGCGAAGAAGCGGGCTAGTCGGACGCGTAAGCCCAAGGCGCCGACTGCGACAGAGCGCCGTCAGAAGGCGCGGGGCACGAAGGCGCGTCGGCCGGAGCTAGTGCAGAAGTCGGCGGGTCCTCCGGCGGCGCTGAAGGCTCGGATGCCGCGGCCGGCGTCGGCGGAGATGCTGCTGCTCGAGCTGGCCAAGGAGCTCGCCGTGCTTGCGCGCGATGCGGAGCCGGTCCGGGCGCTCTCCATGCCCCTGCAGCGGCTCGCCGACGCTTATGGACCGTCCGAGTCGCTCCCGCACGAGGTCTATCGAGCGTGGGTGCGGAGTCGGCGTGACAAGACGGCGGCCCTGGCGCTCGCATGGGCGCGCGAGCAGGTGCGGCTCGGGCTCCAGGACGTCGTGGAGCGCGCGAAAGGCGCCAAGAGCCGTGTCGAGCTCGACTCCGAGACGTTCGCCTGGCTACTCCTCGCGGGGTGCGAGGCGATTTCTCAGGAGCCGCCGTCGGCGGTGCCCGATCGGGTGCGCGCGCTGACGCAGCTTATCGGTCCCGTCGCCGGCTGACGCCCTCGAGGATCAGGAAGGCGATTCCGGCGCCCAGCGTCACGAGGTTCACCTGGATCGAGGCCCGGTGCGTCCGGGCAAACACCGCGTCGTCGCGCGTGCGCCGCGCGGTCTCGGCCCGCGGCATCAGCACGGCCGATGCCCAGATCAGCATCGTCACCATGAGCGCGGCGAGCGCGGTGCCGAGGAGCGGCCGCAGGCGGCCCGACTTGCCGGAGATTGCCTGTAGCGCCGAAGCGACCAGCGCGAACCCGCTGAGCGCGAGCCCCCACCAGTAATAGCGCGGAAGCACGGCCGTCACGGCCTGGCCGGCGATGGCGCGATCGATCGTCTTGAACACCACCGGCGCGACCTCGAAGGAGAAGAATGTCATGATCCCGAGCCAGGCGGCGATCGCGACGACGGCAAGCGCGCGGAGCAGTGTCATCGGTGCCGTCCGTGTGCGACGGAGATCACGATCACGAGAATCGCCGACGCTTCCGGGCGAGTCAAGATTGACGGGCCTGGGACCAGGCGGTAGAGTCCGCGGCGTGCCAGCGCGCGCGCACCCGAAGCGATCTCGAAGCGGTCACGGACCAGGCGTGGCGATCAACGCCGTGATCCGCGGGCTCCGCCGGACGGCGTCGACATGGAACCCGACGGCGCTCGCCGTCATCGCGGAGCGCGAGGGAGACCCGTTCCGGGTTCTGATCGCCTGCATCCTGTCGCTTCGCACCCAGGACACGACGACGGGCCCCGCGTCCGATCGCCTGTTTGCCGAGGGGGCGACGCCCGAGAGCATGCTGAAGCTCACCCCGCGTCGCATCGAGCGCCTGATCTATCCCGTCGGTTTCTACCGCACCAAGGCGCGGGTCATCCTCGGCATCTGTCGCGACCTGCTCGAGCGGTTCGGCGGTCGCGTGCCCGATACGATCGACGAGCTGCTCACCCTCAACGGCGTGGGACGCAAGACCGCCAACCTCGTCGTGACGATGGGCTACGGCAAGCCCGGCATCTGCGTCGACACCCACGTGCACCGCATCTCGAACCGGCTGGGCTACGTGAAGACGCGAGACCCGGAGGAGACCGAGATGGCGCTGCGCGAGAAGCTGCCCCGCCGCCACTGGATCGGCTACAACGATCTGCTCGTCTCCTTCGGCCAGAACGTCTGCACACCGCTCTCACCGCGCTGCTCGATCTGTCCCGTCACGACCCTCTGCCGCAAAGTCGGAGTCACCAAAACGCGCTGAGGCGTCTACCGACCGGGGCTGCGACGCAACCGTCGCAGGACGGCGAGATTCCGAAGATCGGCGGTCGGCTCCGGCTCTTTCGGTGTCTCCAGCACTTTCGGGACACCGGCGAAGCGGCGGTCGTTCAGGAGGCGGCGGAAGGCGGCCAGACCGAGGAAGCCACGGCCGATGTGCTCGTGGCGGTCGAGCCCGGAGCCGAACGGCGCCCGGGCATCGTTGAGATGGAAGGCCAGGACGCGCCGGCGGCCCACCGTGGCCTCGCACTCGGCCATCGCGCGCGCGTATCCGGCCTCGGTGCGCAGATCGTAGCCCGCGGTGAACAGATGGCAGGTGTCGATGCAGACGCCAATCCGCTCGGGGCGCGCCGCGCCGCCGATCAGCGCCGCCAGCTCGCCGAAGGTCCGTCCGACCGAGTTGCCGCCGCCCGCCGTGTTCTCCAGCGCGACCTTGATGCGGTAGCCGGCGGTCCGCGCAAGCGCCTGGTCGAGGGCGCCGATGACCCGGCGAATCCCGGGCTCGAGCCCCGCGCCCATGTGAGAGCCGGGATGGATGACCACGCACGAGAGGCCGAGCGCCTCGCCGCGCTCGAGCTCGTCGGTGAACGCGTCGACCGCCTGTGCCCACGCGGTGGCGTCGGGGCTGGCCAGATTGATGAGGTAGCTCGAGTGCGCGAAGACCCGCCGGATGCCCGTCTGCCGTCGCGAGGCGGCGAACGCACGGATCGCCTCGTTGTCGAGCGGCCGCGCCGCCCACTGACGCTGATTCTTCAGGAAGATCTGGACGGCGCCGCAGCCCACCTGGTGCCCGCGCTCGAGCGCCAGGTGCAGGCCGCCGGCGATCGACATGTGGGCGCCGATCTCGTCTCCCCGTGTCATGGCGGGCAAGGTATCACTCTGGTATCCTCACCGCTATGAAACCCCTGGCGATCCCCTCGTCCTTCACGACCACGTTCGCCCAGGAGTACGGCGTCTCCGAGGCTGACCTGCGGCGGCTCTACGAGAACGCCAAGCGCGATCAGTGGAACGCCTCGCGCGACATCCCGTGGTCGGCGGCGCCGACCGACGACGGCCGGGTCATCGCCGACGAGCTGATCGATATATACGGAAGCCCCCTCTGGGATCGGCTGCCGGAGGCCGACCGCGTGTCGCTCAACCGCCACATCGCGGCGTGGCGCATCTCGGTGCTCATGCACGGCGAGCAGGGCGCGCTCCTCGCCTGCAGCCAGATGGTCGACATCGTGGAGGGCGCCGACGCGAAGTTCTTCCAGGCGACGCAGGTGGTCGACGAGGCCCGGCACAACGAGGTCCTGAACCGCTACCTCACCGAGCGGCTCGACGGGCTCACCTATCCGATGCCGGCGAACGTGCGCGACCTCTTCGACTCGATCCTGTCGGAGAGCCGCTGGTACCTCAAGACGATCGCGCTGCAGCTCGTCGGAGAGACCTTCGCGGTCTCCCTGTTCAAGATGATGAGCGAGAGCGCGCGCGATCCGGTGCTGGAGACGATCTGCAAGCGCATCCTGACGGACGAGTCGCGGCACATGGGGTTCGGCATGCTCTCGCTGCCGCGGGTCGTCAACGAGGCGTCGCCGGCCGAGCGCCGGGAGCTCGAGGACTACACGTTCTTCGCGCTGGAGAAGACGCTCACCGGCTTCTTCCCGCTCGAGGCGTACCAGGACGCCGGCTTCAGCGCCCAGCAGATCGACGAGGTCAAGCGCTACCGCCGGGAGACAGCGGCCTCGAACGACTACGCGCCGTTCCGCAAGTACTTCAAGCGGGACATGCACGGCTACATGGTCTCGAATCTGGCGCGGCTGGGGCTCCTCACCGACCGCGTCCGGCCGCGGCTCGAGAAGCTCGGCGTCAGCCTGCCGGCGGCCTGAGCGGTCCCACCAGCTCGCCGAGCCGCCGGGTCCGGTAGCGCCACAAGGCGGCGATCTGCCGCCGTACGACCAGCGTGTGCGCGGCGCGGCCGAGCGGTCCGAACGGCAGCCGGTAGGTCACCCGGTCTTCCACCCACGTCCCGCCCCCTTCTTCGAGGAATCGGTGGCGATGCTCCCAGCGGGCGTACGGTCCCCGCACCTGCACGTCGACGAACCGATAGGGCGGATCCCACTCGCGGATGAATG
>Ga0307471_100000981_pt1 | contig 15251 bp, 10 predicted proteins | sample atmos_gasesAM3C__2_FD_204566 | JGI IMG/M metagenome (GOLD analysis project Ga0307471, IMG submission 204566) | Hardwood forest soil microbial communities from Morgan-Monroe State Forest, Indiana, United States - atmos_gasesAM3C_515 | ecosystem: Environmental > Terrestrial > Soil > Temperate... | reverse complement strand
GCAAGAGATCAGGAACCACGCCATTCTCGACCATGTTCGGCGTCCCCCACTCACTCGTGACGGCCGTGTCGTATCCCAAGTGCCAGGAAAAATCGTAGCCGAAATATTGCGGCCCGCGATCGACTTCCCAGCGGCCGAGCGGTTCGAAGGTGTAATGGTCGAGCGCGAAGATCCCACCCGGCCCCTCTCCGTTGGGAGCACCCAGCGCACTCATGTAGATGCCATCCGGCCCGCAGTGCAGCGTGTGGAGGCGGCTATAACCAGTTCGCCGGGCAACTTCCTCGGGTTCGATCACTTTGACAATCTTGGGCTCGCGCGGATTCGGCTTGGTGTCGATGATGTGGATGCGCGAAGATCGCAAGCCCGGAACTACCAGGTACCGGCGTTCCACGTGCGGGTGCGCGGAATATGGGCATAGAGCGGAACTGCAAGCATTCCAGCCAAAGTGATGCAGTTCGTCTCCAGCATTGGGCATCTCAACTTTTCCGACGATTTTGCCGTAGCTACTGGATGCAGCGTCCACATCCACCACGACCAGGGCGTCATGACCTCCGCCGTTCGCATTCAGCGCGGCCACGTAGGCCAGCTTTTCCTGCGGCGCTTGCATGGCAAGCTTTGGAGACGGGTAGAAAGTCGGGTCCGCTTTCAATAACATCACAATCCTCCTGGAAAATATGGTGCCAAACACGAATGTGTGGCGATCAGTCTAGGGGACTAGATTCCTGGGACCGTTGCCTGGGCAATCTCAATGCGATTCCAATGCAAACGTCTGGGCGTTAGTCCGCATTATAACGAAACCGAGACGACTTCATTCCTAAGACACCTCGCAAATGCGGACAGCCCGCTGCTGTCAACCGCGCTCGCCTCCTACCGAGGCTTTGACTTGTTCCCAATCACCGGGGAGTGCGCTAGAGTAAAGGCAGTTCCGAAGTCCTCACACCCACTATGAAAGCGCTTCTGCTTTCCCAGTATCGGCATCTCGAGGTGGCGGAAATCGACAACCCGGTTGTGGACGCAGGCGAGGTTCTTATTCGCGTAGCAGCCTGCGGCATCTGCGGCAGCGACGTGCATGGTTACGACGGATCCTCCGGTCGTCGAATTCCGCCGATTGTCATGGGCCACGAAGCCTCGGGCAGGATTGCCGCGGTTGGCGCGGGCGTGAGGGGATTCTCAGAGGGTGACCGAGTCACTTTCGACTCGACGATCTACTGCGGGGCTTGCAAACACTGTGTTCGTGGCGAAGTCAACTTGTGCGACCGGCGGCAAGTGCTGGGCGTTTCCTGTCAGGAATACCGGCGCGCTGGAGCTTTTGCCGAGTATGTTGCGGTTCCGGCACGCATCGTCTACCCGCTACCGGACAACCTCGCCTTTGCCGACGCCGCGATGCTGGAAGCTGTGGCCGTCGCCATTCACGCGGTTTCGTTGGCCGACATTCCGCCAGGCAGCACGGCTCTTGTACTCGGAGCGGGCACAATCGGGCTTCTGGTTTTACAGGCGCTGCGTGCTGCAGGATATTCCCGTGTCTTCGTGACCGACATCGATTCCTCCCGGCTGAAGCTGGCACTGGACCTTGGCGCCTCAGATATCATCGCCTCCCCGCCTGACCCAGTTGCGCGGATGTTGGACCTGACCGCCGGAGAGGGCGTGGATGTGGCCGTGGAGGCCGTGGGCCGTAACGAAACGGTCGGCGCCGCAATCAGCAGCGTCAGAAAAGGCGGCAAGGTCGTGCTGGTTGGAAACATTTCTCCCGAAGTCACGCTCCCGTTGCAGAAGGTTGTGACTCGGCAGATACGCCTACAAGGTTCCTGCGCTTCCGCCGGCGAATATCCGCGGGCGATTGAGTTGATGGCAAACGGCGCCATCCGAGTAAAACCTCTGATTACCGCAATTGCTACGCTGGATGACGGCCCGCAGTGGTTTGAACGTCTGTATGCCCGCGAACCCAACCTGATGAAAGTCGTTCTCACTCCGGGGACATTTTTGTGAGCGACGACCTCTTCGATTTGAGTGGTCGGGTCGCGCTTGTAACCGGGACCAGCCGCGGTCTCGGGCAGTACATGGCACGCGCGCTGGCAAGGGCTGGCGCGGACCTCATCCTCACCGCCCGCAACCGCGATCGCCTGCAGGATTTTGAAAAAGAAGTGAAGGCTCTGGGCCGGCACGCAGCATCCCTCGAACTCGACGTTCGGAGTCTCGACAGCATTCAGAAGATGGCTGCAGATGCGGAGGGAGCCTTCGGCCATGTCGACATCCTCGTGAACAACGCAGGCTGCAACGTGCGGAAACCAGCGCTCGACGTGACCTGGGACGACTGGAACCTCATTCTTGATACGAATCTGCGCGGCAGCTTCTTTGTGGCGCAGGCAATCGCGCGTGGAATGATTGCCCGGCAGTATGGACGTATCATCAACATCGGGTCGGTGACCAGCGTCGCGGGATACGCAGGGCTAGGGCCGTACGGGGCCAGCCGCGGAGGTATTCGGCAGTTGACCATGAGCCTGGCTGACGACTGGGGCCGTCATGGCATCACGGTGAATTGCCTCGCGCCCGGATGGTTTCGCACTGAGCAAAACCAGGTGCTCTACGAGAATAAGGAGTGGGTCGAGTATCTCTGCGACCGGATTCCCGTCAAGCGGCCCGGCAAGCCCGACGACCTCGACGCAGCCGTGGTCTTGCTGGCAGCAGAGTCGAGTCGTTACATCACAGGCCAAACGTTGCTCGTAGATGGGGGCATCTCGACCGGTGCTACGCGTGCTCTGCAGTCTGCACCTTCTGCGAGGTAAAGCGCAGGGCCTAGGGCCAGCGCATCCACATCGTTAAAGCGCCATCCCATTATTTCGCACTGCCGCGTTAATACCCCAGCTTTTTGTCGACCACGTACAGCAGTGGTTGACCGCTACGAAACCTCTCGTATTGCTGGATAAACAAGCGCATGGCCTGCTCCAACCAGTCCGACGTATGGTCGGCGCAGTGGGGCGAGAGCAATACGTTTTCCATCCCGTAGAAAGGATGGTCCTGCGGCAACGGTTCTTCATCAAAAACATCGAGACCCGCCCCCCTGATGCGACCACTCGACAGTGCGCTGATCAGCGCTTCCTCTTGAATGAGGGGACCGCGGCCAACATTAATGACCACAGCCGTAGGCTTCATCGCAGCGAATTCAGGCTCCGCGATCATTCCGCGCGTTTCCGCAGTTAAAGGGGCCGCCACTACGACATAGTCGCTGCGGGCGAGCATTTCGAGGCGACGATCCGGACTATAAGTCTGCTCGATCAGCGGGTCTGGCTCACGCATAATATGGCGTTTGAGCGCCAGGACTTTCATGCCCATGGGTCGAACTCTGGTGGCAACCGCGCGACCGATGTCGCCGTACCCGACAATACCGACGATTTTGCCGGAGATGGCCTCCACATCGAATTGTTCCCACTTGGCTGTCATCTGGTTGCGGATCATGCGGCGAAAGTCTTTCGCGAAATACAGGATGGCCGCAAGGACAAACTCACCCAGCGAGGCGCTGAACACGCCCCGTCCGTTGGTCAGGGTCACGGAATGTTCAGTCATCGCCGGAAACAGCGTTCTCTCCAAGCCGACCGAGCGAGAGTGCATCCATTGCAGCTTAGGAGACATGCCGACGACTTCGCGCAGTAATTCGAGAGAACCCGACCAATTGAATAGAACCGATGCAACGGGTGCGGCGTTCTCGAAGACGCCACGCGAATTTCCTATAACGATATCCGCCAAAGGCCGCAACTCGTCCAGCATCTTGAGTTGTGGCTCATTCGGGTCAGCAAGTACCAGAAGCGTATGAGTTTTCATCGGACAAGAATGGTACAGGACGAGGGAGGGGTCGGTCTCAGTCCTTGCTCACGCCTACACGGCAGTTTGACGTCGCAAACAAGCGGCACCTACAATACATCCCCTCACACATTTCTTCTCGATCGAGTGCCTCACCGCAGTAACGAATCTGATGCCGCCAAAGGATGCCAAGTCGTTACGCAGCTATCGCTGGTACGGGCCCGACGATCTCCGCTCCTTCGGCCACCGCTCTCGCGCAGCTTCCATGGGATGCATTCAAGCCGACTACGCCGGAAAGCCACTGATCGCAATCATCAATACCTGGAGCGACATCAATCCCTGCCACAGTCATCTCCGCGAGCGCGCCGAGGATGTGAAACGAGGCGTGTGGCAAGCCGGCGGTTTCCCGGTCGAGATGCCCGCGATCACGCTGGGCGAAACGTTCCAGAAACCTACCACCATGATGTATCGCAACCTGCTGGCCATGGAAACGGAAGAATTGTTGCGCTCCTATCCAGCAGATGGTTGCGTCCTCTTGGGGGGGTGCGACAAAACCACTCCGGCACTCCTGATGGGCGCGATCAGTATGAATCTTCCGGCGATCTTTGTTCCAGCCGGTCCAATGCTGCGCGGCAACTGGCAGGGCCAGATTCTCGGCAGTGGTTCGGACGTCATGAAGTATTGGGCAGAGCGGCGCGCCGGTAACATCGATGAGAAGGCTTGGGGACAGATCGAGGAAGGCATCGCTCGTTCCGCGGGAACGTGCATGACGATGGGCACAGCCTCCACCATGACCAGCGTAGCCGAAGTACTGGGCTTTACTCTTCCGGGCGCGAGTTCGATTCCGGCGGTGGACTCGAATCATCCCAAGATGGCGAATCTTTCCGGCCGCCGCATTGTTGAATTAGTGTGGGAGGACCTCAAGCCGCGCGACTTGCTGACGCCCGCTTCGTTTGACAACGCCGTCGCGGCGGTCCTGGCACTAAGTGGTTCGACGAACGCTGTCATTCACCTGCCGGCGCTGGCGGGGCGTGCCGGGGTCAAGCTCACTATCGACCGCTTTGATCAGCTTTCCCGGACAATTCCCGTGTTGGCCAACTTGCGGCCGAGCGGAAAATACCTGATGGAAGATTTTTACTATGCCGGTGGATTGCCGGCGCTGCTCGCCGCGCTGAAGCCGCACTTGGACGCAAGCTGCCGGAGCGTCACCGGGAAATCACTCGGAGAGAATATTGCGCGGGCGCAAATCTACAATACGGACGTCATTCGCGGTCTCGACAACCCCGTTAAGGATTCGGGGGGACTGGTCATTCTGCGCGGAAATCTCGCTCCCACTGGGGCCGTGATCAAGGCGGCAGCCGCCGAACCCGCGCTGCTCAAGCATACGGGACCCGCCGTGGTCTTCAACAGCTTTGACGAGATGAATTCTCGCATTGACGACCCCTCGCTCAGGGTCGACGCCAACAGCGTTCTGGTTCTTCGCAACGCCGGTCCCAAAGGAGCGCCGGGGATGCCTGAGTGGGGGAACCTGCCCATCCCGCAAAAACTCCTGAAGGCCGGAGTCCGTGATATGGTCCGGATCTCGGATGCACGCATGAGCGGAACCAACTACGGAGCTTGTGTCCTTCATGTTTCGCCCGAATCCTTTGTTGGCGGTCCTCTTGCACTGCTCAAAGAGGGCGACCTGATTCAACTCGACGCAGGTGCTCGCAAACTGAATATGCTGGTGGACGAACAAGAAATTTCGCGCAGGCGCGAAGCGTGGCGGCCGAAGGAAGGGATCTATCCGCGGGGCTACGGAAAACTTTTCATGCAACACATCAAACAAGCCGATGAAGGCTGCGATTTCGACTTTCTGGAAGGCACCGCTCCTATTCCGGAGCCTGAGATTCACTGATACGTTCAAAATTAAGAAGACGCACATGGGAGTCATTTCATGAACAGCCCGCTGTGGAGAACCTCACTGGCATTCGCCTGTATGCTCTGGCTTGTGAGTAGCGCCAGCACTCAAACGAGTTACAGCCTGAAGTCTCCCGATGGCCGTATCGAGATCCGGGTTCGTACCGCGGAGCGGATCAAATACGATGTTGTTCTCAAAGAGAAATTTCTCCTGCAAGATTCGGATCTATCCATCAGCATCGATCACAATATTCTGGGAGTGAATCCCAAGGTTGTCGCTCACAAGGAACGCAGCTCGAATGAGGTGCTCGAGCCCGCAATCCGCCAGAAATTCGCCAAGATTCGCGAGAACTACAATGAGCTCCGGCTCGAAATGGAGGGAGGTTACGCGGTCGTCTTCCGCGCTTACAACGAAGGCGCTGCATATCGACTGGAGACATCGCTCTCCCAGAGCGAGGTGAAGGTCTATAGCGAAGAAGCCAGCTTCAACTTCCCAGGCAGCCGCACCGTGTATTACCCACAGGAGGAGTCCTTTTTCTCACACAATGAGAGGAAATACCTGCCGCAGGCGATGAACCAAATTGCTCCCACGGCGGTCGCGTCATTACCTGCTGTGGTCGACGTTGACGGCGTGAAAGTGGCGATTGCGGAATCGGATGTAGAAGACTATCCCGGATTATGGCTGCGCGGTACCAGCGGCAACGGATTGACCGCTATCTTCGAGGCCTATCCCCTCAAGGAAAAGCTGGAGCGCGATCGGGACTACAAAGTGATCGAGGCCGCCGACTACATCGCCGTCACCAAGGGCACGCGCACTTTTCCCTGGCGACTGGTTGGGATTGCCGAAAAAGACGCCGACCTCGTCACCAACCCTCTGGTCTGGCTGCTCGAGAAGCCTTCGCAAGTGCAAGATACTTCCTGGATCAAACCCGGTAAGGTCGCGTGGGACTGGTGGAACGCTAACAATGTTTATGGGGTTAACTTCAAGTCGGGCGTGAACACAGAAACGTACAAGTACTACATCGACTTTGCATCAAAATACGGCATTCCGTACATCATTCTTGATGAAGGTTGGTACAAACTCGGCAACGTGCTCGACGTCGTCCCGGAAATCAACCTTCCTGAGCTGACCGCCTATGGCAAACAGAAAAATGTTGGCGTAATTCTTTGGGTGGTTTGGAAGTCGCTGAACGATCAATTGGAAGCGGCGCTCAATCAGTTTTCACAGTGGGGAGTCAAAGGCATCAAAGTGGATTTCATGCAGCGCAATGATCAGCTGTTGATGAACTTCTACCACAATCTGAGCCGCGAGACGGCCAAACGAAAAATGCTGGTCGATTTTCACGGAGCGCAAAAACCGGCGAGCCTGACGCGCACTTGGCCCAACCTGATCAGCACGGAAGGCGTTCGCGGTCTTGAATGGAGCAAGTGGAGCGCGGAAACCGACCCGCCGCACACGGTCACCCTGCCGTTCACGCGGATGTTTCTCGGACCTATGGACTTCACGCCGGGCGCTATGATCAACGCGCAGAAGGCGAGTTTTGCGGCAATCCACGAACGCCCCATGAGTCTCGGCACGCGCTGCCACCAACTGGCGATGTACGTTGTCTACGAAAGCCCGCTGCAGATGCTGGCGGATAGTCCCTCGAACTACCTGCGCGAGCCCGAGACGATGGAGTTCCTGAAGCCGGTTCCGAGCGAATGGGACGACAGCAAGGCGCTCGATGGGAAGATTGCCGAATACATCCTGGTGGCTCGGCGAAGTGGTCGGGATTGGTACGTTGGCGCCATGACGAACTGGACGCCCCGCGAAATCGATCTCGATCTCTCTTTCCTTTCTGCGGGCAATTTTGCGATGGAAGCCTACCAGGATGGCGTGAATGCCGATCGCTACGGTAGTGACTACAAGCAAGTCAAAAGCCGGGTAAGCAGAGCGACCAAGCTCAAATTAAAGCTAGCGCCGGGGGGTGGTTGGGCGGCCAGAATTCATCCGGAAACAACTGCCCGATAGTTCCGCCGCTTAGTTCCTGTGGCTGAAAGCAACTGTGCGCGAATCCTGTCGATGAAAACTTACAGCATCGCAGTCATTCCTGGAGATGGGATCGGCAAGGAAGTAGTTCCAGAGGGCATCCGTGTACTGGAAGCCGCCGGCCGACGCTTCGGCTTCCAGTTCCGCTGGTGCGAATTTGACTGGAGCTGTGAAACATACGCCCGAACCGGACGGATGCTGCCGCCGGACGGGTTGCAACAACTGCGACCCTTCGATGCAATCTTTCTGGGAGCCGTCGGGCACCCGAGCGTGCCCAATCATGTGTCTCTCTGGGGCTTGTTAATCCCCATTCGCCGCGGCTTCCGGCAGTACATCAACCTGCGACCAGTAGTGCTCTTTAACGGAATCGAGAGCCCTTTGAAGCACCCAGGTGAAATTGATTTCTGCGTGGTGCGGGAAAACAACGAAGGGGAATACTCGAGCATCGGAGGTCGTCTTTATGAAGGCACCGACCAGGAGATGGCCGTCCAGCAGACGATTTTCACGCGTCGCGGCGTTCACCGTGTGCTGCGATTTGCGTTCGATCTCGCCCGCACGCGAAAGAAGCACCTCACTTCTGCGACCAAGTCCAACGGCATCATTCACACGATGCCCTTCTGGGACGAGTGTTTTCGCGAAGTGGCCAAGGAATATCCCGACGTAAGCACCAACCAATACCATATCGACATCCTGACCGCGCATTTCGTTCGGCATCCGAACTGGTTCGACGTGGTCGTAGGCTCGAATCTTTTTGGAGACATTCTTTCCGACCTCGGCCCTGCGGTAGTAGGCTCCATCGGCATCGCTCCTTCCGCGAACCTCAACCCGGAAAGAGAATTCCCTTCGATGTTCGAACCGGTTCACGGGTCTGCGCCCGACATTGCCGGCAAAGGAATCGCGAACCCTATCGGCCAGGTCTGGTCGGGCGCAATGATGCTGCGGCATCTGGGGGAGTCCGCAGCCGCGGATGCGATCGACGGTGCCATCCGGAAAGTTCTGGCGGGTCGGAGATTCGCACGCCCGACATCGGAGGCACCTCGACCACAAAGGCCTTGGGAGAGGCAATCTCGTCCGTGGTTGGCGAGACAAGTTGAACCTCCTACGAAGAGGTCACCTCGTTCTTCTAGGTGAGCACAGCTAGTGAGTCGGCTCCAGAATCAGTTTCTGAACACGCCAGTTCAACAGTTCACTGACGAAAAGCTCTTTTTCCGAGGGGCAGGCTATCTCGTGAATCCAGCCGAATTGTTTGAGTTGCTTCCCGGACTCGCCAAATACGCCCAGTACTTTTCCATCGAGGCTTAGTTTATATATCCGGCCCGGGTAGCCATCTGAACTGAACAACACCTGCTCGGGTGGCGGTGTGATGCAAATCGCCCACGGCGCGCCAGGCGCCATTGTCTGACTTCCCGTAATCGGCAGCATCGGCTTGTTTCCGATCGCGGGGCGCGCATTTGGGTCGAACGGTACGTCGATCGTGATCTGACGAAGGAACTGACCGTCTACATCGAATACCTGAATGCGGCGATTGCCACGGTCGGCCACGTAGACTCTCCCTTGTGCGTCGACCGCGATACTGTGAGGAACGTTGAACTGGCCAGGTTGATCGCCTGGTTCACCCCACGACTTGAGCCAAACCCCGTTCTTGTCGACTTTAGCGACGCGCGAATTGATGTAGCCGTCGCTGATGTAGGCATTGCCGGCTGCATCCCAGGCCACATCCGTGACCTGACGGAACATTCCGTCCACAGACGGAAGTGGCGGCTTCGGATGCTTCAGCGGCGCTGTACCTTCGTCGGAACCTTCTTGCCGCCGCCCAAACACCATGACCACTTGGCCTTCCGGGTTGAATTTGATGATCATGTCTGAGCCCTTATCAGTGACCCAGATATTGTCGTCCTTATCCACCTTCACGGTGTGCGCGAAGGACCAGGCGTACAGGTTGTGCCCAATCTCACGGCGAAATCTTCCATCCGGACCAAACTCCAGCAGTTGCGCAGCACTTGCGCCGTAAGCGGGACCGCTGCTGTTGCCCCGGGAAAAAACGAAAATATGTCCCTTCGAATTGACTGCAACGCCGGCCGCTTCGCCGAGATACAAGTCGGATGGAAGCTTCAGAAAGTGGGGCACCGACCGGAACTTGATTTCCGGAACCTGGGACTGCGCGAAAAGAGAACCAGCCATGCAGAGCAAAAATATGCAGTGTCTCATCGCCCTCTCTTCTGCGGATCGGATTTTCTAATACTTACTTTCCCACGTAGGTGACGCGCCATATCGAATTGGAAGCGTCGTCAGTCACCAGAAGCGAACCATCCGGCGCCACCGTGATACCCACTGGGCGCCCCCAGACGTTCCCATTGTCGACCACGAATCCCGTCATGAAGTCTTCATATTCTCCACTCGCATGTCCAGTCTGGTGCAGAGGTACGCGGATCACCTCGTACCCTACGCGCGTGGATTTGTTCCAGGAGCCGTGTTCGGCGGCAAAAACGTCTCCCCTGTACTCCTCCGGAAACTGTTGGCCATCGTAGAAAGTCATTTGAAGAGAAGCGTTGTGGGGCTGCAACAGGACATCGGGCGTGATGACGTTGTCCTTGAGTTCCGGATGTTTGCCTTTGTGGCGCGGGTCCTGGTGCGCGCCGATATACCACCACGGCCAACCGTAGAATCCACCATCCTGTACGTGCGTGATGTAGTCCGGAACGAGGTTGTCGCCCAGTGCGTCACGTTCGTTGACAGAGCACCACAGCTCCCCGGTCTTCGGATTGACCGCCAGTCCCACCGCGTTGCGAATGCCGTAGGCATACACTCGCATTCCGGAACCGTCCGGATTGAATTCGAGAATGTCGGCGCGATTCTTTTCTTCTGGAGTTGTGTCGGGATCGTCCACATTGGAGGCGGAACCCACAGAGACGAACATTTTTTTGCCATCGAGAGAAAACTGAATGTCACGCGTCGTATGGCCTTCGCCGCCAGGAATGTCGGCAATTTGCCCAGCCGGGCCCCTCGCTTTCAGATCGCCCTTCTGATATGGAAAGCGCACGACCGAACCTGTGTTTCCGATATACACCCACTCCGGATCTGGGCCAGGAGGATAAAAATTGATTCCAAAGGGCCCCTTCAGGTCACTGGCGAACACCTGCATCTGCTCTGGCTTACCCTGGGAGGTGATCCCGCGGAAGACTCGAATGTCACCAGCTTTCATCTCGGCGACGAAAAAATCACCGTTCGGGGCGGTGCGAATAAGGCGCGGTTCATCAAGTCCGGTCGCATACTGCTCCACCCGAAAGCCAGGGGGAACCTGCGGCCACGCCCCATCAGGACGTGCAACGATCCGCGGGCCATTGCCGGACGATTTGGTCGCATACGGGGCGGGAAGATCCTGTACCGTAATTTTGCGCACTTGCCCGGGCTTCTCGAACCGGTAGTCCGTGAAGGGAGCCTTGGGTGCAGGAGCCTTTGACAAGTCGGGTGTCGCCCCCTTCGGAGCCGGAGCGGCGGTGGCTGAGGACGACTTCTCGCCGGAAAGCGTCTTGATGAAGGTGATGATCTGCCATCTTTGTTGCTTGGGTAGCGTCGCCCAGGAAGGCATGCCGTTGGCCTTGTCGCCCTTGGTCACGAACCAGAAAAGTTCGCCGGAAGAAACCGACTGGATGCGCCCATGCACAAAAGCCGGAATGTTTCCCGAGCCTTCCCCGTGTTCGCCATGACAGCGCGCACACTTGAGATGGTAGAGAGGTGTGGCAGCTTTTGCGACATCCGCGTCACCCTCGTAGGGATTCGTGAGTTGCTGGGCGGACGGTGGGGCATTGTGAAAGCTGGCTTTCTGCGCCATCAACGAGGGACATATCAGTACTGACAAGGTCAAAAGGGTTGCTGCGCTTGCGCCTGGGGACGTGCTTGCGTTCAAGGTTCTCCTCCACCATCCGGGAACGTAGATAATCATACATCTGCTGGATTGGACGCTTTTCCTCCGGCCCTTGGTAACAAAAATTATCGATTCTGACTCCGGAGTTTTCCGCGGCATCTCGCCTATCGACCTCTATAATGCACTTTTTCCGATGCGTGCTGTGAACGCGTGCGCGCGGATTCGAGGCGTCGTTATGGGACATCCTGTGTTCGACCTTACTAACAAAACCGCTGTCGTGATTGGCGGAGGCAGCGGCATCGGGCTCGCTATCACCAAGGGACTCGCTCAGGCTGGCGCCAATGTGGTTCCGACCGGGCGCCGCGTCGAACAGGTGCGGTCTGCGGCCACAACAGTTGAGGCGATCGGCTGCCAGTCGCTGGTCCAGACCTGCGACGTTAGCGACAATGCCAGTCTGGAAAATCTCCTGCGCGTTGTGTGCGCAAAGTTCGGGAGCATTGAGATCCTGGTGAACTCGGCCGGCTGGACCAAGCGGCAACCTACGATCGACTTCGCTGAATCTGACTGGAATGCGATTCTGGAAACCAACTTAAACGGAACCATGCGAGCCTGCCGTGTTTTCGGCCGTCATATGCTCGAGCGACGTTACGGCCGCATCATTAATATCGGTTCCCTCGGCTCCTTTGTCGGACTGTACGAGGTGGCCGCATACTGCGCCAGCAAAGGAGCGGTCGGTACTCTTACGCGGGCGCTTGCGGTCGAGTGGGCCCAATCGGGCGTATGTGTAAATGCCATCGTGCCCGGTGTTCTGCGTACGGATTTGAATGCCGCCCTACTTGACGGAACCGAGCGTGGCCGCGAATTCCTGCTCCGCACACCCATGCGCCGCTTCGGAAAAGTCGATGAACTGGCGGGTGCTGCCGTATTCCTCGCGTCTGAGGCCGCCAGTTTCATCACCGGCCACTTACTGGTGGTCGACGGCGGCTTCCTAGCCAGCGGGGTGAACCAGTAGCAGACTGCGTCGTCCTAAATGAGGACTCGAGTTCGCAGCCCGGTTACGAGTTCAGCCCGGCGCTGACGTTGGCCGGTCGAAAGTCCGGAACAAGAAGGTGGATTACAGTCAGCGCCAGTAAGTAAGCAGAACCCGCAATCAGAAATGGCACCAGGTAGCTGCCAGTCCATTGCAGAATGTGGCCGACCAGGCTGGCAATCAACATCCCACCCAGCGCACCGGCCATGCCGCCAAGTCCAACCACGGAGCCCACCGCCTGCTGGGGAAAAAGATCCGAGGGCAGAGTAAAGAGATTGGCTGCAAACCCTGCGTGGCCCGCGGCTGCCAATCCGATCACGAACACGGCACTCCACATACTCTCGATACGATACGCAAAAAGAATAGGCAACACGCTGACCGCCGAAAGTAGCATGGAGGTCTTCCGCGACATGTTTACGCTGTGTCCTCGATGCAGCATCCGGGATGAGATCCATCCACCGCCCACACTCCCAACGTCGGATATCAAATAGATCGTCATGATAGGCAGGCCAATCCCTGTCAGGGGCAGGCCGTGCCGGCGTTGCAGAAAATCAGGGACCCAAAACAGATAGAACCACCAGATCGGATCGGTCAGAAATTTCCCCAAAATAAATGCCCACGTCTGTCGATGCGGCAAGAGTTTGGACCATTTCATCTTCGCGGGCGGCGGCTGAGGGTCACGGCGAATGTATTCCAACTCTGCCCGGGAAACTCGCGGATGCTGGTCGGGCTTGCGATAGATTATCAGCCAGAAAACCAGCCAGACCGCTCCAAGCGCGCCGGTAATGACAAATGCCGAGCGCCAACCCCAGTGCCGCACGGCCCACGTCGCAAGAAACGGAGTGATGCTGGCGCCTACGGTCGTTCCAGCATTGAAGATCCCCGTCGCCAGCGCCCGCTCCTTCTTCGGAAACCACTCGGCCACGGTCCTGATGCTAGCCGGGAAAACACCCGCCTCTCCGAATCCCAGCGCCGACCGGGCCAAAAGAAAACTCCCGAAGCTCGTACACAGCGCATGGCCCATCGACACCAGACTCCAGAAAACCATCGCCAGTGCATATCCGAATCGCGTTCCGACCCGGTCCACCACCCACCCACTCACAACCATGCCCAACGCATAGGCGCCTTGAAACGCCACCACGATATTGCCGTAGTCGATGTCGTTCCATCCCAAGTCGTGTTGGAGAAGTGTCTTGAGCACCCCCAGAAGCTGGCGATCCATGTAATTCTTGGTGATTCCGAACAGCAGGAGTGCGCAAATAACCCAACGGAAATGGCCGGCCTGCCAAGGGAGGCTGTTCCCTGCCGGTTCTGGCTTGGCCTTCGACGGATCGAAACTGGCAAGGACGGGATCCATTTGTTTTACCCAAAACACAAAATCAACGCAGAGGAGTTGCACCCGCGCGTCATTGAGGCTTTGTCGTTTGGAGGGTCGTACTGTTATACACAATCGCTACGGCAGATACTCCATCAGAGATGCATTTCTAGGTGCGATTTCACGGCAGGGCGAAACTGAACACGTCGCTCCCGGCGGCAATCGCGACATATTGTTTCCCAGCCACCGAATAGCTCATGGGCGAAGCGCTCATGTTTTGTCCGGTATTGAAATACCAGAGCGCCTTGCCACTCTGCGCGTCGACCGCTTCGATGGAGTTCGCGTCGTCACCGACAAAGACCAGACCGCCCGCCGTGGTCATGGTCCCGCCTGAACTGTGCGCCTGGCCTACCTGCGGATATTTCCAAACGAAGGATTCCGTATCGAGGTTGTAGGCGAGGAGAATCTTCCGCGAGTCCTCGCCCGGGATTCGCTTCACACCCGTCGAGTAATACATCTCCCCCTCTTTGAATTCTTGAGGCTCTTCCTTGGAGAAGAAGGTTTCGCACTCCTCCAGCGCCATGAAGTACACGGAACGAGTGGACTCGTGGTAGGAAGGCGAGTACCAGTTGGTTGCACCCGAGTAGCCCGGACACACTTGTGTACCCTCCGGGGTCGGCTTCAAATCAGTTCGGACGGGTCTGCCTTGCGCATCGATGCCTTTGGCCCAGGTCAGCTTTTCAACGAATGGAACCGCCGACAAAAACTTTCCATTCGTTCGATCCAGAATGTACAAGTAGCCGTTGCGGTTCGCCTGGACCAGCAACTTGCGCTTCTCGCCTTTGTAAGGGGCATCGATCAGAATCGGTGTTTCGACCGCGTCGTAGTCGAATAGATCGTGAGGCGTAAACTGGAAATACCATTTGAGCTTGCCGGTATCCGGATCGACTGCCAGTACGCAATCCGTGTAGAGATCGTCGCCCGGTCGGACGCTGCCTTCGAAGTCGGGAGCCGGATTGCTGGTTCCCCAATAAATTGTGTTTAGCTCGGGATCATAGGTCCCCGGCATCCAGGTCGTTCCGCCACCGTGCAGATACATGTTGCCTGGCCAACTTTCCGCGCCGAACTCTCCGGGCGCGGGGATCGTCCACAGGCGCCACGCCAGCTTTCCAGTTTGAGCATCGTAGGCGGCGATGAACCCACGCACACCGTCATCCCCTCCCGACGTCCCCACTATCACTTTGTCCTTCACCACCAGCGGTGCACTGGTAGCGCCGTAGTTTCTGCTCCAATCCGCATAGGCAATGTCCCAGATGAG
>Ga0307471_100000979_pt1 | contig 15262 bp, 14 predicted proteins | sample atmos_gasesAM3C__2_FD_204566 | JGI IMG/M metagenome (GOLD analysis project Ga0307471, IMG submission 204566) | Hardwood forest soil microbial communities from Morgan-Monroe State Forest, Indiana, United States - atmos_gasesAM3C_515 | ecosystem: Environmental > Terrestrial > Soil > Temperate... | reverse complement strand
CGATCCGGGGCGAGCGGAATGGGAGGGCTTTGAAACAGCGACACGCGCTGCAGCAGCAGGTGGATACACACTCCTCGTGGATATGCCATTGAACTGCCTACCGGCTACAACCACCGTTGCCGCGCTTGAGTTGAAAAGAGCCGCTGCACAAGACCGTTGCCGAGTGGATTGGATCGCCTGGGGAGGAATTGTGCCGGACAGCCAGGACCACATCGAACCGCTGGCGCGCGCTGGAGTACCCGGTTTCAAGTGCTTTCTCATTCATCCCGGAATCGACGGCTTCACCATGGTTACCGAACCTCAGTTGCGCGCATCTTTGCCTGCCGTTCGGCGAGCCGGTTTGCCTCTCCTGGTTCACGCCGAACTCTCCGGCCCGATCGATTCGGCCACCGAGAATTTGGCAGATGCGGATTGGTGTTGTTACCCAACCTATCTGCAATCCCGGCCCGAGGAAGCGGAGCTATCGGCGATTCGCATGATGCTGTCCCTGTGCCGCGAATACAGCTTCCGCTTGCACATCGTGCATCTCTCGGCGAGCCAGGCGCTCCCGGAAATTTGTGCGGCCCGTTCGGAGGGACTCCCGATCAGCGTGGAAACCTGCCCTCATTATTTGCACTTCGCTGCCGAAACCATTCCAGACCGATCAACTCTGCATAAATGCGCGCCGCCGATTCGCAACCGCGAAAACCGTGAAAAGTTATGGCGCGGCCTGCGAGACGGAACGATCGACTTCGTCGTGACGGACCATTCTCCCTGTCCGCCGGAAATGAAACGGCTTGCGGAGGGCAATTTCCGAACGGCCTGGGGCGGCGTCGCAAGCTTGTCCGTGGCTTTGCCGGTTATGTATACCGAGGGTCGAACGCGCGGATTTGATTTGACTGACATTGCGCGTTGGATGTCGGAAGGTCCTGCGAAGCTGGCTGGCTGCGACCAGCGAAAAGGCCGCATCGCAGCAGGATACGATGCCGATTTCGTGGCGTTCGACACGGAAAGCCAATTTACGGTGACCAACGAGAGCTTGCATTACCGTCATCCGATTTCGCCCTATCTGGGAGAAAAGCTGCGAGGCGTGGTTAAGGCAACCTATCTCCGAGGCACCCGAGTATTTGCGGAAAGCAAATTTCCCGAAGAGCTCATCGGTCGAGAGTACCAGCGGTAACATGATAGGCATGAAAAACGACCGCATCGTCGGAACATCCGTTCCGCGCCGGGAAGGACGCGACAAAGTCACGGGGCAGGCTCGCTATGTCGACGACATGGTTTTGCCCGGCATGCTGTACGGCGCCACCGTGCGAAGCCGAATTCCTCGCGGCAAGATCAAGAAAGTCAAATTCGGCCCGGGAATCCATTGGAAGGAGTTTGTCATTGTTTCGGCGAAAGATATTCCCGGCAAGAATTGCATCGCACTGATCGAAGACGATCAGCCCTGTTTGGCCGATGGCATCGTCAACCATCCGGAGGAGCCGATTCTCTTGCTGGCTCACCCGGACCGGCATCTTCTGCCAAAGGCGGTTGAAGCCGTATCGATCGAATATGACCCCCTGCCTGCCATTTTCACCATGGAAGAAAGTGAGACTCTTCGCGAGCGCATTTGGGGTTCCGACAACACCTTCAAGCAGATCCTGATTGAAAAAGGTGACGTCGAGAGCGTGTGGCCGAAGGCCGACTACGTTGTGGAAGGAGAGTACAGGACTGGGGCGCAGGAACAACTCTATATCGAAAACAACGGAATGATCGCGGCCTTCGACTCCGAGAAGGGCCTTACGGCATGGGGCTCTCTGCAGTGCCCTTTCTATGTGCACCGAGCGTTGATGAAGCTGTGTGACTTGCCGGCTGAAAAAACCCGCGTCGTACAGATGGAAACCGGCGGAGCATTTGGAGGCAAGGAAGAATACCCTTCGATGATTGCAGCGCACGCCGCGCTATTGGCCATCAAGTCGGGCAAGCCAGTGAAAATCATCTATGACCGCATGGAGGACATGGCGGCCACCACCAAGCGTCATCCTTCACGGACTCGTCACCGCACCGCGGTCAGCAAGGACGGCAAAATCTTGGGCGGCGAAATCGAATTCACGCTGGACGGGGGCGCCTATGCCACGCTGTCTTCTGTCGTTCTTTCCCGCGGCGCGATTCATGCCGGCGGTCCTTACTACTGGCCCCATGTCAGGATTCGCGCGAGGGCGGTAGCCACGAACGCTCCGCCTCATGGAGCGTTTCGTGGTTTTGGCGCCCCCCAATCACTGTTTGCCCTGGAGCGGCACATGGACCGCATCGCCGAAGTTGTGCAGCTCTCACCGGTTGAAATTCGGCGGCGCAACTTCCTCCAGCCCGGACAAACCACAACGACCGGCCAAACAGCGAGTGAACCCATCGACCTCGGAAAGCTTCTCGATCGCGCATTGGAACTCTCGGATTACGAAACGAAGAAGAAAAGATTCGTGGCCGAAAATCAGCGTGCCAACTGCAAAAAGGGAATTGGCATCGCTTCGTTTCTGCACGGAGCGGGCTTTACGGGCGCGGGAGAGCGGTATCTCGGTTCCGTAGTTGGCGTGGAAGGGTGCGAAGACGGCAGGGTCCGAGTCCTCGTTTCCAGCTCGGAGTTTGGCCAAGGGACCAAAACGGTTCTTTGCCAAATCGCCGCAGAGGCGCTTGGCCTGCGCTATGAAGACGTGGACATCGCTCAACCGGACACGCAGGAAGTGCCAAATAGCGGCCCCACCGTGGCGTCGCGCACGGTGATGATCGTCGGAAAACTCGTGCAATCGGCCGCGATCGGCATCCGCCAGACACTCGCGGCCAGCGGCCTTCTCGGCAATTCCTACTCCCCGGAGCAATTTCGCGCAGCCTGCCGCGACTATGTGGCTAAGCATGGAAGATTCAGATCGCTGGCGCGCTACGAGCAACCGGAAAGCATTGTCTGGGACGAAGAAAAATATCGCGGCTCGGCCTACGCGGCCTTTGCTTGGGCTGTTTACGTTGCCGCAGTCACGGTCGACATGACTACCTGCGGCGTTTCTGTGGACGATTTTGTGGCGCTACAAGAGGTTGGAAAAGTACTTCACCCGGTTTTGGCCAAAGGGCAAATTGTCGGCGGCATAGCTCAGGCGATTGGATTTGCCCTCTACGAGAAAGTCTTTTGGGAAAACGGACGGATGCTCAACGGCCAGATGACCAATTACATCATGCCCACTTCTGCCGACTTGCCGCCGATACGCGTTTACTTCGAAGAAATGGGCAATGTTCACGGGGCGTTTGGAGCGAAAGGAATTGGTGAACTGCCGATCGATGGACCGGCTCCGGCGATTATCAATGCTGTGGGAGACGCGCTCGGCGTTTCCTTCGACGCGATTCCGCTGCTGCCGGAAGACATTTTTGACGCCTTGGAAAAGCATGCTGGAACGGCATGCGCTACTTCTTCGTTACGAAGGGGCCAATGACCAAATCCCCCGGGGACCGCTTGAAACTCGAGATCGTTCTCACAGTAAATAATAAAGCGGTGAAGGTGCGCGCCCACGCGATGGATCGCCTGTTGGACGTGCTCCGGCACGAGCTCGGTTTGACGGGAACGAAGGAAGGCTGTGGCGAGGGCGAGTGTGGCTCGTGCAGCGTATTGATGGACGGGGCGCTGGTAAATAGTTGTCTCATCCCCGTACTTCAGGCGAAGGGCACTCGAATTGTCACCATCGAAGGTCTGGCTGGCCATGGGCGATTCTGCGCGCTCCACGAAGCTTTTCTAAACTGTGGCGGCGCGCAGTGCGGCATCTGCACTCCTGGGATGATTCTTGCCGCATTTCATCTCCTCGAGAAGAAGCCCAAACCCACGGCCAAGGAAATCAGCGAAGGACTTTCCGGGAATCTGTGCCGCTGCACGGGTTACGCGCAAATCGTCGAAGCTGTGATGGAAGCAGCGCGCCGTCGAGTCGAGACATGAGGGCCTACCCCGCCGATTACGAACTCATTCGACCAGGCACCTTGACCGACGTGCTCTTGCTTTTAGCCAGGGAGCCAGGCGCTTGGCTTCCCATCGCTGGTGGAACGGATTTGATGGTGCAGTATGCCGCGGGTAGACTTCCGGGGCGAAAGCTGGTTAGCATCTGGAATCTTCCGGAGCTGCGTCGGATTGAAGTTTTTCCCGACGAAATTCAAATCGGGGCCGCCTCGACGTACACGGACCTGCGCGAGAGTGAAATTGTAAGGGACGAATTTGCGCTATTGTCCAGTGCGGCAAGCTGGACCGGCGGGATCGCGAACCAGAACCAAGGCACCATCGGCGGCAACATCGTCAACGCTTCGCCCGCGGGTGATTCTCTACCGGCTTTGCTGGTGTACGAGGCGGAGTTGTCCCTTATTTCAGCGCGAGGGGAGCGCCGCGTTCCCTACACAAATTTCCATCTCGATTACCGCAAAACACAGCTCGCGACCGATGAGCTGATTCGCGCCGTGTGCCTCGCGCGGCGCTTTTCAGGGTATTATGCGCATGCGCGAAAGGTTGGCCCGCGCAGGTCACAAGCGATTGCAAAAGTGTGCCTGGCAGCTCTGGGCAAGATCGAGAAGGATGTGGCCACCGACATCCGCCTTGCGATGGGAAGCGTGGCGCCGGTTCCGGTTCGTTTGACGGAGACAGAAAAGGCTCTGCGAGGCAAGCGGATTGTTCCCGAGTTGGTTCGTCTGGCCAGCCAAACGGCAGCGAAGGAAATTCGGCCGATTGACGACATTCGCTCCACGGCAAGGTACCGGGCGGCGGTTGCAGGGAATTTGGTGGCGGAATTTCTGGAGCGGCTGAGCGCGAGCGGATCTCAAATATGAGTGAGGTGCTCGCGCGCTGGAACAATTTGTCATTGGAAGAAGCAGCGCGGGCCATACTTCCCTGTTGCGGCTCCAAGGCTTGGGCGCGCGGAATGGCGGCGCGAAGACCGATTCTCGATGAAGCTGCTTTGGTGGCTGCTTCCGACGCGGTGTGGAACAGTTTGCGCGAAGGTGATTGGATGGAAGCGTTTCAAAGTCATCCGCGAATTGGCGAGTCGCACGGGCCGCCCGCAGCTTCGTGGCAGTCAGCGGCGTGGTCGCGGACGGAACAACAACAAGTCGCTTCGGCAGAAGAGGAGGTTAAGCTTGCTCTCGCAGAAGGCAATCGCGCTTACGAGAAACGGTTCCATCGCATCTTTATCTTGTGTGCTAGCGGGAAGTCAGCAAAGGAAATCTTGGAGATTCTTCGGCGGCGTTTCGAGAACGATGACAAAACGGAACTTCATGAGGCAGCCGAGCAACAACGGCAAATTGCGCAAATTCGGCTGAAGAAATGGCTTTCTTTATGAAACGAATCTCCACCCACGTTCTAGACATTGCGCATGGCCGGCCTGCGAAGGACGTCGCCGTGCGTCTGGAAAGACGGGAAACCACCGGCGACTGGGTCGCGCTGGGCTCCGCGCGGACCGACGCCGACGGCCGCTGCGGCCAGTTGCTCCCCAGTGAAGATGCTCTTCGGGCGGGCCTCTACCGCTTAAGCTTTGATGCAGCAAGCTATCACCACGCGCAAAAGGTGGAGGGACTTTATCCCATCGTGGAAATCACGTTTCAGGTGCATGAAGGCGAGTCGCAGTTTCACATTCCGCTGCTGCTAAGCCCGCATGGGTATACGACGTACCGGGGGAGCTGATAATGGTTGAGTCTGCTACGGAGTTTGCAGCTTGAACTCCGCTGTACGCGAGTGGCTCAACCTCGGAGTGCGCTGGTTCCACGTTTTTGCGGGAATTCTGTGGGTCGGGCAGACCTATTACTTCACCTGGTTGGACGGGCAGTTCAGCAAAGCCGAGAAGAACGCAACGGACGGGAAATCATCGACGGTGTGGATGGTGCACAGCGGCGGTTTTTACACGGTGGAAAAACAGAAGTCGCTCGGCGTCTCTCCTGAGCTGGTGCGCTGGTTTCGCTGGGAAGCGATGTTGACGTGGCTGAGCGGATTGGTATTGCTGACACTCGTCTATTACGCTAGCTCCGGGCTCATCGATCCCGATGTCGCGCAAATTTCTCAAGGCCGGGGGATTGTGGTCGGGATCGCAGTCCTGGTCGGCGGATGGGGGATTTACGATTGGGCGGTGCGCTCGGCTCTCGGCAAGTCCGAAGCTGCTTTCGCGGTGTTTGCTTTCCTCATGACCGCAGCCATCTCGTGGGGATTGTTGCACGTCTTCAGCGCGCGCGCCGCATACCTTCATGTGGGCGCGCTTTTTGGAACCATCATGACCCTCAACGTGTGGGAGAGGATTTTACCGGCGCAAAGAAAGATGATCGCGGCAGCCGCAAAGGAAGATGCGTTTGACGTCAGGCTGAGCGCGCAGGCCAAACTGCGCTCCAAGCACAACACGTTTATGGCGGTTCCGGTTGTTTTTCTCATGATTAGCAGTCATTTTCCCGTCGCGACGTATGGGAACGTCCATGGTTGGGAAATCCTGCTCGCTCTTGTTTTGATCGGCTGGGCGGCCGCGAAGGTCGTTCGCTCGGCTTAGAGTCAGAGGGGCATCGGCGGTTCGAGGACGGATCTTTCGTGCAGAGAGCAATCAACGCGGCAACTCTCGCGAGCGAAGCAATTGCGCGGTGCCAAAGGCTGACTCGCTTCAGCGAGGATGCGAACGGACTGCGGCGGACGTTTCTCTCGTCCCCTACGCGTGATTGCCATGCGGAAATCACGAGCTGGTTGAAAGCGGCAGGAGCAGAAGTCTCGGTAGACGACGCAGGAAATTTGCGGGGCTTCTATCCCGGCGCGCACTCTCGAGCGCCTCGACTTCTCATCGGATCGCACCTTGATACCGTCCCAAACGCTGGGGCCTACGACGGAATTCTCGGCGTCGTCTTGGGCGTCGCTTTGCTCGAAAGCCTTGAAGAACGAAAGCTCCCCTTTGGAATCGAGGTTCTCGGCTTTTCCGAGGAAGAAGGAGTGCGCTTTGGCGTTCCGTTCATTGGCAGCCGCGCCCTGGTTGGCAGACTCGATGCTGAACTCTTGAAGGTCCGGGACTTGAACGGAATTTCCGTTCGGACGGCCATTGAAAACTTTGGATTGAATCCGACGGAAATTCCCAATGCCGCAATAAAGAATGATGTTTTGGCCTACCTGGAGTTTCATATCGAGCAGGGGCCTGTCTTGGAAACACTTGGCCAGCCGCTTGGTGTCGTCGAGGCCATCGTTGGACAAACACGGCTGGAGATTCGGTTCATCGGCCAAGCCAACCACGCGGGCACTACACCGATGAATCTTCGACATGATGCGCTCGCCGCGGCGGCCGAATGGATTGTGGAAGTGGAGCGAATCGGCCAAAGAGAAGCGGGACTGGTAGCGACCGTTGGGCAAATCGAAGCAGTACCGGGAGCGAGCAACGTTATCGCATCCGAAGCTCGCGTGACGCTGGACATTCGGCACCAGTCTGACGACGTCCGGTACCGTGCTACGGATCTTCTCATCGGCCGCGCTGAAGAAATTGCCGAGCGGCGAGGCTTGTTGCTGCGAAAAAACCAACTCATGAGCCAGCCAGCCGTTGCCATGGATCCCTTTCTCACCAATCAAATCGAGCGGGCAATTCGGAGCACCAACTCGCTTCCTCATCGCATGCCGAGCGGAGCGGGGCACGATGCCATGATCCTGGCGGAGAAGGTTCCGGCTGCAATGGTCTTTCTGCGCTCGCCGGGAGGTATCAGCCACGATCCGGCTGAATCAGTGAATCCGCAGGACGTGGCGTGCGCGCTTGAATGCGGAATGCACTTGCTCGAGCAACTGGCCGGGTCACCGGAATTCCTGACGAGGACTTGCCGTGCATAATTTAGGCGAAACGCGTAGCTCGCATCAACGCAATCATTTGTTGCTGACCCGGGACACGTTTGTGCGGACGACGCTGCCGGGAATGAAGAACGCTTCCGCCATCGTGCACGTTGGTCCCGCTTTGGGAGCAGCATTCACGGAATACACAGTCGAGTTTGCGCCGCAAGGCGAATTGGGACCCGCGGCGGCAGAACGGTTTTTGTACGTCCTTGAAGGAATCATCTCACTGGAAGCCGACGGAACGAACCATGAGCTCGGCGCGCGCGGCTATGCGTATTTTGGCGAAGAGCTTGCGCATCGCGTGGTTGCCAAACAAAAAAGCCGGGCGGCGGTCGTCGAAAAGCAGTATGTGCCTGTCGCCGGTGTCTCAGCGCCGCGATTGCTGGTCTCCAACGAAGACACGATTGCCTCGCACGCGCTCGATGGCGACCCGGACTTGCAGGTGAAATGCCTGCTGCCGGACGAAGCGCAATTCGATTTCGCCGTGAACACGATGGTGTATCAGCCGGGGGCGGCGCTGAGCATGGTCGAGATGCACGTGATGGAGCACGGTCTGCTGATGCTCGAAGGAGGAGGCATCTACCGGCTGGGCGACGCTTGGTATCCAGTGACAGCCGGAGATTTTATATGGATGGCACCGTGGTGCCCGCAGTGGTTTGGGGCCATCGGGAAGAAGCCGGCAAAATATCTGATTTATAAGGATTGCAACAGGCATCCTCTAACGAGCCCACGGCGATGAATCTCGAAGTTGACGGAGACCGCCTGAGCCGAGAGATCGAAGAGCTGGCACGCTTTTCCGATGCGGAAGCTCCGGCGGTAACACGCATTGTTTTTACGCTAACGGATTTGCGCGCGCGGACGTGGCTCATCTCCCGCTGCGAGGAAGCCCGGCTTGCGGTCCGGCAAGATCCCATCGGAAACATTTTCGCGCGATGGACGGGCAGCGATGCCACGGCCGCGGCCGTCGGCACTGGCTCGCACATCGACGCAATCCCGAATGCTGGCAAGTACGATGGCGTCGTCGGCGTACTTGGCGGTTTGGAGGCGATTCGCACCTTGCAGCGCGGCGGATTCCGCCCGAAGCACTCGATTGAGTTGCTGGTTTTTACATCGGAAGAGCCAACGCGGTTTGGAATCGGATGTCTAGGAAGCCGGTTGCTTTCCGGAACTTTGACGGCCGAAGCCGCGAGAAAATTGATCGATAAAGATGGCGCGTCGCTCGAGGAAGTTCGACAAAAGGCCAGGCTGGGAGGTGTGCTCGAAGAAGTAAAGCTGCCAAGCGGCTACTACCAAGCGTTCGTCGAATTGCACATCGAACAAGGCCCGCTGCTGGAACAGCAAAAAGCTCTCCTTGGCATAGTCACGCGGATTGCAGCACCGGCAAGCCTTCGTATTACTGTGGAAGGAGCCGGTGGACACGCAGGCTCAGTGCTGATGCTTGACCGGAAAGATGCCCTCTGCGCGGCGGCGGAATTGATTCTGGCTGTCGAAAACGCAGCGCGCACGAGCGGCGCGACCGACACAGTGGCGACCGTGGGCATTTGCGAAGTGTTTCCTGGCGCCGTGAATAGCATTCCAGGCCGGGTAAACCTGGCCGTCGATCTGCGCGATACGGATCTCAGGCGTCGCGATGCAGTCATGTGGGCGATAGACGCTGAGATGGAACGGATCGCCGCAAAGCGGCAAGTCTCGAATCACTCGGAGGTTGTGAACGCCGATGCCCCGACGGAATGTGCCCCCGCGATTATCGAAGCGCTTTCGGCGTCCTGCGCAAAGCACGGACACAAGTTTATCCCCATGGTCAGCCGGGCGTACCATGACTCGCTTTTCATGTCGCGCATCACCCGGGCGGGAATCCTGTTCATCCCGTGCCGCAATGGATACAGTCACCGCCCCGACGAATACGCTTCTCCCGAGGACATCACCCGCGGTGTAAGGATTCTTGCGGAGACGCTTGCGAGCCTAGCAGCATGAATCGCCCAGTTGATGCTTCCAACGAAGTTACTCCTTCGCAGCGGCGGTTACACCCAGAGACGCGCGAACCCTCGCATAGCCGGGCTTGATGACGGAATAGATGAACTCGATCCGTTTGCCGTAGGGGAGGAAAGCGCTTTTCATGGCGTTGATGGTGAGCTTCTCAAAGTCGTCGAGCCCCAGGCCAAAGGTTTCCGCCGCTGCCGCAAACTCTTTGGACATGGACGTGTCGCTCATCAAGCGGTTATCGGTGTTCAGAGTGACGCGAAACTTGGCCTGATAAAAGACCTTGAAGGGATGTTCGGCAAGGCTGGGGGCGGCGCCGCTATGGACATTGCTAATGAGGCAGATTTCGAGGGGAATGCGTTTATCGAGAACGTATTGTGCCAGGTCGCCCAGTTTAACGGCCTTGCCATCCGCTAGGGCGACGTCATCAATTAAGCGAGTACCATGTCCAATGCGGTGCGCTCCGCAGTATTGGATGGCTTGCCAGATGGATTCTTTTCCAAAACCTTCCCCGGCGTGAATCGTGATGTTGAAGTTTTCGCGCTGGATATAATGAAAGGCGTCCACGTGCTTCTTGGGAGGATACCCGCCCTCTTCGCCGGCCAGATCAAAGCCGACGACGCCACGCCCGCGGAAGTCCACGGCCAGTTCCGCCATTTCCAAGGAAACGTCCATATTGCGCATGGCGCAGATGATGAGGCTCGAAGAAATGCCAAAGTCTCTGCGGCCGCGCTCCAAACCTTTCAGTACGGCGGAGACGACTTGTTGATGGGTCAGGCCCTTCCGGGTGTGAAAAACCGGGGCAAAGCGAGTCTCAAAATAAATCACACCGTCACGGCTGAGATCTTCCGCCTGCTCGTAAGCGACGCGCTCAAGCGCTTCCTCGGTTTGCATCACGGCGATGGTGTGCGCAAAGCCTTCGAGATATTTCGGCAGGCTTCCCTGGTTCGCGCCCTGATGGAACCACTTTGCGAGTTGCGCGGGATCCCGGCTGGGAAGCTCGGCATAGTTGCTGGTTTTTGCCAGGTCAATGACCGTCTCCGGCCTGAGAACTCCATCCAAATGCTCGTGCAAGAGAACCTTGGGGAGTTTCTTGAGGATTGCGGGGTCCAGTTCCACAGCAGCCTCCGCGGTCTTGATTCGCCGCGATCAAAGCGAGAATAGCAGGTTGCCCGGAGAAATTCTCGCGCAGAGCAGAATGAGCGCTCGCCCGGCTGTTCGACTAGTATTAACTTCTGCGGAGTCGAGACCCATCCGGGAGACTTATTTGCCAAATCAGATTCATTGGGAACTCCACAATTTGCTTGACGCGTAACAAAGCGCGGCATAGACTCCTGTCATTAACTGAGGGGAAGGGAGCCATCACCACGAGCAAACCGACTGACCTGGTGCAAGGAACCGTGGACCTGCTGATCCTGAAGACGATTGCGCTCGAACCGATGCACGGCTGGGCGATCGCGCAACGCATCCGGCAGGTTTCCAAGAATGTGCTGCAAGTGAATCAAGGCGCGCTGTATCCGGCTCTGCATCGAATGGAGCAGCAAGGATGGATCCGGGCGGAGTGGCGCGAATCAGAAAACAATCGGCGGGCGAAGTACTATGCGCTGACCGCGGATGGGAAGAAATATTTGAGGCGCGAAGAAGCGAATTGGGAACGGCTGTCTGCGGCCATCGGCTTGGTGTTGAACACCGCCTGAACGGAGGTAGCCGCGCGCTTTGCCGCGCGACGGATGGAAAAAGAACCCCTGTTTCGCGCCGTACGCATAAGAGTCGGGGCGGTGGACAAGGAACAGGCCGTCACCGGGGCCATGCCGCTGGAAGACCTCATTGACGACAATCTGGCCGCGCGCCGGATGCAGACGTCTTTGCTGGGAGGTCTTGCGGGAATGGCTTTGCTTCTCGTTTCGATCGGGATTTACGCGGTGTTGTCTTTTACTGTAAGGCAAAGAACGCAGGAGATCGGCGTCCGCGTGGCGCTGGGGGCTGGCCGTAGAGATGTTCTCAAAATGATTTTTCTGCAGGGGCTAAGGTTGTTTTTGGCGGGGGCGGCACTTGGCGTGGTGGCAGCGCTGGCGCTTTCTCGTGCGCTGGTGCACTTGCTTTACGGTGTCAGCGCCTACGATCCTGCATCTTTTGCTTGGGTAACGCTGCTCCTCACGGCAATTGCCGCGCTGGCGTGTTACATCCCGGCCCGGCGGGCCATGCGCGTCGACCCAATGGTGGCGCTGAGATACGAATAGTCACACGATGCGTATATATCATCGACCCGTAACTTGATGCGACGCGTCAAGCGCCGTTGTCGGAAGGAAATGCCAGAGCGTTCAGCTGTCAGAAATATTTGAGGTGCAAGTAAGCGAATTGGGATCGGCTGTCTGCGGCCATTGGACTGGTTTTGGGAAAGGCGTAAGGAGTTAGGGAGGTGCGCGATGCGCTGGGCGCGGAAGATGCGGTTGCGGGCGCGGTCGCTGTTCCGCAAGGACGAGGTGGATGCGGAACTGAGCGAGGAGTTGCAGTTTCACCTGGAGCGTGAGGCGGCGAAGAACGAAGCGACTGGGATGTCTAAGGAAGAGGCGCAACGAGCCGCGCTGTCGGAGTTCGGCGGTGCGGAACAAGTGAAGGAAGAGTGTCGGGACACGCGAAGGGTGAATCTCGCGCAGGACTTCGCGCAGGATTTGCGGTACGGCTTGCGGATGTTGCGTAAATCGCCCGTGTTCACGACCGTCGCAGTACTCACCCTTACGCTCGGCATCGGCGCGAACACGGCGATTTTTTCGATAGTGAATGGCGTGCTTTTCAATCCTTTGCCGTACCCCCATCCGGAACAGCTCGTCACAATTCATGAAAGCAAGCCAAACTTCGCTACAGGCTCGATTTCGTTTGCCAATTTTCTAGACTGGCAAAAAGACAATCGTACTTTCTCCGGAATGGCCATCTCGCGCGGCTACAGCTTCAATCTGACCGGACGCGGCGAGGCCGAACAGGTTCGAGCCAGGTACATTACTTCGGATTTGTTCGCGGTGCTTGGGGTGAATGCGCTCATCGGACGCACGTTTGCGACGGGCGAGGATCGCGTTGGCGCGGCGCCTATCGCGCTGATCAGTGAAGGGCTTTGGAGGCGCAAATTCGATGGTTCGCCAAACGCCATTGGGCACACCCTGACGCTCGACGGCACAGGGTATACGATTGTCGGCGTGATTCCTGCAAGCTTCAAGCTGACGCTGGGCAGCTTTAGCAACATCGATGTTTACGTGCCTGCCGGCCAATGGGGCAATCCCATTCTTATGCACCGGGACGCCGGGCTCGGCTTCCATGGAATCGGCCGACTGAAGTCGGGCGTGGCCATCGAACAGGCGCGCGCCGACTTAGCGGCAATCTCGCAAAACCTCGCGGCCGCTTATCCGGATTCGAACAAGGGTATCGGCGCGGCGGTATTTCCCATGAAGCAAGATATGGTCGGCGACGTCAAGACGTTGCTGCTGGTGCTGCTCGGCGCAGTGGGATTCGTGCTGCTGATTTCGTGCGTGAACGTCGCCAATCTGATGCTGGCGCGTTCTGCGACACGCGCGCGTGAATTCGCGGTGCGCACGGCGCTGGGCGCAGGCCGCGGCAGGATTCTCGGCCAGCTTTTGACGGAAAGCCTGCTGCTCTCGATTATTGCCGGAGGTTTGGGCCTGCTCCTGGCAGCGTGGGGCACGCAGGCGGGATTGAGGCGGCTGCCGGCCGGGCTTCCGCGGGCGGCAGAGGTCGGGCTGGATGCACGCGTGCTGTTCTTCACGCTGGTCGTTTCTTTGGGCTGCGGAATTTTCTTTGGTCTTGCCCCTGTTCTGAAAGGGACGCGGGCGAATCTGCATGACATGCTGAAGGAAGGAGGCCGTGGCAGCAGCGGCTCCCGACATCGCGCACAAAGGCTCTTAGTAGTTGTGGAAACGGCCCTTGCACTGGTCCTGCTCGTTGCCGCGGGGCTGATGATTCGCAGCCTGAGGGCGCTCTGGAATGTGAATCCAGGGTTCGATTCCCACAATGTTCTGACCTTTGGCGTAGCTTTGCCACCGGCGATGCGAACGGCTACAGCCGACGGCATTCGAGCGGCGCTTCGCAACGTAGACCAACAAATCAAGGCGGTTCCCGGGGTGAAGGCGGAATCGTTGTCGTGGGGAGCCACGCCGCTGGGCAGCGACGACGAGGATCTTTTCTGGATCGAGGGCCAGCCCAAACCGGCGAACGATAACGAGATGAAATGGGCGCTGAGCTACGTCGTCGAAGAGGATTACTTGCGGGTGATGGATATTCCGCTGCTGCGCGGGCGATTCTTCACCTCGCGTGACAACGAAACGTCGCCGCATGTCGCAGTAGTTGACGATGTTTTCGCGAAGCAATACTTCGGCAACGAGGATCCCATCGGCCATCGCATCGTTTTGAAGAACAAAGGAGGCGCATCAGAAATTGTCGGCGTGGTAGGCCACGTAAAGCAGTGGGGCCTGGATTCCGACGACACCGAGTCGCTGCGCGCACAGCTGTATTTGCCGTACATGCAGTTGCCCGACGCCGCGATGCAGCTCTCGTGGAACGGAACCGGCGTTATCGTCCGATACACTCCCGGGGCTGCCCGCATTGGCGATTCGATTCGGGCGGCGATAAAAGCCCTCAGCGGCGAGTACGTCATGTCACAGACGCAGACGATGGAGGAGATTATCGCCAACTCGCTGAACGCGCGGCGGTTCTCGATGGTGCTGCTTGGCGTTTTCGCAGCGGCGGCGCTGGGATTGGCAGTCGTGGGAATTTATGGCGTGGTTTCCTACCTCGTAGGCGAACGGACGAATGAGATTGGCATCCGCGTGGCGATGGGCGCGGATCGCTCAGACGTGCTCCGCATGGTATTGGGCGAGGGACTGAAAATGACGTTCGTTGGCGTCGTCGTTGGATTCGTGGCCGCACTTGGCTTGACGCGCCTCATGGCCAGCCTCTTGTTTGGCGTCAGTGGCACGGATCCTCTCACGTTCATCTGCGTGGCCTTGCTGCTGGCGCTCGTGGCGCTCGCAGCTTGCTATCTTCCGGCGCGACGCGCGGCGCGTGTCGATCCGATGGTGGCGCTGCGCTATGAATGAGGCCCGCAGCAGATGAAAATCTCAGGCCATGTCAATCCCTGCGGAACAATGCGCCAACATCTGCGCCACGTCCATCTTTCCCCAGTATCGCTGGGAGGTAGGCTGCAACTTGTCGATGCGGGAAACGATCTCGTCGACCGTTTCTCTTTCAAAGAGGTTTTTCATAACGCGCTTCTCCTGGCTGCGGAACCGGAGGGAATATTGGCAGGTTACGACTCCGCGAGGATTTTCAGGCGCTCGAGGCTTGCATGCACCAGATACTGCTCGTTGTAGGCAGGGACGAGCACAGAAAGCGTGGTCGGAGTCTTCATGGAAAAGGTTGAAGGCCCGTGGCCTTCATTTCGGAATGCTATGCTAACGCAATTCCTCC
>Ga0307471_100000976_pt1 | contig 15288 bp, 15 predicted proteins | sample atmos_gasesAM3C__2_FD_204566 | JGI IMG/M metagenome (GOLD analysis project Ga0307471, IMG submission 204566) | Hardwood forest soil microbial communities from Morgan-Monroe State Forest, Indiana, United States - atmos_gasesAM3C_515 | ecosystem: Environmental > Terrestrial > Soil > Temperate... | reverse complement strand
GCGCAATCGTTGAAGCAGGCAAAATTGTTCACCCAAGGTTTCGTGCGGGAGTACCCCGGTTCGTCCGAAAAGGGATTGCTGTTCATGGGACCTTCGGGCGTGGGCAAGACGCATCTGGCAGTGGCCGCGCTGAAAGAACTGATTCACCGCGGGCATGCGGGACTGTTTTGCGATTACCGCGAACTGCTGAAGGAAATTCAAGCGAGCTACAACCCGGCGAGTGAATCGACGGAGATGAAAATTCTCGAGCCGATTCGAACGGTGGAGATTCTCGTACTGGATGATCTTGGCGCGAGCAAACCGTCGGACTGGGTGCGCGACATCGTTGGCATCGTACTGAACGCGCGCTACAACGAGAACCGCACAACGATCATCACCACGAATTACCTTGATAACCCTGCCACCGAAGGCGAAACGGCGCGACTGCCGAACGGCAAATTGATTTTGCCCACGCGCGAAGATGCACTGGAGCAGCGGATTGGGAGTCGCATGCGTTCGAGATTGTATGAGATGTGCCGCACGGTGGAAGTTTCCGCCCCCGATTTTCGCCGCGAAAAAACGCAGGCCGGCCACGCGCGGGCCTAAGTCCGAAATCAACTCTTCAAGCGGTGCCCCAAGATGCCTCGCCAGCGACTGAAAGATCTGTTGAGTGGCGGAGACCGGCGTTCTCTCGGGCGTTCGAACGAAGCCGAGAAAATCGCCCTGCGACAGCCGTGGCGCTTTGCCGAGCTCATCCAGTGCTTGTGGAGCGACGATCCAGTGGTCCGGATGCGGGCGGCAGATGCGGCAGAGAAAGTCACCGTCACAAGACCGGAGTTGTTGCATCCTCACAAACAGGAATTGCTGGGTTTGCTCGTTGAAGCGGAACAGATCGAGCTGCGGTGGCACCTGGCGCTCATGGTGCCGCGGCTGGAGTTGAGCGCGCGCGAGCGGGAACGTGCCGTTGCGGCCTTGCAGCGTTACCTCGAAGACCGCAGTTCGATTGTGAAGACTTTTGCGATGCAGGGAATGGCGGACCTCGCCCGGCAGGATCCGAGTCTGCGAGAAACGACGAAGCGAATCCTCGAAGAAAGCCTGCGAACGGGTACGGCAGCCATGAAGGCACGAGCACGGAAGTTGTTAAAAGAGCTGAAAAACCGGGGGGTTTTGAGAACCGGGGATTGATTGACACAGGCGTAAGGCGGCGAGTATCCTTTTGAGGTTGCAGCGTTTTCGAGGACCGCAGCATCTTTGTCCCTAAGCGGCCGCCGACACGCTGACCTGGTGAACCGGCCCAAGACGGTCATCTGCCGGGCAAGCGCAGGGCGGTTGACTTCCTTGCATTAACCCCGATTGGGAAGCAGCAAGGACTATTTTCGACTGAACGTGGAGCCGCCTGGCGGCCGCCACAAATGAACTAATCTCCCGGAGGCCAACAGCCATGTTTTCTGACCACGATAACCTATCCAATGCGGCCGCAGCCGCAGCCGCACCCGAACCTGAATCCGCTCCGAACAACGCAGACACGGAAACAAATACACCGCTGGAAAACACGGCTGAGACAACTGCTGCTCCTGCAACGGAGCAAGTGGAGGCTGTGAATACCGTGCAGGAGAAGTCTGTGGAGGCCGCCCCGCAAGCGCTGCAAGCTGCGGCCGAAGCGCACGCGGCGGATCCAGAAGCCGCTGCGGCGGCGGAAGAAGCGGCAGGCTCGGAAGAGATGAGCAAGCTCCTGCAGGAGTACGACGAAAAGCAGGAAGCGGCTGCGTCTCACGAAGTCATTGAGGTCAAGGTTGTCGCGTACACGGAACACGGCGTTGTCGTGGACCTGGGCGGAAAGACGGAAGGGTTAATTCCCGCGGCGGAATTTTCGGAAACGGAAATCCCGCGGCCAGAGCCGAACAGCACGATCGAAGTGCAACGCACTGGGGAACACAAAGACGGCTTCACGATCCTGTCGTACCTGAAAGTGCTGCGGCGCAAGACGTGGGAAAAAATTGAAGCGGCGTTCAAGGCCAAGGAAACGATTACCGGAAAAGTGGTGGACCGCATCAAGGGCGGGCTGGTGGTGGATATCGGCGTGCGCGCCTTCCTGCCAGGCTCGCAGTTTGACCTGCGGCCGACGCAGAATCTGGATGTTCTGGTCGGTACGGAAGTACAAGTGCGCGTCACCAAGCTCAACCGCCGCCGCGGCAACGTGGTGGTGAGCCGGCGCGCGCTGCTGGAAGAAGAGCTGCATTCCAAGCGCGCGGCGTTGATGGACACGTTGAGCGAAGGCCAGGTCGTGCACGGGCACGTAAAGAATGTGACGGAGTACGGCGCCTTCGTGGACCTCGGCGGGATCGATGGGTTGCTGCACCTTACAGATCTGAGCTGGGGCCGCGTCAAGCATCCTTCCGACGTGGTGAAGCCGGAGCAGGAACTCGACGTCATCATCCTGAAATTCGACAAGGAAAAGCAGCGCGTGTCTCTCGGATTGAAGCAATTGATGGCCGACCCCTGGGTGGGCGCCTCGGAGAAATATCCCGCGGGCGGCAAAGTAAAAGGCAAGGTCGTCGGAGTCGTGGATTACGGCGTGTTCGTCGAACTGGAGCAGGGCATCGAGGGCCTGGTGCACGTCTCCGAATTAAGCTGGAACAAGAAAGTTCAGCACCCCTCGAAGCTCGTGAAGGTTGGCGATGAAGTGGACGTGGTGGTGCTGGACATCAAGCCCAGCGACCGGCGCGTTTCGCTTGGAATCAAGCAAGCCCAGCCGGACCCCTGGCTGCTCACCGCGGAGAAGTATCCCGTGGGGACAGTGCTCACCGGCAAGGTGCGCAACATCGCGGAGTTCGGCGCTTTCGTCGAGATTGAAGATGGCTTCGATGGACTCGTGCACGTCAGCGATGTGAGCTGGACGGAGCGCATCAAGAATCCGCACGAGGTATTCAAGAAGGGCGAAGACGTCACTGCTAAAGTGCTGAAGATCGATCCGGAGAACCGCCGGGTGTCGCTGGGCATCAAGCAGGTCAACGACATCTGGGGCGACTGGTTCAAACAGCACAAGGTCGGGCAAATCGTGAAGGGCAAAGTTTCGCGCATCGCCACGTTCGGCGCGTTTGTCGAATTGGGCGAAAATATCGAAGCGCTTTGCCACAACACGGAGATCGAAGAGCGCAAGCGCCGGGACGAAGGGCATTCCGCTTTTCGTCCGACCACTGGACCACTGAAGAGCGCCGGGCCGCTCGAGCCGGGCAAGGAATACGACTTCAAGATCATCAAGATCAGCCCGGAAACACGGCGCATCGGTCTGAGCTACCGCGCCGCGGTGAAGCAGATCGAACGCAAGGAAATTGAACAGTATCGTTCGACGTCGAAGTCCTCGTCGACGGCGACGATTGGGGACGCGCTGAAATCCAAGCTTTCGGCGCGTTAGTTGATTCACAGCCGGACCCCGGGGACCGGCCGTATAATTTCATTTACCTGCGGGTCAATTTAGTGATAGGAAGGGTTCATTCCGGCAGCGGGCCAGTCCCCTGTAAGCCCTTTCGCTTCACTGTTTAGGACCGATGCGAAGGGCTGGACAAGCTGAGGTGGTCTCCACCGAGACTACGTGACGAGGCATAGCGACGATGACCAAGCAACCGACACTGACGAAGGCCGACCTCATCGAGGAAGTTCTGAACATCACGGAACTCCCCCGCAAAGAGTCCGAAACCATCGTCGAAACCATTTTCGACAGCATCATTGCCGCCCTGCAGAAGGGCGAGAAGATTGAGATCCGCGGGTTTGGCAGCTTCCGCACGCGGGATCGCCGCGGGCGCGTGGGGCGCAATCCGAAAACCGGAGCGAAGGTCGAGGTTCCGGCAAAGAAAATCCCATTTTTCAAGCCCAGCAAAGAACTCAAGGACTTTGTGAATAGCGCTGCAGCCCAAGCGGCACCGGCAGGCGGCGAGTAGGCGCACACTTAACTGGCAGAAGAATTCCTGTTCGCGTAGTTCCCCCTTCACATCCGAAAAAAGGAGGCGGCCGGCTGAATCAGAGCTGGTGTAATACTGGTATGCCCATTCTGCGTTATGCTGTGCGCGCACCTTGTCGCTGGAAGGAAGCGTGGCGATGGACTATCTCTGGACTCCTTGGCGCTATCAATACATGGCGCAGGTGACGGCTGGAAACCAGCCGGAATGCATTTTTTGCGATGCCGTGGCGCGGAACCAGGATGCGGAGACGCTGATCGTCTATCGCGGGGCAAAAGTGTTCGTCATTCTGAACCGTTTTCCCTATACGTCGGGACACGTGATGATCGTGCCGTATGCCCACGTCGCGGAATTGCATTTGTGCGATGCGGAGGCGCTGGGCGAAATGATGCGGCTGGCGCAACGCGTGGAAACGATTTTTCGCGCGAATTACAAACCAGACGGAATGAACTTGGGGATGAATCTGGGGCGCGCCGCGGGTGCGGGAGTGACGGGGCACCTTCACTTGCATGTCTTGCCGCGGTGGATCGGCGATTCGAACTTCATGACGGTAACGGGTGAAACGCGCGTGCACCCGGAAGATTTGAAAACCACCTACAAGCGTCTTTCAAAAGCGCTCGCCTGAAACAAATGGCCCGCCTCCCCGACAGGAGTCGGGGTAAACGGAAGGCAGCCCTACAAGAGCCGGGCTTCGCGAGACGGCGTTAGAATAAGAGATTCGAACTGGTATTAGGCCAGACGGAAGTGAGCGACGGTGAACCTCGAACTGACGGAAGAACAAGAACTCCTTCGGAAAAGCGTGCGCGAGTTTGCGGAATCAGAAGTAAGGCCGCTGGCGAAAGAGCACGACGAGAAGGGCCATTTCCCGCGTGCGCTGTTCAAGAAAGCGGCGGAGCTCGGGTTGACGGGCATCGCGTTTCCGGAGTCCGAAGGCGGTGCCGGTTTCGACCATGTGGCTTACAGCATCGTGATTGAAGAGATTTCGCGGTGCTGCGCTTCGACGGGCGTGATTCTTTCTGTGCAGAATTCGCTGTACTGCGATCCGGTTCACCGGTACGGCACGGAGGAGCAGAAGAAAAGACTCCTGCTCCCCTACACGCGCGGCGAAAAGATCGGCTGCTATGCGCTGACCGAGCCGCAGGCGGGTTCGAATGCCGCGGCGCTGCAAACCAAGGCCGTGAAAAGAGGCGACTCGTACGCCATCAACGGAACGAAAGCTTGGATCACCAACGGTGGTGCGGCCGATGCAGCAATCGTGTACGTGAACACGGAGCCAGCCAAGGGCGAAAAGGGCATCACTGCACTAGTAGTAGAAAAAGGCACGCCGGGCTTCAAGATCGGTAAGGAAGAAAAGAAACTAGGCATCAACGCAACGGCATGCTGCGAATTGGTTTTCACCGATTGCGAAGTGCCAGTAACCAACCGCATCGGCAACGAAGGCGAAGGCTACAAAGTGGCGCTTTCCACGCTCGACGGCGGCCGTATTGGGATCGCCGCGCAAGCCACGGGAATCGCGCAAGGCGCTTTCGAAGCGGCGCTGAAATATTCGCAGGAACGCCTAGCCTTCGGCCACCCCATTTCACAATTTCAGGCCATTCAATTCATGCTGGCGGACATGTCCACGGAAATTGACGCGGCGCGGCTGTTGATCCGAAAGGCGGCCTGGAAACAAGACACCGGTGCGCGATTCACCATGGATGCGGCCATTGCAAAGCTCTTTGCTAGCGAAATGGCCACTCGCGTCACACACAAAGCCATACAGATTCACGGCGGCAACGGCTACAGCCGTGAATATCCCGTCGAGCGGAACTACCGAGACGCGCGCATCACGGAAATCTACGAAGGCACCAGCGAAATCCAACGCCTGGTCATCGCCGGCTGGGCTCTGAAGTCTTAGCCGCACCGTAGTATGCTGACCGAGTGCTCGAACTCGATTGCGGACTCGAATTTGATGTTGCACGCGCGGAGCAAAACTTTTTCCCTGCCCTCCCGCCCAAGCCTGCGGTCTGCTTGATCGAACCGATCGAAGAAAAAGCTGAGCCGTTTTTGATTCGCACGCAAAATATGCAGCGGCGGCTGCAAAGGCTGCTGGGTCCCGTTGATCCGGCGAGCAAGCGCCTGAATCTCAGCGATTTTGCGCGCTGCATCCGCTACCGTCTTACCGGCTCTGCGTTCGAACAGACGTTTGCCTACTACGAACACGCTAGGCAGCTTTTTCCCAAGCGCTACCGCGAACTGATGCGCTTGCGGCCCGCAGCAGTTCTGAAGGTTAATCTGCGGAATGCCTACCCGCGCTGCTATGTGACGCGGCGGATTCCTGTCGATGAGGCCGGCGTGCCCACGGGTGGCGCGTATTATGGTCCGTTCGCATCGAGGCGGTCCGCGCAAGCGTTTGCCGAGCGGATCCTCGACCTTTTCAAAGTGCGGCGCTGCCAGATCAAAATTCGCCGCGATCCCACGTTCCCCGGCTGCCTCTATTCGGAAATGAAAATGTGTCTTGCTCCCTGCTTTGCTGGCTGCACGAAGGAAGAGTACGACGTGGAGGTGCAGCGGCTCGTGCACTTTCTGGAGACCAGCGGCGGATCGCTGCGCGCAACTTTCGAGGAGGAGCGAGAAAAAGCCAGCGAACAGTTGGACTTCGAACGCGCCGCCGCGCTGCACAAGAAAGTGGAAAAGCTCGACGAAGTCTTGCGCGGGAATCCGGAACTCACGCGGCGCATCCAGGATCTGGACGCGATAATTCTGCAGCGTGCCGCGGAAGAGCAGGCCATCGGCGTTTATCCCGTGCGCGGCGGAAGGCTCGCGGAACCGTTTTTCCTTCGCTTCGCGGAAATTGCCAGCCAACCACGATCGGCTGAGCATATCTTTCGCGAACATTTTGAAGCAGAGTCCTCAGCCGTGAACGGGGACTTGGGCGAGCACCTTTGGCTGGTGGCGCGGTGGTATTACAGCAATCCGCGCGAAGGCGAAATTTTCTTCCGCGAAAAAGACTGGCCGTATCGTAGGATTCTTCGGGCGTGTTCGCGGCTTCTTGCGCCGAAGACGAGCGAGCCAGCAACAGGCGAAGGAACAGGGCCGTCCCCGGCAAACGAAGGAGCGACATGAGCAGATCGGCGACAAAAGAAGGAACCACGCGTTACGCGCAGAGGTTTGCGGGCCGCGCCGCCCAAGGACATTTTCGAGAAACGCAGCGGCTGGTGCTTTCTTCCCTCGGACTCGGCACGTACCTCGGCCAGCCCGACACCAAAACGGATGAGGGCTATACGGAGGCGGCCGTCGCGGCGGTCGAAAGCGGTATCAATGCGCTCGACGCCGCCATCAATTACCGGTTCCAGCGTAGCGAGCGAAGTATCGGCGCAGCCATCCGGCAGCTCGCGGCGAAAGGATTCGAACGCGACGAAATCGTGGTATGCACCAAGGGTGGATACCTAACGCCTGATGGTGCCATGCCCGGCGACGCGAACGAATATTTCTTCCGCGAATACATCCAGCCGGGAGTTTTCAGCGCCAAGGATATTGCCGCTGGCAGTCATTGCATGACGCCAAAATTCCTGAAGAATCAGCTTGGGCGCAGTTTGAAGAATCTCGGCGTGGAATGCGTGGACGTATATTACCTGCACAATCCGGAGACACAGCTCTCGGAAGTCTCAAAGGAAGAATTCCTGAACCGTGTCCGCGAAGCTTTTACGTTTCTGGAAGCGGCCGTGGAGGCGGGTGAGATTCAATATTACGGGATGGCTACCTGGAACGGTTTCCGTCAAGACGCCCGCGCGCGCGATGCTATGCAGCTCGGCGAAATGGCGCAGATCGCGCAGGAAATTGCCGGCGGCCGGCACCACTTTCGCTTCGTGCAACTTCCCTTCAACCTGGCGATGACGGAAGCGCTGACGCTGGGTAATCAATCGCTGCGAGGGCGCGACCGCACGGTGATGGAGGCGGCCAGCGAGTTGGACATCACGTTGATCGCCAGCGCTTCTCTGCTGCAAGGTCAAGTGGCGAAGAATCTGCCCAGTTTCGTGGCGGAGGCGCTTGGACTGGAGAACGATGCGGAGCGTGCGCTACAATTTGTGCGCTCTTCTCCAGGAATTACCACCGCGCTGGTGGGGATGTCGCGCACGGAACACGTGAAGGCTAACGCCCGCCTTGTGGGAATTCCTCCCGCCACAGTGGATGAATTCAGCAAACTGTTCGCGCGTGGCGAGGGGGCGTGAAGAAAAATACTTAACACAGAGGGCGCGGAGGCAAAGGACTCAGAGTTCGCAGAGAAATTCAGTGGATAACAAAAGATCAAAACCTCAATGACGGAGGCGGAAAACTTCGTCGGAGAACCAGGCATTGATCGCCGCACTGAAGTAATCGAGTTTGCCGGCGAAGAAGTGATCGGCGCCTTCCACAACAACGAGATGGTTTTCACCGGGGAGAGACGCCACTATGGTTCGGACATTCTCGACAGAGCCGAATTCGTCGTTGCTCCCGTGCACGAAAAGTTTCGGTTTGTCGCAGCGGCTCAAGAAAGAAAAATCCGTATTGTTGACGGGGATTCCCAAGCCAATTAAATGAGAGACTCGCGGATTCTCGCAGCCGACCTGTAAACCAACCCACGAACCAAAACTGAAACCAGCCACCACGAGCGGCACGCCCGGAAATTCACGGGAGAGAAAATCCATGGCGGCCTGGACATCGTCCCGTTCGCCGCGGCCGCGGTCCTGTTCACCGGCGCTCAGCCCCGCGCCGCGAAAATTAAACCGCAAAACGGGAATGCCGAGTGCATCCAGCGTTTTCGCCGTCTGATAAATCACCTTGTTGTGCATCGTGCCGCCGAAGAGCGGATGCGGATGGCAAACCACCGCCGCAAGCGTCGGACGCGCAGCGGCGGACGGCGTCCACAGAATCGCTTCCAGGCGCCCCACCGGTCCTTCTACGAAGAAATTGCGTGAGGCATGGGTGCTGGTCATTGGCGCGCTCTGGAGAGATTTTCAGTGTAGCGCATTACAGAGGAAGGACCGAGTGAGTGCCTCATCCTTGCAGTTGTTTACGTTTCTCGGCAAACAGCCACGTCGAGCGCAAAGCTGTCCGGCGCGGGAGTGACGCGCACTACGTGGCAGCGGACGTCCGCAGTGGCAGTCCATTGTTTAGGGGCCGAATCTTGAAACGCAACTTTTACGTGGTCCCCGAGCTCATACTCACGATAGGTGCGAAAGCGGATGCTCTTTTCGGCAAAGTCTATGGTCATGGCTTCTTCAAACCAGGGGACTCCCTCGGGACGCACCCGCACAGGGACTGCAAGCGCACGCCGCGGACTGCCCCGTCGCTCCAGTTTGTTGTCATGGCCATTTCCGTTGGAGGCGTAGTGGAACTGGCGTTCGAACTGAAAGGCAACGGTTCGAGTGGCAGGACCATCCAAGATGCCGAGTTCGCGGACGAGTTGATTCATTTTTGCCGCTCGCTCCCGTTTGAAGGCTCCCTCCGTTTGCACACTCTCGCGTGCGTTCGTGGCGCGAACCAGTTCAAGCATTTCGTCGCAGCGAACCACGCGCGCGGGAATTTCCGGTTGACCATCGGAGAGTGAATTGTCATAAGGAAACGTGAGCCATATCAGTACGCCGGGACTGTGTGGCTCTTTGGTGGAAACCAACAGGCCGGCCCGTGACGCATCGATGGATTCTGCTAGTTCGATTTTCTGGGCAAAGGGCGTACTCCACCGCAAGCGGACGGGAAGTCGCATGCGCGCGCGGTGATGTTGACGGCGTTCCATAGCAGTAACAGTACTGCCTGCCGAGCCGAATACCTCAAAGTATAGTGTTTACGTTATGAAATGGACAAGACCTCGTACTAGGACAAAATTGCGTGATTTTCGCGTTGCAGTTTGCGTGGGCGGGTGCTACGGTTGCGCAAAATCCTACAGCCCCAGGGGGTATTGATGAGTGATGGAGCGGAACGCCGCGAGGCGCGGCGATTCACAATGAGCCTTCCCATGCGCGTGCTGGCAGGGGCGGCCAAAGACCGGGAACTGAACGGGCACACACGCGATGTCAGCTATCGCGGGCTCTATTTCCTAGCCGAGTTCAAGTTCGAAATCGGCAGCGAGATCGAATTTGTGATCACTCTCCCTCAGCAAGTTACGCAATCGGGCGACGTCAATATTCGCTGTCAGGGCAAAATCGTGCGCGTCGAACCGACCGACAACGGCAGGGTCGGTATCGCGGCAAAAATCGAGCGATACGAATTCGCGCCTGCCACCGCGACTGCCGCCTAGAATCGCATCTGCAATCCACATCTCTCGGGAACTCACCAAGGACAGCCCGGACTGAGTACAATACCTCTGGTGTATTTCCACCAATGGGGGAATCCATGTACCACTACGACGCCCGCATCGCACTCGAGGAATTGCAGGAAGACGCGCTGCTGCCACATCCGGTAAAACTGCGCGACATGATTCTGCGAACGCAGCTCGGACCGAAAGATGCGCAGCTTCTGAACCACGATTTTCAGGACTATCTCACGCGCTTTGGGGAATTGCAGAAAGTCGCGCGTGCAGTTCTGGAAAAAATCGCCGCCGGGCAGCGCAAGTCTTCCTGATGTCGCAGAAACTGATCGCATTGTCACGCCAATGAAGACCAAGCCGCGCGTCTTGTTGTTGTCTGCAACCTCCGGCGCGGGCCACGTTCGCGCCGGGCAAGCTCTCGAAAAAGCATTTTTGGCCCGTGGCGACTGCGCCGTCGAGCACATTGACGCCCTTCAGCACGTCAGCAAACTTTTCCAGCGCGTCTACGACAAAGCGTACATTTCGATGGTCCGCCGCGCGCCTGAATTGATGGGCATAATCTACGACCGTACTGACCAACCGTGGCTGCACCCGCGGCGCCGCCTCGCGTTGGACCGCTTGAATACCGGGCCCATGATCCGGCTCTTGAAACGCATTCAACCGGATCTCTGCGTGGCGACGCACTTTCTGCCGGCGGAGATTATCGCCTGGCTGATCGCCAAGCAAAAACTGCGCGCACACAATGCGATCGTGGTCACCGATTACGACGTGCACGCGATGTGGCTCTGCCGCACAGTGGACCGCTATTACCTGGCCATTGAGGAAGCGGCACAGTATCTGGCGGGAATCGGCGTGCCCAAAGAAAAATTGCGCGTCACCGGTATCCCCATCGATCCCCTGTTTGCATCGCCCGCGAATAAATCCGAAGCCCGGGGGCAATTGGGGCTGGACGCGGAGGCCACCATAATTCTCATTTCCGCTGGCGGCTACGGGATCGGGCCGGTCCAGCTACTGGTGAAAGATCTCCTGGCTCTCGAAAGGCCTTGGCAAATCGTCGCGATCGCCGGAAAGTCGGAAAAAACCAAAAAACATTTGGAGGAAATAGCGAAGACCGCGGGCAAACTACCGACCGGTTCGCCAAGACTTTGCCCCGTCGGCTTCACGACGGAAATGGATAAATACATGGCCGCGGCAGACTTGATGGTGGGCAAAGCGGGAGGCTTGACCACTTCGGAGGCACTTGCTCGCGCCCTGCCCATGGCGCTCATCGAGCCGATTCCCGGCCAGGAGGAACGCAACGCCGACCATTTGTTGGAAGCAGGCGCCGCGATCCGTTGCAACAATTTGCCGGCGGCTGCTTGGAAAATTGCAACGCTTCTGGATGATGCGGGGCGATTCGAGAAAATGCGGAACGCAGCCGGAAGCCTTGGCCGGCCGGGCGCCGCTGCGGCCATCGCCGAAGACGCCCTCCGGCTGATAGACTGAGATTGCAGGGGAAACAGCTGGGGGAAGCGGTTCGCGGCGCGAACGCCGCCGATCGCCACGTTCGATGCGACGCCACACACTGCTGATTGATGCAGACGATACGCTGTGGGAAAACAACGTATTCTTCGAGAAGCTGATTGAGGATTTCATCAGCATCGTCGAACCTTACGGCTATACCCGCGCGTACATCCGCCACATCCTGAACGAAACGGAACGCAAGAATATTCGCCAATATGGCTATGGCGTGCGCAGTTTTGGGCGGTCGCTCGAAGAAACTTACATAAAGCTCGCGGATCAGATGGCCAAACGCGAAACGCTGGCGCTGATTCACGGCCGCGTGATTGATCTGGAGCGTACGCCTCCGAAGATTCTCGACGGCGTGCCGGAAACGCTGGCGTATCTGACCGAACGCCATCGGCTGATTCTCTTCACCAAGGGCGAACCCGCTGAGCAGGCCGCCAAGGTTGAGCGCTCCGGATTGCAGGGATTCTTTGAATTCATCGAAATCGTACCGGAAAAAGATCCCGTGACGTATGGTGGGTTGGTTCACAAGCACAAAATCGTAAAGGCTCACGGCTGGATGATTGGCAACAGCCCGCGCAGCGACATTAATCCGGCGATGCAGATCGGCCTCAACGCAGTCTACATTCCTCATCAGCACACCTGGACACTCGAACACGAGCCGGTCGTATCAGGGTCGGGAAAACTTGTGATCCTCCCGGCGTTTCGCGAACTGCGCGGCCATTTCTAGCATTCTGCCCGTGTCCAATTTGGACGTTGCACCCTGCATGGCATGCCCGAATCTAGGTTGCTGCGCACCGCGAAGGAGGACTCCATGGCCACGCCCACGAGCATTCAACAAACCGATTGGCGGCAGGAGTGGTTCGAATTTGAAGACGCGTCCTACTTGAATGTCTCGGGGCAGTCACCAATGCCGCGCGTTTCGATTCGCGCGGTACAAGCTGCAATTGAAGCAAAAAAATTCCCGCATCACAAACCCGACTCCACTTTCTTCGAAGTGCCAAACCGTCTGCGGGCGTCAATCGCTCGGCTCATAGGAGCAAAGCCGGAAGAGGTGGCCCTTACTACCGGAGCAACCGCCGGCGTGACAGCTGTCGCATACGGCCTTTCTTGGAAGCCGGGAGACGAGGTCGTCACAGCAACAAGTGAATTTCCTCTGCAGTACACGGTGTGGAAACCGATGGAAGAGCGCGAGGGCCTAAAAGTGAAAATCGTCGCCCCGCGAGAGCAATTCATCACCGCAGACGATTTGATCGCGGCGATGACCCCGCGAACGCGAATTGTCTCCGTCAGCCTGGTGCGCTTCGACGACGGCTCGCTTCTGGATGCCCCGCGCCTAGCGGCCGCATGCCACGCTCAAGGGGCGCTGCTCCTGCTGGACGTCAGCCAGTGCTGCGGCGCGCTGCCGATGAACGTTCATCAGCTGGGCGCGGATTTTATCGTGAGCGCTGGCTACAAATGGCTGCTCGGTCCCTTCGGTACAGGATTTTTCTGGATCAAGAGCGAGCATCTCGGGATGGTCCGCCCCAGCCCGTTCTACTGGATGGCCGTGGCGGGCTCGGACAATTTCTCTGCTTTGAATTTCTCCGACCCCAAACCCGCGCCGAACGGGAAACGCTGGGACGCCCCGGAATGGGCCAGCTATTTCAACTTCAACCTGGCGGCCTCGGACGCTTCGGTTGATTTTGTATTGCGCATGGGGCCAGAACTCGTCGCGGCGCACAACCGGAGATTGATCGATTTCATGTTTGAACGGCTTCCAAAGGATCGCTGCGTTCCCGCGAGTCCGCTGGACGGCGCGCGCCGCGGGCCGTACGGTTGTTTCGCCGCGCGTAGCCCGGAAAAAACCGCCGAGCTCTATCAACATCTGCGTAAAGAGAATGTTATCGTCAGCCTGCGTGAAGGAAAAATCCGCGTGTCCCCGCATTTGTATAACACGGAGCGCGACATCGACAAGCTGATCAGCGTGATTACTCCATGACCCTGCCGCAGTCGTGGCCCAGAATTGCCGTCGTTGGCGCCGGCGCTGTCGGTGGCTATTTCGGCGGATTGTTGGCACGCGCGGGCGCGCCCGTCGCCATGATCGGGCGACCCGCATTTGTCGAGGCGGTGAAAAAAAACGGACTGTTTCTCGACACTCTTCATTTTCAAGAAAGCGTGCGAGTCGAAGCCACCTCGGAACTGGAGGCCGTTCGAAGAGCGGAACTGGTCTTCTTCTGCGTAAAGACTATGGACAACGCCGAAACGGCTCGCAGCATTGCCCCACTGCTCGCACACGGCGCCATCGTCATCAGCATGCAAAACGGCGTGGACAACGTGGAACAGATCCGCACTGCTGCCGGCATCGAAACGCTGCCAGCCGTTGTTTACGTCGCTGCCTCCGTGCCTGAGCCTGGGCGTGTTAAGCATGTCGGCCGGGGCGATTTGGTGATTGGCCCGCAGAGCGAAGAAACAGAACGCATCGCCGCGCTCTTTGCTCGCGCCAATGTGCCTTGCAGGATTTCCCAAAACATCGAAGGAGAATTGTGGACCAAGCTCGTCTGGAATTGCGCGTTAAATGCTGTTTCCGCGTTGGGCCGCGCGAAGTACGGCCAGATAGCCGCGAGCACCGATGCCTGGAAAGTTGTCGAGACTGCTGTTTATGAAGTCCTGGCGGTTGCGCGCGCTGCTGGAATTCAGCCGCCAGGGTTGGAAGATCCAAAAGCCGCGCTCGCCGGCGCGCTGAAAATTGCCACGCAGATGGCGGAGGCGTTTTCTTCAACTGGACAGGATATGAATCGCGGCAAGCGCACCGAAATCGATTCTCTGAATGGATATGTTTCCCGGCGCGGCGCAGAACTCGGCGTGCCCACACCCGTCAATCACGCGCTCTACGCGCTAGTGAAGCTCGCCGAAGGTCGTTCGTAGACTGAATTAGGAGAGGAAGGCCGTTCTAACGATCGCTGGGGAGACGGAACGGAATATGCACGATGGCCTCCAGCTCAACCGGGATTCCTTGTTTTGCCGCGGGCCGGAATTTCCACTGGCTCAGCGCTTCCATGGCGTTGGCGTCGAGTTGCTCGTCAATGCCGTGCACCAATTGGATGCTGTCCACTGAGCCGTCGCGTCGAATGACGGCATAGAGCACGACTTCGCCTTCTACACGCTCCTTGATCAGCGTGGGCGGATACTTTGGGTCAACCTTCCTTAGTGGCCCTGGAGCGGAAATATCGGAGGAGGCCGCCCGCGGGCCATCGGAATTCATGCGCAACTCCGAGAAATTCAAGATCCAGCTTCCCGTCGCGCTATTCAGATTCGGCATGTTCACGAGCATTTTGTAAACTTTCTTCGAAGCGAAAATCTGTTCCGGCTGCGCCCCTGCCGGCAGCATTGCGAAATTCGGCGGTCCAGCACGTTCCGGAGCGTCATCCTGATTTGCGCGGGGATCCGGCCGGGTGATAAGCGCACGTGGAGGATCCGCGCTGATCTTCGGCGCTCCACCAAGGCTAGAAATTCCGTTCTTCGTCGGCGGATGGCCGCCGCTGATGCTCACGTCCAATCCATTTCCGCCGTTGCTCATTCCCTTTCCACCGTTGCTGCCCA
>Ga0307471_100000974_pt1 | contig 15303 bp, 20 predicted proteins | sample atmos_gasesAM3C__2_FD_204566 | JGI IMG/M metagenome (GOLD analysis project Ga0307471, IMG submission 204566) | Hardwood forest soil microbial communities from Morgan-Monroe State Forest, Indiana, United States - atmos_gasesAM3C_515 | ecosystem: Environmental > Terrestrial > Soil > Temperate... | reverse complement strand
AGGTTCGACAACCATCGTCGTTGGAGCGTTGGTCTGAGCAAACGCGCTCAAACTGAGGGTGATTCCGACTGCCAACAAAAGTTTTGTCTTCACAGTGTCTCCTCGGCAGACGTCTGCCGTTGAATTGCATTGATCTTGCCCTGCAGCAGTCTCATTGGCTGGTTCCTTTGTGTCAGGCTTCACGATCCAACGTGGATACGGGAAAGGGAATGAAATAGCCCAAACGCGTTCAGCAGCCACAGAACTACGGCGATGACCACCACGCCGTTCAGGATGGACTTGATGGATGACTGCATGGGAATGAAGCGATTCACCAGCCACAGGAGAACACCCACCACGATCAGAACTTCGAGCAGTTGAATTAAAGGCATGATTTCTTACCTTTCTTTTTTTGCGGGCAAACGCCTCTCATTCGACTGGAGGTGTCGCCCCAAAGTCACTGTTCAAGAGCTTTTTGGGTCGATTCGTGTCTGCCGTAAGGGTTAACGGCGGTTCACACGGATGAAGAATGCCGATGAGCTGGATGTGGTCGCTTCGTCGTCCGTTGATCGGGAAGACCCCGGCGACCCACGAAAAGAGCTGCGAATCAGCCGTCGCGGCTCCGACTACACACTCAGGTGAGTAAAGAATGACACGCGCGGGGTTTCACGCCTGAGCAAGACAGCTCACATGCAGATCTTAGGAGGGGCGCCTGTGCTGTGTCCGATCAAGCTACAGAAACCTCGGCGTGTCCGGTACGACTCGGCAGTGCATATCGCCCTCCTAAATCGCCAATTGAGCGCGCTTGACGGAAGGACGGGACAGGCTGACCTGTTTCCAACCGCCTGTAGGGCCAGCCCGAGCTATTGTTGCCGCGATTGCGGCGCGCGAGGAAACTTACCGCATTCGTGGTTGTCGAAGGCTTCCTTGGCTTTCGCTGGGGGTTTTCCCGAAACTGTTGCGCCGGGATTCGGCAAAATCCAACCACATTCGCTACATCCCCAAGCTGCGAAGGTGAAATCTTCAAGCCAGATTAATTCTCTAGCCATTTTGGCCCACCTTAACTGCCGAGGTGTGCAGTATTGCTCACATTTGGTTTGGAATCAAATATAGCCTAAGCACTATCCGTGAGAGGAGTCCGCTATGACCCCGCAGTCCGAAAACAGAGACTGCCTCTCTATTGCTGAACAGGCAAGCAAGGAAATGAATCCGGCGAAGCTCATGACTCTGGTCAAGCAGCTTTGCAGCGCCTTGGAGGATCGCAAGAAAGCCACTTCGCCCTTGACCGGCCAGACCAACCCCGCCTCTTAGACTTGGCCGCCATGCGCTTTACCGAGGGTGGCATTGGTGATGTTCACCAACTTCGAGAGCGCTCAACTCAGACGGGAAGCTCTATCTGCTGGCCTTGCCGCGATTGTGTCGAAAGACGAATCAATTGCAGCGCTGGCCAGCAGCATTCAATCTTTGCTCGAACCGGTTTCGTTAGACCGCGCTTGCAAGTTTCCCCGTAACACATTTAGACCAACAAGCACATCGCTGATCGCTTGTCTTTCCTCGGAGTGTACCCCCGTGATCCAGCTGCAAGTCATGAAGTCGGGAGGAATACTGAAGTCGCTAATGGGGTAGTGTTTCAGAACGGAGTGTTGCTAAGGTTTATCCCGTGCGATCCACACGCGCTCGCGATGTGGACTGGTGCGCGGTTGACCTGTGCTAAGTTCACACTTCTCTCCCGGAGCGGCTCCACAAGTCGGACAGCGAACAGCAAGCACCTGATTCGGGCTGAGTTCTTTTGTCACACTAACCTCCATGTAGAAAAGGTGGTCAACTAGACCCAGTTCCCCACGCGGACGGCCTACGTCCTCTTGACAACGGACATGGGCCGATTGTGCAGAAAGGCGGTAATGCGTGCGCTATTTATTTGCAAGCCGCCGTTGTAGTAGACGAAGCCCTTTTTCTTGAACGCATTCATAAATTTACTCACCCTTGCGCGGGTGGTACCAACCATCTCCGCGAGAGTTGCTTGGCTCACCTTCAGGGGGGGGTCCGGCCTTGATTCCTTAGTTATTTGCCCAAACAACAACAGAACCCGTGCCAGTCGCTTTTCGCTGAAATTGAAGAATTGATCTGCTAGGTCTTCCTCGACTCGAATAACTCGGGAAAGCAGATATGCATTAAGCAACGCTGCAAACTGCGGGTCTCGCTTGAGCACGCTTAGCGTGCTTTCCTTACGCAGGCGAGTGATAATGGACTGCCCGATTGATCTCGCCGTGTACATCCGCAGAGATTGCCCTCCTAGACAGCCTTCACCAAAAAAGCTACCCCGCACGAGGACGGCGATTATGGCTTTTTTGCGACGCGTGGCGGCGACCGTGAGCTTCACGGTGCCGCTCTGGATGTAGAACACCGCATCGGCTGTATCCCCTTGCAAAAAAATGACCTCGTTGTCTCGGTAATTCCGCACACTCATTCCATCATGGAATTTCTTGTGAAAAACCGTGGAACTGAAGCCGAGAGTACGTTTTGCCATCTGTCTTCTTGGCACGATCAATCCACGTGGCAGTACCGTCCTCTGTCTAGAAAAAATAAATCATATGGCTCGGGAATCTGCTTTGGCTGGTCAATATAGGTCATGCACAATTGCACACAGGTACCTGCGTGGTAAATCTCAGGCAAAACGGCTCCAATCTCTTTATCTCCATTACTACGCCGGCTCCGGCCGCAACGTTCCGCGTCGCAAAGCTCGTTCCTTCATCAACACGAAGAACACCGGAACCAGAATCAGTACGTGAATAGTTGACGTAATCATTCCGCCGACCATGGGGGTGGCAATCGGCTTCATCACGTCGGAGCCGATACCGCTCGCCCACAGAATGGGAATCAAGCTGGCGAGAACGGCGGAGACCGTCATCAGCTTTGGCCGGAGCCGATGCACAGCACCCTCAATGGCGGCCTCGTGAATATCGGCGTCTGTGAGCGGGCGACCTGACGCGATGCGCTTACCGAGCGATTCGTGCAGATACACGACCATCACGACGCCGGTCTCCACCGCGATGCCAAACAGTGCGATATACCCGACCCACACGGCGACGCTAAAGTTGTAGCCCAGCAGCCACTGCAAGATCAGCCCACCGGTCATCGCATAGAACGTGGGAAAGATAAGGACCATGGCCTCTGTCAGGTTGTGGAAGACCATGTACAGGAGCAGGAGGATCACGAAGAACACAACGGGTAAGATGATCTTCATCCGTTCCTTTGCTCGAAGCTGGAATTCATACTCGCCCGACCACTGATAGGTATATCCCGCAGGCAATTGCAACTTTTGGCGAAGCATCTTGCTGGCCTGGTTTACGAAGCCGCCGTAGTCGGTGGTGTTGAGATCGATGTAGACATATCCTGTGAGCTGGCCATCTTCATCGCGAATCATTGCCGGGCCACGTGAGAAGGAAATCTTGGCTACTTCGGAAATCGATATCTGCGCGCCAGCAGGTGTCGAGATCAAAACGCGACTCAACTCTCCGACGTTGTCGCGAAAATCACGCTGATAACGGACATTGATCGGATAGCGGCTGCGGCCTTCGACGTTTTCGGCCACGTTCATGCCACCAATGCCAGATTCCACCGCCTGTTGCACGTCGGCAATGGTTAAACCGTATTTCGCAGCCTCTGGTCGATTGACCTCCACATTTATGTAAAAGCCCTGGGAGACCCGCTCGGCAAAAACCGAACGCACTTGCGGTAACCCCGAGAGAATCTGCTTTACTTGTGCCCCGAGTTGCTGGATTTGCTCCAAATTGGTGCCTTGCAGCTTCATTCCTACGGGCGTCTTGATTCCTGTGAGCGCCATGTCGAGACGGTTTTGAACCGGCATGGTCCAGGTGTTCGTCAGCCCTGGAAACTGGAGCTTCTCGTCCATCTCGCGAATGAGGTTCTCGTAGGTCATTCTCCCCCGCCATTTTTCACGCGGCTTCAGCATGACCGTCGTGTCGTACATATCGAGGGGAGCATTGTCGGTAGCGCTGTCGGATCGTCCGACCGCCCCAAAGACGGTCTCAACTTCTGGAAAGGATCGGAGAATCCGATCCTGTTCCTGCAAGAGCTGCGAAGCTTGCGTGATCGAAATACCGGGAAGTGCCGTGGGCATGTACAGCGATGAGCCTTCAAACAAGGGAGGCATGAACTGACTGCCGATTCTGAACATCAAGGGAAAGGTCACCACAAGGAACACCAAATTGAGCAACAACGTCGTCTTGCGGTATTTCAGGCAGAGTCGCAAAACCGGCAAATAGAGTGCCTGCGTAACTCTTGAAATCGGATTTTCCGATTCCGGCCGCAACTTCCCGCGAATGAAAATGACCATTAGGATGGGAACCAGGGTGATGGCCAACAAGGACGAGAAGCTCACGGCCAGAGTCTTCGTCCACGCCAGCGGACGGAACATTCGTCCTTCTTGTGCTTCCAGCAGGAACACCGGGAGGAACGAGACCACAATAATTAAGAGAGAAAAGAACAGCGCGGGGCCCACCTGCTTGGCGGCGTCGATGAGAATGCGCACCCGCTCTCGATCACCTGCCTTTTTCGCGGATTTACCTGCGCTCGCGTCTGTCTCTTTGTGGAGGACTGGTCCATCCGAGGAATTCATCTCCCCGGACACTTCTCCACCGGCTGTCGGGCGCTCGGAAAGATGCCGGTATCCGTTTTCCACCATGACGATGGCGGCGTCCACCAAGACGCCAATCGCCAATGCCAGCCCACCCAGTGACATGATGTTCGAGCTGACATTCAGGTAGTACATGGGAATGAAAGAGATCACAAGCGTGATCGGTAAGGTGAGAATCGGGATCAGCGCGGAGCGGAAATGAAACAAGAACACAATAATGACCAGGGAAACGATGATCGCTTCCTCCAGCAGACTACGTTTCAAAGTATTGATTGATTCGCTGATCAGTCCCCCGCGGTCATAGCCGGAGACGACTTCGACCCCCGGCGGCAGCGATCCTTTGATCTCAGCCAGCTTCTTCTTTACGCCATTGATCACATTGAGGGCATTGAGACCATACCGCATGACCACAATGCCGCCCACGGTCTCGCCTTCTCCGTTCCACTCCGCAACACCTTCCCGCAGGTCTGGGCCGAAAGAAACCGTGCCCAGATCCTTGATGAGTACGGGCGTCCCGTTCTTCGCCATGACCGGCACGCTCGCCAGATCATCGAGTGACTTGAGATAGCCCAGCCCGCGAATCATGTATCGCGTACCGCTGAGTTCCAGTACGCGACCACCGACTTCATTCGTGCTCGACTTCACGCGGTCGATAACGGTCGAGAGGGGTATGCCATAAGCGAGCAGTTTGTTGGGATCAAGTTGCACCTGATACTGGCGCACGAACCCACCGATACTCGCCACTTCGGCCACACCCGGAACGGTTGCCAACTGATAGCGCAGGTGCCAGTCTTGTATGCTTCGCAGATCGGCCAGGCTCTGCTTGTGGCTGTGATCGACGAGCACATATTCATAGACCCAGCCCGCACCGGTCGCATCGGGGCCAATGGCAGGATGCACATTGGCAGGAAGGCGGCCGGCAATCGTTTGCAAATACTCCACTACGCGAGAACGAGCCCAGTAGATATCGGTCCCGTCCTCAAACACCACGAAGACGTAGGAATCATTGAACATGGTCTGTGCGCGGACCGCTTTCACCCGCGGCGCAGCCAGCAAAGCAGTGACGATCGGGTAGGTGACTTGATCTTCGATGATGTTGGGTGGCTCGCCCTCCCAGTTGGTGTGAATGATCACTTGCACGTCTGAGATGTCCGGCAGGGCGTCCAGCGGAATGTGGCTCATGGACCAGATTCCAGTCAGCGTGAGCAGAAGCACTCCGGTGAAGACCAGGAAGCGATTGTGGGTGCACCACTCAATGATTCGGGAGATCACGATTACATACCTCCCGTGGCATTGAGCGTGAGCTGCTTGTTCGCAATCGTTTGCCCGTTTTGTTGTGCCCTGATGGTGACCTGCCAAGTGCCACCGGAACCGAGAGCGCCCTTGCCTTCATACATTCCGCCGCCCTTGTCGTTGGCATTGATGACGGTTTTCATGGAGGCCATTCCCATCGCCGGCATTGCCGCCATGAAGAAGGTCACCGTCACGTTTGCTCCGACGATTGGCTTCCCATCCTGTCCAGTCAGCTTCACGCGAACGGTGTTGCTGCCCTTGTGCGGAGGATCGGGGTCGGTCGTCAGTTCCACGTTCGCTTGCGGTTGTGCGGGAGCATTCATGGAAGCCGCCTGACCCGCACCCGGAGGCGGGGGAACAAAAGCACCCGCTGCCGCCTGCAATTGGGCTTCGGAATCAATCAGGAAGTTTGCCGAAGTGACGATTTGTTCTTGTGCCTTTATACCCTTCGTGATCACCAGTTCATCACCGACTTGAGGCCCCAATTCGACTTCGCGCGGTTCGATGCTCCCTTCGCCTTTGTAGACGAATAGCAAGTTCTTGGTTCCTGAGTGAAAAGCCGCGCTGGCCGGGACGACCAACTGCCGTCCCATCGGCAGCTTCGCGCGAACATTGACGTACATTCCGGGCCTCAACTTCAGACCAGGATTCGCAAACACCAGCCGCACCGGCAGGGTGCGCGTGTTCATGTCCAGCTGTGGAAGGATGTAATCCACGCGGCCGTTGAAGACTCGTCCGGGATACGCGTCGACTGTGACCTCCGCCGGATCACCCGGCTTGATCTTCCCTGCATCGCTTTGGAATACCTGGGCGAGCACCCAAACATCGGAAAGGTCGGCGATCGTGTATAGCATGGTTTCGGGCTGGACATACATATTGGGGAGCGCGTTTTTCTGCGTGATGTAGCCCGAGACCGGAGAAGAGACGGTAAGATCCGTGATGGCCTTTCCGCCTTGATCCAATTTCTCGATTTCGGCAGGAGAAACTTCCCATTGCATCAATCTTTCTTTGGCAGCACTGAAGAGAGAAGCGGCACCCGAAGCCACCCCGGTCACCTTGCTTTGCTGCAACGACTCGGAGTTCTTCTTTGCCAGCAAGTATTCGTGCTCGGTCGAAACTAGGTCAGGGCTATAGATCGTAAATAGCGGCTGACCTTTGCCAATAAAATTGCCCGTGGCGTCGGCATAGACTTTTCGAATCCATCCAGCGAATCGCGTCTGCACGTAGCCCTGCCGGCGCTCATCAACCTGCACATTGCCGTAGAAGCGAAGCTCAGTGTTGACCGGCTTGGATTCAACCTTCCCCAGCACAACGCCGATGCTCTGCATCCTCTGGGGCGTAAGCTGGATCGGGGCAAGCGGCGCCTCCTGCATATTGCCCGTCTGCGAGTCGCCTCCCGCTCCGGGCTCGGAACCCGAGGCATTGGCCGATGAAGTTTGCGCCATCGTCTTGGTGGACTCGCGGGCGGAACTGTTACCACGCTGCGACGAAGCCCCGCCATGGCTTAAACGCCACCACAAGACAGCCGCAACAATCGCGAGCACAATCGTTGTAGTCAGTGCAATCCAAAACGCCCGACGATAATTATTGTTCTCTGTGTGAAGCATGTCTGATCCCTCATTTGCATTCATTCTTAAGTTGTGCCCGTTCATGGCACATCCACCCCGGTCAGACGCTCTAGTTCAGCCAGCGCCGATTCGTGCTCCACCAGCTCACTTCGATATTGCAGGTCTAGGTTCAAGACATCGAGGAACCCGGAAAGCAAGCTCTCGAAGTCTTGTTTGTTGGATTGGTAAGCAGACAGGGCCGATTGAAACGTAGCTTCCGATTGTGGGACGAGACCGTCGCTGTAGATCTTCAACCGCCCTTCCGAGGTCTTGGCACGAACATATTGCTGCTGCACCTCTGAGAGCACGCGCTGCGATTCAGCGTCTAGCTCTTGCCGCGCTCGCTCTTGGTGTTCTTGCGCTTCCGCCAGTTCGGCTTTCTGGCGTCCGCGATTCGGCAGGCGAATGCCGAATGTCGCCATGTAGTAATCGCGGGTCTGGCTCCCGGTGTGTTCGTAGTTGTACTGGACGTTGAAGTCGGGACGGAAATTCTTGTGCGCCAATTCCACCTGGGTTTCCTTCTGGCGGATGGAGGCCTGCTTTGAATGCACATCGGGATTCTGCTCACGAGCTTTCTGCAACAGTTCGGCTGCGGAATACGGAAGCGTTCGCACCATGAGGGTCTCCGTGGCAATGTCCGGTGACTCCTGCGGTCGTCCCAGGGCCTGCTTGATCTGGGCTTCAAGCAGTCCTTCTTCCTGATGATGGTGTGCGATCTCTTGCAGAATCTTCGTGTGCTGCAACTGAGCTTTCAGCACATCCTGCTGATTGCCCTGGCCGACCCGGTAGCGTGCCTCTGAGGCCTCCTGCACCTGATTCAGTAGCGCGTCACTTCTCTGCAGAACGCCGAGGGTTTGCTGAATGTAGGCAAGGCGGAAATAGACCATCTTGAGATTTCCCACAACCGTTCTGCGGATGGAATCGGTCTGCGCTTCCAGGGAGTCCGCTTCGTGTTCGGCGACTTGGGCGCGCAACTGCCGTTTGCCTGGGTAGGGGATATCCTGCGACGCGCCGAACCCGATGTAAGCGAAATCGCTGTTGCTGTAGCCCGCGAAAGGTCGTGGACTGCCCACGCTGAACTGCTGCACCGAGAGTTGGGTCTCCGGAAGGGCTGAGACCTGCTTGGGAACGTTTCGTGAGGCCTGCCACGCGTGAAAGAAGGCTGCAATCTGGGGGTTCTTCTGCTCCGCTTCCTGCGTCAACTCCCGCAGAGACGTTGGCGCGGCATTGTGTTCCGCCATGCCGGAAGATTCAGGAACCTGCCTCTGCAAACTCGGTGGCTCTTGAGCAACGGCAATGCCGGCAAACACCAGAGTTCTGACGAATACAGCGGCAGTAATTAGCGAAATACGAGTGCACCCGAAGAGACTTCGGGATAAATAAGTGGATTGCATCTTTCCTCCGCATCCCAACACAAGTTTTGGAGACGCACAAACGTGCGGACGCACGAGTGCGTTAGCAGCTCAGAGGAAAGAAGATCAGATTCTTAGGATGGTTGTGTTTAGAGACTCTTGTCCTGGCGGACCATGGGTGCACAAAACACGCGACGACCATTGTGCGAGCGAGACGTACGCGTCGGTTTGGGCGGTAGGGGGAAGCGCGTGAAACAGAACCAAACTGACACGATCCAGTTGCGAAGAGGCCGTCTTTAGAGCGTGAAAATCAGCAGGGGTGGCGGTTGCCTGACAGCAAGGATGGGATTTTGCCATCCCCATGTCCCCGCACTGTCCCGCCATCTTCTTACAGCACTCCCGCTCGGCTGCCGTCATCGCTACATCGGGCACCACACATGCCATCACCGGCAGCGCGGCGAACAATGCCGCGAGAGCGAAAACAGCGACTTTTTGCACTAGTTTCAACATTATTAGTGTAGTCGTACCTGCGGGTTAGACGCAACAAGAACCGAAAAGTTACAGATTACGGCGGTTACGCGGATTGTTCTTGGCAATCGAGAACCTAGCTGATTTCTCTAGGTTCGCGAGCAGAAGAATGAGGCACAACCACTTGCTCTGCATATTCCGCCAAGTTCGGGACCAACCAACGAAACAAGAACGTCGCACATAAAGCGCCCGCGATCTGTGCCACGATGAACAACGGAACGTCTGATGGTCGAATCCCGGCAAAGGTCTCAGACAAGGAGCGGGCGATTGTGACTGCTGGGTTTGCAAAAGAGGTTGACGCGGTAAACCAGTAGGCGGCAGTGATGTAGCTCGCAACGGCGAACGGCACCGCTCCCGAGCGCAGTCGCGAGCAACCCCAAATTACGGACAGCAGTCCGAATGTTGCTACGAACTCGCTTAAAACCACCGCCCACCCATGTCGCGAGTGTGAAGACAGAGAGTACCAGCGCAGCCCGAACATCAGATGCGCAATGACCGCTCCCGCAATTCCTCCCGCGCATTGGGCAAGCATGTAAGCCACTGCTTCGGGCCAAGGAATACCGTGCTCAACTGCATCGGCGAGCGTAACGGCGGGATTGAAGTGAGCGCCAGAAATCGGCCCGAACGTCAGAATGAGAGCGACCAACGCAGCGCCAGTCGCAATCGTGTTCGCCAGCAAAGCAATAGCGGCGTTCCCACCCGCCAACCGTTCGCCCATGATGCCGGAGCCGATCACGGCAGCCACCAGAAATGCGCTACCTAAGAATTCAGCAGTGAGCCTGGCACGCAGGTTGAATTTCATTGGTGGCCGATATTGTCGATTTCTTTCTTGATTGCCAGCTTGCTGATGGTCGCGAGAGGGAGGCAGAGGAATAGACCGATGCGGCGTTCTAGAGTCACAAAGGCATCACGGTATGCCCGCTTGATTTCCTCTGCTGTGCCGCGAACCACAGCTGGATCGGCAACGCCCCAGTGAGCCGTCATAGGCTGACCCGGCCAGAGAGGGCAGACTTCCTTCGCAGCGTTATCGCAGACCGTGAAGACGAAATCGAGCTTGGGGGCGTCTGGCTTTGCGAACTCGTCCCAACTCTTACTGCGGAGGCCGTCTGTTGGCAAATGAGCATTCTCCAGCAGCGTGACAGCCTCCGGTCGAACTGCGCCCGAGGGCTTCCTTCCGGCACTGTAGGCGGTAAAGTTCGGTCGGCCTTTGTAATTCATGATCGCCTCGGCCATGATGGAGCGAGCCGAATTTCCGGTACATAAGAACAAGACGTTGTAGTGTCCTTGCATGTTGTTCTCTCATTGACAGCAGGTTGGCCCGCAGCAAGGTTCTTGTCCCTGCGGCTTCACGGCCCGCACGAAGGCACTCATGAACTTGCCATCCACCTGCGGCGCAATCGCATCCACGTCTATGGTTTTGGCCGGAAAGAAACTCGCGAGCATCCTCTATCCGACAAATTCTGGTTGGCTCAACCTCAATCGTCTCGAAGCCGGCAGATGCCAGTTTGGCCCGGTATTCATTCTCTTCGAGGGCACCCGCAACACAGCCAACCCAGAGAAGCACACTTTGGCGAATCCCAGGCAACATCTCGCCATGAGTCACAACGTCGGACACGGCAAAGCGGCCGCCTGGCTTCAGTACACGAAAGGCCTCTCGCAAAACACGGTCTTTGTCCGCGGAAAGGTTTATTACGCAATTGGAGATAATCACATCGACCGAACTGTCCGGCAGAGGGATGTGCTCGATCTCGCCCTTCAGGAACTCCACATTCTCAGCGCCTGTTTTGCGCTTGTTCTCGTTGGCGAGCGCAAGCATTTCGTCGGTCATGTCTAGGCCGTAGGGTCTTCCCGTCGGCCCGACCCTCTTGGCAGAGAAGCAGGACGTCGATACCACCACCTGAGCCGAGGTCAAGGACAACCTCACCGGCATTCAATTGCGCCAGAGCAGTCGGGTTTCCGCAGCCGAGGGAGCGAGCAGAGCCTCTTCAGGAATCTGTCCAGCTTGCACTGCGTCATAGAGGTTCGTTGTAATTGGATCGCAGCCCAGCCCGCTGGATGCTGTCGCACCGCAGCAGGAGCTACCACCGCTCGTCACTCGCAATGCTGCCTGTCCGTACTTCTCTTTGACCACTTCCTTCACGTCCGCGCTGCTCATATGAGCCCCTTCATTTACAGATTTGAATGATTTGATCTGGCTTAACTGCCTTGTTGCGCGTGCAGCACTCCGCGTACAGGAACTGCAGCAGCTCCTGCAGTGCTTCAGTGTTCGCGGTGTAATGCAGGAAAGTGCTCTCGCGCTCTGCATGCACGAGGTCTTCCGCTTTAAGCTTGTCGAGGTGGTGGGACAGGGTTGAGTTTGGAATATCCAGTTCTTCCTGAATCTCACCTACGACGAGCCCGTCGGGATGCGCGGACAAGAGCAACTGCATGATGCGCAGTCGAGGTTCCGTTCCCATTGCCGAGAACATATCGGCGTATTTAGCCAATCGTTCTATGGATTTTTTGGATTGCGCAGCTGGCATGTTTCGATAATTGCAGAAATATAGTGTCATGTCAAATGTGAAACTCCAGATCTGCGGACTCTTGGTATGCTCTGCTAATGGAGAGCGCCCTAGATCGTCAAGCTGTGGCTCGACGCGGAAAGCAGTTGGAATATTTCACGATCGCGTGGAACAGCTTAGAGGGACTAGTAGCGGTGGTCGCAGGCGCACTTGCAGGCAGCATCTCTCTTGTCGGATTTGGTGTTGACAGCTTTATTGAGGTCACATCCGGCGCAGTGCTGCTCTGGAGAATGTCAGTTGACGCGGACGTGCGGAAACGGGAACGAAGGGAGAAGCTCAGTTTGAGGATTTTGCCGTTTCATTTCTCACTCCCTTTCTGTCCTTGTTCGATTTGTCGCTCCAAATGGAAAGCCAGCCCTTTGAAGCACCGGGGCTGGCTACGTCCTCGCCATCGGGCGGACGGCTGGAGTTGGAGTTCTTCGACTACTGGGGCGAGAGAGCGGATCCTTTGGAAGCTGCGGAAGTTCCGTCGCGCTGGACGATCTTCGTGAATGGTTGCTTCACGGGCACAAGAAATTGTTGCTACAATCCACGCATGTTGCGCAAGCTAATGCCCATTCTCTCCGCTCTGGCTGTATTGCTACTGCCGGTTTGCCCCGCGCAGCAACAGGCGAGCACCGCGGCAAATGCGGCAAGCGCGAAGGAAGGGGCAGCAATGCCGAGCGAGCGAGGGCGAATCCTGGGGATCGGTGGAATCTTCTTCAAGTCCGCGAATCAACAACAGATGCGTGAGTGGTACGGCAAGCATCTGGGACTCGCGGATAAAGGCGGGGGCGTCATGATGCCGTGGCGGGAGAAAGACAACCCCGAGAAGGAGCATGTGACCGTCTGGACCGTGTTCCCTGGAAACACCAAGTACTTCGAGCCCAACCAAGCGTTCATGGTGAACTACCTCGTGGACGACTTGGATGCGCTGCTTGAACGGTTGCAGAAAGAAGGCGTCAAGATCGATCCCAAGCGTCAGGACGCAGACTATGGCCGGTTCGCGTGGATCTACGATCCCGACGGCAACAAGATCGAATTGTGGCAGCCGCTGACTCCAAAGAAGAAGTAGCGGAATCCAAAGCGTCAGCACACGAAGTGTGGAATTGGATTTCGAGGCGGTCAGCAGCTGACAGTCGGAGCAAAAAACGTGGTGCGGGCGGAGGGACTTGAACCCTCATGGGCCGTTTAAGCCCTGCGGATTTTCATACCGCCTACGGCTTTCGCCGCCCCGACGTGGCGCCTTTGGGGGCTCACGCCAGGTTTGCGGTCTGGACTATCCCTTCACCCTCCTCCGGAAATTCCGGAGCTTAGGTGCTGCCCGTCTAGTCTCTACACCTTCCCGAATGGTTTCCTTCCGGGCTTGGCTCGGGATTGCCATTCTAAGGTTTCCCCGAATTTGAGCAGTTCTGCATCGCCGATTTCCCGGCGAGCACTCAAGTTTCCCTTAAGTCCGCTGCGTATGCCATTCCGCCACGCCCGCGCGCGGCTGTCTGACTACTTTTCTATCATAGGGCAGGATTGCCCATAAGACACGTCCGTTCCCTGGTGAGCGGGCTGCGCATAGGCGAGCCAGTTGTGTCGAGTCAGTCCGTTTGCTAGTTTCACATTGATGCCGCCGAATGCGCCCGAAGATCTGAGCAGGACCATAGAGACTCTTTACCGGTCTGAATCGGGCAGGATTCTGGCTACGCTGGTGCGCCTGCTCGGCGATCTTGATCTCGCCGAAGAGACGATGCACGAGGCCTTTGCGGCCGCTTTGGACAAATGGCCTCAGGCCGGCATACCGGAAAACCATGCCCCTGGCTAATTTCAACCGCACGCTTCAAGGCCGTTGACGCGATGCGCCGGCGGGCGCGCTTCAACGGAGCACAGAAAGATTTTGCGCTGCACATTGAAGTGCACAACAGCGCGCAGCGCAGCACCGGAGTCAACTTCACGTGATGCAGAGGTCCGGGTTCTTGGACGCCATGGATTCGAAACAGCGGTCAAAGGCAAAAATGGTTTCGTGTGTATCGTGGCCCGTTCGTGGACTTCCGCACCTGATTCTGACTTTTGGAATCCGAAAGTGCGGGTCCCGATGTGCCTTAATGCGGCTGCTGCGCGTTCCTACCTTCTACGCTACGTAAAAAGGACCGACTTGATCCTGGCGGGACGCACGCAAGCTCAGACGGACGGGACCATCGCCGCCGCCATCGACAAAAAAGAACTGCCGGCGATGGAACCCCGGGCGATGTGCTACATGCTGTCGAAGCAAGGATACGGCGGCGACAGCGTCAAACACTGGCCTCCCCACTCTCATGTTTTTCTATTCGCAGACCGACCCCGCAACCTGGGGAGCGGGTCTGCCGGATTCTCCCATCCTTGCTATGAACGACACCCGGGAGCACCCGACTACGTTCGCGGTTGCCGTGCAACGGTGGTCAGACGGAACGGAAGATCGCTAAGGGGAATTTACACACTGGGTCCCGCGGTTGCCGATTTTTTCCGCGCGCGACGACTATAGGATGAAGGATCCAGCCCCGTCGGAAACTCGCCCTGAGAGTGTGACAGAAAAAGGGGACCGCTCAAACTCTATAAGCGCTAGTACATAGAAAGGGGTCAGGACAATCAAATGAGAAATGTAATCTTCGCAATCAACATTACCCTAGATGGCTGCTGCGACCACACCAAACAAATTAGTGATGAAGAAATACATGAATATTTTACGCACCTCATGCGAGATGTTGACCTGCTCGTCTTTGGGCGCAAAACCTATCAATTGATGGTTCCTTTTTGGCCTGAAGTCGCAAAAAACCAGTCTATGACAAAAGCATCGAACGAATTTGCTCGAACATTTGATTCCATCAACAAAATTGTTTTTTCAGGATCATTAGACAGCACTGAAGATAAAAATACGAGAATTGTTCGTACGAACCTTCATGACGAAATACTTAAACTGAAACAGGAACAAGGCAAGAATATTTTAGTCGGTGGCGTAAGTATCCCTTCACAACTTATAGAGCTTGGTCTAGTTGATGAATATCGTTTTGTCGTTTCGCCAATCGTTGCAGGAGAAGGGAGACGGTTGTTGGAAGGTGTTAGCCTGCGCGAGAGATTGCAATTAAAGCTTGTTGAGTCAAAGACGTTTAAATCAGGATGTGTTGCGAGTCGTTACTTGAGACAGTGAGTGAAAAATCTGCGACGGCTGAGTTGCTGGCTCCCACCGCGAGGAGACGAACGATGAAATACATCTGTTTGGGATACTACGATAAAGGCAAACACGAAGGCATGACCGAGGACGAGCAACACGCAATGTTCGACGAATGCTTCGAGTACGATGGCCATCTGCGCGCCAACGGACA
>Ga0307471_100000973_pt1 | contig 15309 bp, 10 predicted proteins | sample atmos_gasesAM3C__2_FD_204566 | JGI IMG/M metagenome (GOLD analysis project Ga0307471, IMG submission 204566) | Hardwood forest soil microbial communities from Morgan-Monroe State Forest, Indiana, United States - atmos_gasesAM3C_515 | ecosystem: Environmental > Terrestrial > Soil > Temperate... | reverse complement strand
ACTTCTATCTGGATTCGACGCCGACACACAGCTACATGCGTATGTTGTACAAGTATCCGCAGCGCGAATTTCCGTACGAACTGCTGGTTGAAGAAAACGGGCGGCGCGGGAAAGAGCAGCCGGAATTTGAGTTGATGGATACCGGCGCGTTCGCGGAAAACCGCTACTTCGACGTGTTTCTGGAATATGCGAAAGCAGACGTGGAGGACGTGCTCGTTCAAATTACGGCCGTGAATCGCGGGCCAGAACGCGCCGGGCTGCGATTGCTGCCGACTCTGTGGTTTCGCAATACGTGGTCGTGGGGAAGAGATTTGCGGCGGCCAATCTTGCGGCCGGCCAGTAACGTACCCGGGAGCACGTGCGTGGAGGTGCAGCACTGGCAGTACGGGAAGCGGTGGCTGCTGTGCGGCGGAAAGCCCGAGCTGATTTTTACGGAGAACGAGACGAACTTTCAGCGATTGTTCAGCACGCGGAATCGCTCGTACGTGAAGGATGCCTTTCACGCGTTCGTCATTCAAGGCGACAAGGCAGCGGTGAATCCGAAGCAGTGCGGAACGAAGATGGCAGCAGTGTATGCAATGGAATTGGCGCCGGGAGAATCAGCCACGATTAAACTGCGATTGACGGATCTCGATCCCTCATCGTCTGCTGAGGGAAACAACGGGCCGGTGGGGACCGTCGTCTCGCCGGGTGTGGGCGAGCGGGCTCCGGGCGTTCCAGCTTGCAATGATTTTGGCGCCGGCTTCGATGCCGTGTTTGCGCAACGAAAAAGGGAAGCCGACGAATTTTACGCCTCGCGAATGCCGAAGGGATTGTCGGACGACGCGAAGATCGTGATGCGGCAGGCGCTGGGCGGCATGTTGTGGTGCAAGCAGTTTTATCACTACGACGTGAAGCATTGGCTGGAAGGCGATCCGGCAAGCCCGCCTCCGCCGAAGGAGCGATTGCAGGGACGCAACAAGGATTGGACGCACCTGTACAACGACGACATCATCTCCATGCCGGACAAGTGGGAGTATCCGTGGTACGCGGCGTGGGACCTGGCGTTCCATTGCATCACCTTGGCGTTGGTCGACCCAGACTTTGCGAAGGAACAGCTGATCTTGCTGCTGCGCGAGTGGTATATGCATCCGAACGGGCAATTGCCGGCGTACGAATGGGCCTTTGCCGATGTCAATCCGCCGGTGCATGCGTGGGCCGCGTGGCGCGTTTACAAAATCGAACGGCGCGTGCGGGGAGTCGCGGACCGCGGATTTCTGGAAAAGGTTTTTCACAAATTGCTGCTGAATTTCACGTGGTGGGTGAACCGTAAAGATCCCGAGGGAATGAACATCTTTCAGGGCGGCTTCTTGGGACTGGACAACATCGGGGTATTCGACCGCTCGGCGCCGCTGCCAACCGGTGGCCATCTGGAGCAGTCGGACGGCACGAGCTGGATGGGAATGTATTGCCTGAACATGATGGCGATTGCGCTGGAATTGGCGAAGGAAGATCCGGCATACGAGGATGTGGCCAGCAAATTCTTCGAACATTTCGTGAACATCGCGCACGCGATGAATGACATGGGCATAAATGGGAAGTCGCTGTGGGACGACGCGGACGGATTTTATTACGACGTGCTGCACCTGCCGAGCGGCGAAGAGCACTTCATGAAGATTCGCTCCATGGTGGGGCTGATTCCGCTATTCGCGGTGGAAACGCTGGAGCCGGAAATTGTCGATCGCTTGCCCGGCTTCAAACGGCGGATGCAGTGGTTCATCGACAATCACACGGATGTGCCGGAGCACATCGAGATGACGCAGCGGTCAGGTCGTGGAGTGCGGCGGCTATTGTCGCTGGTGAACCGAAAGCAACTGCGGCGCGTGCTGGCGCGAATGCTGGACGAGACGGAATTTCTCTCCGACTACGGAATCCGGGCGCTTTCCCGATATCACCTGGACCATCCCTATGAAGTGCACGTGAACGGTCACGTGAACCAAGTGGACTATGAGCCGGCGGAATCGACCACGGGACTCTTCGGCGGGAATTCGAACTGGCGGGGGCCGATCTGGATGCCGGTGAACTACCTGTTGATTGAGTCGCTGCAGAAGTTCCATCATTACTATGGCGAGGATTTCAAGGTGGAGTGTCCGACGCACTCGGGGGAAGAGGGAGATCTGTGGCAGGTGGCGGGGGAGATTTCGCGGCGCCTGATCCGGATTTTCCTGCGAGACGCCGATGGGCGGAGACCAGTTGCCGGGGGAACCGAGATTTTCCAGAAAGATCCACACTGGAGGGATCTGGTCTTGTTTTACGAGTACTTTCACGGGGACAACGGTGCGGGGATTGGGGCGAGTCATCAGACAGGGTGGACAGGGTTGGTAGCGAAGCTGATCGAGCAAAGTGGTGAGTGACGCGGCACTCGTCGTTTTTCGCGAAGCGGTGGCGGCGGATGTGCCGGAGCTGCTTCGCATGATGAAGCGCCTTGCGCTTCAAGAGCCGGCGGTGCCGTTTGATGAGGGCGAGGTCGCGGCCACTTGGACGAAGTTTTTCTCCAGCCGCGAATTCGGACGGGCTTGGTTGTTTTTTGCACGTGGAGAGCTGGCCGGCTACCTGATCTTGACGCTCGGATACAGTTTTGAGTACCGCGGGCGCGAAGCTTTCGTGGACGAACTGTATGTCGATGCGAAATTTCGCGGCGTGGGAATAGGGCGCCAGGCCATGGAATTTGCGGAGGCGCAGGCGCGCGAACTGGGCGTCAATGCGATTCACCTCGAAGTGGATCGCGGGAATGATCTGGCGCTGGCGCTTTACCGGCGCACGGGTTACGTGGACCACGACCGCTACCTGATGACGAAATGGCTGCGTCGGATGGAATTGTGACATTGCGGCGCGGTGGCGAACGGTAGAATCGACGTGAAATGGCGCCGCGAACCGAAAAACCCCGAAACAAAGTAGGCGTTCGCGTATCGTATCGCGTGGAGCGAGGACCAGCAGGCGCTGCCCGCGAAGAGGCGCACGCGAGCCGGGTACGCCCGCATTCGCCAAAGAGCTCCTCCGGCGCCGGAAACCGCCGGTTGTCCTCGAACGGTACGATCGTGAAATTTGGACGCGAGGTGTGCGGAAATCTGGATGCGGCCGAGACGCGCGAGTGGATCGTCACCAACGGCATTGGGGGATTTGCTTCCGGTACGATCGCGGGATGTTTGACGCGACGTTATCACGGATTACTGATCGCGGCGCTGCAGCCACCGGTTGGACGGACGAATCTCGTGGCGAACGTCGATGAGACGGTGCGCTATGCCGGTGCGGAACATCGGTTGGCGACGATGCAATGGTCGGGCGGTGTCGTTGATCCGAAGGGCTTCCTAAACATTCAGAGTTTTCGATTGGAAGGCATGACGCCGGTCTGGACATACGCCCTGGCGGACGCCCTGCTGGAAAAGCGCGTGTGGATGCAGCAGGGCGAGAACACCACGTACGTGAAATACACGCTGTTGCGCAGCAGCGGCGCGGTAGAAATCGAGTTCAAGGCGCTCGTGAATTACCGCGATTTTCATTCGTCGACACACGCGGGTGACTGGCACATGGCGATTGAGCCGGTCGAACAAGGCGTGAAGATAACGGCGTTCGGCGGGGCGACGCCTTTTTATTTGAAATGCGAAGGAGCGGAGTGCGAGCCGAAGCACGAGTGGTATCGCGGCTGCTTTTTGCCGGTGGAGAAGGAACGCGGGCTGGACGACAGCGAGGATCATCTTTTTGCAGCGATGTTCCGCGTGAAATTGGATGTGGGAAACAACGTAACGTTTGTGGCGACCACGGAAGCGAGTCCGTCGGCAGGCTTGGACGGCGAGAAAGCCGCGGAAAAGCGCGTCGGACACGAAGCGGAGCTGCTGCAAACTTGGCTGGCCGGAAATGGAAAGGCGAGCGAGTGCCCGAACTGGACCCCGCAGCTGGTGCTGGCAGCGGATCAGTTTGTGGTGAAGCGGAGTTTGCCGGGGAATCCCGACGGGAAGAGCATCATCGCCGGTTATCACTGGTTTGGTGATTGGGGGCGCGACGCGATGATCGCGCTGCCGGGTTTGACCCTAGCGACCGGGCGCGCGGATGTGGCCAGGCAGATCTTGCTGGCTTACGCGGGTTACGTCGACGGCGGAATGCTCCCCAATAATTTCCCCGATGCCGGCGGCAAGCCGGAATACAACACGGTGGATGCAGCGCTGTGGTATTTCGAGGCGGTGCGCCAATATTTCGCCGCGACGCAGGATGGCCGTACTTTGCTGCAGCTGTTCCCGACACTGGCGGAGATGGTGGACGCCCACGTGAAGGGAACGCGGTACAACATTCACGTCGATTCGGCGGACGGACTGCTCTACGCAGGCGCGCCGGGCGTGCAGTTGACGTGGATGGACGCGCGCGTGGGCGATTGGGTAGTCACGCCGCGCGTCGGCAAGCCGGTTGAAGTGAATGCGCTATGGATCAACGCGCTGGAGACGATCTCGCAATTTGCGCGGTTGCTGGCGCGGCCGAGCGAGGGATACGAGAAGCTGTCGGCGAAGGCGCAGAAAAACTTCCAGAAATTCTGGAACGAGGATCGCGGTTTTTGCTTTGACGTGATTGACACCCCGGACACCGGGGACGACGGTGCGTTGCGGCCGAATCAGATTTTCGCGGTGGCGTTGCCGGTGAGTCCGTTGAATGAGGATCAGCAAAAGGCGGTCGTGGATGTTTGCGCGCAGCATTTGCTGACGTCGTATGGGTTACGAAGTTTGGCTCCTGGCGAGCGCGGATATCTCGGACACTACGCTGGCGGACCGCGCGATCGCGACGCTGCTTACCACCAGGGCACGGTGTGGGGCTGGCTGCTCGGGCCGTTCACTCTGGCGCACCTGCGAGTGTACGGAGACCGGTCGGAGGCAATGCGATTTCTGGAGCCACTGGGAATTTCGGTGCATATGTACGGCCTGGGCACTCTCGGTGAGATCTTTGAGGGAGACGCGCCCTTCACGCCGCATGGTTGCATCGCGCAAGCCTGGACCGTCGGCGAAGTCTTGCGTGCGACGCGGGAGATTGCGAACTATTCAGAAGATTGACGCGGCTGACTTACGCACGAGCGAGTTCGTAGAGTTCGATGAGGACTTTCCCGCCGGTTGGGGCAGCTACCAGAAAGAAATTGATCCGGGTACCGTCGGCGCCTGGGCGGGGCTGCGGGTAGACGGGCGAGATGCCGAATTCCAGTTGCAGCAGTGAAATCGCGCACTCCAGGTCCGAGCAGCGATATTCCACCTGCTGAATGCCTTCCCCAAATTTTGAGAGATAGCGTGCGATCGCGCCAATCCCGCCAGGCTCGCGCGTGGTCAGCACGTCCAGCGCGACTCCATCCGCAAAATGCAGCTCGAACTCCTGTGCGTCTTGATCCGGGGGCACCTGCGCGAGCCGCGGTGAACCGTTCGAATCTCGGATTTTCGTGAACGTTGCGGGCTCGACCGCCAGTCCTACCGTAACGACCGGTGTTTCACCAAGCAAAGCCTGAAACTCGGCGTGATTCCGCCACAACTGTGTCGCCGCGTCGGCGCTGTTACGTCCCGCGGCGTAGATCTCTAGCGCGGCCGCAGTGCGCGCGGCTGGATCGGCCGAAGCAAGGGCGGTGATCGCAGCGGAAAGGGGACTAGACATGGCGAGGAGAGAATTGTAGCGTGAGGACGCACGCAAACGAAGCGCCGCGGCCGAAGTAACGAAATTGCGGCCAGAGTCATCCCACGGTCATGCCGAAACCTGTCCTCCTCACTGTCGACGACGATCCGGAAGTGCTGCGGGCGATCGAGCGCGATTTGCGCGGACGCTATTCACAAAATTACCGAATCATGCGAGCCGATTCGGGCAGCGCGGGCTTGAATACGTTGCGCGAGCTCAAGGCCCGCAATAATCCGGTGGCGTTGCTGCTTGCCGATCAGCGCATGCCGACGATGGATGGCGTGGGGTTCCTTGCAGAAGCGATGGACCTGCATCCCGAAGCCAAGCGGGCGCTGCTGACCGCCTATGCGGATACGAATGCCGCAATCGACGCCATCAATGAAGCGCGCATTCACTACTACTTGATGAAGCCTTGGGATCCGCCGGAAGAGAAGTTGTATCCGGCGCTGGATGATCTGCTGTCCGATTGGAAAGCGCAGTTCCGGCCGCCGTATGACGGGATTCGTGTGCTGGGCACGCGGTGGTCGTCGCGATCGTATGAATTGCGTGATTTTCTGGCGCGCAATCAGGTTCCGTATCAGTGGATCGACGTTGAGGTGGCGGAGTCGGACGCCGAAGTGCGGCGGCTGGTCGAATCCCTCGGACCCGAAGCCGAGACGTTACCACTAATCCTGTTCCCCGACGGACAGCGCATTCCGGAACCCTCCTTCCCGGCCATTGCGGACAAGATCGGTTTGCGGACACATGCGCAAACCAACTTCTACGATCTGGCGATCATCGGAGGAGGCCCGGCAGGACTTGCGGCGGCCGTGTACGGTGCGTCGGAAGGATTGCGTACGGTTATGGTGGAGCGCGAAGCACCCGGCGGACAGGCGGGATTAAGCTCGCGGATCGAAAATTATCTCGGATTTCCGTCCGGGTTGACCGGCAGCGACCTGGCGCGCCGGGCAGTGGCGCAAGCACGGCGCTTTGATGTGGAAATTCTGTCGCCGCAGGAGGCGGTCAGCGTTCGCGTCGATGGGCCGTATCGCTACGTCAAGCTGGGGGATGGGTTTGAGATTTCGTGTCACGCCTTGCTGCTGGCCACTGGCGTGCAGTGGCGCACCCTGAATGTTCCCGGTATCGATAAGTTGCAAGGCGCCGGCGTTTACTACGGGGGTGGAACGTCAGAGGCGATTTCCTGCAAGGGCGAAACGGTATATATCATTGGCGGCGCGAATTCGGCCGGTCAAGCGGCAATGCATTTTTCCAAGTTCGCGGGCAAGGTCGTGATGCTAGTCCGCGGAGAGTCGCTGGCCGCCACGATGTCGCACTACCTTATCGAACAGATCGAAAAAACGCCGAACATTGAAGTCTGGACCAACAGCAGCGTTACGGCTGTACATGGAGAAGCGCGCCTCTCCGCGATCACCGTCAACTGTTCCACCACCAACGAATCGCAGGAGCTTCCTGCATCGAGCCTGTTCATTTTTATCGGCGCGCTGCCGCGCACGGATTGGGTGGGCAACCTAGTCGAGCGTGATGCAAAGGGCTTCATTCTTTCCGGACCGGATCTGATGCGCGAAGGCAAACGGCCTGCGACGTGGACGCTGGATCGCGACCCTGGCTTGCTCGAAACAAGCGTACCCGGGATTTTCGCGGTCGGCGATGTGCGGCACGGATCGATCAAGCGCGTGGCTTCAGGTGTCGGCGAAGGCGCTGTGGTGGTTCAATTCATTCATCAATATCTTGCAAAAGTGCAGTGACCCAGGCGCAACGAGCGTGACTAGCGACAGGCCGCAACAGGAGGCGGAGCGCGAATGAGCGAGACTCGAAACCGGGCGCAGATCGACGAGTTGATTGGAGCGATGCGCGCCGTTCCGGTTCTTGCCGATCTTCAACAGGCCGACCTCGAGTGGTTTTTGGAGCAGATGGACGAGCAGCGAATCGAGCCCGGGAAAGTCTTTATCAAGGAAAATGATCCTGCCGACAAAATGGTCGTTTTGCTCGAAGGCGAAATTCGCGGGCGGCGAGAGAGCGGCAGTCCGGATAGCCCGGTGGTGACGATCCAGGCGCCAACGGTCACCGGAGTCTTGCCCTTTTCGCGGCTCAAAACTTACCCGCTAACCATCCGTGCCGTCGTGCCCATCCGGGGCTTGTTGTTTCCTGCGAGCAAGTTTCCGGAGCTCTATCGGCGCATCCCGGAATTGACCCAGCGTCTGGTCGGAATGCTTACCGATCGGGTGCGGTCGTTCACCCAAGTGGAGCAGCAAAGCCAGAAGCTGGCAGCACTTGGGAAGCTTTCGGCAGGCCTGGCGCACGAGCTGAACAACCCGTCAGCGGCAGCGCGGCGTGCCGCCAGCGCGTTGCGCGAAAGCCTCGCGCGGTTGCGTTTGGCGAGCAGCGAATCGGCGATCGGCTCGGACGAATGCACGCTACTGGACAAGCGCGAAGAAGAGATTCGCAATCAACTCAAGCCCCCACAGTTCAAAGATGAATTTGAACGCTTGGACCGTGAAGAAGCGATTCAATCGTGGCTCGAGGCGCACAAGATTACCGATGCGTGGCGTCTGGCGCCTTTGTTGACGGAAGCAAATCTCACCAACAAACATCTCGACTCTTTCGCCGAGGCCGCGGGCGAGCTGCTCAATCCGGAGCTGACCCGCTTTGCCACGCTTCTGGAGATGGATCGCATCGCTGACGAATTGGAGCACAGCACGGTGCGCATTTCCGATCTGGTGAAAGCGATCAAAGAATATTCCTATATGGATCAGGCCAATATGCAGGAAGTGGATATTCCCAAGAGCCTGGATACCACGCTGACGATCATGCACCACAAGTTGAAGCGCGGCATCAACGTAACGCGAGAGTACGCGCCGGACCTTCCGAAAGTCATGGCCTACGGGAGCGAGCTAAACCAGGTGTGGACGAATTTGATCGACAACGCAGCTGATGCGATGAACGAGAGCGGGAAGCTGAAGATACGCGCGGCGAAAGAGAACGACATGATGCTGGTCGAGATTGTCGACAATGGGCCAGGCATCCCGCCCGAGGTGCAATCGCGTATTTTCGAGCCGTTCTTCACGACCAAGGGAGTCGGCGAGGGAACCGGGCTTGGTCTGGACATCGTGTATCGCATCGTAAAGAAGATGAACGGGATCATTACGGTGAAATCAGTTCCCGGCGACACGCGTTTTGAAGTGAGAATTCCTATTCAGGCCGCGCGCTGACCGCGGCGGAGGCCCCATGGCAGATGTTTGTACGCACGTGGATCAGATCCGGAACGTCGAACCAAAGACTAAGGGTTGTGAAGAATGTCTGAAGATGCACGATTCATGGGTGCACTTGCGGCTGTGCATGGAATGCGGGCACGTGGGATGCTGCGATTCTTCCAAAAATAAGCACGCCACCAAACATTTTCACGCCACCAAGCACCCGATCATGAAATCGATCGAGCCGGGCGAGTCCTGGATGTGGTGCTTCGTGGACCAACTGATGTTTGAAGAAGACTAGACGCTCGCGCCGCCGGTGGGTTGCGCTTTTGCCGGGAAGAGCAGGGAAGCCACCAGCGCCAGCGTCAAAATTCCGGCCACCGTCAATAGCGAGGCGATCTCCGACACGTGGTACCAGTAGCCGGTGATCATTTTCCCACCGATAAACATCAGCACAAGCGACAAGCCCACACTCAGGAATCGCAGCCGGTTCAGCACCCCGGCGAGCAGGAAGTACATGGCGCGAAGGCCGAGAATCGCGAATACGTTCGAAGTGTAGACGATGAACGGATCGGTAGTGATGCCAAAGATCGCAGGAATCGAGTCGATCGCGAGCGTTACGTCGGTCATCTCCACGACCACAAGCACGAGAAAAAGTGGTGTGGCAAAAAGTTTCCCACCGATGCGCGCGAAGAAGCGCTCACCGTGATAGTCGCGGGTCACGCGCAGGTGGCTGGTGGCGAAACGTACGATCGGATTTTGCTCGGGATGCACCTGCTCTTTCTTCGCGAACAGCATGTGCGCGCCGGCGTAGATGAGGAACGCCCCGAGCAGGTACAAAACCCAAGAAAAGCGTTCGATTAAAGCGGCCCCGGCCGCGATCATGACCGCGCGCATCACGAGCGCACCGAGAATGCCCCATTCCAGCAGGCGATGCTGAAAGCGCTCGTCGATCGCGAAGGTGCGAAAGATGACCAAAAACAGGAAAAGATTGTCGACGCTGAGCGCCTTTTCAATCAGGTAGCCAGTGAAAAACTCCAGTGCAAGCTGGCGGCCCCAGTAATGCAGTATGCCGATGCCAAACAAGATCGAGAGGGCGACCCACACGACGCTGGAGATCGTGGCTTCCTTCATCTCGACCTTGTGCAGGCGCCGGCTGAAGACACCCAGATCGAGCGCCACTGACGCCAGCACAAAAACGTTGAAGACGATCCAGAGAAGTGGAGTGCCCATGATTGGCAGGCGCTACGGGCGCTACGGTGTGGCTTTTCCGGCGCGCGTGGCGTTCAGATTGGTCAATTCGATTCGCGTGGTACGTCCGCCTTGAATCGATACCGGCACATCCCAGCGGACGCGGGTATCGCCGGCGCCGATGTCCAAATTGAGTGTGCTGATCCAATACGAGCCAGCGGGCAGATTGGAAACCGAGGCGTGGCCGTCGAGGTCGGTGTCCGCTTGCGCCGCGAGATACTTCGTTTGCGCCAGCTCGGGCGCCATGCGCATCACTTTTTTCTGATGTTCAGTGGTCAGCTGCGCCCATTTGCGTTGTGGATTCACGCCCTCAAGTTCGAGTTCTATGCCGTTGACCGATTCCGGATGCGCCTGAAGGAATTTCTTAAGCGCCACGAAGTACTCATCCTTCTGTTTCTGATAGCGATTGGGATTCGCGGTCTTGTCGGCTTCCACATATTTCGGCCGCGGCACGCCCTTGGTGACTCCGCCGCTGTTGCTGCGCTGGTAGGCCAGCAGGAACTCTGGGATTTTCAGAACGTCATCTGCGGTAACGAGCTGATCGAGATCCGGCGCGGTGAGGTCAAACACATCGTGTGACCGAAGCCATTCCTTCAGTTCCGGGGACACCTTCAGTCCGTCGATGAATTTCTCGCGTGACGGCGACGCTTCTTCGGTTTCGACATCTTTCAGGATGTCGGAGTAGCTCTTGGTCAGGATATAGAAGGTGACCTGGCGCACCGGCTCGGGCCGCGCTGCCGTTGGCGAGACCCGCGCGGTCAGGTCGATCGAACCGTTCGCATCTTGGGCGATGGACGGAGAAGCGGCACACAGGATGTAAAGCAGGCAGAGCCGTGCGAGAAAAAAGGGGGACGCTCTTCGCATGAACTTCATCCTAGCAGATAGAGGTGGACGGGACACAAAAAGCGCGCGGCAATGCGCAGGATTGCCAGCAGAAAGGGCCAACTCTCACGATCTGGGAATGGACGTACGAAGTTAGAACAAACGAAAAACGGCCTCGATGATCACCCAGGCGGGGACGTTGCGCCGAGAAGCGTCGCGCGCGGGAGTGAATTTCCATCCGCGCACGGTTTCCACGGCGCGCTCTTCGAGTCCATAGCCGACGCCGCGCACCACCCGAATCTGCGCGGCTCTTCCGTCTGCGCCCACCAGCACGCGGAGCGTTACGGTACCTTGCGCCTTCACATGGCGCGCTTCGTCCGTGTAGATCGGATACGGGCACACTACGCAGGCCGGCGTGGTGATCCCGTGGCCAGCAACGCCGCCGTCGCCCACGCCGTCCCGTGAGCCGTCCAGATCGCCGGCGCCGCCGTCGTTGCCCGCGCCGATTCCCCAGTGGCCGAGGCCGCCCGACTTGGTGTCGTTCGCCATCCACGGAAGGCCAACATTGCCGATCGACGTGACATCAGGAGGCGCGTCCGCGTCGAGAATCGTCACCGCAACCGGTAGGGGGTGACTCAGAGTGTCGGGCAGGCGCGGCGATATCAGCTGCACCGAGGAGTGCGGCGGAAGAAATCCGTGCGTGGCGGGAATGCTGTTGTTATCGCCGCCCCCGCCCTTGCGTCCGAGCGAGGCGCTTGGTGTCGCGAGGTCCGCAGGCCGCGCGAACGTGATTTTTTCGGACGGCTGAAAAAGCGGTGCCTCGGTCAGTATCTTGCGTACCTGTGGGTGGGTCGCGACGAATGCGAGTGCGGCGAGAATGCCGGCGTGTGTTAGCAGCGAGAGCGTCTGCGCCGAGCCGGCTTTGCCTGTGCGCTCGAGCTTCAGCAGATGGATTGGTGCGCCGTTGGAGGACGACGGCGTCAGTCCAGACGGAGCGATGAGCTGCGCGAGATTTTCGCGGACTCGGTGAATCCAGTTTTGCGACTCCACAGAAGAAGCGTTTCGCAAGAGGGGAGAGCGCACGGGTGGCTCCGCGCTCGCCTCGATTGTGCAATCCTCGACGGAGGCAAGCGGCAATTGCCAACTCAGAAGTCGGCAGAGCTGGTTTGGTTGCCCGAACGTGGCAGACAAAGCTCCGCCGTGGCCGGCACTGGGTGTGAAATTTTCTGGATAGCGAACGAGTCGCTGGTTAGTACAGCCGGAAGGTAACTTCGATCGGCACAATCGTCGCCACAGGCTTGCCGGAAGGGCCGACGGCAGGCTTGAATTTCCAGCCTTTCACCGCCTCTATGGCCTTTTCTTCGAGTCCCAGGCCGGGTCCTTTTACGACCGAAATGTTGATGGCCTTGCCGTCGGTCGTGATGGTGACTTGCAGCACGACGGTGCCCTGATACTTGGCCTTGCGGGCCTCGTCTGAATATTGCGGAATCGGGCAGTACAGGCACACCGGCACACCGACACCGTTTACACCAGCTCGAAACGCTCCGCCGCCCGTGCCGCCGCCCTCGCCCGGGCCGAGGCCTCCGCCCGTGCCACTGCCGATGCCTGTGCCATTGCCGTGTCCAAGCGAGTCCGACAAGGCCGACGCCAAAGGATCTCCGAACGTCGACATGTTCGGGCTCGGAACTTTTAGATCCGGCGGGCCGAGGAGCGACGGATCCATCGCCAGCTTGGGATGTTCGTTCTCAATCTTGATCTGCGGGGGCGTGAACTGCGTCCACTTGAACTTGGGTAGCTTGCCTTTGTTGACCGGAGTCAGCGTGTGATCGTTGGCGCCCCCGCCGCCGCCGGCTTTCTGTGCTCCAGCAGGTAGTTTCGAGACGTACGGCGAAATATCCAACGGCGTCACGTCCAGCGTCTTCGTCTTCGCGTCGACCGGATGCTCCATGCGCCAAATCAGCGGTAGGGCCACCAGCGCGATCACCACCGCGTGAATGCCTATGGCTGTCAGCTGCGACCAGCCGAAATTCTCGTCCTTCGACCAGATCTCCTTCACCTTGACCGGCTGAATTCCCGGAGGCAGGGGTGGCTGCTTGCTCGGCGAGAAAAATTCCTTGATTCGGTAACCAAAGCCGCCAAAGTTCGCGCCCCAATTCACCGCAAGCCTGCTATTGAGCGGACCCTTGGGAACCGGACGCGAGCTGAAGAGTTCCTTCAGGTTTTCGCCGAAGCCGCCGCCATATTCCTCCGGCATCAGCGAACTCTTCGCGTTGCCGCTGACCTTGACCGGCTTTTCGGTCAGAAATTGCTTGAGGTTCGACCAGAAACCGTCGGTGACGACACGTTGGGGTGTGCGAAATTTAGGAACCGCGGAGGCGGGAACTGGAACCTGTGACTGCACGCTGGAGGCCGAAGCGCCCTTGTTCATATCGGGCGGCAATAAGTTCGTGAAATTACTCGGCACCGTACTCCCCTGGAACAATTCCTATATCAATAGACGCAAAAGTCCGTCAATTGGGTGGCCAACGCAGGGTACGATTCGACGGGGACCGGAATGGTTGCACCCCCGAACCGGCTGACACCTGCTTGCAATCATTGTAACATACGTATTTACGATACGTATTGACGCTGCGTTCCGATGTTTCCCGCCGAATACTGAGGGAAATGACGGCAAGAAGGGAATTGCTTCGATCGATCCATGGCCGAGCCACTCGAACTGAAGAAAACGCTCAACCTGCCGAAAACTGATTTTCCGATGAAGGCGAGCCTGCCGCAAAACGAGCCAAAACAGCTCGAAGCATGGCAGGCTTCGGGTGTCTATGGGCGCATTCTGGATGCCCACAAAGGCCAGCCGCTTTTTGTGCTCCATGACGGCCCGCCGTACCCCACCGGCGAAATTCATCTCGGCACCGGCCTCAACAAGATTCTTAAGGATCTGATCGTAAAGACCAAGGCGATGGCGGGCCATTACGCCCCGTACGTCCCCGGCTGGGATTGCCACGGCCTGCCCATTGAAACCAAGGTGGAAAAGGAGCTCGGCGGCAAGGGCAAAGTCCCGCCTGCCGAATTTCGCCGCCTGTGTCGCGAATTTGCCGCGCGCTACGTCGAACAGCACAAGCGCGATTTCAAACGCCTCGGCATTTTCGGTCGCTGGAACGACCCGTATCTGACGATGAGCTTCGACTACGAAGCGGTGATCGCCAACGCCTTCCTCGATTTCATCGAGAAGGGCTACGTGTACCGCGGGCGCAAGCCGGTCTATTGGTGTCTGTTCGATTCCACCGCGCTAGCCGAGGCCGAAGTCGAGTACGAAGATCACGTCAGCCCATCGATCTGGGTGCAGTTCGGCGTAGTGGGCGGCGGCAGAGGCGATGCCGCAAGGATCGGCACCGACGTAAGCGCCGTCATCTGGACCACCACTCCCTGGACGCTGCCTCACAACCGCGCGCTGGCGTTTCATCCGGATTTCGACTACGCCGTCGTGGAAACCGAAAAAGGCAAATTGCTCCTCGCCGCTGATCGCGTCGCCGCACTGCAGGCCGAGTGCGAAATCAAAGACGCTCGCGTCGTCGCGACCTTCAAGGGCCGCGATTTCGAGGGCATGAAGTTCCAGCATCCGTTCCTGCCGATCCAGGTGCCCGGCGTTCTTGCGGGCTACGTCACGCTCGATCAAGGCAGCGGCATCGTGCACACCGCGCCGGGTCACGGCGTCGACGACTTCAACACCGGCCAAAAATATGGGCTGGAGACCTTCGCGCCGCTCGACGATCGCGGCGTCTACACCGAGGGGCTGCCCGAGTACAAAGACAAAGACGTATTCACCGCCAACCCGATCATCGTGAGACTGCTTGGCGATCGCGGTGCGCTGCTCGGCCATCACAACTACAAGCACAGTTACCCGCACTGCTGGCGCTGCCACAATCCGGTGATCTTCCGTGCCACCGAGCAGTGGTTCATCAAGATGGACCAGGGGGCCCACGGCGCGAGCCTCACGCTGCGCGCCGAAACGCTCGAGAGAATTCGCGGCGTGAAGTGGATCCCCGATTGGGGCGAAGACCGCATGTACGAAATGATCGCCGGGCGCCCGGACTGGTGCGTCTCGCGCCAGCGCTTTTGGGGCGTGCCGATTATCGTCTTCTACTGCGACCGTTGCAGCAAGCGCCTCGAAGATTTCACCGCGCTGCGCAACGTGATCAAATGGTTTGAAAAAGAAGGCGCGGACGCCTGGTACAAGCATTCCGCCGAAGAATTGCTCCCGCCGGGAACGAAATGCTCCTGCGGCGCGACAGGGCAGTGGCGCAAGGAAAACGACATTCTCGACGTCTGGTTCGATTCCGGCTCGTCACACCTAGCCGTCCTCAAAGGCAACGAG
>Ga0307471_100000972_pt1 | contig 15324 bp, 17 predicted proteins | sample atmos_gasesAM3C__2_FD_204566 | JGI IMG/M metagenome (GOLD analysis project Ga0307471, IMG submission 204566) | Hardwood forest soil microbial communities from Morgan-Monroe State Forest, Indiana, United States - atmos_gasesAM3C_515 | ecosystem: Environmental > Terrestrial > Soil > Temperate... | reverse complement strand
GACGTCGAGGCCCATCTTCCCGGCTACCTCGGCGATCACTTTGCGCTTTACTTCGGCATTGAGCGCGGGACTTTCCAGCGCGTTTCGCAAATCCGCTATCGAAGAGAAAGCCTCGACGAACGCCGCAAGATTTCCTTTTATTGTCTCGCTGTTTTTGCGCTCTACTGCAACATCCGCCAGAGCGGCTGCGTACCGTTCTGCTACAGCGCTCAATTGACGCTCCTCTCCAGCTCGGCCACGAACGTCTCAAATAATTTTTGTTCGGCTTTCGCGGTCAGCTGCTGCCGCAACAGCACCTCGGCCTTATCCACGGCCATTCGCGCAGCCAGGGCTTTCACTTCGAGTCGTGCCGCCCGCTCTGCCGCGGCAATTTCCGCCAGCGCCGATTTTTCTATCTTCTTCGCTTCTTCCTTGGCTTGGTCTCGCAGGCGCTGCGCTTCGGCCGCCGTATCGCGTTTGGCCTCCGCTTTCATCGTTTCGATTTCCTGCGGCAGGTTGGCGAGCTTGGCTTCTATTTCCTTCTTCTGTTTCTCGGCTTCTTCACGCGCCCGCGCGCCTTCTTCAATTTTCTTTGCGGTCTCTTCGGCGGTTGCCCGGAAAACCGGGCCGCCAAACTTCACGGCGCAGTAGCCGATGGCGCCAAACACGATCGCGAAATTCAGCCATCGGAATGCCCAACCGGTCGGAGTGTCTGCCGGCGAATTCTCTCCTTCTTGCGCCAGCACCGGGGTTACGGCGATCAGCAGAAACACCACAAGGAAGCTTATCCGCTGGAAGAGTCGCATTACCTTGGCCAGCCTCCCGCAGGCGGCGCCGGCCTTTCCAGAATCATGTGTGCGATTTCAGCGGCGATCGTTGGGACGGTAAGTTCAAGCTCAGCCAGTGCCGCCTGGCTTTCAGCGGTAATTTTCTTCTTGGCATTCGCCACATCTTCTTGCGCACGTGAACGCATCGCTTTCAGGAAACGCTGGCGCTCCTCGAGCACGGCTTGGCGCGCGGCTTCCTGCTCGGCATAAATCGCGCCCCGCGCGGTTCGAATGGCTTGGTTGTAGTTCTCGAGCTCCTTCTTCGCTTCTTCCCGCGCCTTGGCCGCCTCGGCTTGTGCTCCCTGAATTCTGGCCGTACGCTCATCCATCGCCTTCAGGATGGGTGTGAAAAAAGCCCAGCGCATGAAGAAATAAAACAGGAAGACGATAATAACGGTGGGCACAGCTTGGAGAAACAACTCGCCGAGTTGGTGAAGAATTCCCATTTCCGATTATTCTGCTGCTGGGCGCCGCGCTCCGAGTCAGTCTGCTTTCTTGGCTATTCCGTTTCCCCAACGGAACACACTTCTAGGACTGCGAACAAAGCCCGTGATTATCGCATCCACTCCGCGCGTCCGTCAACGCTTAGGTGACTGGCGCAGTGAGGCTTATCTTCGATAGAATAAGCCGGTTTGACGGTCCGGCGAACTGCTTCCTATCTAGCATCGCATCTCTCGGCCCGCTCGCAACTTTCAAGCAAGGAGAATTCGGATGCCATCGTTCCCCGGAGTCGACTACCTCGACTTCGACTCAGTCCTCAGCGACGAGGAAAAACTCGCTCGCAATACCGCGCGGCAGTTTGTCGACGCTGAAATAATGCCCATCATCGAGCAGTATAACCGCGAAGGAAAGTTCCCCGTGCAACTCGTCCCGCAAATGGCCGAGCTCGGGCTTTTCGGCGCGAGCCTGAAAGGCTACGGGTGCGCGGGCATGTCCAATGTCGAATACGGGCTCGTCACTCAGGAGCTCGAGCGCGGAGATTCCGGACTGCGCAGCTTCGTGTCCGTGCAATCAGCCCTCGTGATGTATCCAATTCACGCCTTCGGTTCCGACGCGCAGAAAGACAAATGGCTGCCGCTCCTTCAGCAGGGCAAAGCCATCGGCTGCTTCGGCCTCACCGAGCCGCAATTCGGCTCCAATCCCGGCGCCATGCTCACCCGCGCGGTGAAGAAAGGAAATGAGTACATCCTCAACGGCGAAAAAATGTGGATCACCAGCGGCTCGCTCGCCGACGTCGCCGTAGTCTGGGCGAAATGCGAAGACGATAAAATCCGCGGCTTCCTGGTTGAAAAAGGCACGCCCGGATTCAAAGCCTGGGATGTCCACGGAAAATATTCCCTTCGCGCTTCTGTCACCTCAGGTCTGGCGATGAATGATTGCAAAATCCCGGCAACGAATCTGTTGCCCAACGTCGAAGGCCTGAAAGGACCGCTCTCCTGCCTCAATCAGGCCCGCTACGGAATCGGCTGGGGCGCCATCGGTGCGGCCATGGCTTGTTATGACTGCGCGCTGAATTATTCCAAGCAGCGCAAGCAATTCGACAACAAGCCCATCGCGTCGCACCAACTCGTCCAGGAAAAGCTGGTATGGATGATCACTGAAATCACCAAAGCGCAATTCCTCGCCTTACAGGTGGGCCGCTTGAAAGATCAGGGCAAGGTGCACCCCTCGCACATCTCGATGCTCAAGATGAACAACGTCTGGATGGCGCTAGAAACCGCCCGCAGCGCCCGCTCCATCCTCGGCGCCAACGGCATCGTTGACGATTACCCCATCATGCGCCACATGAACAACCTCGAATCCGTAATCACCTACGAAGGCACGCACGACATCCACAAACTCATCATCGGTGAGCGCATCACCGGAATCGCGGCCTTCGCATGAGAATCCAATCAGCCAAGAATCAAGCCACTTTCGATTCGAGCGTTACCCGCAGCTATCGGCGCACGGTTTTAGTGGCACAGGCACTCCTGCCTGTGCTCCTCCTCATAGCGGCAATCACCGCTAAATCCACCTCAGCACAAGCTATCGCACAAAAACCCAAAATCCGCGCCGTCACAGCCTTTATCCGCCTCGACCGCGCCAAATACGAATCCCAAATCCAGGAAACTCTTAAATTCCTCCGCGCCGCGAAATCCGCCTTCGAAAAATCCGGCTACGAAGTAGAAGGCATCCGAATCACCACCCAACCCTTTCCCGAATACACGAAAGGCATGCCCACCGCCGACGCCCTCGCCTTCTTCCGCGCCTACGACGCGCTTGCCGTCAAAGAAAGCTTCGACGCCTCGATCGGCCCCGCCATGACCAAAGACTCCGACGACCCGCGCTATGCGGACCTGCTCGCCCAAATTATCGCCAATTCCAAAATCCTCGAAGGCAGCGTCAGCATCGCCGGAGATGACGGCATTCACTGGAAATCGATTCGCGCCGCCGCCGGCATCATCGAATACCTCGCTGCACACACGACGCACAGCCAGGGAAATTTCAATTTCACCGCCGCCGCACTGGTTCCACCCAATACGCCGTTCTACCCGGCATCCTTCACCGGCGACGAAAAGCATTTCGCGGTCGCGTTGCAATCCGCAAACGTCGTCGCGGACGTTTTCGGCTCGGTCCACTCGCCCGACGAAGCCGTATCGAGCCTCCGCGATACGCTCGGCCGCTACGCACAGGAAATCGAGGCCACCGCAAAACAGGTCGATGCACAAACAGGCTGGAAATACGGCGGTATCGATCTCTCGCCCGCGCCCCTCAAGGAAGTTTCCATCGGCGGCGCCATCGAAAAATTCTACGGCGCCCCGCTTGGCTCGAGCGGCACTCTCACCGTGGCAGCAATCATCACCCGCGCCTTGAAAGAAATTCCAGTCACTCACGCTGGCTATTCCGGTCTCATGCTGCCCGTCCTCGAGGATTCCGTCATCGCGCAACGTTGGAGCGAAGGCCGCCTCACAATGGATTCCCTGCTTTCCTATTCCGCGGTCTGCGGCACGGGTCTCGACACGATCCCGCTTCCCGGTGATATCTCCGAAGACCAGCTCGTTCGCATCCTGGGTGATGTTGCCAGCCTCTCCGTGAAATGGCACAAGCCGCTTTCAGCGCGTTTGTTACCGATCGCCGGCAAAAAGCAAGGCGACATGACCGAACTCGACGATCCTTTTCTCGTGAATGCAAAAATCCAACCCCTTCCCTAAAACCCTATCTCCGATCACATCTGACCGGTCTGGGAGTAGTCACGGCCGCGCCTGCTATACTGCGCCGATGCAGCTGATACGACTCATGGTCACATTTCTTCTGTCGACCCATTCCGGTTTCGCGCAAACAGCGCTCCAGCAGCAGATTAGGACCATTGCGGCCGATGCACGCGGCCGAGTCTCCGTGGCCTGCTCGCTGCCGGGCTCGACTCTAAATTGCGATCTCGACCCACACGCACATCCGCCCATGCAGTCAGTCTTCAAATTACCACTCGCTATCGCCGCGCTTCATCTCATCGAACAGAGTGCGTTTTCGCTCGACCAACCCATCCGGTTTCTCCCCAGTGATCGCTTCCTCCCCCCCATTTACAGTCCTCTCCAGGACAAATACCCCGAAGCGAACGTTGACGTTCCTCTACGTGAACTTCTCAGCCTTACCGTTTCTTTTAGCGATAACGCTGCTGCGGATTTGGTCTTGCGCACAATCGGCGGGCCAACGGTGGTGGACAACTACGTTGAATCGCTTGGAGTGGCTTTCACTTGGAAGATGGAGAGCACGGCCTCGCTCGCGACGTCGCCGCCCAATACCGGAACTGGTTTGAACCCGCAGGCGCGGTCCGGCTACTTCGGCGGATCTGCGATGATTCTCCACTCACCCCTGAGCAAACGAACATGCTATTCGAATGGATGGAAGTTTCTCCCACGGGGCCCCACAGAATTAGAGGCGAGCTACCAGTAGGAACAGTCGTAGGGCATAAAACAGGGACATCTCCGACTCGAGATGGTATAGCTTTCGCGACTAACGATATTGGGCTGATCACTTTGCCTGACGGACGCCGTCTGGCAATTGCGATTTTTATTACCGATTCGAAGGCTGACGAAGCAACTCGCGACGCCGTGATTGCTCGCATCGCGAAAGCCGCCTACGATGAAAGCATTCACGTCAGAAAGTGAAACAGGGCCACTTCCTTGCTTCGCTCCACTTCGCTATGATGGTTGCAACGGGATCTACCCTCGCCCGAGCTGGTCACGAACCCGGGAGAAATAATGGAAAAAGAGCTTAGTCTGGAGTTTCTGCGCGTTGTCGAACGAGCCGCCATCGCCTCTGCCCACACCATGGGCCTCGGCGATCGCCACAAGTCGGACCACATGGCTGTCGAGGCGATGCGCTCGGAAATGGACACCGTCCACATGGACGGCACCATCGTGATCGGCGAAGGCGAACGCGACGAAGCGCCTATGCTCTTCATCGGAGAGAAAGTCGGCGCGGCAGCGAAGGACAAATCCCGCAAATATCCCGAAGTCGTCATCGCCGTCGATCCGCTCGAAGGCACCAATCTCTGCGCCACCGGCGAACCAAACGCAATCGTCGTGCTCGCCGCGAGCGAGCCAGGCGGCTTGCTTCACGCGCCCGATCTCTACATGGAAAAAATTATCGTCGGCCCGTCCTGTAAAGGCGCCGTCGATCTCGATGCTCCCGTAGCCGATAACCTCCATGCCATCGCGAAGCGCTTGAACCGAAGAGTCGAAGATCTTGTCATCATCGTTCTCGATCGCCCGCGCCACGAAAAACTGATTGCCGACATTCGCGCCACCGGCGCCCGCATTCGGCTGATTTCCGACGGTGACCTCTCCGCCGGCATCAGCGCCGCCGTCATTGGCACAGGCGTTCACGCGGTGATGGGAACGGGCGGCGCGCCCGAAGGAGTTCTCACGGCTGCGGCTTTGCGCTGCCTAAACGGCGAAATTCTCGCCCGGCTCGTGGTTTCAAAGCCCGAGCATCACGAGCGTATCGGACAGATGGGAATCAAGGACCCGAAGAGGATCTACAAGACCGACGAACTCGCCCCGGGCAAGAAGATCATTTTCGCGTGCACGGGAGTCACTGGCGGCAACCTGCTGCGCGGCGTGCGTTTCTTCGGCGAAGGCACTCGCACGCACTCATTGATTCTCACGTACGACGACCGGCAGGTGCGATTCATCGATACGGTGCATCTCTACAAGCGCGACGACATCAAGGTCGTCTTTTACTAACCGCCGAAAGATCAGGTCCCTTTTGATCGATGTCGGATCGCGATGTTGGATGAGAATGACCTGAGGCCTTTGAGCGCGCGACGAGGTCAACGCCGTTTTCGACTGACCATCGTAGCTCAGGTCCCTCACGATCGATGTTGGATCGGGATGACCTGAGGCCTTTGGGCGCGATGCATTTCTCATCGAAGGAAACTTTTCGCTCCCATTCCGCGTATCTTCAAGGGTGAAGCACGCAAGGGGTGAAGTATGTCAACCGCACCAATCGGCCCGCCTAGCGGCGCATCTGTTCCGCCACAACCTCCTCCTCCCAAACGCAATGACGCGGTACTTTGGATTCTCGCCATCGTCGGCGGCGGTTTCGTCGTTCTCGTGCTCGGCGGCCTGCTCGTCGCCAGCATGTTGATCCGCCACGTTCATGTGAGCCAGACCGGTAAGCAAGTCGAAATCGAAACCCCTGCTGGCGCGTTACGCGTAAACGGTGACCAAGCCCATGCCACAGGCCTGCCCGTCTATCCCGGCGCGCAACCGGATAAATCGGAAGGGTCGACGGTAGAGATCTCAGCAATCAGCGGCGCAGGCCTGGGGCTCGCCACGGAAAAGTACGTCACGTCTGACAATCTCGACGAAGTCTCCGACTGGTACAAGCAGCAACTGGGCCCCAGCTACAAGCGCGAAGAACACGGCTCAGCAACGCATCGCGAGCGTGTCAGCTCCGATGCAGACGTGGCTTACGTTTACGAGAAGGGCGACACCACGCGCCTAGTAGCGCTGACGAAAAAGTCCGACGGAGTCGAAATCGAGCTCCTCCGCATCGGAAAAAAAGAAGTCCAATAAAGTTTATCGGATTTTCTCAGGAAGGACTGCGGGGATCCGCCGTTCGAAACTCGTCCCGGCGATGAGAGTCGCCCGGCTTATCGCCAGCGGAGCCAAGCATCGTCCGCCGTACGGGTTGGGCCGGGCTGACCCAGATCTCGTTGTGCGCGCCTATTTCTCTGCGGATCTCAACTACCGCTGAATCGCGGCCGCAAGGTGGCCAAGGTTCTGTCTTCGAGGCATCGAATGCGCCGAGTGCGCCGCCATTCGGTCCGAAGCCTGCGCCACAAGCGGCCGCGAATGATTCGTGTTCACGTGTTCGCTGATCGCTTGCAGCCTCTTCAGAATACCCTGCCACTGCGCCCAATCCAGCTGCCGCAGGAACGGCCGAAGACCCTGAATGAACGGATCCTCGAGCACCGTCTCGCCATTCGTCTCCGGCACGAAGAACCGGTTCAGACCGACTCCCAGCGCTTCGGCAATCTTTTCAAGCGTGCCGAGGCTGGGCGTCATCTGCCCGCTCTCGATTCGGGACAAATACGAGCGTGACACGCGAGAGCGCGCCTGCAATTGGCTCTGCGTCATCCCGCGCGATTCCCGCAACTGCCGGATTCGCTGGCCGATGTTCTCGACAGTCTCGCGATTCGGCCAGTTCTCGAACAGCTGGCGATCATCACCAGGTAGATCCTGCGGCGACGGCGTCGGAATGACGAACGCCACCTTAGGAGGCATTAAGCGCAGGCAACGACGGCAGTTGCCTGTGCGTGTGCGGTATTGCACCAGTCCGCATACCTGACAGCGAATCACTTCTCGATCGAGTTCCATACTGGTTGCCACTGCATCTTTATCTGCCACCGGATCTCCTCGCAGACTATTCCGGCGATGCGAAAGGGAGGAACGTCACAACAGTGGGAAGGCAGGACTGGCGCGCGAGTGATTCTCCCCATCGTGCCACTTCTTGTCAAGCGATATTTATTCCCCGGAATGCCCGTACAGTCTAGTCATCCCGCCCACGACGCACAAACAAAATGACTTCGTATCTGCTCGCCGTGCTTGGATCGGTTCTAAATTCCTTCGCCTGACATTTCGCGTCTTCCCATCCCAGCCAAAAACTGACTATTTCTTTCCTGTGTGACAATTTCCGTATTGAAACTCATTCGACATCGGCCTTGCTCGTCCACTTATTGCAATCGTCATGCCACGCAATTTTCTGAATCTCTCACCCTGCTTTTTTCGGCCGCTTCGCCCCAGTTTGCCCTGCATTTTCCGTTCGATAGCCTCCAAATCGCTTCCCCAACCCCTTGTGTTCAATACATGACGAGAACAAACGCCGAAAATCATTTTGCGACGTTTCCATCTGATTCCGTCTCAAAATGGTACGGACCGTCTCATAGGCTGCCGAGTTGTCTCATCTCCGCATTTCGCTGCCCGGCCGACGATTGCCATCGCCCCTTTAACCGGCTGCTCGGAATCCTGCACCAGATATCCGGCCATTTTCGTCAAATTCGCGATCTTACTCGCCAATTTTCCGTCGCAGTGGGCTCAAAACCCGGCCATCTCGGTTCCGTGCTCAATCAATGACGAGAAAGGAGGCCGAACTCAGATTGCGACCTCCAACGTGTTGTCTATCGTCCAAAATCGCCCAAGCATCAGACACAATGTGCCACGGTAGCCACGACGCCGCCGTATCTCGTCGTGGGCCTTTTTTCTTAGTTCTTTCTAATTGCCGTTGTGTGATCGGTCTCTCTTCGTCGTACGAACCCCGACCAAAATAGCTCTCGCCCGATCCCCAATCCACCTACTACACCACTCGCAGTTGCATTAATATGATTCGCGAGGAAAAGATGCCGAATCGAGACGACGCCTGGAATCTTCTCTGCGAATACACACAAAGCGAAAGCCTGCGAAAACATGCCCTCGCCGTCGAAGCCTGCGTTCGCGCCTACGCTCGAAAGCTCAGTGGCGACGAAAACACTTGGAGCCTGGCCGGTCTCCTCCACGATTTCGATTACGAGCGCTGGCCCAACGCGGAACATCACCCAACGAAAGAGCACCCCTACGAGGGCTCGCAAATCCTCCGCGAGCGCGGCTACTCCGAAGAAATCATTCAAGCAATCCTCGGCCACGCCAGCTATTCCGGCGTCCCACGCGTTTCACCGCTCGATCGCGCCCTCTTCGCCTGCGACGAACTCGCCGGCTTCCTGACCGCTTGCGCGCTCATCAAACCTTCCAAAAGCATCCACGAGGTCGAAACTGCATCCGTGAAGAGAAAGCTGAAAGATAAAGCGTTCGCGCGCGGCGTCAGTCGCGACGACGTCTACAACGGCGCTCAAGAGCTCGGCGTCCCGCTCGACGACCACATCGCCTTTTGCATCGAAGCGCTTCGCGGCGTCGCTCCACAGCTTGGCCTCAATGGTCCCAGCGCCTCCTGAACTAGGTTTAAACGATGAATGCTCGCGACCTACTATTCAAGACCGGGCGCTTCAACCTTACCGTCATGAAGGATCATTTCATCAATCCCTGCTGCTTTGGGGAAGATCTGGCCGCATGGCTTCGCGACAAATTGGTTGCGAAAGGCGTCAAGTCTTCGAGCCCCGGGCAGGAGGATTGGGGCTGGTACCTGAAGGTGAATTATCTCCGGGATTCCTACTTCCTAGGCATGTCCGGGAATGCTCATCAACAAGGCTGTGACGAAGGCCAGTGGCGAATAATTGTTGAAAAAAAACGATCGGTCTCGCAATGGCTTCGCGGTACCGGCAAAATTCTTGAAAATGATCGCGTAGTGCTGCTCATTGAAGAGATCCTCCGTGCAGAACCGAATTTTCAAGAGGTTCACCGCGTGCTCCACCTTTGAGCCGTCCCACTGAAGTCAAACGCGTCTTTTTGTCCACTGAGTGGCGCGATCTCCTGATGCTCAATTACGAGATCGATCCGGCTCTGCTCCAACCATTTGTCCCGCGCGGCACTGAACTCGATTCCTTCGAAGGAAAAACCTACGTCAGCCTCGTCGGCCTTCGCTTCGCCCGTACCAAGCTCTTCGGTTCCGTCTCCGTTCCCTTCCATTCAGATTTCGACGAGGTTAATCTCCGCATCTATGTTCGCCGCCGCGAAGGCAGCGAAATCCGCCGCGGCGTGATGTTCATACGCGAAATCGTTTCGCTTCCCGCCGTCACGTTCCTGGCGCGCATGACATACGCGGAAAATTACAGGACGCTGCCGCTTTGCCACTCAATCAATCTCACCGATTCAGGAGGTTCCATCGAATACAGCTGGGATCTGAATCGCCAACGGTTTCGCCTTCACGGTCAAACGGAGGGGAACCCATCGCTCGCCGCCGAAGGCAGCCTCGAACAATTCATCTCCGAACATTACTGGGGCTACTCGCGGCGACGTGACGGCAGCTCGCTCGAATATCACGTGCAGCACGAGCCGTGGCGAATCTGGCGTGCGTCGAACGCCACATTTGAAGGCGACGGCGCCGCCCTCTACGGCTCTGATTTCCGTGGCGTTCTCTCGCGGACACCGCGCTCAGCCTTTATCGCCGATGGCTCCGCCGTTCTTGTCCACGCTGCTCGTCGTATCGACTGAACTGCTCGATAGCAAAAGCAATCACAAAAAAATTTCCACGCGCACTTGTGCTAGAATCCGCAAACTCTATGGAGAAGGCCGGACAACTTCTCGGCGGTACACTGCGACGCCTTCATCGCCCCGAAGCCGCCCTCGCTTGGCTCGTAAGTTCGTGGCCCAAAATCGTCGGCAAAGCTCTCGCCGCCCGTACTCGTCCTTTGCGCTGCGAAAAGGGCTGCCTCGAAATCGCCGCCGACAACAAAGCCTGGCGCAAGCAGCTCGAAGACATGAAGCCGGAATTCTGCGCTCGCATCAATGAAGCCTGGGGCGGCAAATTAATTCGCGAAGTAAAATTCGTCGCCGCCAAGCCCGGCCCCAAGCGCATCCCGCGCGAACTCGACAACGAGCACACGCCCTTCGTCCGCCACGGCAAGCGCTAGAATTTCTCCCGCCGCTTCGATACCCTCAAATCATGCCGCAGCGAACCGCACTGATCGCCGGCGCCACCGGCCTCGTTGGCTCCCTCTGCCTGAAACAGCTGCTCGACGATCCCGACTACGCGCAGGTCATTTCCTTCTCGCGCCGGCCGGCATCCGAACCGCACCCCAAGCTCGTCCAGAAACTCGTCGACTTCGATAATCTCAGCCAGCTCGCTCCGATTGCCGCGAACGACGCCTTCTGCGCCATGGGCACCACAAATGCCAAAGCCGGTTCCCAGGAAGCGTATCGCAAAATCGACGTCGGCTATTCGAAAGCCTTCGCGGAATTTGCTCTGGCAGGGGGCGCGCAACATTTCGCACTGGTGTCGTCGGTGGGCGCAAACGCTCGTTCGCGGGCTTTTTATCTCCGCACGAAAGGTGAACTCGAAGAAGCGGTGAAAGCGATGCGCTTCGCCTCCGTGAACACCTTTCAGCCGGGCTTTCTGATGGGCTCGCGCGCTGAACGACGCGCGGGTGAGGGCGTCGCGTTAGCACTCGCAAGGGCGCTGCAATTTGTGTTCATCGGCGGGCTCAGCAAATATCGTCCGATTGAAGCTTCAACCGTGGCTGCAGCGATGATCGCAGCGGTCAAACGCGCCAAACCCGGCTACCACACTTATTTGTTCGACGACATGCAAGCCTTGGCGAAACCCTCAACCGCGTCCGCCAGCTAAAATTTAGATTCGAATCGCGCGAACTCGTTCTCTTCCTTCCATTGCAATCGCGCTTTCTCGCTTCCCGCCAGAAATTCCCGGCAAGGCGCACCGGCAGGCTTGTCACCCAATTTTTCATTCGCGCACGCGGCCACCATCGTGAAATCTTCCGGCGCCACCCACAAACTCGCGCCCGCCAAAAACGCATGCTCCAGGCCGTCGCGCACCATCCGCTTCAATGTGCGGTAATCAACGTCGTAACCCTCCACGGCCCGCCGGAAATACCAGGTCAGCTCTGACCGCACAATCGCCTCATCATCCGTCGCCAGCGATACGGGGACGCCCCCGCGCAAATATGTCGGCAGCACGTTCTCCGATCCCTTCATATCGCGCACCAGTTCATGGCTGTAGAGGCAGTCCTCCACCAGAATGTGCTTCTGCGCCATCAACGCGACAAGGCCAACCGGATCTTGCTCGTAAATCACGTCCAGGCCGTGCCCGATTCGCTCCGCGTGCCCGACCTCAATCGATTTTCGAATGTGCGACGCGTACAGCTCCTCCGGCTTCACCTCGCCCGGCGTCAATTCACCCGCATGCAGCGTGATGTGCACCTTCGGATAGACACCGTACAGATAATCGAGCATCCGCATCTGCAAATCGAAATCGTTCAGCGCGTTGAACTCGTCCTGCGACTGCACAAGATTAATTCCCACCACCCGCGGATCGGCGCTCGCAATCTCAAACCCCGCGACCATCTGCGCAAACACCTGCTCCTTCGGAAACGCGCGCAACACCTGATTCAAATATCGAAGCGTCACCGAGCATCCCACGTCCGGCTGCGCCCCTTCACAGCCCAGCACCTGCCGCATTTTCGTTTCAGCGTCGTCCAGGTTCTTCCGTCCATCGGCCACCACTTTGCTCATTCCCCCGGCCAGTATCTGCGAACGCATCGCGCCAAAATCGTCGTTCCAGCCCACCTGCTTCCCAAGTCGAATCGCCTCGCCTTGATCCGGCGTCAGCATCGTCTCGAGATACACCTCGTTCTGCGCCCCTGCGCGATGCGTCACCTCCGCCAGCATTTCGCCCCAGTGCTTGTTCGTCACCAGATCGAATTTCCCGAACGTCGCGAAAAAATGCAGCCGCACGTCGCGGTCTTCCGCCGTGGGATGAAAATTCCGAATCGACAACGCGTCAATCACAAGATTGCGAAAAACAAAATCACTGATCGCCTGCGAGGCCGGCAACAATCCGCGAGCCGCATCGCACGGCGGCGGCAATATTTTGAACGCCGCTCGGTCGATGCAGTCTCCATCTTCCACCGCATAATTGATGTAGCTCTCCGCGTACACGGCGCCGGTCAGGTGATTGTGCAGGTCGCCGCCCTTCGGCATCCGATCGAGAAAACCCATCAGTTCCAGCGGCCTTTCTCGCACTGACGCCAGATATTTTGCCGTACGCTCTTCCGCCACAGGCGCGCCTGAAGGCTTAGAAACGGATGTCCTCGAGGAATTCTGCCCGCCGGCTGTGAATGCAGCCATCGCTGCGCACACAAATGCATAGAAGAATTTAAGGGTTGGATGTTTCACGAATTTGAAGTCACTGCCTTCAGCGCTCACCAGCGCCCATTAATGCCCATTTAACGTTTGATTACGAGGATAGACGGGTCCGCCTCGTACCCTTCATCCTGCAGCGTCTTCATCGCCGCCGAACGCAACGAGGCGTCGTCCGCATTTTTCGCCGCGTCGCAATACCGCCTCACCACTTCTTCGCCCACCACAATTCGCACCAGCCACTTCGACTTCGCCGAGTCCCACGAGACTTCTACCTCGTCCGCTCGCATGGTGCCTCCTGTGTGCCCTTCGCGCATTGTAATCCAGAGACGGCCCGCACGACACCTCTCGCTCCGTTTGCAAACCGTTGTTCCCTTTTGAGCGTCTAACCGTCGCGCGCGGCAAATCTCGCCCCCCAAGGCGACACCAAGAGGCAAGCGTGAACTCAGGCGGCGCCTCACTCATCCTCGCCGCCTCATCTCAAAACCAGCACCCTCCGCATCGCGGAGATTCAAAGTAAAACAACGAAAATTCGCAGAGGCCTACATCAAGAAGCAGCCACCTGATCGGAAACCAGGGGGCGGAAATCACGGGCGGAAATCAAATGATTAAACTCGTTTATTGCATCACCAAGAAGCCAGAACTATCCGACGAAGAATTCTTTCGCTACTGGAAAAACATCCACGGCCCCATCGGCGCCAGCATCCCCCGCCTCCACAAACTGGTCCAAAGCCACCGCACAAATATCCCGGGCGACAAACACCCGCCCGCCTACGACGGCATCGCCGAACTCTGGTTCGACACCGTAGAAGACCTTCTCGCAGCCCGCCAATCCCCCGAATGGCAAGCCTCAACCGAAGACGAAGCAAATTTCATGGACCACACCAAAGTCGCCTACTTCGTAACCGAAGAGCACATCATCATGTAACTCAGGTCTTTAGACCCGAGGCCCGATCCACTAAAGCGCCGGGCATCATTTCACGTCAGCCTCAATGAAAGCGTCTTAGATTCTTACAATTGGCGGCTTGCACTGCGCTGTACATCTCCCTAGAATCTTGCCGCGTCTAAATAAGGCAGTTGAGTGCTGCCCGCGTCAAACGGCTGCCAAGGCACGCGGACATCGAGCGCTGCGGCTGATGAAGGATTGGCTGCAGCTAGGCCAGGCCGGTTTCGGCGGACTGCCGGAGTCACCGCGTTTTTAATCTACGGTGGCGCGATTAAAAATCGAGCCAAACAGTTCTTTTTCAATAACATAAGAATTTCTAATCGGCGGTAAAAGGCATCTAAAGATTGGGCGTCTCGATGAAGAGGCGCGGACGCTAAAGAGTGGAGGCTACATCTTGAAGATCAGCCGTGAAGACGTTCTGCGAGTCGCCGAGCTGGCGCACCTCGAGCTGACGCCCGAGGAAATCGAGCTTTATCGCGGCCAGCTTGACGAGATTCTCTCGTACATCGGCAAACTCGAGAAGCTCGACGTCTCGAACGTCGAGCCCATGGCGCAAGTCCTTTTCCCCGCACCAGATGACGGCCAACCGGAACTCCGTGACGACACGCCAGTTCCGTGCGACATCGCCGATGCTGTCCTCGCGCAGGCCCCCGACGCGGCAAAGCCCTTCTTCCGCGTCCCGAGGGTAATCGAGCGATGAGCGAGTACTTGAAAATGAGCGGTGAACGAGATAGTGGAAAACGCGCGATGAGCGAGGAGTCGAGCGCTAAGCGAGTTCAGGAAAACGACCGATGAGCACAGCCGCTTCATGGACAATCTCCGCAGTTCGCGACGCCCTGCGAAGCAAGGAGATCTCCGCGCGCGAACTGGCCAAGGACTTCTTCGACCGTATCGAAAACCGCAACCGCCAGTTGAACGCCTTCCTAGCGCTCTCAGTTAATCGAGCCTTCGCCCAAGCAGACCGAATCGACGCCATGATCGCCAAGGGCGAGGCGCTGCCGCCGCTAGCCGGCGTTCCCATCGCCGTCAAGGACGTCATCAGCACCCGCGACGTCACCACAACCTGCGGCTCGAAGATTCTCGAGACCTACGTCCCGCCCTACGACGCCACTGCGGTTGAAAGGCTCGAGCGCGCCGGTGCCGTGATCCTCGGCAAGACCAACTGCGACGAGTTTGCCATGGGCAGCTCGAACGAGAACTCAGCATACGGGCCGGTACGGAATCCCGTTGCCCTTGATAGGGTTCCCGGAGGATCCAGCGGAGGCTCTGCTGCAGCTGTAGCAGC
>Ga0307471_100000970_pt1 | contig 15337 bp, 9 predicted proteins | sample atmos_gasesAM3C__2_FD_204566 | JGI IMG/M metagenome (GOLD analysis project Ga0307471, IMG submission 204566) | Hardwood forest soil microbial communities from Morgan-Monroe State Forest, Indiana, United States - atmos_gasesAM3C_515 | ecosystem: Environmental > Terrestrial > Soil > Temperate... | reverse complement strand
TTCTCCTCCATCCGAAAGGCCGGTTGTGATGCCACGTTCGGGCCAAGAGTACAGCGTCTGGCAGATACTGTAGATGAATTTCAACTGGATTCTGAATCTAACCAGACGAGTCGTGGTTTTTATCTTGTTGGTTCGAGGCGAAGTAGCGGGCCACAAAAGGCGGCGTTCGACAAGAAGAGCATCTTCGTGACAGCGTTTTGTTGCGATAGAGCATCAAAAAGGGGCACGAAAGTATTGTGCCCCCCACTATTTGCGCGGACTTGTGAGCGCGCCGCTACATGCCGAAGAACTCGACGTGAACAGAGCGGCCGAGGCGCGAATTGAAGAGCACGTACCAGCCGGGATGGTCGTAGTCGTTATAGACGTAGACGCGGTCACGGTCCCATTCCCAGTCGCGGCAACGAGGAACGTCGTACGGCGCGACGACCCAATTTGACTGGTCGTAGAGAATGATATGCCGCGTGCGCGGATCGAAGCCGCGGACGACAATGACGTGACGAACGTGCGGGTAACGGCCGAATGGATAGTGGGAGCCGGGGCGAATGCGCTCGCCATCGTAATCCCAATCGTCGTAATCACGGTCGTGATGCTTGTACCAGCCCTTGTGCTTGCCGTTGTCGTGGCGGTAGCCGTCGTCATCATCGTCGTCGCCGTGCTTGTACCGGCCCTTGTGTTTGCCGTGGTCGTCGTCTTGGGGGCGGGCCGAGACAGCAGGCAGGAAGGCAAATACGGACGCAGCAAGAGCCAAAAATGGCAGGAGCTTTTTCATGATCTTCTCTCCCAAAGATCGCTAGTTCAAGAATGGGCGTATTCCCGGTGCCCACTCTGCGCGTCGGAGTTGGCTGGGGGTGGTATTACAACTAGGATGCCTCCGCGCGTAAGCTACTAAACACCATTCGCGAACGAAGGTTTCGCAAATAGGGTTTGGGTGCGACAGTGGAACATCTTGCGGCATGCAGAGCAAGCATAGAAGATGTATCTGCAGTGCTGGATGAACTGGCTTCCGTTGGGAAGAGAGTCGAGTTAATGATTCGCACCCGGCCGATGCTACCGGATCCGAATGACGAGATGGTCCTGGAAACGGCCATCAACGGTCGCGCCGATGCCATCGTCACTTTCAACGATCGGGATTTTAAGCCTGTAGCGGCGCGTTTTCGTTGTTCCGTGGTGCGGCCCGGGGAAATCCTTCGTGCGTTAGCAAAGGAAACCGAGTAATGCCAAGAGAAGGAGTGAATTCATGAGACGAAGCAATTTTGCTCTGCGGGTGCCACCCACCCTATTGGCTGAAGCGCGCAAAGCCGCCGAATCGGAAGGAGTAGCTCTCAATCAGCTGATCACCCTCGCGCTCGCAGAAAAGGTTTCCGCTATGCGCACGGAAGAATACTTTGAGGACCGCGCCCGACGCGCTGATCCGGCAAAGGTCAGCCGGATTCTAGCTCGCGTGGGAAAGGGAAATCCTCCTATCGAGGGTGATGAACTGCCGTTGGAATTGGCAGTCAGGAAGGTGAAGAAAAAGAAGTAGTTTCATGTAATCGACACCAGATAGGGCACTTAGATTTTTGATCGTTTCGGCTGTTAACTGAAGGGTTGCTATTACAGCTCGAATCTGGCTTCGGGGAACAGACGAGACAAAAGCCGTAATAAACCATGGCAACTGGGGACACTCGAAGGAGAGCTGTGCTGAAGTCCTGCAAGGGCACAGGTAGAGCCAGCTTGCGGTTTCCTCCGTCCGAAAGGCCGGTTGTGATGCCACGCTCGGGCCAAGAGTACAGCGTCTGGCAGATACTGTAGAAATCTATTCGGACCAGTCGTGGTTGTTGGTTCGTTTTGCCTTTGCGCCCACGGCTGCGTTAGCGCGCTGCAATCTGTATAGACCGCGGATCGCAGCCTCGAACAGCGATTCCGCTTCGACTTTGCCAGCGTGCTCGATTCCAAAGTTGTCGACGAAATTTGACGGCGCAGTTCCGCTTGAACATTGAAAACTTCCGACGATGGATTAGGTAGAGGGAGGGATTTCTAGTCTAGCGTCGGTCGTTCCACAGTTGCCAGAAGGATTTCACGGTATTCACCGTATCCGGGGCTCCCAGCCCGTGGCTCTGGACGTGACCGTCGCGCACTTTAGGGTAGGTGCAATGGCTAAAACTGGCTCACGGGGAAGAGTCAGTTCTCAGTCCTGCCCTGCGAAGCAAACTTGTCCGCTGTACCGAAAAACGGTTCTGCCGGTACCGAGGTCGGCAGCGCCGATGTTGTTGAAGTCGCCCGTGGCTCGGGCGAACTTGCCGGTGCCGCCTTTGATATGCACGGGATAATCAAGAATGGCGTACAGCCCGGAGCCTGTGGGCACTTCCTTGGTGGTTGCGGTGGCCTGATCTACCAGGATGGTGTCACCGGCCTGAGTCACGAAGTGGTGTTGAACGGTGAAAATCGTCGTGCCATTAGAACCCCGTGCGACATTAAGAATCGTGGCCGCTACCGCCCCTCTCAAGTCTCCCTCCACGACGCCAAGAGTTGTGGACTGATCGACCACTCCGAGGTTCGTCATCACCGTTCCTCCGATGGGTTGGCAGTGCGGCTCCGACGAACTTCCCTGCGCGTAAGCAACTGGTGTCGAGTGCATCCCGCGCCGGTCAGCAGCAAATGCGAGAAATAAAAACGTGAGCGAAAGAAGTAACCCGATCCGTGTGATATTTCTGAGTGTCATGATGCGCCTCCCTTTTTATCTCGGAACTGACGCTGCTCGCGTTCAGGGACTGTCCTTGCTATTGGTGCGTCATCGTTCCGGCAGCCGTTCGCAGCGGGGTGTTAACGAAAAACTCGAGCTGCTTGCCCTCGTCGACTGGAATCAAGTCCCACGTCTCACCGGGTACGTTTGCACTGAAAGAGCAATCCTCGTTGAGGACATAGGTTCCAGAATCGTTTAGCGTGAAAAGGCCACCGCCGAAACTGGCGTTAGCACGTCGAAGCACGGTACCGTCTGGCCGGAATGTGAAAGTCCCAGCCCCCGCGACCGGAATGTAGGGACTCGAATCGCCAAAATAACCAGAGAAGGGCAAGCCGTAGCTGCCGTTTAGGGTTGTCAGCCGACAGCGATTTGTTTCTGCAAGCACCGCTGCGGGTTTGGATTTGGTGGATGGATTCAACAGCAACACAGCTCCTACGATGACGAGCCCAACCAGAATTCGCGCAAAGCTTTTTTTCATGATCCCTCCTTGGTGGTGTGTGAAGTTATTGCGGACCCTCGCGCAATCACCGCAATTCGGTCAAGAACCTGCCTGGTGGTTTCTTGGTTCTTGCGCAAGTCGCTGATTCTGAGGTTGTAATTGCCGAAGGTTCTTTCGCCGAAGGCTGTCCACCTGTTTCGCGTTACGTGATAGACTCTGTCTCATCCCCGTACGAAGCTGCTCCCAACGGAGCTGGCCGATGAACCCAACGCCCAGCAAACCCAACTTGCTCAGGTTTGGAATCTTTGAGGTGGACCTGAAGACTAGCGAACTGCGCAAGGCGGGCATGAAGCAGAGGCTTTCGCCCCAACCGTTCCAAGTGTTGCGAGCCCTGTTGGAGCGCCCTCGCGAAGTCGTCATCCGCGAACAACTCCGCGACTTGCTCTGGCCGGACCATACCTTTGTGGATTACGATCTGGCCCTCAAGAAAGCCGTCAATCGGCTGCGCGAAGTCCTGGGCGATTCCGCCGACAGTCCCCGCTTCATTGAAACCATCCCCCGCCAAGGCTACCGGTTTCTCGCCGAAGTCCAATCCGTTGATTCATCCGGCCCAAGCCCCACCGCAGATGCGCGAGTCCACTGGAAACTAGCTCTGGGCTTGGCTTGCGCCGTTGCTGCCGCCCTGTTGCTCGGATTCAATGTCGGCGAGCTACGCACCCGCATCTTCGCCAATTCCCGCCCGCCGGAGATTCGCTCGATTGCCGTCCTGCCTCTCGAGAATCTGTCGAATGATCCAGGTCAAGATTATTTCAGCGAGGGAATCACCGATGCCTTGACCACCGACCTCGCGCAAATCGGTTCGCTGCGCGTAATCTCGCGAACCTCGGCCATGCAATTCAAAGGTTCCAAGGAAAACCTGCCGCAAATTGGCCGCGATTTGAAGGTCGATGCCATCGTGGAAGGCACGGTCGCCCGCGCAGAGAGCCGCATGCGCATTACCGCACAATTGATCGAAGCGAGCACTGACCATCATTTGTGGGCAAGAAGCTATGAACGTGATTTGAAGGACGTTCTCGCCTTGCAAGATGAAGTCGCCCGGGATATCGCCGAGCAGATTCGCATTAAGCTCACCCCCAGCGAGCACACTCTGCTAACCGAGGCTCACGCCGTCGATCCGGCAGCACATGACGATTACCTGAGGGGCCGATTTTGGTGGAGCAAACGTTCCGCGGAGGGAGAGTGGAAAGGCCTAGACTACTTTCAAAAGGCCATCGCTAAAGATCCAAATTACGCGCTTGGCTACGCCGGAGTCGCGGATTCCTTCCTTGTGCTGGGCCATCACGGCCGCCTGCCTCCCAAAGAAGCTTTTCCCAAGGCCAAGCAAGCGGCGATGAAGGCGCTCGAGCTTGACCCCACACTTGCGGAGGCGCATACCTCGCTGGCTACCGTCAAGCTCGCTTACGATTGGGACTGGTCCGGCGCCGAAAGCGAGTTCAGGCAAGCCGTCACCCTCAATCCGAACTACGCCACCGCACATCACTGGCATTCGCACTACTTAGTAGCCATGGGAAAGCTCGATGAAGCAATCAAGGAGCTCGAACGTGCCCGTGACCTTGACCCGTTCTCTATGCCCATCAACTCCTTCCTCGGGCAAACGCTTTACTATGCCCGCCGGTACGATGATGCCATTCGCCAGTACAACCGAACTTTGGAAATGCACCCTGAGGTGGTCGGGTTCCATGACAGCATCGCCGATATATATGAGCAGAAGAAAATGTTCCGCGAGGCTTTCGCGGAGCGCCAGCAGGCTGTGTGCCTCAACGGAGACGCGCGGCTGGCTGCCTCGCTAGAGCAGGTTTACCAGCATTCAGGATACAAAGGATACGTGGGGGCGATAATCCAGTCCCAAGAGCGAGCCTCAAAACCCGGCTCCGTCCCGAATATGTACCTGGCACACCTCAGCGCAATATTGGGCGACAAAACGCACGCTCTACACTATCTTGAAAATGCTTATGACGAGCGCAATCCCTGGTTACTAAATTTTCAAGTCGATCCCGCAATGGACTCATTGCGTTCGTCCCCTGGTTTCAGAGACTTGATTCGCCGAATTGGACTCCCGCTCCGTCAACCTTAACCGATAGAAATGTGCGGTACCGCGTTCCCCTGGGACGGGTCTAGAAATTTCGCCCAGGCGGCGGAATACCGGAATACCTGTTACTAGAACACCGGAGTACAGGTGCCCACCGTTGGTTGTAAGTCGGATCGCTAAGAAAATTCTGGAAAAGGCTGGCAGAAAAAGGCCAGCTTACCGAGTACAGTTAGAATCGGATTAGGGGCAGACTCGGAGCGCGAAATTGCGCGAACTACTCGTGCCGTAGGGCAACCATGGGATCGACGCGAGTAGCTCTCCGCGCTGGCAGATATCCGGCAAACAATGCGACGACAGTCAGCACACAGACTGCAGTCATGATGGTGAGCGGGTCGCGAGGCTCGAGTCCGAACAACAACTTTTGCAGAATCCTCACCGACACCAACGATATAGCCATGCCGATGGCAAGACCTGCGCTTAGCACCACGACGACATCTCGCATGACTAAACGCAGAATCGAGCCTGGTTCGGCGCCGAGCGCCATGCGAATACCGAACTCGATCTGCCGCTGCGTCACTGCGTAGGCGAGCACGCCGTACAGTCCGATCATCGCCAGTACCAGCGCCACTACACCGAAGAACCCCGCTAGCGTTGCCATCAGCCGTTCTTGCACCAAGTTGTCATCCACTTGTTCGGCGAGAGTGTGAAACGCTAATGGCGTCTGCGGACTCACCTCGGCCACGGCACTTTGCATGGCGGAAATCAGCGCGGCTGGCGCTACCGCGGTGCGAACCTCGAAGTCCTCGGTGTCAGCCCCCGGGGGCGCTTGGGATGCGGGCAGGAACACGGTGGGCTTTATCTCCTCTCGAATCTTCTGGTACTTCGAATCTTTCACGATGCCGACAATCTGAATCCATGGCTCAGGCTTCTCGTCGCGCGTGTAGGTGCGAAATTGCCTGCCGATGGGATTCATGCCAGCAAAGAATCTGCGCGCCAGCGTTTCGTTCACAATGGCAACCAGCTGTGAATTTCGCGTGTCGTCTTGATCAAAGTTGCGGCCGGCGACCAACGGCGTGCGCAGAGTCGCGAAGTACTCCGGTGTGACGAAATTGAAGTAGCTCGGCTCACGCGCCGTTGCGCCCGCAGTGTCTGGCTGAATTTCGTCGGCCCAGTTGTCGTCGCCGAGCGGTTGGGTGAGGGAACGCGAAACCGAGATCACACCCGGCACAGTGCGGAGGCGGCTCGCGATTTCGTCGTCGACAATCGCGCGCCTTTCTTTTGGAATCTTCGCATCGTCGGCTGCCCACCACGGTGGCTTAGCGCTCACAATCAACACCTGGTTGCGATCGAAGCCCAGATCGACCGTCAGCAATTTCATGAACGTCCGCAACAACAGGCCGGCGCCAACCAGCAAGACGAGCGAAAGCGCGACTTGCCCCGCGACGATCCACCTGCCCGTTTTGAATCGGGAGCGCTGGTCGCCACCGGCCGTCCTCGTCGTTATGGCTTCGATCAGAGCAACCCGGTTCGAATCCATTGCCGGCAGGAGTCCCATCACAATCCCGGTCAGCACGGCGATCGCCAAGGTAAACCCGAGCACGCGGTTATTCAGTGCCAGATCGAGAAACACCGGATTGCGTCCGGTAGAAAGATTGCGCACGAGCAACCCACCGCCCCACTCTGCAAACAGCATCCCCGCTCCGGCTCCGAGCAGCGACAGCAGTACCGACTCAGTGACGAGTTGCCGGATAACTCTGCTCCGCGAAGCGCCCAGGGCCTTCCGTATTGAGATTTCCTTGCTTCGCGCCGTATTTTTCGCCAGCATCAGGCTGGTGATGTTCGCGCATGCAATAAGAAGCACCAGCGCCACCATCGCCATGAGAATTGCCAACGGAGCTTTGAAAGAGTCGCGCAGATCGGAGGTGCCGCTTGCCGCGGGAATCGGGATCAACTTCGTTTCCAGGAAACGCTTCTGCCAGCTTGCGTCGCCCTCCGGCATCCCGGCGCGCAGCACCGGCGGGGAAAGAACTGCGAGTCGCGCCCGCACTTGCCCGAGTGTCATTCCCGGTTTCATCCGCCCCATCACGAACAGCCACCAGCGTACGCGACTATCCAGGTTGCGTTTATCGAAAGGCTCCGAGGCGCATAGCGGAATCGCAATATCGAAATCCTTTCCCACTTCGGCTCCGTAGAACCGTGGTGGCGTCACGCCGATCACCTCGAACGGATGTCCTCGGAGCGAAACGGTGTTGCCAATCGCACTCTCCGCACCCGCGAAATCGGATTGCCAGAAGCCGTAGCTCAACACCGCGAGGGGCGCGCAGCCACGATGATCGTCGGCATTCGAGGTCAAGCGGCCGGCTACGGGCCGGATGCCGAGCGTGGTGAAATAGCCGCCACTCACGAACAGACCCTTCACGTAGCGCACTCCACCGCCTTGCGCCAGGTCGAACTGCTGCGGCCCCATCCAAGCCAACATTCCGGAGAACACATCCTGCTGATCGCGCACCGCTTCCCAGAGCGCATTTGTGAAAGTGTCGTTCGCTGGTCTTCCCTGCCTTTGCATCTGCACCGCTACGAGTTCTTGGGGGGTCTGAACCGGCAGGAATCTCAGCATGACCGCATCGATAAGGCTGAAGATGGCAGTGTTTGCGCCGATGCCCAGAGCCAACGAAAGCACCACGACCGTCGCCAGCACCGGAGACTTGCGTAGAGACCGCATCGCGTAACGCAAGTCCTGCCAGCAGGCTTCGACGAAAGATTCCCAGCCGGCAGAGCGGACGACTTCCTTTGTGAGTTCGAGGTTTCCGCGTTCCAAGCGCACAGCACGAACGGCATCCTCGTGGTTCATGCCCTGCTTCATCTTTGCCGCTGCTTCCATCTCCAAGTAGGTGCGAAGCTCTTCATCCAACTCCCGGTCGACATGTTCCTTTCGGAACAATGATCGAAGCCCGCTCGCTATGTTTCGCAACAAAGACATGCATCGTCACTCGTAACGAAGGGCCACCATCGGATCGACGCGCATGGCGCGGCGCGCGGGCAGGTAAGCAGCAATCAAACCGATCGCCATCATTGTTGCAGCGGCAACGACAATCGGAAGAGGGCCGGCGACTGGCAGGTCGGGGATCAGGCCGGCGGCTGCACGTTTTCCCCAGAACGCAAGGGGTGCTCCGATAGCGAGACCAGCGCAGACCATCCACAGGGCGTCGCGAAGGACTACGCGCATTACGTCAGTCGCTGCTGCACCGAGCGCCATGCGAACGCCGATCTCGTGCGTGCGCCGCGCGACCGTGTACGCGAGTAGGCCGTACAGGCCGATGGCTGCAAGCAGCGCGCCCAGCGCGCCGAACCCTGCGGAAAGCGTTGCAATCAACCGCTGTGGAACGATGGACGAATCGATCTGCTCGTTCATCGTCATCATCCGAACTATGGGGACAGTCTTCAACACGGCGGCCTCGGTTTGGCGAACCACGCCGGCGACTCCGTCCGGGTCGGTTCTCGTGCGGATCGCGAGCTGAGAACCAGTGAAGCCCTGTTGAAGCAGGTCCGGATAGATCGTAGGCGGCGCGGGTTGCTGGAGGTCGTTGTATTTGGCGTCGCGGACGATTCCGACCACCTCATAAGTCCTTTCACCTTTCGTAAAGGTGATATGGCTCAGGGTGATGTGTCTTCCGATGGGATTTTCGTTCCCGAAACAGTCGCGAGCAGCGGTCTGGTTAATGATTGCGACAGGGGAGCCGGCCTGGTCGCTTGCGGAAAAATCGCGACCGGCAAGAAATTCTGTGCCATACGTCTCGAAGTAGTCCGGGGCAATGTAATCGATGGAGGCTTGGGTACGCTTTTCAGGATGGTTTTCTGCAAATGCGAAGCTCCCGGCTCCAGGACCTTCGAATGGACTCACGCTACTAAAGGTGGCTGAGCTTACGCCGGGAATGGCGTCCAGCCGCATCACTAGCTCTTGCGACAGCCGCGAAAATTGCGCAGCGTTATAGCCACTGTCCGCAAAATCGAGCGTGACCAGCAGCAGATTATTGCGCTCGAATCCCAGATTCAAATTCCGAAGATGCAACAGATATCCCACAAACAGGCCCGCCAAGCTCACCAGCACGAGGGAGAGCGCCACCTGCGAAGCAACCAGGCCCTTGCCGAACAGCCCCCGGGACTTGGATTCACCGATGCGCGATGCCTGTTGCAGCGCGGACGCCGGTGCCGTGTTCGAGGCGCTCATAGCGGGTACCGCTCCGCAGAGGAGTCCCGTGAGCAGCGCGACCGCTCCGGTGAACAACAGCACGTGTGCGTCTGGTTTTGTCAGAGCCTCAAAATGCACCGGCGCGATCATGATGAACCTGCCTGAAGCGAAGACCCGGATCAGCGCTTGAGCTGCAAAGAAGGCTAGGAAGATGCCGACGGCGCATCCGACCAGCGACAGCAACAGCGATTCGGTGAGCGTTTGGCGCAGCAAGCGAGCCCGAGCCGCTCCGAGGCAGGCACGCACGGCCATTTCGTGCTGGCGCGATGCTCCGCGGGCCAAGAGCAGCCCTGCTAAATTCGCGCAGGCCAGGAGCAGCAGCAGCCCTACCGTCGCCATCAAGACCGTCAGCGGTGTCGAGAGCATCTGGGTCAAAGGCGTCGTAACGCCGTTTCCGGCCGGCTCGATGCGGAGTTCACTTCGACGCACGGAAGGATCGGCGTCGGGGGCGTTCACGACCGTTTGGAACAACACCGCCATTTCCGCTCGCGCTTGTTCTATGGAAACGCCCGGTTTCAGTCGCCCTAGCAGTCCGTACCACATTCCAGCAGAAGGGCCAAGTGATATGGGCCACCAAATGTCTTGTTTCGCATGCTCGCTGAGCCCGTAAAAGCCTCGTTGCGTCACGCCGGTGATGGTAAGCGGAGTGTCTCCAACAACGATTTTCTTGCCGATGATTCCAGGGTCCAGATCGAATCGGGATTTCCAGAACGACCAGCTGATGACGGCTACGCGGGAGTGATCCCCCATGTGAACGTCTTCGGGGCCGATCAAGCGGCCGGCTGCGGGTCGCACTCCGAGAGCTTGGAAGAAAGTTCCTCCTACAGTTCCGACGAACACGGTCTGCGGCTGCAGCTTATCGGCGCGGACAGTGATAAAGGCCAGAGAGTCGACGATCAGGTCCGAGAAGACGTGATTGCCGTCGCGCATGATCCGGTAAGCGGCCCACGAGAAACCGTTGAACCCCGGCTCAGGATCGCCGGGCTCGTGGTGGAGGAGTTCGACGAGCTGTCCTGGGTCTCGCACCGGGAGAGTACGCAGCAGCAGTCCGTTGATGATGCTAAAAATGGCCGTATTTGCACCGATGCCGAGGGCGACGGTGAGGACGGCAACTGCGGTAAAACCGGGAGACTTGCGCAGCATGCGGAGGCCAAAGCGCAGGTCTTGCCAGCATGTCTCCAAAACGGATTCCCAGCCGCCAGAGCGAACGAGTTCCCTGGCAACTTCGAGACTGCCGCGTTCTAATCGCACTTCCCGAAGCGCATCCTTACGACTCACGCCTTGCCTCATCTTTTCCGCCGCTTCCATCTCCAAATAGGCGCCTAGTTCTTCATCTAACTCCTGATCCACCTGCTCCCTTCGGAACAGTGATCGGAGGCCACTTGTGATGTTCCGCAAAAAGGACATAAGTCTCTTACTCGTAACGCAAGGCCACGATGGGATCGACGCGCGTCGCGCGTCGCGCTGGGATGTAGCATGCTACGAACGCAACACCGCAAAGCAAAAGGCTCACGGTTGCGAAGGTCAAGGGGTCGGCGGGCTTTACGCCGAAGAGCAGTCCTGCCAGAAGCCGAGTCAGGCCGACCGCAGCAACAATTCCAATACCAAGACCGATGAATGTCATTCGCAATCCGTTCCTCACAATTAGGCGCAAGACCTCACGACGGCTCGCACCTAGAGCCATTCGGATACCCATCTCGTGCGTGCGCTGCGCGACGAGATAGGACAGGACGCCGTAAAGTCCGACTGCTCCTAATGCAAGCGCGAGTCCCGCAAACAGCGCGAGGAGCATCATGTCAAACCGCTGTTGTGCGATGGATGCGCTCAATACATCCTCCATGGTTCGGAAATTATCCGGCGCCTCTTGAGTCGCAACACCCTGCAGGCTCTGCTGTACAGTCTTAGCGAGCAAACGTGGGTCGCCGGTGGTGCGTACGACCCAGACCAGCGGCATGGCCTGATTAACGAGTTTCGTAAGGCCGTCCTGCACCTGAGCCGCAGGGACAAAGAGTGTCGGCGGCGCGGGCCGAGCCACACCAAATTCCTTGGTATTGCCTACGATGCCGACGATTTCGCGCACGCGATCAGCCAGCCCCATGGCCTCAGCACCGGCTCCAATTACAACGTGCTGCCCGAGTGGATCTTGACCGGGGAAAAAGCGCTCCGCGACCGCCTGGTTGATAAGCACCACGGGCGCTCCCGAGGCATTGTCCCGGTCTGTGGGGCCCCGTCCTCGCAAAACGGGGATACGCATCACCTGCAAGTAATGCGGAGTGATTGCGCGCCACTCGGTGCTTCCGCTGGGATCGCCTCCCGATGGGTTTTCTTGAATGGCGAAATTCATATCTGCGCCCGGCTCAAACGGCAAATTCGAGACCGTCGCGGCGGCCTTGACTCCTGGTACTGATTCCAGACCGGTCAAAGCTTGGTCTTCAAGTCGCGCAACGGCTGCGGTCTTGCTAAATCGCTGGTCATCCAGAGTCATTTGCGCAGTAAGCACATCGCGGGCGTCAAAGCCAGGGCTCTCATGCTGCAGCCGCCAAAAGGTCTGAATCAAAAGCGAAGCTCCAATAAGCAAAACGCCCGAGAGCGCAACTTCCGCGATAACCAGCAGTCGCTGCAATCGCGCAATCGCGCGGCCTGCGCTTGCCCGCCCGACACTTTCATGCAAAGCGTCTCGAAGCTCAGCCTTGGGACCCTGCAGAGCGGGCGCCAGACCAAAGACAATGCCGGTAACGAATGCAACGGCAAACGCGAAGATCCACACGTGCCAATCTACGCGTACCTCACCAAGCCGGGGCAGGTCCTGAGGACTGAGCCTCAACAACAAAGGCAACAAGCCAGAGGCTGCAGCCAACCCGAGGCCGCCGCCCGCCACAGAAAGAAGGCTGCTCTCGATCAAGAGCTGGCGGGTCAAGCGAAGGCGGTCTGCACCCAGAGCCAGTCGGACCGCCATCTCTTGGCGTCGCGCTGTCGCACGGCTCAGCAGGAGATTAGCAAGATTCGCGCACGCAATGAGCAGCACAAACCCTACGGCTCCCAGAAGGAGCAGTAGAGCCGGACGCACGTCTCCCACAATGGCATCTTGATAGCTTCGTATCGCGACTGTTTCGTGCGGAGCCATGAGACCGGGGATTTCGCGCCGCAGTTCTTCTCCTACCGCGCGGACATCTTGATTGACTTGCGCGTAGCTTGCTCCCGGGTGAAGCCGCCCGAGAACGTTACAAACGTTGGTTTGGTCGTTGGGGTTAGGTTGCGCCCGGAGCGGTATCCAAAGGTCAGCCGTCGGAGTGAAAGTAAAATTCGCAGGAGCCACACCCACAACGGTCCACGATTCGCCGCCGAGTCTTATCCCGCGACCGAGAATTCCGGTGTCTTGCCCAAAGCGTCTTTGCCAAAGCGCGTAGCTGAGCACAACCGCGTTCGGTCCGCCAGGACGATCTTCGTCCTCTGTAAAACCGCGCCCGAGCACGGGTTGTACCCCCAGAGTATGGAAGAAATCCCCGCTGACACGGAGGGAACTAAGGTGCTGCGGCTCTCCCGCGCCCGTGAGATTGACGCCAACGCCCGAAAAAGCAAAGCCGTACGCGGTCATTGATTCGAAGTCCCGCGAATGCTCGCGCCAGAAAAGGAATTTTGTGACGCTTGTAGAAGGAAACGTGATCTCCGGAAAATGGCGCTGAACGAGGACAAGACGCTCGGAATCTGGATACGGCAGAGGCCGCAAGAGCACGGCGTTCACTACAGTGAAGATGGCGCAGTTGATGCCAAGGCCGAGAGTGAGTGTGAGAAGAGCGATGATGGTAAAGCCTGGACTTTTGCGGAGTACACGCACTCCGTAGCACAAGTCTCGCCAGCACGTCTCCACAAAAGATTCCCAGCCGGCAGAGCGGACCGTTTCCTTTGCAACCTCAAGATTCCCCCGCTCCAAGCGGACGGCGCGAAGGGCTTCCTTGCGGCTCATCCCCTCTTTCATCTTTTCCTCTGCCGCCATCTCAAGGAAGCCGTTTAGTTCTTCGTCCAGCTCCTGGCTGACCCGTTCCTTTCGGAACAGCGATCGCAATCCGTCTGATAAGTTTCGCAGCAATGACATGGGCCCTCACTCGTAACGCAAGGCAACCATCGGATCGACGCGCATCGCCCGCCGTGCGGGGATATAGCATGCGGCGACCGCTACCAATCCAAGCAACGTTGCCACGGCAAAAAATGTCGCCGGGTCGGTGGAGCTGACACCGTAGATCATCCCGGACATCAGGCGCGTCAACGCCAAAGCGCCAATGAGTCCGAGCAAAATGCCCAGCGCCGCCAAACGTATGCCTTGCCCGACGACAAGGCGGAGCACCGCATTCCCGTCCGCGCCGAGGGCCAGACGGATGCCAATTTCGCGCGTCCGCTGAGCTACGTTGTAAGCAAGCACACCGTAAATGCCCATGGTCGCGAGGGCCAAGGCGAGCGCGGCAAAGAGTCCGAAAAGCAGGAGATGCATTCGCTGTGACGCTAAGGATAGGGAGCGAACTTCTTCCATAGTTCGAATCCGGGTAATGGGAAGATTTTTGTCCACTTGCCGGATAGCGCTACGCACGCTCGAGGCGATCTGCGCGGGGTCGCCCTTGGTGCGTACTACCCAATCGCGCAAGATCCCGTCAGCGTAGGTGAATTGTGCGATGGGGAAATACATGGTCGGCTCCGGTGCCACAGTTGGGCTGAACTCCCGAACGTCCGAGGCCACACCAATAATGGTCATCCACGGAAAATTGTCGTCTGGTCCTGCCTGGTGGAAGCGTTTGCCGAGGGGATCCTCGCCAAGCCAATAACGATTGGCCAGCGCCTGATTGACGATGACGACTGGTTGCGTTTGCGGTGTATCGCTCCAGGAGAAATCCCGGCCTTCAAGGAGGGGAATCCGCATGGTCTGGAAGTATGCTGGCGTCACGATATCGTAGCTAGCCAAGGGAATCTGACCCGGGCCGGTTGGCGCGCGGCCCTCAATGGTTAAGCCTTTCCTGCCCTTCGCGAGGGTGAGAGGGATGAACCTGACCGCCGCCGCGGACTGCACTCCCGGGAGCGCCTGTAGGCGTTCAATAGCCTGCTGATAAAAGGCCGTAAGCTCGGCGCTTTGCGAATATCGCTCGCCGCGGGGGATGACACGGAAAGTGAGTACGCCTTCAGGCTGAAACCCCAACTGGACTCGCTCGATTCGCAGGAAACTCCGGACAAGAAGCCCGGCACCGATCACAACTACAAAACCAAGTGCCGTTTCGAGGACGACCAATAAGCTGCGCGTGCGCAGTCTGGATGATGCTGCGGACTCGCGGGAACCGGACTTCAGGGTGTCCTGGATGTTTCCGCGAACAGCTTGCAGAGCAGGAGACACGCCGAAAACGAGCCCGGCCATCAGCGAAATTGTCAGGCTAAAAAGGAGCACAGGGGCGCTAAGGCTGAATTCCTCCGTACGAGGAAGGTTCGAGGCCGCAAGGATTTTGAGCGCGCCGACACCCCAGTGCGCAAGCAGCATGCCTAAGGCGCAGCCAAGCAACGCCAAGAGCACGCTTTCGGTTAGAAGCTGCCGCGCAACACGGCCGCGTCCAGCGCCCAGCGCGAGGCGCACGGCAATTTCGCGCTGACGCACTGAGGCTCGGGCCAGCAGCAGGTTCGCGACATTGGCGCATACAATCAGCAGCACCAGCGCAACAGCGCCCAACAGAACGAGCAGCGCAGGGCGCACTGGACCAGCGATATCTTCGTGCAGCGGCACCAGGTCGACGGTCTGCCCGGCGTTGGACTGCGGATAAAGTTGCGTGAGGCGGCGGGCAATCAGGTTCATTTCCGTTTGCGCTC
>Ga0307471_100000969_pt1 | contig 15339 bp, 13 predicted proteins | sample atmos_gasesAM3C__2_FD_204566 | JGI IMG/M metagenome (GOLD analysis project Ga0307471, IMG submission 204566) | Hardwood forest soil microbial communities from Morgan-Monroe State Forest, Indiana, United States - atmos_gasesAM3C_515 | ecosystem: Environmental > Terrestrial > Soil > Temperate... | reverse complement strand
CACAGTCTCTTCCATCGCTCGTCATCGTCGGACGCCCCAACGTCGGCAAGTCCACGCTTTTCAATCGCCTCACCGGAACGCGCCGCTCCATCGTCACCAATGAGCCCGGCATCACCCGCGACCGCATCTATGGGCAAGCCGAATGGCGTGGCCGCCACCTCGAAATTGTCGATACCGGCGGTATCGTTCCCGACGATAAGGCCCTCATTCCACAGGAGATTCTTCGCCAGGCGCGCGTCGCCTTTGACAAGGCCGCCATTCTCGTCCTCGTCGTCGATTCGCACTCCGGTCCCACGCCGCTCGATGAGGAGCTTGCCCGTCTGCTTCGCGCCACCGGCAAACCGTTCTTCATCGCCGCCAATAAAGTGGATTCGGCTTCCCAGGAAGCCAATGCCGCTGCCTTCCATGCCCTCGGCGTGCCGGTCTTCCCCATCGCCGCCGAACATGGCACCGGCGTGGACGATCTCCTCGACGCCGCGCTCGCGCAAATCAGCGACGTCGAAGCCGCGCCCGCCGAGACGGAGCCCGACGCCATCGAAGTCGCCATCATTGGCCGCCCCAACGTCGGCAAGTCCACGCTGCTCAATCGGCTGGTTGGTGAAGAGCGCTCCATCGTCTCGCCCATCCCCGGCACCACCATGGACAACGTGGACACCGAAATCACACACGAAGGCCGCCTCTATCGCTTCGTGGACACCGCGGGCATTCGCCGTAAGGGCAAGACCGTGCTCGTCGCGGAAAAACTCAGCGTGGTCATGGCCCGCCGCGGCCTCGAACGCGCCGACATCGCTCTCCTCATCGTGGATGGCGAGCAAGGCGTCACGCAAGGCGACGCCACCATCGCCAGTTACGCCGAACAGTCCGGCCGGTCCGTCATCATCGTCATCAACAAGTGGGATCTCGCCGTGGAAGCCGCGCAAAAAGCTGCCAACCGCGATGCCGCCACGGCAAAAGGCAAATCGAAACGCACCGCCGATCCAAAACGTTCTGAAACCGTGGACAAAGGCTTGCTCCTGCTCGACTACGAAAAACTCATCCGCGAAAAGCTCAAATTTCTCAGCTACGCGCCCATCGTTTTCCTCTCCGCCAAAACCGGCGAACGCGCCAGCAAACTTTATCCCGTCATCAATCAAGTCGCCGACGCCCGCAAGCGCCACATCCCCACGCCCGAACTCAATCGCTGGCTCAAGGAAATCGACCTCCAGCGCGGCACCACGCCGAAAGCGCGCCCCGTCCGCATCTACTACGTCACGCAGGCCAAGACCGCTCCGCCCACGTTCCTCATTTTCACCAATCAGAAGACTCCGCTGCACTTCAGCTACGAACGCTTCCTGGAAAATCAGCTGCGCGCCAAATTCAGTTTCGTCGGCGCCCCGGTGCGGTTCGTTCAGCGCCTTCGCAAGCGTGACAAGAGATCCTCTGGCGGTGGCGAATGACGAGCGTAGGTGTGCAATTCGCTCACAACCTCTACAGGAATTTCGCGCAAACTGCTACGATAGCGGCGTCCCCTTCTTTGCAGGACAACGCCATGCCGAGCAACGGCACAGCCACACAAACCGCCACCGAAAAAGGTCTTTACCGCATCGGCGAGGTCAGCCAATTGACGGAACTCAAGCCCTTCGTCCTGCGCTATTGGGAGACCGAATTCCCCATGCTGCAGCCGGTGAAAAGCGCCAGCGGTCATCGCCTCTATCGCCAGGAAGATGTGGACATGGTCCTCAAGATCAAGCGCCTGCTTTACGACGAAGGATTTACCATTGCCGGTGCGCGCCGTCACCTGCGGGAACTTTCTGGGGCCGTCGAACCGGAAGCCGTTTCCAGCCGCACGCCGACCACAGTGCAAGCCGATGCGCCCGCGCCGCTGCTGAACCGGAAAATGCTTCTCGATATGCGCGATGCGCTGCGCGCTTTCTTGACGATGCTGGAACGGCGGTGATAGCCTTGTTTGTGCTAAATGCCGCTGCGATTTCGCTCGTTTTCGCCGCGCAGCGGTTTCAGGTCCAGTCGGGGCGTAGCGCAGCCTGGTAGCGCGCACGCTTGGGGTGCGTGAGGTCCCCGGTTCAAATCCGGGCGCCCCGACCATTTCCTTCCCGCCGCATCCAGACGGCCCCAAGAAATATTCGATGACGCATATCCTGCTGACCAATGACGATGGGTACAACGCGCCGGGTCTCTGCGCGCTCGCTGAGGCGCTGCAGGATTTTGCGAAGGTGAGCATCGTGGCGCCGAGCCGCGAGCAGAGCGGCGCGGCGCAGTCATTGACGCTGCGGCAGCCGATCGTGTGCAACAAAATCAAGGAGGGACACTGGGCCATTGACGGCACTCCGGCGGACTGCGTGATCGTGGCGCTGCACAAACTGCTGGAGGAGCGTCCGGACATGGTGATTTCCGGAATTAACTCCGGTGCAAACCTCGGAGAAAATATCTACTATTCGGGTACGGTAGGAGCCGCGAGGGAAGCAGCGATCCATCACATTCCGGCGGTGGCGATTTCGCTCTGCTCGAAAAAGCCAGCGGCAAAATTCGATGGCGCTGCGCGAGTGGCGCGCTCCGCGGCGGAATTGATTTTAAAAGAGGGATTGCCCGAGCAGGTTTTGCTGAGCATCAACGTGCCCGATCCCTGGAGCGGCGGCGTGAAGTTCACGCGGCAATCGAAAAAGATCACGCGGAACCAGCTGATCGAAGGCAAAGATCCTCGCGGACGCACTTATTTCTGGCTTTCCGAGCAACGGATCGACAAAAACGTGGAGCCCGACACCGATTATGCGGCCATTTTCGCCGAAGCCGTTTCCATCACGCCGCTGCACCTCGATCCAACGCACACCAAATCGCTCAATCATCTTTCCCATTGGGCCAAGCCGCTTCAGGCCTCGTTCAAAGGTTGAACTTGCGCTGCGGACGACGATCTTATGCGCACGCTGACAATTTTCTGAATTTCACTGGAAAGAATTCCATCCACAGAGCGCTTTTGCTGTTGATAACGACTTGCTGCTTTGCACCTTCGGTCTTCGCGCAGAAACCACAAGATGAAATCGCCTGCCGCGCCGAACGCAAGAACAACGCTGCCTACAAGAAGAAATTATGGGACGGATACGAAATTTCCCTGGGGCCAGCGCGCAACAGCCTGGGCGGCGGAGACGACGCTTGCACGGCGGCCATCTATAACCAAGCCGGAAAAGTGGTCTTCCGCACGACTGGCTTCAACGTGGTATTCGATGAGAACGTCACGGGACAGGATTTCGATGGGGACGGAAAACCCGAAGTGGTTTTCCGAACGGACACCGGAGGCGGGAACCACTGTTGCTGGGGCTACATTGTTTTCTCGCTTTACCCAAAACCGCGCAAGCTTTTTGAAATCGCCATGGAAGGCAAAGTCGATTTTGAGCGCGACAAGCAAGGCCGGATGGTGATCTGGAAACGAACGGCCGGGCCCGCGGATTTTACCTCCATGGCGGGCCAGCCGTTTGCGGAGAAAGTCCTGCGCGTACGCGACGGAAAGCTTGTTGATGCGACGCCGGAATTCTGCGGCAGGATTTTCAGCGAAGAAAACGAAGATTATCGGATTGAGCAGAGGGTGCTGACGCCCGAAAATCTGAAGAAGCTGCAAATAAGTACGGGCAAGGAAATAGAAGATGAAGAAATCGTCAGCACACTGCTTTCGAGGGCGCTGCAATACGTCTTCTGCCATCAATATGACGAAGCTCTCCGGGACCTGGACCAGTGGCCTGAGGCAAGCCGCAAGGCCATGAAAGCCTCGTTTGCCGTTTCCATTCGGGACGATTACCCTGAGTTTGCTGCAAAATTAGGCGCTAAACCTCCTAGATAACAAGCGCCGGGAGTAAGCGGCTAGGGTAGAGCATGGTGGGGTATACTGGCAGCCCGCTTGGGGGTAACGGCAGATGAAACTTCCTGCTGCGGGATGCGTCTGTTACGGGTAAGGGGTGGCAGTCCGGTAGTTTCCGATCCCGCCACGGGAACCCGCAGAATGAATTTTTGCGGCAAGAAAGCTGCCGCGAATACGGAGGAACCATGCGTTTAAGAATTGCCTGGTGCGCCGGGGTGCTGACCGTGCTGCTATGTGTCTGTGGCGGTCCGGCTGTGGCAGGACCGGCGGGTGCAAGCGATTTCAAGGTTCCCGTCGAGTATTACAAATTGCCGAACGGGTTGCGGGTGGTCTTGTCGCCCGACCATACGGCGCCGACGATTTGCCTGGGTGTGTATTACCAGATCGGCTTCCGCATTGAGCCAAAGGACCGCACCGGATTCGCGCACCTTTTCGAGCACATGATGTTCCAAGGCTCGCAAAATCTTGGAAAGCTGGAGTTCATCAAACTGGTGCAGCAGAATGGCGGAATCCTGAACGGATCGACGCGGTTTGATTTCACGAACTATTTCGAAGTGCTGCCATCGAACAAGCTGGAGACGGCACTGTGGGCCGAAGCGGACCGCATGGGCGGACTGGCAGTCACCGAAGACAATCTGAAGAACCAGCAAGGCGTGGTGGGCAACGAAGTGAAAGTGAACGTGCTGAACCGGCCTTACGGCGGATTCCCCTGGCTGGACATGCCGCAGTACGCAAACACGAACTGGTTCAACGCCCATAACTTCTATGGCGATTTGAAGGATATCGAAGCGGCGACGCTGACGGACGTACAAACTTTTTTCAAAACTTATTACGCGCCGAACAATGCGGCGCTGGCCATCACGGGGGATTTCGATCCGGCGGAAGCGAAGAAATTCGTGGAAAAGTATTTTGGAGCACTGAAGGCCTCGCAGCTTCCGGCACGGCCGGACCTGACCGAACCCGCACAGGAGAAAGAAAAGCGCGTCACGAAAAACGATCCATTGGCGAAGCGACCGGCGATTGCGCTCGGCTACCACATGCCGGAGAGAAATACGCCGGAGTATTACGCCATGGCGTTACTGGACGAGATGCTGATCGAAGGGGACGACAGCCTGCTGCATCAGGAACTGGTGCAGAAGCGCGGGTTCACCGGGAACGTGCAAGGCGGCATCAATCTGCTGGGCAATCCCTGGAATTACAAAGGCCCGATGCTGTTTATCACGAACTTCGTCTACGATCCGAAGACAAATCCAGACGAAATCGTGAAGTCCATTGACGGGGCTATCGAACCATTGCGTACCAAACCGGTCGATCAGAAAGCACTCGATCGCGCCATCGGAAAACTGCGTTCGGATCTCTATGATACGGTCGGCACGCAAGGCGGATTCGGCCTGGTGGACCTTCTGGCGAGTTTCGCGCTCTTCGATGACAATCCGGACCGGGTGAACTCATTGATTGCCGAATATCAAAAAGTGACGCCTGCATTGATCCAGAAAACGGCGCAGGAATATTTGCGGCCGGAAAATCGCACGGTTTTGTTGGTTCAGCCGCAATCAGCGACGCCTGCGGCACCCGCTACCGCCCCGGCGAAAAACCAGTAATGGAGAAAATGATGAACCGCGAATATACACAAAAATTGTTACTGGTTGCAGGGGCCTTGGCGCTTGCGGTGATTCCGGCGTTTGGTCAAAAAGAAACACCTCCGGCAGGAGGGCCGCCCAAGGCTTTTTCCGTGCCAGCACATGAGACCTACACGCTGGCAAACGGAATGAAAGTGACGCTGATTCCCTATGGGAACATACCGAAAGTATCGGTCAGCCTCGCGGTGCGTGTGGGCGCCCTGAACGACGCGAAGGAATTGCTCGGGGAGGCCGACCTTACCGGCGAACTGCTGAAGGAAGGCACGACCAGCTTAAGCTCCAGCGCGTTGGCGGAAGCGGCCGCGAAGATGGGAAGCACGATCACCGTTGGCGTAGGCGCCGATGAAACCAGCCTCGATGTGGATGTGCTTTCCGAATACGGGCCGGACGCCGTGAAGCTTCTGGCGGACGTGATCCAGCATCCGCTGTTGCCCGAATCGGAATTGGCACGGCTCAAAGACAACGAACTTCGGCAAATCGCGGTTGCCAAATCGCAGCCGGGGCAGATCGCGCTGGCGCGGTTCCGAAAGCTGCTTTACGGCGACCATCCATACGGTGATGTTCTTCCGACGGAAGAGAGCATCAACAAAATTACTATTGAAGACGCGAAGAAATTTTACGCTTCGAATTTCGGCGCGGCGCGCTCGCACCTTTATGTCGCGGGGAAATTCGATGTTGCCGCGGTGAAGAAAGCGATCGAAACCAGCCTCTCCGCCTGGACGAAAGGACCCGCCCCCGCACCGAACGTGCCGAAGCCAAAAACGCAACGACTGCTGGATGTAACGGACCGGCCCGGAGCGCCGCAATCGACGGTGTATCTCGGGTTGCCAGTGCCCAATGCGACGAGCCCGGACAACGTTCCTCTGGTGGTGACAAACGCCCTGCTGGGAGGCTCTTTTGGATCACGGATCACCACGAACATCCGCGAGAAGCTGGGATGCACTTATTCCCCCAACTCGCAGATTTCACGCCGCTATCACGACGCCTATTGGATCGAAGTTGCCGATATCACCACCGACTGCACGGGCCGTTCGGTGAAGGAAATTTTCGCGGAAATTGAAAAACTGCAAAAGGAAGCACCCGCGGCGGATGAGTTGAAAGGCATCCAGAGCTATATTTCCGGCCTGTTTGTGATTCAGAATTCGACGCGGCAGGCGCTCATCGGACAGCTTCGCTTTGTGGACCTGCAGGGGCTTGGCGAGGATTACCTGAAAACTTTCGTGCAAAAGGTGAATGCCGTGACACCCGCGGACGTACAGAAGATAACAGCGCAATACATCAAGGCCGATCAGATGACAATTGTAGTTGTGGGAGACAAATCAAAGATCACGGACCAGCTCGCGCCGTTTGTACCTGGGACGGGCACAGGCACGGGCGGGAATCCATAATTCTCTGCATTTCGCACGTTGCCCGCAAATCAAGCTTTGGCGATTCGACGGCGGGGATTCGGCGCGGGACCTGCGAGCCTTCCCCGCCTTGCTTTTTCCGCGTAGAGCTTTTGATCGGCTTCCGATAGAAGTTTTTCGATGCGCTCCCCGTCACCGCGATAAATAGCGATGCCGATACTCGCGGAAAGTTGCGGCTTCTCCGTATCTTCCAGCATCACCTGACGAATACGTCCGGCCACCCGCTGCGCTTCGGCCTCCTGCGTTTCCGGGAGGACGAGGGCAAACTCATCGCCGCCATACCGCGCGGCAACGTCAATCGAGCGACAGTGGATGCGCAAAATATCCGCGAGGCGGCAGAGCGCACGGCTGCCGGTCAGATGGCCGTAAGTGTCGTTGATCTTTTTCAGGCCGTCGAGATCCAGAAGCAAAACCGCGAAAGGCCGCGAGTTACGGTTGGTGCGTTCGGTTTCGCTCTCCAGCACGTCGAGCAAGCGGCGATAGTTAGCAAGACCCGTCAGCGGATCGCTGACTGCCAGATGGCGCACTTGCTCGAAAAGGCGCGCATTATCGAGGAGAGCGCCGCCCAACGCGATGGTGTAACTGACAACGGTGAGCGTCTGGGCGAGGACAAAAGGAGCGTCCAGAATTCGCTCCGACTGAGAGGCAGCAAGCTGCGCGCCAACATTCAGCCACGCCGCTTTATAGATCGCGCTATCGAATGCGGACTCTCCGACCTCGTGGCGGCGGCGATACCAAATCAGCGAGGCAATGAAAATTGCGGCAGGCAAAAGCTGTTGTGGGCTGGGGAAAAAGGCCGCCGGATGAGGAGAAACATCTTCCGGGAGGCGGCGAAGGCCCGCACTGATCAGATACGTCAGGGTAACAATCGCCAGCAAAGCCCCGACGATCTCGCGGCGAGGGTGCCGCGACCGGGGCAGGAAGCGTTCGACCAGAAGAGCGACGACGAGAAGCAACGCCAGGAGCATCCGGCTGATCCACCAGGCAATGGGCGCCCACAACAGGCGCACCGGCGTATCTTTCATGTACTGAAGAAAGAAAACGCTGGAGGCGGTGAGAACGGCGCCGGAAAGCAGGAAACCGGAACCGAGCATGAGCGAAACACGGTCCTGCGTCCCCTGAAAGCGAACCAGCGTGACAGCGGCAAAAACGAAAGATAGCAATCCGGTGATGCCCTGAAGATAGCCCTGAAGGATCGGATCCGGTGGCAGCGAAACGCTGCGCAGCCAAAAGGCAACCAGCAGAATTGCCAGAAAACCAGCGGCACTGGACAAAATCGCCGTGGTAGCGCTTCTGGCTTTTGTTTCGGGTAATTCGCCCACAGTGGTTAACATGGTCCGGTCCGTCTTAATTGTGGCTGGGCGTACACTTATTAGACTATGCCGGTGACAATAGCGTTGCGTGCAAATCCCGAGGTTGAGCGAAAGAATACTGACTGTACCAACGGCGGGAAGAAAATCGCGGACCTGTACGAAAGGACAGGTCCCCAGGATGATTTGGAGGAAGCAGGGCAAATCGCAGCCGATCGCGACTCCACCTCAGAACGCTGACGGGCAGATCGAATCCACTTGAAAAAATAAATCAAAAGAATAAAGTATGTATAGTTTACGGATAACGTAAATAACTATGACAGAAACTCTGACTTCGACGCCCGGATCCGGGGAATCCGTTCCACATCCTAAGAGTTCGACAGTCGAAAGCGATTCCTTACCCGGAATCCTGACTCAATTGGGGCTTATTCTAACCCCGGCGGGGATCATAGCCTTATTTTGCCAGGTTCTCGATGTTTCCCCGCAATCAACCGCTGCGATTTCTCTTTCGGCGGCCGCTTTGACGTCGATCTGCATTTACCGAAAGTTGATCAATAAGAGCATTCCAGCCGCACTCTTTGCCGCATTGCTGGTAGGACTAGCGACTGTTTTCTTTTTCAATTACAAGAATATACTTCTGAAAGATACGGGCCTTATAAAGTATTACAAGCGTAGCAATGATTTTCTTTCGGACCTCGACACAGAAATCAACCGCTCCAAGCAGGAAATCTGGTTTTTTGGAACTAATTTCAATATTAGTGCCGGCGAGCGGCGCGAACTGCTTCTCAAAAAACTTGAAGGGGGAGTCAAGATCAGATTTCTCGTATTTGATCCGGATAGCGCACGCTTGGACGATTTGGCCAGGGATTTTAGCCAGAGCCCCGCGGAATTGAAGTCCGAGTGTCAAAAAGGCATACAGAGCATCATTGAATTGGACAAACAGTGGCGCATCCGCGCAAAGTCCGCCGCCACTCCGGGTGAATTGGAGATCAGGATTTTTGAAACACATCCTCATGCGAGACTGTATTTTTTCGACCCGCGGCGCTCTGAGGGAACCTCTTATTTCGTTCCCTATGTCAGTGACGTCAACTCACCGAATGTTCCAGGGTTTTTATTGGGGAACATAGATGGTGGTGTCTATAAGGCGTACTTTGACGGCACGCTGAAACTATGGTCCGATTCAGGCGGGTTAAACGCTCGCATTTCAACCCCTTAGTCAAGTCTTTAGACTGATAAACTCAGCAGGCGAGGCGGGAACGATCCAGCATGAACCCATTGAGCGGGCCGAGGACGGTGACGGCAATTTGCTCGGGACGGAAGAAATCCTGCGCTAAAGCCTGGAGCTCTTCGCGCGTGACGGCTTCGATATTCGCGAGGATTTCATCGAGCGAATAGAAGCGCTCAAAATAAAGCTCCTGCCGCGCCAGATTGGACATGCGCGAGCTTGTCGACTCCAGCGAAAGCATCAGCGAGCCTTTGAGATGGTTCTTGGCGCGCAGCAGCTCTTCTTCGCTGACCAGCGACTCTTTCATCGACCGGAATTCCTTGATCGTCAGGTCAATGACCTGGCCGATGGTTTCCTTCGCGGTGCCTGCGTAAACCGTCAGCATCCCGGCATCGGAATACGGCGTCAATTCGCTGAAAACCGCGTAGGCAAGGCCCTGCTTTTCACGAATATTCTGGAAAAGGCGCGAGGACATGCCTCCGCCCAAAAGATTGTTCAGCACCGCCGCGGCAAAACGGCGCTGGTGTGCGAGCGGAAGCGACGGCACGCCAATGCACAAATGCACCTGTTCCAGATCGCGCTTTCTTTCCAAATGAATGGGGGCTCCCGTGGAGGGCGCCATGTGATCTTCCAGCATGCCCGAAGGTTTCAGATGGCCAAACTCGCGCTCCACCAGGTTGAAAACCCGGTCGTGCGGAACATTGCCTGCCGCCGTAACCACCAGATGGTCCGGCGCGAACCACTGTTCAAAGCGATGGCGCAGCGAATCTTGTGAAAATTGACGCACCGTATCCGGCGTGCCTAGAATCGGGCGGCCCAATGGATGCTCCGGCCAGAAACCTCGCGTGAAAATTTCGTGCAGCAGGTATTCCGGATTGTCCAGGTCCATCTTGATCTCTTCCAGGACAACCTGACGTTCTTTCTTGACGTCGTCGGAGTCAAACTTGGGCCGCAACACGAGATCGGCGATCACATCGAAGGCAATCGGAAGATGTTCGTCAAGGATCTTGGCATTAAAGCAGATCTGTTCTTTGGAGGTGAAGGCATCCAGCATCCCGCCGACGGAATCCATTTCGCGGGCGATGGCTTCCGCGGACCGGCGTTCCGTGCCTTTGAAGACCATGTGTTCCATGAAGTGCGCCAGGCCGTTTTCGTCTGGTACTTCGCGGCGGGAACCGTTGCGAATCCATACCCCGACGGAGACCGAACGTACGTGTGACATCGTCTCCGTAATTACTACAACGCCATTCGGAAGCACATGGCGTTGGATGTCGCGTGCCTCTGTCGCTAGCGTGGGCATAACAAGATTGTGACACACGGTATTGCCAATTTCCATCGGGGTCAGCAAGGCCTGTGCGGTTATGAAAAGGTTGACCGTCGGATTATTTAAGGCTAAAGTCTCGCAAATTCAGCGATATAGGAGCATACCATGCCGAAACCGGACCTTCCGGTGTATCCCAATCTGATGCCACGCTTGATTTCCAGCAATGGCTTGCAAGTCCGTGAAGATGTGCTGTTTACCGATGCCGGGGGTGAACAATCCGACCGCAAACAGAAAAGCGCCCAGAAACTCCTGGAAAAGTGGCGAGATACCCTGCCGGGTCTGCTAGTACAAGGTGAAGCCGTATTGCACATCGCCGGAATTTGCCGGGCACCCATGAGCCTCTTCGAACAATGGCTCCTTGGCTGGCACGTTTACACAACGGGCGGCACAACCCTCGTGCTCACCAACCTGCGGTTGATTCATCTCGGAGTGAACACGCGAGGAAAATGGACCCGTGTGCTGAAAAGCGTCTATTGGGGCGATGTCGCGGAAGCGAAGATCAAAGGGCTGATCACGAAAGAACTTCGTCTGAAGTACGCCGATGGAAAAAAAGAAAAATATTGGAGCATTCCGGCTCGCGATGGAAAAAAGATTGCGCGTATTCTCACGGTTGTCCTGCCGGCGAGTCAGGGTGAAAAGACGGGAGCAGCCGGAATGGTCTCTCTCTGTCCGGACTGCCGCGCAATATTGAATCCCGGAAATTATCGCTGTCCGCAATGTGGACTGGCGTTCAAAGACGAAAAAACATTGATCCGGCGTGTCATGCTCATCCCCGGTGGAGGATTTTTCTATGCGCAAATGACTTTTCTGGCTTTGCTCAGTCTTTTCGTGCAAGGCGTCTTCCTATTTGTTCTTTTGATGTATGTCGCGATGGCCGTGGGAGCCATACCGCTAGAACGGGGAGAGGATGGGCGGATCATTGGTTCAACGGAATTATGGTCGCTCGTGGCCATCTTTGCTGGCTTTGTGGTGTTTCACAAATTGCTTGAGTACTATCACACCAGAAGAGTCATTCGCAATTTCTTGCCCGCAAACGACCGTAAGGCATAGGCCTGTAGGGAATCGGATCGGCGGCACGAACCATAGTCTGCTGGAAGCAGCTACAAAATTTTTTCTTTTGAATTTAGACTCCCATACTCGCTGGTGTAGCAAAGCGGAACATCCGAGTACGTGCCCTTCTCGCGGAGATAAACCTCGCAGGTATCGAATGGCTTTGAGTAGACGTGCACGCTGACGGCGCGCTGCTGAAATTCCGTCAAATTCAAAACTTGATGAACCGGTTCCAGCGGATTCACGTAGGCGGGATGCACGCCATCAATTTCATAAATGTCCGTAGGAACAAGACGGCAGGTGCCGTGGGAAGCGTCGCGGTCTTCGACACGGAAATTCTGCACCTTCAGCCGCCCAATCGGAGCGGACATCCAGCAGTTTTGATCTCGATGATTATGAATGCGGCTGAACTGGCCGGTCTCCCAACAGATTGCCATGCACTCAAAAACATCGTTCTTGAAAATAAGATTGCGCGTGTAGCTGCCCTTGGAAAAGAAAAGATATTTGTCGAGAGTTTCCGGGCGGACTACGTAGCGAAGAATATAGTCCTGCACGTTTTCCAGAGTGAAATCGCGCTCTGGAATCGCGGCAAGTCCGTGGACCCAATCCGTAATCGCTAGTTGCTCGACGGCCAGTTGCTTCGACATGCAGCCTCCAACGGAAAAATCAGAGAAGCACAATTTCCGACATTTTTGCGCTCTCGGGCCGATTCACATTATAGCGCCAACCGACAGCGATTCGCGTGCGAAGGCCCTTCCAGAACGCATGTTAAAATGACGGCGATCCTGTTTGGATGGCAAATGTAGCGGCGGCCTTTAGGCCGGCATCTTCTTTCTTATGATGGAACTCCTCGGCAAATCGAAAACGGAACTCCGGGACTTTTGCACGCAAATGGGCGAACCGGTGTACCGTGGCGATCAGATTTATTACGCTTTGTATGTCGAAAGAAAATCGGACATTGCGCGAATCACCAATTTACCTCTGACGCTGCGCCAGCGGTTTTCACGGGAAGCACAAATCACGCTGCCGGAAATAAAACAAAAGTTCGCCTCCGCCGACGGCTCCCTGCGGTATCTTTTTGCGCTGCCGCCCGACGGCGACAAAATCACGGCCCGGCCCGCCTCGGTCGAAGCCGTGTTCATGCCCAGCGAGGGAAGGCAGACCATCTGCATCTCGACGCAAGCTGGCTGCGCGGTGGATTGCCAATTCTGCTTGACGGCACAATTGGGATTGATTCGCAATCTGATGCCCGGAGAAATTCTCGCGCAAGTCCTGATTGCGCTCGAAGAAAACAAGGAGCGGTTGGCGCCTCAAACCAATGTTGTGCTGATGGGGCAAGGCGAACCACTGCTGAATTTCGATGCAGTCATGGCCGCGCTGCGCATTTTGCTCGATCCGGAAGGCCTGGCGATTTCGCCGAAACACGTCACGCTTTCCACCAGCGGAATTGTTCCCGGCATCGAGCGGTTGGCACTGGAGCCTGTGCGCCCGAAACTCGCAATTTCCCTGAACGCCTCGAACGAAGAACAACGCAACACCCTCATGCCCATCAACAAAAAATATCCCCTGGCGGTGTTGCTCGAAGCGTGCCGCAAATATCCGCTGCGAAATTGGGAGCATCTGACGTTTGAATACGTTCTGCTCGGCGGCGTGAACGACGCACCGGAAGACGCGCGCCACGTGGCACGGTTGCTCGCGCCTTTGAAATCCGTGAAGGTGAATTTGATCCCCTGGAATCCCGGCGAACTTCCCTACCGCGAGCCGGCAGAAGATCGCATCGAAGAATTCCGCCGCATTTTGAACGATAAGAACATTCCAGCATTCGTGCGGTACTCTCGCGGCCGCGACGTGATGGCCGCCTGCGGCCAACTGGCCTTGCTGCAAATTGACAGTTCTCAGTTATCAGTTTCCGGTTCTTAGTTAAAACCAAGTGGACCACCATCCGCATCTGCAGATTCACGTTACGGTACCAGCCGCGTAGTCTTCATCGTATATATGCAGCCCTTCCCTCCGTTAACTTTATGCAGTCGAGAAACTTCCTGCTCTGCAGCCACTTTTGTGAAAAGCACTTTTACAACGGCGACGCTGTTACCTGGATCACTTTGGTTCACGGGAACGTCGATCCTCACAACTGCATATACATGCTGGAATGTGGAATGCGGTTTGTCCGTTTTACTCATAAGCGATCTCGGCTACTGTCGCAGATGCCAATGACGGACATCAGGCGGCCGGAAAGGGCACCTTCCTTGCGATAGCTGAACAAAAGATCGCGGCAGCAGGCAGTGCAAAGATCGCTGGCGAAAATATTTTGCGCGCCGAGTCCCGCGTCGAGCAGTTGCGCACGGTTCGCTTTGCGCAGATCGAGGAAAATGTTCTTCGGCGGAGGCTGGTGGCCGGGCGGCATCATGTTGAGCCACTGCAACGGATTGGGCTCGTCGCCGGTGCGAAGTTCGTCGAACCAATCGGCGGCATCGGCAAATTGCGAAGTGAATTGCGTAGCGACTTCCGTGCCCACTTCGTAGCAGCAGCCGCCTATCGCGGGACCAAGGGCAGCGAGAAGATCCGCAGCCTGCGTGCCGAAATGCATTTGCATCTGACCGATGGCTTTGACCACGATGCGCTGAAGCGTGCCGCGCCAACCCGCGTGAACCGCGGCGACAGAGCGGCGCTTGGCATCGACAAGAAGAATCGGAACGCAGTCCGCGGTTTGCACGCCAAGAAGCAGCCCCGTTTGATTCGTGATGGAAGCGTCTCCGCGGCAAGGTTCTTCCGGCGAGGAGACGAACAAACACACCACGTCGGAATGAAATTGCTTCAGCGAAACCAGCTTCAAATCGTCCGCGTCGAGAGCAGACTGAAAACGTCCCCGGTTCTCGATGACGTTTTCTCGCCTGTCCCAGTCAGTGAAGCCGAGGTTGAGAACCTTTTCATTTTCGACGGGACTAACACCGCCGGGACGCGTGCTGAATCCGTGCACCAGCCAGGGAATTTTAGCGAAAGCAGGAACCTGCAAAATACGGATGCCTCGCGCCGTGCGCTCGGTCCATGCCGTCGCTTGCGTTGTGGAGCGCACATGCTGTTTGCGCGTGCTGCGCTTCCGCGAACGCGTCTTCACGGAAGGCATGGTTTCACCCATATAATCGGAGTGGATTGCGAGCCCGCACGCTCGCTCCTGGAGGGTTTTTGATCGCAGGCATGGGAGTGGACATTGCCGAAGTGGACCGCATTCAGGCGGCAATCGAGCGGCACGGCGAACCTTTTCTCCGGCGGATTTATACGGCGAAAGAGCGGGAATACTGCGAGCGGTTCCGGAATAAATACGAACGGTACGCGGGGCGGTTTGCCGCGAAAGAGGCGGCGATGAAAGCGCTCGGCACTGGCTGGCGGCGCGGTGTGAAGTGGACGGATTTTGAAGTGGTGCGTGAAGCTGGCGGAAGGCCGACGATCGCGCTCGGCGGTGAAGCCAGAAAAATCGCCGACCAGCTTGGCGTGAAAAAAATTTCGTTGAGCATTACGCATACGGCGGCTCAGGCATTGGCG
>Ga0307471_100000967_pt1 | contig 15348 bp, 14 predicted proteins | sample atmos_gasesAM3C__2_FD_204566 | JGI IMG/M metagenome (GOLD analysis project Ga0307471, IMG submission 204566) | Hardwood forest soil microbial communities from Morgan-Monroe State Forest, Indiana, United States - atmos_gasesAM3C_515 | ecosystem: Environmental > Terrestrial > Soil > Temperate... | reverse complement strand
CAGCCTCGAAAGAGCCATCATGGCTTCCGCGCATTCCTGTTAGCGTCGGAGGATAGTAGCCAGGCTTGTCTTGAGCAAATTGCTCCGCTCCCTCTGCGATCCATTCGAGTCCGGGGAGGAAACCTCCGGCTAGGCTCGAACCTACGGCGACGGCGACGGCAACGCCATTGAGAAAGTCGCGCCGCGCGATAGGTCTGTCCATACCTAATTGCTTGTCTTGATTCTCATCCGCCATCTAAACCTCCAACGGTGCAAATCTGCAGCAAAGGGGCGAGAACAATCGGAACGCAGCTAGCCGACGACAGCCTTGTCCGTGGCCTCCAAGCCTCGATCAATAATTGCGAAGCCGTCCCGCAGTTCTTTCTCCGAGATACACAGCGGCGGATTGGTGAAGAAAGTATTCCAGCGGACGAACGTATAGAGCCCTTGTTCACGGAAGAATCTTCCCAATGCCGCCATCTCTTGAGACGTGCCGTTGAAAGGCGCCATCGGCTCGCGCGTCTTCCGATTGCGGACCAATTCCACGAGGCCGAAGAGGCCAATCGAGCGCACCGCGCCTACGCACGAGTGCTGGGATTCCAGGTCCGAAAGCAGTCGCTTCATGACTTGGCCCATCTCTTTTGCGTTTTCAATAAGACGGTCCTCTTCGTAAACGTTGATCGTCGCCAACGCGGCAGCACAGCCCATGGGGTGGCTGTTGTAAGTCAGCCCGCCGTAGAAGACTTTGTCTTGAAAGTGCTGCGCGATGTGGTGGCGCATGCCAACAGCGCCGAGAGGAACGTAGCTACTCGTCAGTCCCTTGGCCATGGTCATCAAATCCGGGACAACCTTCCAATGATCCACGGCGAACCATTCGCCGGTACGGCCAAAACCCGACATGACTTCATCGGCAATCATCAGAATCCCGTGCCTGGTGCAGATTTCGCGCACGCCTTGCAGATAACCATCCGGGGGCACGAGAACTCCATTCGTTCCAGTGACCGGCTCCAAAATAAAGGCGGCTATATTTTGCGGTCCCTCAAGCTGAATAACTTCTTCGACGTTCGCCAGTGCCTGCTCGACAGAATCCCAACCACGTTCGATTCCGTGATACGGATCAAAAACGCGAATCACGCCGGGAATGCCGGGCTCGTTCGCCCAACGCCTCGGGTCACCCGTGAGCGACATACTTCCCGCGGTGGCTCCGTGATAGGAGCGGTACCGAGTCAGAATCTTATGCCGTCCCGTGAAAAGACGCGCAATCTTGATGGCATTTTCGTTCGCTTCCGCGCCTCCATTGGTAAAGAAGAAGGTGTCGATGTCCCCGGGGGTAATCTCGGCGAGCTTGGCGCCCAGTCGCGCCCGCGGTTCCGTAGCCATGAATGGGTTGGCATAGGCCAGGGTGGAAGCTTGCTGGTGAATCGCTTCAATGACCCGAGGGTCACCATGGCCGATGTTGACGCTCATCAATTGACTGTTGAAGTCGATGAAGCGCTTCCCTTCGGGCGTCCAGAAGTAGATGCCCTTGGCTTTCGCTACAGGCAACGGATCCACTTTGGATTGCGCGGACCATTCAAACAACGTATGCTTTTTGACCAGGGCAACCATCTCCTCCCCGGTCATTTTTGCTACAGCCACATGCGTAGTCACGTTATAGCCTCATTCGCGTTCGAATTGTTGTCTGCAAAATTCCTCATGCAGTCAGAAGTTCCTGCACGGCACGATACGCCTGATCAATAGCAACGTCCGTGTACGCGGTCGCGCCAGAATCAGTATTGGCGATCGCAATCCTGCCGAATTTCTTCCTGCCAACGACGTGTGGGCGCTCCGCTTCCGGCCAATCCGGATCGAACAAGGGGTTATATTCATACCCATAACCGTGCGGCCAGCGGTTGATGGTAATCGCCTGAATGTCTTCCGCCGGGTCAAACCCGCCGGCGGCAAGGATGCGCACGAGTTGGTCTCGGGTTTTGCGTTCGAAGTCTTGAAAGGTGGTCAGAAGGAGTTCCATGCGGCCGGCCTTGTGCTGCTCGCGGGCCAGAAGACCGGGCTTGCACGGGGTCCGGCTGAGATGCAATAAGATGGGCTCGTCGGGTGATTTAGGACTGTGATAATCCCCGATGTTGATGGCCGCATTCAGGCTGACGGAATCCCAATACGAGCCCAACGCGCGCACACCTTGTATCCCAAGTTTTTGAAATGCCTTCCAGCTGCGAATGCCGACGGTGCCATAGACAAGGGGTACTTTGACCAGGTAGTGCAGCGCTTCTTTCTGCGTGTCCGGCAATTCCGGACAAAGGAATGGAATCATCATGTTCCAACAAGCCAGAGCGCAGCTCTTTGCCCGGACTCTAAACAAATTTGTTCCGCGGGCGTAAGTTACTTCTACCTCTTGTGCATTACTGGGATTGCCGAGGTTTCTGGCGGCCACGACCGAGCTGTTGAGTCGAATCCGAATCGGAGAATCTGATTCGTCTAATTTAGAATAGTCCTCCTGCGCGGTCACAACGTCCTCAACTGAGTCCCCGGGAATGGCTCCCGGTATTAAATCGCGGACAAGCAGACGAGCGATGGACGCGTTTCCGTCCGGAAAATGATATCGGTAAGAGCCTCCATTCGCATATCCCGCAGCGGAATAGCTCATGTTTGGAGCGGCGCCAGGCTCCAGGTGCATGCCCTGAAATCCCGATAATCCGATGGCCCAGCAATCGAGAGCAGGCTCGGCGTCAATACCAACGCCCCACTCGCCGTGCGTCCGTGTCTGGTAGAACGGGATCACGCCAGGGTCCACTTTTGCGATGTTCAACAGAAAGTCCCGGTAGCTTATTTTGGAGAGCCGAGCTTTTTTTTCTGCGGAGGGCAAACCAGGCATGTAGTCAATGTTTGATTCCTCGATGCGCGCAATATCCTGGCGCACTGCATCCGTCAGAGGCGCATTGGCAAGAAAATCTTTCCATGTCGTCGCCCTGCCTTCTTGACGTGGCCGGCCGCGACGGCCACCTGGCTCTCCCACGAGGAGTTTGTCAGCCCCAAAAGTTTCCTTGTCAAAGAAAATAGCGGACTTTAATCCGAGAGAGTGATACAGATTGCGATCCGTGGTTGTTTCCTCAAGCTTCGGCGGATCGATGCCGAGCTTTTTTAGCAAGCCGTCCGCTTGTGCGCTGTAGGGGGTCGGGCTGTCGATCAGGAATGTACCGCCGTTGCACAGCTGGAACTTTCCCCCAAGGTGAAATTCGTTTCGTTTAGCGTGGCCGCCAAAGTCGTCATGATTCTCTAAAAGCAGAATTCGAGAGGATTTGCCAACATGCTCCCGAAAGTAATGCGCCGCCGCGAGGCCGCTGATGCCGGCGCCCACCACAACAAGATCGTAGACTTCCTTAGTGTCGGTGGGTGGGGGGGCGGTCTTCCAGAATGTGCCATCGCGAAGACTATGGGCCGTTTCAAACGAGCCAACATGGCTTCCGCGAAGGCCCGTCAACTGGGGCGGGTAATAGCTAGACTTGCTGGACTGTCCAAGATCTACTGCCTCCCCGCCAGACTCAGTTCCCGCAAGGAGGGTCCCGCCAACGATTACCGCCGCCCCATTTATGAAATCGCGGCGCGTAATAAGTCGATCCATTCCCAGGTAGCAGTCGTATTCCTTGCTCATGAAGAATTCCTCTAGGCTTTGGCGGGTGGCAATCTTATCTTGTAAATCTACATTTTTCTAGTAATGTTTTACGGATCCAATTTGTCCTGAGCGAGGAACCAAACTCTGCTTGCCGAAGGGGCGGCTTAGATTGTGCTCCGATTGAAGTTCGCCGGAGAATGGGGTCAGAAGGTTGGCGGTGTATTGACCCAGATTATAACGGCTTCTTTTTTGCCGGGGTTGTACCAGCGGTGCCCCCGGTTGCTTTCAAACCAAAAACTCTCGTTTTCGTGGAGGACATAACATTCCGCCTCATCGAGCCAGATTTCGAGTTCGCCCTCCAACATATAGATCCAGTCCTCGCTTTGGTGCGTATAAGCGCCGTCGCTTCCCGTTGCAGGCGGTACTCGCATCAGCATCGTCTCCAGCATCTTTGTTCCCGTGGAAAGGAGCTCCATGCGAACTCCGGACTGCGTCTGGATGGACTGACGCTTCCCAGGGCGGACGATGCGGTTCGCCTTCTTCGGAATCTCGTAGAGCTCCAAAACAGTGGTGCCATAAGCACCCGCCAATCGCGAAAGAGTCGAAACAGATGGCTTTGCATGAGACAGCTCGACGGAACTCAGGAACCCTGCCGAAACACCCGCACGCTCTGCGGCTTCGGCCAGACTCAACCCTTGTCTCTTGCGTAATTTTCGAAGCTTGGGTCCGAAATCGGGAATCCTGCGGCCATCGGTGTTCGCCTTGGCGGGAAGACTCTGGGCCATGGCCTCTTTGATTCCGGGGACGTTGAGCCTTTTAACGTCATGCAGGTACTTGATCCGCTTTAGAACCTCCAGGAGTTCAGGCGTGTACAGGCGAAATTGCCCTGAGCTGCGCGCAGGAGTGACAAGTCCCACGCTTTCCCACAACCGGAGAGTGGATGGACTTATGCCAAGAATCCGCGCCGTCTGTCCGACCGTCAGAAAGCGGAGCAATTGTTTATTGTCTTGTCGTGCAGGCGGCTTTTTCGCCATGGGATCTTCGTTTGGATTTCTTCGGTATCACCGCGATTCACCCGCTTGGCCGGTTTCGTTTAGGCCGATGGTATCAATCTTCTGGATTTTGCAACAAGCGTTTGCACTCTTGAAAGGAAACGCAAAAGAAAGAATGACTGTGCCTGCAGCCTAGAAAAGAGAGGTGTTGGATGAAGTCTCATAAGTGCCTTCCGCCGGCTGTCTTCGTCATTGCATTTTTGACGATTTCTACCCGTGTTGTCGCCAACGAAGCTGCAGAACGCGTTTTTTGTAACGCCAAGATCTTTACCGCTGAACCGGAACGTCCCTACGCCGATGCATTGGCCATTCGGAACGACAAAATCGTCGCTGTCGGCAACTGCGAGGAGGTCAAGAAAGCGGCCGGCAATAAGGCGGAACTTGTCGACCTTCGTGGACAGTCTCTGCTTCCAGGATTCATTGACAGTCACAGCCATTCTATTTCCGGCGGCATCTCTCTTATTTCCGCCGACGTCAGCGATAAAGTTCAATCCATGGAGGATCTGGTCGCGTTCGTCGCTGAAGCAAGAAAGAATGGCAAAGGCATGCGAGGCGACATCCTATCCATCACAGGCATGCCCTTGGCCTTCTGGTCAAAAACTGACGAGCTGAACGCCCGCTTCAGTTCAGGAGCTTACGCAGGAATCCCAGTGCTTCTATCTGGAAGCGACTATCACACAGGATGGGCTAATCGCGCGCTGCGGCGGCGGGCGGGGATCACCAAGGACTTCATCCAGCATCTTCCGGCCACAGAACGCCAATACTATGGGTTGGGGGCAGACCTCGAACCCAATGGCTTTGTTGTTGATGCGGGGAAGAGAAAGATTGAGGAAAGCTTGCCGGCTCCTACGAAAGAACAGCTTCTTGAAGCTGGCCGCGCGGCAATCCAATACAACCATAGTCTTGGAATCACATCCTGGCTCGATCCCCTGGTGGATGAGCCCACTCTGGAAACTTACCTTCAGTTGTCGGAACTCGGAGAGTTGACAGCCCACGTTGTCGCGTTTCCTCAGGTTTTTGCCCGCAAGCCCGCAGAGGAGCTGGCAAACGTTCAGAGATTACGGGAACAATTCAAGAACGTGCGCAACCTCGCGGTCTCTGGGGTGAAGATTTTTGCTGATGGTGTCGTCGAATACCCATCTCAAACCGCCGCCATGACCAAGCCTTATCGAAACACAGGAAAGAGCGGAGAATTGCTGTTCGAGCCGGCACGGTTTGCAGAACTCGCCATTGCGGCGGACAAGCAAGGTCTCATCGTTCATGTACACGCGCTGGGAGATCGTGCCGTAAAGGAGTCTCTAAATGGAATCGAGGCAGCTCGAAAAGCAAACGGCAATAGTGGCCTGCCGCACACGCTCACACACGTTCAGTTCGCGGACCCGGAAGACTTTCCTCGATTTCGCGAACTCGGGGTGATCGCCGCTCTGCAGCTTCTTTGGGCCAGCGCGGAGCCGGATACGATCGAGCTCGTAAAACCTCATCTCGATCCAGCCTTGTATCAGTGGCAATATCCGGCGCGGTCTCTGCTGGACAATGGCGCAATCATTTCGGGAGCAAGCGATTGGCCGGTATCCAGCGCAAATGTGTTTCTCGCAATGTATCAGGCAGAAACGCGCAAGGGCCCCGAAGGCGTTTTGGATCCCTCACAGCGAATGCCTCGCGAAGCCATGCTCTATGCCTACACGCGGAACTCTGCGCGGGCCATGAACGAACAAGACCTCATTGGCTCCATCGCACCCGGCAAGCAAGCAGATCTTGTTCTCGTTGATCGGGACATCCTCACAGTCCCTGCGGAAGAACTTAAAGACGCCAAAGTCATATGGACGATGGTAGGCGGAAAGACCGTTTATCACAGCAACTAGGTGAGTGATAGAACCTTAGTTGCATAAGAAAGGTGATTAGCACCTAGGACGATAATTTTTCCGTTCAAGGAGAACGGTGCGGAGACGAACCTAAAGCTATGTTCCGTCTGCTTGCAGCCGTCATTGGGAAAACAATTTGTCCTCGCCACAGACTATGCTCAACTCGGGGCATTCTTCGCTCCCCAAATCGATATGCTTCCATCTCAGAGCCAATGCCTCACCCCAAGTTGTTCTTCGAGACCTCTTCTCTGCTTCTTCTGAAATGAAGCTGGTTGCCGATGATCGGTCGAAGGCAGCGCGGAATCTTCCATGGATGACCTCGTAGCCCTGGACGATCCCCATATCATCACCAAGGGTGTGAAAGCGACTAGGAGCGTGCCAAGAACGCCAAGAACAAGATAGGGGTTAAGCACGGCCAGAAACGGAACGATCAGGTAAATGCCGACAACACACGGGACGACGAACGTACAGATCATGAGAGCGACAAAGAGCGTTTTCACAGGTCACCTCTTTCAACAGCTTGAGCTCACGTTCGGAACCGTAAGTCTCGAATTCTCAACGGACGGGCGCAATCTCGAGCCGGTCTCCAACCTGAGTCCCCGAACGAAAAATGGTGTGGGTCGGAAGCTCCAGCACACTCGCGGCCCTCAAGGAGACTTTGGAGATCCGAAACGGCCGAACATGCTCTTCGATGTGCAAGACCTCCTTTTCCTTGCCAAGGAAAATCAGGTCAATCGGGAAGAGCATGCCTATCGTATGCACGCCGCTGGACGGCACGATCCAGAGTCCTCGACCCAGCTGCGCCCACCGCTTGGTCTTTCCGAGCAGACCGACAAGTCGAAGTAGATAGCTATCCGCAATGGTCGCCTCAGTGGCCAAAAACGTTTCGCGCGTTTTGTTATACACATATAGCGGACGACTTTGACCGTTATGAGACATTGCTGCCTACCTCACCAGTTTGTTTGGGAGATGACTCTCCCTTTTATCAAGCAGGGCTCTACTCGGCACTCTTGCGCCTGCGGCGGTATACGATGATGAAAGCAACAACCACCGCCAGTGCACCTGCCACGACTCGAATCAACGTTACGTTATCCATCTTCGATCCTCCTTTTGTAATGCTCCGCCTCACGTCTTCCGTGAGATCGCGGTAGCTGCGATTACCTCTGCAGAACCGGCATCAACTGCCGGAGCAGCGTAATTACAGCGGGGCCCAAGATGACCACCATCAAAGCCGGAAAAATAAAGAAGACAAGCGGAGGAACCATCTTTACGGTTGTCTTTGCGCTCGCTTCTTCAGCGCGCTGCCGGCGTTTTACTCGTAAGTCATCCGAGAAAACGCGAAGAGACTGAGCAACACTGGTGCCAAAACGTTCTGTCTGGATCAGCATCGCTACCAGCGACTTGATATCTTCGAGACCCGTGCGCCTTGCGAGTTCGCGCAGCGCATCGATGCGGGCTTTTCCGATACGCATCTCCAGATTGACAAGTTGCAGCTCGTCACTCAGCTCGCGATGAGTCACTCGCATCTCCTGTGCCACTTTCATCAGCGCCTGATCCAAGCCGAGGCCCGCTTCCACGCAGATCACCAGAAGGTCAAGACAGTCGGGAAGGGCACGGCGTAGCCGATGCTGGCGGGCGTGAACTCTCCAGACAAGCCAAGCTTCGGGAACGAGGTAACCAACAACCGCAGCAAGCACAGGAAACATGTACGGGTTCTGGCGATAGAGTCCGGTGGTAAAAACCAAGGAAAGAAGCGCGACAGGTACGGCTAACTTCAACCCGCGCATCGCCAGCACTGCCTGCTGGGTGCGATAACCCGCCCGAACCATCAATAACTGCCCACGCGGCGTCATCGCCGGAGCGCCCGGCATGAGTTTGCCAAGGCCCGCAAGCGTGTCACGAACGCGTTCCTTCTGCCTGTCGGCGAACCGAGCTTCGTGTGCGGGCGACGATGCATTCATCAGGCGAGAAAGACGTTGGGCAATTCCCAGCTCATTCGGCGCGAAGGCGTAGAATAGCGCGGCCAAAATGGTAACCGTGCCTAGAAAAGTCGCCGCGGTAATGCCCCAGATCATCTCGCTGCCTCCGTTTGCTACACTTCGATGTGAATAATCTTCCAAAGAAGCGCTGAACCAATCACCTGCATGATCGCCGCATATCCAAGAACCATGGGACCCTTAGGGTCCTCAAACAGCACGCGCACATAGCTAGGGTTCAATACGCTCAATAGACAGAGCATGAAAATGGGCAGGGCGATAAGGATTCCGGCAGTCAGCCGGCCCTGGGCTGTGCGTACCCGGACTTCGCGGTAAATGCGAAAGCGATCCCGAACCACGCGGGCAAGCCCATCCAGGATTTCTGCAAGGTTACCGCCGGTTTCCTTTTGGACAAGCAGAGCGGTAACGAAGAATCGCACGTCAACAATGGGAACCCGCTCGGTCAGGTTGAGCAACGCGTCGCGAACCGGCAGGCCAAAATTCTGTTCTTCAAAAGTGGCCCGGAATTCGCCAGCGATCGGCTCTGCGGACTCCTTGGCGATCATCTCCAGGCCCGTAGTGAAGGCGTGACCTGCGCGCACCGCGCGTCCCAACAGATCCAGTGCTTCAGGAAAATGCTCTTCAAATTGCCGCAGTCGACGGCGACGCTTCCATGCTAATAACGCGAACGGAATGCCAGCCAGGACCAGCCCGCAGGCAAATTGAATCCAGAGATGGAATAAGAAACGACCAGAAAGCAGGTAGGCACCCATCCCTAGAACGGCACTCAAGAGGACCAGCTTCCCGGCTTTCATCTTAAGTCCTGCTTGCGAGATATACTCTTGAAGCCGGACGGACCACGACCATTGCATCATCACACGGTTAAGCAGCGGAACACTGCTCAACATCTCATCACGCACCAACTTCAGCCCAAGAGAGACGTCCCCGCGTCGTTCTGCCTTTCGTACTGCCTCCATTCGCCGGCGGACGACTTCCTGGCTGGTGTCCGTGCCCGCGATCATCCAGACGGCCAGCAGGAGTACGGTAACTGTCAAAAAAGTGAGAACAAAAATCAAAATCCCCATAGCCGATCCCCTCTGAACACCGCCAATGAACTCTTCATACTCCTAGTGGACCCGCGGCGCTTCAAACATGGAAGCCGGAAGTTGGATACCTGTGACGAGCAGCTTCTCCGCGAATTTCGGCCGGACGCCCGTGGCCAAGAATTCGCCGATCACTTCGCCATTCTCGCGAATTCCAAGCTTGCGGAATACGAAGATGTCCTGCATAGTCACAATTTCTCCTTCCATTCCGGTAATTTCAGCCAAGCTGACGACCTTGCGCGTACCGTCGCTTAGGCGGCTTACTTGGACAACCACATCGATTGCCGACGAAACCTGCCTGCGGATGGCGCTCTCCGGGATGTTCAAACTGGCCATGGCCACCATGGTCTCTAAGCGGGCCAGGGCGTCGCGAGGAGTGTTCGCGTGGATAGTGGTCAGAGAGCCATCGTGACCCGTGTTCATGGCTTGCAACATGTCCAGGGCTTCCTCGCTGCGGACTTCACCGACGATGATGCGATCCGGGCGCATGCGTAGCGAATTGATGACCAATTGGCGCTGATGAATTGCGCCTTTTCCCTCGATGTTGGGAGGCCGAGTCTCCAGACGGACGACGTGCTCCTGGTGCAATTGCAATTCGGCCGCATCCTCGATCGTCACGATGCGTTCCCGATTGGAAATGAAAGATGAAAGAACATTAAGAAAGGTAGTCTTGCCAGCTCCTGTTCCGCCGGAAATCAAAACATTCAGCCGCGCTTTCACACACCCGCGCATCAAGTCCAGCATGTAGGGCGTCAAGCTGTTGTTATTGAGCAGATCGTCCGCGGTAAGGGGATCGCGGCCAAACCTGCGTATCGAAAGGCAAGGACCATCGACCGCCAGGGGAGGGATGATGGCATTTACGCGCGAACCGTCCGCTAGGCGAGCATCGACCATCGGTGAAGATTCGTCGACTCTTCGTCCGATCGCGGAGACGATGCGGTCAATGATGCCCATCAAATGGACATTGTCACGAAACTGAACGGAGGTCGCTTCCAGCATGCCTTTGCGTTCGACGTAGACATGTTTGTGAGTGTTGACGAGGATGTCCGAAACGGTAGGGTCTGCGAGAAGAGGCTCGAGCGGCCCCAGGCCAAACACTTCGTCGAGCACTTCCTGAGCAAGGCGCTCCCTCTCCTGCAAGTTCATTGGGGCGGATTCCCCAACGACGAGGGCTTCGAGAATCTGACTGACCTCACGGCGCACATCTTCTCTGTTCACGTCGCTCAGCCGGTCGAGATTCAACTTCTGGATGAGCTTGCGGTGAATCGCAGCTTTTACTCCGCCGAAGTCGGTTCGTGCAGCAGCCATGCTGGGTAACATTTTCTAAGTCACCTTTTCTCGGAAAATGAGAAGAGCCCGCCTAGCGAGCCTTTTTTGGCGATGACGTTTCCGTCCATACCAGCCAGTTGATAAGCGATTTGACGGTAGCGATTGCTGAGCACGTTATTGTGGTTCTGTTGAATGGGGGTACCGAGGTTTACCGCTTCGCTGGCTTTCCGGAAATCGTTTGGCAGGCACGCAAAGACAGGGCGGCTGATATCCTTGTGAATGCTCTTCAACGCTTCGTCATCACCCTTGTGCCACCGATTAATAATGACGCGCGAGCGATCGGGATCAATCCCGAAACCCTTCAAGGCCAGCAACCGACGCTCGAGCGTCCACAGCGCCGGCACGTTTGCCTCTGCAACCAACAAAATCATCCGCGCCCTCTGCAAGACTTGAGTCCACTCCGAGGAGAATTGTGATCCAATATCCACCAAAACCATGTCAAAACTGCTTTGGGCAACATTTACTACGCGTTCGAGCGGCGGCACGGCGATGGATTGCCATTCTTCCGGCTGCATCGCTCCGCCGAGAATTTCCAGTTTCGTTTTGTGACGTGTCAGTAGCCCCGAGAAAAAAAGACTATCGAGTCTGTCGAGGTTTTCCACGGCATCGCGAAGACCGAATTTCGTATGGAGATCCAGAAGGAGGTGGACATTTCCCAGGGGCCGCGCGAAGTCCAACAGCACAACGCGCTTATGAGCGTACGTAGAGAGTTGCACTCCGAGATTGACCGCGACGGTCGTCGCTCCGACGCCGCCTTTCGAGCCCATCACGACAATCAATTTTTCCAGCGTCGACCGGTCCTTCGTCTCCGACTCCTGCATAAAGCGCGACAGAATCTCCTTCAGAGCATCCGGGTTAACCGGCTTAGGCAGGAAGTCTTGGACGCCGCTGCGCATGGCCTCGAGCAGGAGTTGATGGCTTGGTGCAGGTGACGCTGAACAGGCAACCAGCTTTATCGAGGGGCGAATGCGCCGAAGCTGGACTCCAAAACCAAAGTAGCTTTCCGGATCTCGCGAGAGATCCAGAAAAACCACATCGGGCAAGAACTCTGCTGGATCTATAGTCTTATCAGTGAGAAGGGCCCATTGCTTGACGGACTTTACGAAGCCTGTTTGCTGCAAACTGGCCATGAGTTGCGCCGAACTGGCCGTGTCGCCGCTGGCTATTCCCACTGTTAGCATTGTCCGCTCTTCCCGATCCCTTTAGTCTCGTGTTCCATCAAGTGACTCTCGCCGGCAAGCCTTATCTTGGCGCGGCTGGCTTAGCGGGCGGAGGAGCAATCGGCTCCAAGAATGGCGCCGGGAATTCCGGACCATGCGGTGCTTTGTCCGCGTCCACAGCTTGGACAACTCGGGGGGTCACAACAATGAGAAGCTCGTTCCTCGACTTATTCAGCGAACGGCTGCGAAACAGCTTCCCAAGGACGGGGATATCCCCGATTCCTGGAATCTTTGAAAGCTGCTCTGTTACTCGGTTGTCCACCAGACCCGCAATAGCAAAGCTTTGCCCATCCTTCAAATTCATTTCCGATTCCACACGACGTGTTGACAACGCTGGAATAACGAACCCCTGCAGGGTTAGGGCTTGGGAGAAATCCAGCGAGCTGACCTCTGGCTTAACTTTCAGGTGAATGAGTCCGTCGGCTGTCAACGTCGGAGTGAAATTCAAGCGCACGCCGAATTCCTTGAATTGAATAGTGATTCCGGCAAACCCCCCGCCGCTGGAGCCTTGCAAAATCGGGAAAGGGAATTCTCCTCCAGCCAGGAAACTGGCTTCTTTGCCGGATTCGGTTAGCACATTTGGCTCAGCCAGGATCTGCAAGAGGTCTTTCGCCTCCAGTGCTTTGATTACGGCTCCCAGGTGAATATTCGGATTGAACAGAAAGATGTTCAGGACATCCGCGATCGTTTGCTCGGTCGTAAACTGCTCACCCGGCACCTTACCGGTCGTTGGGTCCTGTTGGGGACCATTGACCGGGAAAATATCCTTAATCTTTGGGCTAGATAACCCTCCAAATTGACCCGTGGTGATGTTTCCGATGGTCTTTCCCGCCCCGGTAGAGAGTATATTGATGCCCAACTGGCTCAACGCGGTCCGGTCAACCTCGGCGAATCGCACTTGCAGGAGGATTTGTCCTGTCGGAGCCACCGGAACTTGCATCAAGCTGGTGACCTTGGGGGTGGCGCTTTTTACGACTTCAAGGATTTTGTCAGCCACAGCTGCGGAGGATACGCGCCCCGATAGCATGACAACGTCTCTGGAAGTTTCCACCTGTACGGGTTCAGATGGAAAAACCTCATGAATCTTCTGACTCAACCCCAGAACATCAATGTCCACGGAGACTTCGAACGCTTGGCTCTGGTCGGACTCGTCCCACAACAGGAGCGAAACTCCGCCAGGCGTCTTCCCGTTCACCAGAACTTGGGTCGGGCTCACCACGACGGCTTCGGCAATGGTCGGGTCGGCCAGGGACACTCTCTTGATTCGAGTCGGCGACGAAATCACAATCGAGCGCCCCACCAGCAAATGCAGGGTCTGCGGCGCCTCGGATTCCTCTGGTCGACCAGCTTGGGTGGAAGGCATGGAAGGCGGCACAGCCTGAGTCGCGGGCGAGGGAGTTTGCGAGGTTGCCGGCTGTTGTCCTGCGATGACGGGGGCCCCAACGAACAGAGCAAGCAAAATCCCGAACACCACGAACTGAATTTGTCGCACGTCGTATTCGAACATTGGTTTTTCCTGTGACCTGTTCATGGAGTTGGGAAGCTCTTGTTCTCGCGTTTACTCCCGGAAATCACTTCAATTACGTATAGGGGTGGAGGCAACACTGGCGTTTTGACGGGACCCATGCGCTTGGGCGCTGGCGTCGGGCCGGCAAACAACGCGGCCTCCAGCACCGCTGGGGGATCAACCTTTTTGGAGTCGATCGTGTTTCGCAAGGCAAGTTGAATTTTGCCTTCCGTACTTGCCATGGCTAGCTTGCCTGCGTCGGCGGGTGAAACGAGCAACGTAATCACCGGGACCGTCTGCGGCTTGCCTTCGCGATCCTGCTCAACCTTTTGGCCAGCCGCCAACACACGAACATTTTCCAGGATCGTGCGGGTAATGTTGTCATCGCCCCCGCGGCTGGTGCCGGGAAGTCTGCCCGTCACGAGAACATCGACCATCGTACCTGGAATGACGAAACCTGCGACGCCTACAACTTCGTTCACCGCTACGGAAAGAGCACGCATTCCTTCCGGAATGGTCGCCGGCAAGCCTGCACCCGCTTCTTTCGGTGCTAACTTGTTTTCAAGGATGAGTTCGTTAGCGGCAACGGAAGTAATCAAGGCCCTGTTCACGCAATCTTCAATGCGCGTAAACATCCCGGCTACCGGTTCGTCCGCGGGCCAGGAAATCAAGCGGAGATTGTTGGAATCGATGCGCGTGCCAAGCTGAAGAGGCGCGGCCGCCACGACGATGTGTTGTAACGCGAGCGCCTTAACATTCGTCGCCCGTTGAAATTGGCGATAGACGTAAGTGCTAAACAGCAGGCCAAATAAGACGGCCACTGCCAATCCGACGATCATTCGATTTTGGTTCATGAATTCGATCTCCCTTGCGTCAGGTGTAACGGTGAAGCCGTTTGTCTCAGCGGCCTCACAACGCCCACCGCGCCGCACAGAAACAAATCAGCGTGGATACCGCTACGGCCACTCCAAATGGCACCTTCAAAAGCGCCGCATTGTCTAAAGAAATCTTTGGATTTGCCCGCAGTCCGAACGAAAAGAACCCTCGGACAAGCACCCACATGTTGCGGAGTGTTTCACTCACTCGTCGAGCTCTCAACATGGCTACAGTCGCCATCACACCCGAAACCAAGAGGCTGCCAGCCAAGACGAACAAGAACATGACCGGGCCCAGGAAGGCGCCTACCGCGCCCATCAGTTTCCAGTCCCCCGCACCCAGGCCCCGCAACAAGACAACCGGCAGCAGGAGGAGCAGCGCCAGACCCGCCCCTTCAAAAGAGGTTTTGGCTCCGGGCCAGCCTGCCAGTAGAATGTGCACGCAGATGCCGAGCAGAAGAGCAGGGACGGTGAGCCAGTTGGGAATCTTCTGTGATCGGAAATCCACCCAGCCGGCAAGTAGCGTGACACCCAGCGCGAACATCCAGATTGTCTGCTGTACGATCATGTGGCGGTTTAGATCCTGTGCGTCCTATCTGCGAAAGTAGCCGGAGTTCTGCTGCTGAAGGACACATATACCCTCAAAGAGCGGAACCCCTGCTCTTTGAACACTGTTTACGTTCCCAGATTAACGGCGGCGTTGCTGAACGTATTGTTGATGGCTTGGGCTAAACCACCGATCGAACCGATGGCTGCCAGGGACAGCAGAACCAAAAGCAAGGCATATTCTGTCAGGTCCTGGCCTTCTTCTTCCTTCCACAATCTTGCGAGAAGT
>Ga0307471_100000966_pt1 | contig 15362 bp, 9 predicted proteins | sample atmos_gasesAM3C__2_FD_204566 | JGI IMG/M metagenome (GOLD analysis project Ga0307471, IMG submission 204566) | Hardwood forest soil microbial communities from Morgan-Monroe State Forest, Indiana, United States - atmos_gasesAM3C_515 | ecosystem: Environmental > Terrestrial > Soil > Temperate... | reverse complement strand
CTTCAGCAGCTTTGCCAGATCCCCGGGGCCTTTTTTCTTGATGACTTCCTGGACCTGTTCGTTGATGACATCTTCGTAACGTGGTAGATCGTCCCACGCGCGAAGGACACCGATGGGAGTGGGGAAGCCGGGGCGATGCTCCATATGAGAGAGAAGGAAGGCGTAAGACGGGCGCGGGTGATGTGCGTCATGAATGACCAAGTCGGATTCGGAGATGCCGTTGCCGAGCGGGACGACCTCGATATCGCCATCGGATTTGCGGCGAATCCCTTTGTCACGATTTTTGCCGAAGACGAGCGGTTTGCCGTGCTCCAGTTGGATGACGTGTTCGCTGCGGGCCTCTTTTTCCGTGAGGTCAAACCAGGCGCCATCGTTGAAGATGTTGCAGTTTTGCAGGATTTCGACGAACGCGCAGCCGCGATGCGCCGCGGCGGCCCTCAGCGTATCCTTCAGATGGGCCTGGAAAATATCCACGGAACGAGCAACGAAAGTGGCTTCCGCTCCGATGGCGAGCGAAATGGGATTGAATGGACGGTCAGGTGAGCCAAAGGGCGTGGATTTCGTGACCTTGTGAAATTCGGAGGTCGGGGAGTATTGGCCCTTGGTAAGGCCATAAATGCGGTTGTTGAAGAGCAGAACTTTTACGCCGACATTCCGGCGCAGCATGTGAATCGTGTGGTTGCCGCCGATGGCGAGGGCGTCGCCGTCGCCGGTCACGACCCACACTTCCAACTCTGGATGGGCGATTTTGATGCCGGAAGCGACGGCCGGGGCCCGGCCGTGAATGGTGTGGAAGCCGTAAGTGTTCATGTAATACGGGAAGCGGCTGGAGCATCCGATGCCGGAGACGACAACGAAATTCTCGCGGAGGATGCCGAGTTCCGGAAACACGGATTGGACAGCGGAAAGGATAGCGTAGTCACCGCAGCCGGGGCACCAGCGTACTTCCTGGTCGGTCTGAAAATCCTTTTTTGTGAGCGGCGGAAGAGCGGTCGTGGTCATGGTGTTCTCCTAGAGTCCCAACATCTCCTCGATCTTCTGATCGAGTTCGACTTGCTTGAAGGGACGACCCTGAATCTTATTAAGGCCGACCGCGCTCACGAGATACTTGGCGCGCAGAACCCAGAGGAGTTGACCCATGTTCAGTTCCGGGACGAGAACGCGTTTGTAGCGCTTGAGGGTGTCCCCCACGTTGGCGGGAAGCGGATTCAGAAAGCGCAGGTGAAGATGCCCGATCTTGCGGCCTTTATCGCGCTGGCCTTTGACGGCCTGAGTGATGGCCCCGAACGTGGAGCCCCAGGAAACAATCAGCAGGTCACCCTCGGGATCGCCCGTGGGCATAGCGTTGGGCACATCCTGGACGATGGCCTCAATCTTCGCTGCCCGGATGCGCACCATATTTTCATGATTGAGCGGTTCGTAATTCACGTTGCCGGTGACGTCCTGTTTTTCCAGGCCGCCAATACGGTGCTCCAGGCCCGGCGTGCCGGGGATGGCCCAGGGCCGGGAAAGAGTTTCCGGATTGCGTTTGTAAGGCAGGAAGCCCTCAGGATTTTTCGCGTATTGCACGGGAATGCCGGGAATTTCCTCCACGCTGGGAATGCGCCATGGCTCGGCACCGTTGGCGAGGTAGCCGTCGGAGAGAATAATCACCGGCACCATGTACTTGAGAGCGATGCGGCTGGCTTCCACCGCAACCCAGAAGCAATCGCCGGGCGTCGCCGCCGCGAGGATGGGAATGGGAGCTTCGGAATTGCGGCCGAAAAGGGCCTGCAACAGGTCGGCTTGTTCGGTCTTGGTAGGCAAGCCTGTGGAAGGCCCGCCACGCTGAATGTCGCAAATCACCAGTGGCAGCTCGGTCATGACGGCAAGACCCAGAGCTTCCGTCTTCAGGGCCATGCCCGGGCCGGAGGTGGTGGTGATAGCCAGGGAGCCGGCGAAGGACGCCCCGATGGTGGAAGTGATGGCGGCGATCTCGTCTTCGGCCTGGAAGGTCAGGACACCGAAGTCTTTATAATGCGAAAGTTCATGCAGGATATCGGACGCCGGGGTGATGGGGTAACTGCCGAGGAAAAGCTTCAATCCCGCCTTTTTCGCGGCGGTGACAAAGCCGAGCGCAAGAGCCTGGTTCCCGCTGATGTTGCGGTAAAGTCCGGGGCTGAGCTGCGCCGGGGGGATTTCGTAGCTGATCTGGAAAACTTCGGTTGCTTCACAATAAGAATAGCCGGCTTGCAGGGCCAGTTTGTTAGCTTGAACCAGGAGCGGCTTTTTCTTGAACTTGTCTTCGATCCAGCGGACGGTCGGGTCCATGGAGCGGTTGTATAGCCAGTAGCACATGCCCAGGGAGAAGAAATTCTTGCAACGGTCCATGGCTTTGGCATCCAGACCGAGGTGTTCGAGAGCGGCGCGTGTAAGGCGCTGGAGTTCGACCGGGAAGACACGGAACTTGTCCAGGGAATGATCTTCGAGGGGGTTCGTAGTGAGATGGGCCTTGCGGAGGTCGGTTTCCTTGAAACTGTCTGCGTTGACGATCAGGATTCCGTTGGGTTTTAGATCCGCCACGTTCACTTTCAGGGCCGCGGGATTCATGGCAATCAGAACGTCGACCGAATCACCCGGCGTGTGAACTTCCGCCGAGGAAAAATTCAGCTGGAAACCGCTGACACCCGGCTCCGTGCCCGCAGGGGCGCGAATTTCGGCCGGATAGTCCGGGAAAGTAGCAATGTCATTTCCGTAGAGCGCGACCGTGTTGGTGAACTGGCTGCCGGTGACCTGCATCCCGTCACCGGAGTCCCCGGCGAAGCGTATCACCGCCTGGTCAATTACTGCTCGCTTGGATTTTCCGGCGGGTACTTCCGTGAGCGTGGACATCTTATGACTTGACCCCCGTGTTGCAGCGAATTCTCACCGGTGAGTAAGGCAGCGTGGCCCTTCGATTGTAATGACTTGCCGTGCTGGAAGCGGAAGCGCACTCCGGGCCACCAAGAGCCGGCTCAGTTAGAATAACACAGCGTGAAGGAAGAATTGTGACCGGGGTCACAGGGGAAGCGCAAGCAAGCACCGAGCTTTTCAGCGACCTTCCCGAGCAGTCAAGACTTGTCGGCAACGGACTGCTCCTGGAGCGCACCGCTGGAATCGGCCGCGAGGAACTGCGTTTTGACGCCTTCGCTGCGGAAGAAAAAGAGCCACCAGATGCTGACGGGAAGCAGCATGAGGATAAATCCAATGGCTAACAGCTGCTTCAAGGATTCCGCGGGGCTGATAAATTTGTCGGAGATAAAGAAGGTCTCAAAGGGACGGAAGGCAATGATGAGCAGACAGAAGGCTAGTGCCATCGAAGCCAGGGTCAGAGCCGCAATCCGCGCCCAGCTGCGCAACTGGAACAGACCGATCCCGGTCCAGACACCCAGCGCTATCAGCGTGGAAGGAACGATGGTGACAAGCAGGAAAGCCAGGGTATGCGTTTGATAGAGAAATTTTCCCTGAGCGTCCGGGGGGGCATCCAGAAGCGCAAGGAACAGGTTGCCCCAAAGATAGAGTGCGAAAACACCACCCAGGATTGCGAACGTAGCAGCAGCAGTGACACCAGCGGAACGCGGATGGGGGTTAGACATCACAACTAGATGACAACACACCGTGCGGCGCAGGAACAGTGCGAGCAGGGCAGCCACGTATCCAAAATGCTACTTGACGTTCGCTTTCTTTTCGCCTAGAGTGAACGTGCATGAACTGTGTCATTTGGAAACATCGGCACATAAATTTGCCGAGGCGCGGATTGTGAGCGGCAACTGACCAGCGGAGGCACTTATGGCCCTGACAAAACGGCAGAAGGAAGTTCTGGATTTTCTCGTCAATTTCGAGACCCGCCACGGCTACGCCCCGAGCTTCGAGGAAATCGGGCGGGGCTTGAAACTGACCTCGCTGGCCACGGTGCACAAGCACATCAGCACGCTGGAGAAGAAGGGATTCATCCGCCGCGGGTATAACCAGAGCCGGTCCATCGAAATCGTGCAGTTGCCGAAGCCGGTGAAGGAGCAGGTGATCGAGCGCCGCATCCAGGAACTGCCCCTGGTAGGGCGTATCGCCGCAGGGCGTCCTCTGGAAGCCGTTGAGGAGCGCGAGACCATTTCACTGGGAGACTTTGCGCGCGGAGGCAATTCCTTCGTGCTCCAGGTGAAAGGCAGTTCCATGATTGAGGACCACATAATGGATGGTGATTACGTGGTCTGCGAACAAACCCAGGTGGCCAATGCGGGGGACATCGTGGTTGCGCTGGTGGGCGGCGAGGAAGCGACCCTGAAAAGATTTTACCGCGAGGGTTCCGGCAAGATCCGCTTGCAACCCGCCAATTCCGAACTGGCCCCGATTGTAGTGCCCGCCGCGGACGTGAAGGTTCAAGGCCGGGTGATAGGCGTGCTGCGAAAATATTAGGACTTGCTCCCTACCATCAGGGGAGCTGCCATCCACGGGGCATTTTTTTGTATCCAACCGCTTTGTTCTGCGCCTCTAATCTATTTTAGGGTAAACTTCCGGCTCCCGCCCGGAAGCGTTCTTCATGCTCTTGCCGTGGCGCTGGAGAAAATGATTTGGCTCCAACTTCAGAAAATGTGTTGCTGGTTACTACCGACCCGGCGGCGCGCGAAGCTCTGAGCGGCCTCCTCACCGGTGCGGGGTACAAAGTCACCGCTTTGGACACTGTCGAACAGGTGGCTTCAACGCTCCGCGAAGGTGCCGTCGACGTGCTGCTGCTGGCCGACGGGGTGCAGGACGCCGGCATTCATGGACTTCTCACTTCGATTCAGGATTCCGCGGCGAACACCAAACCACGTGTGCTTCTGCTGACCCGGAGCGATTCCACGCAACGAGCGTTGTGGCTGGACCAGGGAGTCGACGACGTGCTTTCCGTTCCAGTGGAGGACCAGGAACTGCTGGCGCGCGTTCGCGCTCAATTGCGTCAAAAACGCGCCATGGACGAACTGGACAGGAAATTACGCAACTCCGAGGAAACTTACCAGGTGGCCCAAACGGCATTTCAGGCGCTGGCGATCACAGAGAAGATGACCAAGGACGCGTTTTCGCTGGAACGTATCCTGAAGATAGGTGTCGGCGCCCTTTTTGGGCTGGCGATCGTGATTGCGGGAATTTTCTTTTTGTATTCGCGCAAAGCGGAGAAAGAAACTCGGCGCGCGTACAGGGTGATTGCGCAATTGGAGCGCGGCGTCAAGAATGAAGAGCAGTTGTTGGCTTCCGTGCAGCGCTTGCGTGAGGACCCCGCCAACGCCGACTTGCTGGAGCAGAAAGAGCAACTGAGGCAAAAGACCGAAACTCTGCGCAAAAAAATCTCCGCGCCTGATGGTGGCGACGTTAACGATCTGCGCCATCAACTGGAAGAAGCCACGGGCCGCTTGAACAAGCTGGAGGGAAGTTCACAGGCCGCGGAATCCGTGATCCGCGACTACGCGCCAAGCGTCTGCCTCCTGCACGTTTCCGTGGCTTTCAATGAGAAGGAGTCTGGAAAACGCCTGCGCTACGGTGGGATCAATAGTGACGGTTCGCCGCTGAAGGATAGCGAGGGTAATACGGTTTACACCACCGAGGGCCGGGCGCCAGAGCTGCGCGCGGACTATTTCGGAAGCGGCTTCATCGCCGGTGAGGGGAAAATTCTCACCAATCATCACGTCGTTCAACCGTGGTGGCAGAACGAGGACTTGAGCAGCGCAGGGCAACAAGGCCTTGAACCGGTCATCGCCGATATGACCGCGTATTTTCCCGGGGAACCGAATGCCATTCCCGTGGGCATTTCGCAGATCTCGCAGGAGGCCGATCTGGCGCTGGTGCACGGCGACCTTTCGGAACTGAAGCGGCCGATCCTGAGGCTGGACAGCCGGAAAGAGGCGGCCGTCAGCGGTGAGTCTTTGATCAGCTTTGGCTATGCGACGGGGCTGGATGCGATTCTGGCGCGCGCGGGCAATGAAACTGTCCAACAAATCGTGAAGATCAGCGGGGGCGATCCCAAGCTGGTGCTGGCGGAATTGGCGAAGCGGAAGCTGATCCGGCCGCTGGTGACGCAGGGCCATGTCGGCGACGTGTTGCCGGACAAGATTGTGTATGACGCGCAGACCACTTCGGGGGGCTCCGGCGGGCCGCTCTTGAACACCCAGGGCGGGGTAATTGGGGTGACCTTCGCCGTCGTGCGCGGGTTTGGCGGATCGAATTTTGGCGTGCCGATTCGTTACGCTTCGCCGCTGCTCAAGCACTGAATGCAGTCTGCTGCGGGATATCCTTCATCCATTTTGCTGCATGCCGGAATCGAAATTATCGTCCTTCGTGTGGCTTCCTGAGTGAAACAATGTAAAATTTTGGATTGCCTTGACGGCATGAATTGACGCCTACACATGAAGAAACATAAGCCGATCCGCAAGCTGCTGGCCGCCAACCGCAGCGAAATCGCTATCCGCATCTTCCGCGCGGCGAACGAGCTGGGGCTGCGCACCGTAGCGATTTATTCGCAGGAGGATCGCCTGGCGCTGCATCGCTTCAAAGCCGACGAAGCGTATCAGGTGGGCGTGGGCAAAGGGCCGGTGGAGGCTTACCTCGATATTGCCGGAATCATCGCCATCGCCAAGCAGCATGAGGTCGATGCGATCCACCCCGGGTATGGATTCCTGTCGGAGAATCCGGCGCTGGCGCGTGCCTGCGCGAAGGCGGGATTGGCGTTTGTGGGGCCAACACCGGAACTTCTAGAGCTGCTGGGCGACAAAACGGCGGCGCGGCGCCTGGCATCTGCCGCGGGCGTGCCGGTGCTGCCGGGGACAGAGCAGCCGGTTTCGTCAGCCGCGGAGGCGCAGAAAATCGCGGCGGAAATTGGATTTCCCGTCATCGTGAAGGCCGCGATGGGCGGCGGCGGGCGTGGCATGCGCGTCGTCCACGGCCCGGAGCAGCTTGCCGCGCGGCTGGAAGAGGCGCAGGGCGAAGCAAGATCGGCATTCGGCGATGCTTCCGTCTTCCTGGAGAAATTTCTTCCCCGTGCGCGGCACATCGAAGTGCAGATTCTGGCCGATGAGCATGGCAACCTGCTGCACTTGTACGAACGCGATTGCTCCGTGCAGCGGCGTCATCAAAAGGTAGTCGAGGTTGCTCCGGCACTGAACCTGCCGAACCGTGTTCGTTCGGAGTTGTGCGACGCGGCGCTGAACATTGCGCGCAAGGCCAATTACCGCAATGCCGGGACCGTGGAGTTCCTCTACGATGTCGATGCCCAGAAGTGGTATTTCATCGAAGTGAACCCGCGCATTCAGGTGGAGCACACCGTCACCGAAGTCGTTACCGGCATCGATATCGTCCGCGCGCAGATCCTGGTGGCGCAGGGACATAAGCTGCGCGAGGAGCCCATGTCCCTGCCGGAGCAGGAGAAGATTCCCCTGTATGGCGCGGCGCTGCAGTGCCGCGTTACCACGGAGGATCCGGAAAAGAATTTCGCACCGGACTATGGCCGCATTTCCACTTACCGTTCACCGGCCGGATTCGGAATTCGCCTCGATGGCGGTACCGCCTATGCCGGGGCGTTGCTCGCGGCCTACTACGATTCGCTGCTGGTGAAAGTCACCGCGTGGGGCAGCAACCTGCCCGAAGCGTGCCAGCGCATGGACCGCTCGCTGCGCGAATTCCGCATCCGTGGCGTGAAAACCAATATTCCGTTCCTCGAAAATGTGGTCAATCATCCACGCTTCCGCGCCGGGGAAGTGACCACGTCCTTTCTCGATGAATCTCCGGAACTTTTTCGATTCACGGGACGCGCCGATCGCGCCACCAAGCTGCTCTCCTACCTTGGCGATGTGATTCTGAATGGCAATCCGGAGGTGAAAGGGAAGAGCGGCCCGGAAGTAATCGAGAAGGCTCCTGCGCCCACCGTTCCTGGGATCGCCCCGCCCGCTGGAACGCGGCAGCTTTTGCAGAAGCTTGGGCCGAAGAAATTTGCCGCCTGGGCGCGGAAGGAAAAGCGCCTGCTGCTGACAGACACGACGTTTCGAGATGCGCACCAGTCGCTGATGGCGACGCGCGTGCGCACGCACGATTTGCTGGCGACGGCGAGCGCGGTTGCGCAGCGGCTTCCGAACCTGTTCAGCCTGGAAATGTGGGGCGGGGCCACCTTCGATACGTCGATGCGTTTCTTGCATGAGGATCCCTGGCAGCGTCTTCGCGAGTTGCGCCAGCTGGTCCCGAATATTTGCTTCCAGATGCTGCTGCGTGGCGCGAATGCCGTTGGCTACACATCCTATCCGGACAACGTGATTGTCGAATTTGTCCGCGAAGCGCACCTGCAGGGCATCGACATCTTCCGGATTTTCGATTCGCTGAACTCGATCGAGAACATGCGCGTCTCGATTGACGCGGTGCTGGAGACCGGCGCGGTCTGCGAGCCAGCCATCTGTTATACCGGCGATATTTTCGACAAGCGGCGGCCGAAGTATTCGCTGAAATATTACGTGCGATTGGCCAAGCGACTGGAGAAGCTCGGCGCGCATTTCCTCGCAATTAAGGATATGGCGGGTGTTTGCAAGCCTTACGCCGCATATGCGCTGGTGAAGGAGCTGCGCCAGGAACTCGGCATCCCCATTCACTTTCACACTCATGACACCAGCGGCATCAATTCGGCGACGGTGTTGAAGGCCGCGGACGCAGGCGTGGATGTGGCCGACGGCGCGATCGCTTCCATGAGCGGCGGCACCAGCCAGCCGAATCTCAATTCGATGGTGAAGGCCCTCCAGCACACTCCGCGCGACGCGCAACTTGATATCGCAGCGCTGAATGAGTGTTCTGATTTCTGGGAAACCACGCGCATGTATTACCTGCCGTTTGATTCCGGGCCAAAAGCGGGATCCGCGCGCCTGTACGAGCATGAAATTCCCGGCGGACAATTCACGAATTTGCGCGAGCAGGCTGCGACGATGGGCCTGGGTCACCGCTGGCGCGAGGTAGAGAAAACCTACGCGGAAGTGAATCAACTCTTTGGCGACATCGTAAAAGTTACGCCGTCCAGCAAAGTAGTGGGAGACATGGCGCTGTTTCTACTGGCCAACGAAATGAAGCCCGCTGATTTATTGGAACTCGGCGAGCACCATGACGTCTCGCTGCCCAATTCCGTGGTGGAAATGTTTTCCGGGGTGTTGGGCGTGCCTCCGGGCGGCTGGCCGAAGAGGCTGCAGCGCATCATTTTGCGTGGCCAGGCGCCATTGAAAGGCCGGCCGGGCGCCAGCCTCCTGCCTGCGAACTTCGAAGAAGCGCAAGCGCAGTTGGAGAAAAAAGTGGAGCACCCGGTGCAGCGCGACGCACTTCTCAGCTATCTGCTCTATCCGGACGTGTACCTGAAATTCAACGCGTTCCGTCAGGCTTACGCGGACGTGAGTGTTCTACCGACGCCGGCGTTTTTCTACGGTTTGAAGCCCGCGGAAGAGATCACCGTGGACATCGAGCACGGAAAAACGATGATCGTGAAATTCCTGACGACCGGCGATGCGCATCCCGATGGCACGCGCACCTTGTTCTTTGAACTGAACGGCCAGCCGCGCGAGGTCAGCGTGCGGGACAGATCGCTCCGCGTGGTCGAACGCAGCCATCCAAAAGCGGACACGGAAAATCCGGGGCATGTGGGTGCGCCTACCGCCGGCCTGATCAGCAGCATCGCGGTGCAGGCCAACCACATGGTCGAGCGGGGTGCTAAACTCCTGACACTGGAAGCCATGAAGATGCAATCGAACATTTATGCGCCCATCAGCGGGAAAATCAGCAAGCTGCTGGTAGCGCCGGGGCAGCATGTGGAAGCTAAGGATCTTTTGGTCGTCATCGCTCCGTGAGTCCACCACAACTGATCAAGCACGAGCAGTTTCCTTCGCAACACTTGCGCAACCAGCGCGATCTGATTGTCTATCTGCCCCCGGGTTACGAGCAGCAGCCATCGCGCCACTTTCCGGTTCTTTATCTTCACGACGGGCAGAATCTTTTTGATGGCGCAACATCTTTTATTCCAGGCATGGATTGGCATGTGGGGCAGACGGCCGACCAATGGATCGACGAAGGCCGCGTCGAACCGCTCATCATTGTCGGCATCTATAATGCGGGCAAACAGCGGTTGGGCGAGTACACGCCCACGCGGGTGCCGAGGCTGGGAGGCGGCGGCGCAAGTCGTTACGCCAAGTTTTTATTGGAAGAGGTTGGACCGTTCGTGCAGAGCCGCTATCGCGTGCTTGAAGGAGCGGAGAACACCGGCATCGGGGGATCCTCACTGGGCGGCCTGGTTTCGCTGTATTTGGGTTTACGGAAGCCGCGGATTTTCGGAAAAATTGTGGCGCTGTCGCCGTCGGTCTGGTGGAACGAACGGGTCATTTTGCGTTTCGCTGCCGCGGCGCCGGCGCGGCCGCATCCCCGCATCTGGCTGGACATTGGAACGCACGAGGGGCCGCGCATTGTGGACGACGTGGAACGGTTCCGCGACGTGCTGATCGGCAAGGGTTGGCAGCCCGATCGGGATCTGCACTACGAGCGCGTGGAAGGCGCGGAACATAACGAAGCCGCCTGGGCGCAGCGTGTCGGGCCCTTCCTGCAATTCCTCTTTCCTGCGCGGTAAACGCGTATATAATCCGCGCAGCTTTTCTGGCGCGCGACACGAGGCTGAAGCTCCCAGCGGCGCGACCGGTGGAACCGATGACTGCCGCGAGACCCATTACGATTCTGTGCGTTTCCTCCTACGAGAAGGGCCAGGAATTCCTGCGCACTTGCAAAAGCCTGGGCTGCACGGTTTTTCTTCTCACCCTGGAAAAGTTGCGCAACGCCGACTGGCCCCGCGACGCGATCGACGAATTCTTTTTCATGCCGGAGGAACTGGCGCTGGCCGACCTGATTCATGCCATCAGCTATGCCGCCCGCACGCGGCACATCGACCGCATCGTGGCGATGGACGAATTTGACATGGAGAATGTAGCCGCGCTCCGCGAGCACCTGCGGCTACCTGGCATCGGCCAAACGACCATCCGGCATTTCCGGGACAAGCTGGCGATGCGCGCGCAGGCTCGCGAAGCCGGCGTCCTGGTGCCCGAATTCATTCACGTCCTGAACTACGATGACCTGCGGGAGTTCATGGCACGAGTGCCAGGCCCGTGGCTTCTGAAGCCGCGTTCGCAGGCCTCCGGGATTGGAATGAAGAAGATTGAGGTTGGCGAAGATCTCTGGCAATGGCTGGACCAGCTAGGAGACCGGCAGTCCGAATATTTGTTGGAACAGTTTATTCCGGGAAGCGTGTTCCACGTGGACAGCGTCGTCTCCGAACGGGCGGTGCTGTTTGCAGAAGCGCATACTTACGGCGCGCCGCCGCTGGATGTTTCGCATCAAGGTGGGGTGTTTACAACGCGAACGATACCGCGCGATGCGAGGGAAACTGTGGCTCTGAAGGAGATCAATCAGAAATTAATTCAGGGGCTCGGTTTGGTGCGTGGCGTGACTCACGCGGAATTTCTAAAGGCGCACAGTGATCAGCGCGTTTACTTCATCGAAATCGCCGCGCGGGTTGGTGGTGCGTACATTTCCAACATGATCGAAACCGCCACGGGAATCAATTTGTGGCGCGAGTGGGCGCACCTGGAAGTTACGGCCGGGAGGATGCCTTACCACCTGCCAGCGCGGCGCGAGGACTATGCAGGAGTAATTGTTTCGTTGGCCCGGCAGGACGAGCCGGACACATCCGCATACTCCGACCCGGAAATTGTCTATCGCATCAAGAAATATCACCATGCGGGATTCATCTTAAAATCGGACTCGCCCGAGCGCATCGAGCAACTGCTGGCCTCATATTCGCAGCGCTTTGCGATCGATTTTCTCGCCCGCGAACCCGTACCCGACAAACCGTCCTCCTAGCCAGCGGCTATACCCATTTTGTGACCTTCTCGGCTGATCCGCTGTCTGGTAATGCGACATATCAGGAGTTGGCCGGGCAAAGCAGGTCCGAGGATAACTTCCGAGCAGGCGACTTATCGGGCACTTGGTTGGTTTAGTCTGAGCAGTCTCAGTCAGTGAGAGATGGCAGCCCGCCCATCATGCGCTGACTGATCACGTTTCTGCGCGGGATATTCCAGGTGTCTGGCGGCGTGGACAGCAAGCGCGAGTCACAAAAGCAGGTGGATGGAATTTTAGCGGGCTTGGAATTGAGCGTGTGGTGCGGGTCGTCGGTTAGCGGCTGCACCGGAACTTGTAGCCGGAGCAGCGCATGGTCAGAAAGTGCCTAGGATTGGCCGGGTCCGGCTCGAGTTTCTGTCGGAGCCGCAGAATGTATTTATCGACCATGCGAGTTCCCGGGGAACGCTCGCAGACCCTGATTTTATTTGACAGCTCCTCCCTGGAAAAAACTTTGTCCGGGGAGCGCGAAAAACACTTGAGCAGTTCGAACTCCCGCGCAACGAGGGTGATCGGTGCACCGTCGCGCGTGGCCTCCAGGTTGGTGAAATCAATCTGTACGTCGCTGAAAGCCATCCGTTCGTGCGACGCCGTGTTCTTCTTCACATTGGCGAAATTCTGCGGCCTGGGCTCCGCCGGGCGAAGGAATCGGCGCACGCGAGCAAGCAATTCTTTCGGGCTGAAGGGTTTGGTGATGTAGTCGTCCGCGCCGAGCTCGAGAAGGAGAACTTTTTCCGAGACCTCGATGTTCGCGCTCACGACCACCACTGGCACCGAGGTGTTCTGAGCCTTTAGCACGTGGCACACTTCCCTGCCGGGCAAGCCGGGGATTTTCAGGTCAAGAAGGACGGCCGAAGGTGCCTGCTTCTGAAAGCTTTCCACGGCCGCGACTCCGTCGGAGACCACGCGCACCTCCATGCCGCCTGATTCGAACAGGCGGCGCAAGATTCGTTGCATGATCTTGCAATCTTCAACTACAAGCACAACATCCTTGAAATCGCCCTTGAGTAGCTTGGAACCCGACTGCTGGATCTGGTTGGGGGAGAAGCACATACCACTCTCCTAATGTGCTGCTGCACGACGACTTGGTTGGACGGACTAAAAGAGCCTTCTCGGCAGCACATATTTGTTGAGGGGCATGCTAGGCCGGTTGAAGATGCGAATCAAACGTTTTTTGGTCCGTGTGCCGGACAGTACTGTGGAAAACGTGGTCCAGAAAGCGGCTGAGTGTTACTGCACCTTAATTTGCACGGGAACGGAATGCTCGATTTATGCTGAGACGCTGACGGTGATGGCGGTTACGGTCGACGGTTCAGTTGCTAGCGGTACGTGCCCGAGTGAAGGAGCACTCGGAAGTAATCGACTTGAAGTCCGTACCGTCCTAACCGTACTTCCAGATAACTGCCGCAATGGGATTCCCACTCAGCGTAACCGGAGAAGTGGCAGCCAGCAGCTTTATGCAAGGGCCAGATGAGTGCGCGAGCGGCGGGTTTCGCCTGTGCTTCTCCCTCCCCTTTGACACGGGTCCGGCCCTGTTCTTGAGTCTAGTTACTTTCAGGAAAGCAGTTGCATAATTGTATTGCGACACGCCCTCCCGCGGACTATTGTTTGTTTACCCCGGGCCGGAAATCTGCGTGGGGTGACCTGTCCCTTTGGAGGACCGATGTGGGGGAACAAAAAACCGGATACGCCTCAAACAGCGCAGCCGGAGTCTAGAAATTTTGCAGTGAATCCGCCGCCAAAGCCAACTGCGGCAACTTGGGAGGGAACTACCGCAATGAGTACAGATGCCATGCGTCCGTTGGGAGCAACCGCAGACCGCGCTTCGGCCCGGCTGGGTCCTAGTTTGCACGTGAAGGGCGAAATCTCCGGCAATGAAGACCTGATGATCGAGGGGTCGGTGGAAGGTCTGGTGCAACTGGACGAGCGCAAATTGACGATTGGCGCGACGGCCAAGGTGACCGCGGATATTATCGCGCGCGAAGTGGTGGTCTATGGCAACGTGAAAGGGAATCTACGTGCCAAGGACCGCATCGAGATCAAGAAGGATGGCTCCGTCAACGGCGATCTTACGACCGCCCGCATCATGATCGAGGACGGGGCGTACTTCAAGGGCTCGATCGAGATCGACAAGACCGGTGAGAAGGAATCCGGTGCCGGCGCGTTCTCGCGGACCGCTTCCGCGCAAGCAGCCGCGGGCGTTGGTCCGAAGACCATTTAGCTTTTCCTCTGAACAGTTTCTGTTCTCAACATGGCGCCCGGATTCGTCTGGGGCGCCATTTCTTTTTGTCTCTCTTACCCATTTGTATATTTAATAACTTGACAATTAATTATAAAATAGCTATGGTGACGTGAGTCATCTGTTCGGTTCCCAAGGTTCGGGCCGGCCACCGTCCGCCGGCCTTGTCCGGTAGCAGCGGTTCTCCCGTTGCAGGAGCTACGCCATGTACGGTGATGTCCGCAGCATCCAGGCTTTCGTGTTTGGTGTTGTGGTATCAACCGTTGCTTGTGGAGGAGGTGGAGGGGCCGGTGGAGTCCAGCCTCCTCCTCCGCAACCGGATTTCACCATCGGACTTTCGACCGCATCCCTGAACGTTTCGCAGGGAAGCACCAGTCCACCCGTCAGCATTTCCATCAATCCTCAGAATGGTTTTTCCGCCAGCGTGCGAGTCTCTTTCACGGGGATCCCTGCGGGCATAACCACCAATCCCGCCAGCCCCTTCGCCGTGGTTGCCGGCCAGAGTGTCTCCGTGCTGTTCGGTGCGGCTCTCGACGCTGCCGCGGGGCAGTTCAGCGTGACCGCGCAGGGTACCAGCGGCGCACTTTCGCATTCGCAGGGACTTTCGCTGGCGATTCAGACGGCAACTTCGACAAATCTTCCGCGCACCAGCTATATGGAAAATGATTCCGTGGCCGCGCTCGACAGCCCGCCAGGGGAACCGCGGCGCCGCCACGTTGTTTTCGATTCAGGGAAGCAGCGCTTCTATGTGGCGAACCGCGCGATGAATCGCGTGGAGGTTTTCACGGCTGAAAATCCCACGTTGCAAGCGACGATTGATGCGCCGGGCGCTTCAAGCGTCGATCTGGCAACAGACGGGAAAACTTTGTGGGTGGGCACAACGCTGGAACAAATCCTGGCCGTGGACACGAGTGCGCTGCAGGTGAAGGCCCGGTACCGAGTTCCCGGGCTTTCGCCTATACCTGGCGTGGTTTACATCCGTCCGACCGAGGTGTTGGCGCTTGCGAGTGGCGAGCTTCTGGTCCGTCTGCGGCAGCCGGGAGCGAGCCAGGCGCTCCTGGCGCTTTGGGATTCTTCCTCGAATACGTTCACGAACCTCACCCCGCTGGCCCCGTCCGTGTTTCAAAATGGCGTGGGGGTTCTTGCGCGTTCCGGCGATCACAGCCGAGTGCTTGCGACG
>Ga0307471_100000965_pt1 | contig 15374 bp, 14 predicted proteins | sample atmos_gasesAM3C__2_FD_204566 | JGI IMG/M metagenome (GOLD analysis project Ga0307471, IMG submission 204566) | Hardwood forest soil microbial communities from Morgan-Monroe State Forest, Indiana, United States - atmos_gasesAM3C_515 | ecosystem: Environmental > Terrestrial > Soil > Temperate... | reverse complement strand
TTCAGATCGAGGTGCTGGCCCGAGACGAGATCGCCGTAGGACAGGCTTTTGCCGGTGGCGGTGGCGTTCGTGCTGGTGATGATTCCGTTCACGACCGAGAGCGCGTTGACAGGAACGTTGAGTTTGGTGGCGGCCAGAGCCAGCAGCGCCTGATAGGTGTACGCGGAAACTTTGCGGAGGTTGGACATGCCACTGAGGAATCCGGCGGAGTAGCCACCGTCGGGCGTTTTATCGGTGTCGCCGGTGATGAGGGTGATCGATTCAGGGCGGACGCAGATTTCTTCGGCGATGGTTTGCAGGTAGTAGGCGCTCATGCCCGTGCCGGTTTCGGTGCGCCCGGTACGGGCGAGGATGGAATTGTCGGAGTGGATTTCGAGCCAGGAGGCGAGCTGAGTGGGATTGGGGAAGGTGGGGATTGCGGAATCGGAAGCATGGGCGGAGAACGCGGTCGATGGGCCAGGAATGGTTAGCGAGACGAACAGGGCGCCGCCGAGTCTTACGAATTCGCGGCGCGTGAGGGTGGCACAGAGCGAGGCGCGCCGAGCGGAGTCGTCGTGATCGTGATTTCGCCGGGCGGACGTAAAGCCCGCCCTTACGACGGAGTCGGAGCGCGCCTTCATCGTGATTGTGTTTCGTGTTGCATGAGTTTTGCGGCGCGTTGGACGGCGTCGATGATGGCGATGTAGGTGCCGCAGCGGCACAGATGCGGGGATGGCGGCGTGTTGGTGAAAGCGTCCTTGATTTGCGCGACAGTGGGATTCGGATTTTTTGCGAGGAGCTGGACGGCGGCGATCATCATCCCGCTCTGGCAGTAGCCGCATTGGGGGACTTGCTCGTCGATCCAGGCTTGCTGGACGGGATGCAGCGTGGTAGCGGATTTTGCGGGGTTGCGCCCGTTTTGCTCGGCCCAGACCTGCGGGAGCCCTTCGATGGTGACGATGCGCTTGCCCGCGGCGTAAGACGCCGGCGTGATGCAGGTGCGAACTTCTTCGCCGTCGAGGAGCACCGCGCAGGAACCGCATTGCGCCATGCCGCAGCCGAGGCGCGGGCCGGTGAGTTTGAGTTCGTTGCGAAGGACGAACAGGAGCGGCGTTTCCGGCGCGGCGGAGATCGTGTGTAGCGAGCCGTTGACATTGAGGATGAGATCGGTGGGCATGACGTCTTTTCTTCTTTCGGCAAAGGGAGACAAGCGCTTTAGCCGGCGAGTGCCGGGTCGCGTCGCGCGCGCCACGACGTGGCGACGAGATACCAGGCCGGCCAACTGAGCGCCCAATTGGGAATCCATGGGCCATTGCTGCTCCACGCGGGGACGGTCAGCGCGGTCATGGCAAGAGCGAGGATGATCGCGGCGCTGAGGCGGATACGCGCGATGCGCAGTCCGTGGAAGACGCCCCAGATCGCGGGCGGGAGAAAGAGCAGCAGGCAGAAGCGAGAGAGAGATTCGATGCGGAAGCGCTCGAGACAAAACACGCACGGCATGAACGAGAGCGCGGCGCTGACCCAGAGCGTGCGGCGCGAGATGTTGCCGACGACGAAGCCGCCGGTCCAAGACCACGCGGCCAGCAGCAGCACGTTGCAGATAAGTAGCAGCAGGCCGGGAGGAGGTGTCCATCCCGAGCCGTGCGGCGGGGGCGCGCCAAGAAGGCGCTCGTAGCTTTGCGTGACGGAAAGCGAGAAGCCCATCAGCAGCAGGGTGCACGGAAACGAGAGTCCGAAAGCGGCGAGCCAGGGATGCCAATTTTTCCAGAGGCCGGCCTGGCGGCGAACGGCGAGGCTGATAATTTCGAGCGCGGCTTGGCGCGCGCCCGCGCCGGACTCGATAAGATCGCCGAGGACTGCTTCGCGTTCGGCTGGCTCAAGGAGTCGCGTGGCAAGTTGGACGAGCCAGGAATTTGCGGCGGTGGAGTTTGCGGTCATGAGGCGCTCCGGGCTCGCGGCGTTTGCGTGGCCCAAGACGCGCGGCGGCTGATTCGCGCGACGGAGTCGTAGAAATCCTTTGCCGCGTGAACGCCCGCGGGCGTGAGGCGGACCATGCGCTTGGCGCGTCCACCGCGCTGTGGAGTGGCTTCGCCCATCCACGTTTTCAGCAGGCCCTTTTGTTCGAGACGGTCGATCGTAGTGTAAAGGGCGCCGATGGAGCATTTGCGGCCGGTGGTGGATTCGATTTCTTCGCGGATGGCGGCACCGTAGGCGTTGTCGCCGAGAGAGGCGGTGGCGGTGAGGAGCAAGTATTCGAATTCTCCAAGCATTTAAGTATGCTCTACATTGTGATGGTAATGAGGCGTGGAGTCAAGAAAGAAAAGTGGGAGTCAAGAACTCAAGAAGTGAAGAGCTAAAAGAAGAAAGACTCAGGAACAGCCCACCTTATGCCGGCCTGCCGCGGGCAGGCAAACTGCGCACAAGGTGGGGCACCCAAGAGGCTCTTGGCGGACGTGCCAAGATTGCGACTAGAAGTCGAACAAGAGCGGATGCTTTTGCGGCACGAATTGCGAGCCGTCCAGATCCGCATCCGTGAAACCAAAGACGAAGAACTGGTTCGGGTTGATCCCCGGCGAAACCACGTCCGGACCGTTGTTGTCCTGCCGGAAGTCGTTGTCGTTGGCGATCCACAGCGTGTGGAGCTTCGCGCCATTAAGCGTCACATCCGGGCCAAAGGTCACGCCTTCGATTTTGGCGGGAATGTTTGTGGCGCTGAAGCCGACGTTGGCGCTGATCAGCTTGGCGACGATGTCGAGGAACGAAGTCTTCGGCACTGCCAGCAGCGATGCGGCTGGCCCGTCGAGTCCCTTGATATCCGTGGCGCCTTGCAGATCGATCTTGAAGAGCTGCTTGACCTTGGCCTTGCTGTTGTCGCCCTGGCCCTTGCCGTCGCGCTCGTCGACGATGAATTCGTGATCGTTGAGCGCGGTGATTTCGCTGACGCCGGAGCCGGTGGTGAGCAGATAAGCGTATTCGTGCTTGGTGACGCCACTGATCACGTCGACGGTGAAGATGCGCAGGAGGTTAGGAGCGGCGGCAGTGTCCTGCAGCAGCGCGTTCTGCATGATGCCGACCAGTGTGCGGCCGTCCGGCGTGATCGCCAGGCCTTCCATGCCCTTGTTGGGAGTGCGGCCTTTGGTGTTGTTGGCGGTTTCGACCGCAGTGGTCGTGCCGGGAGTGTCGACAAAGAGCTCATCGGGCAAGCGGTACGTGCGGATGCGTTCGCCGGTAAGCCGGAGGAATTGATGGATGTACGGGCCGTATTCGTCGGAGATGAAGACGGTCAGGCCGTCGTTGGAAACGCGAATGCTCTCGGGGTCAAGACGCGCGTCGAACGGGTCGCCGGAATCATGCTTGGGATCGAAATTGTCGGAGCGGCCCGAGAAGAAGAAGCGGAACAGGCCGTTCGGTTTGGGCGCGCCGTCGGGAACGTTGAAGGTTTTGCCGTCGCCATAAACGAGCGGAAAGAACGAGCGGAGCAGCGTGGTGGCCTTGAGCTGCGGCGTGAGGGTGAAGGGGAGGCTCGAGGAAGGATCGGTGTTGGGCTCTAGCTTCATCTCGATGGTTTGAAAGCGCGGGATATACGAGGCGGTGTTGTCGATTGCGTCGTTGTATGGAATTGCATTGGGGCCGCGATCGGGAACCGCAAGGAAAGTGTTTCCGGTCACGTACGTGATCCCGGAACCCAGTCCACCGAGTAGGTTCGCCGCAGCGCCGTTTTCCAGCGTGTAGTTGACGCCGGAGAGATCCTTGTAGGAGCCGGCGCGGGAACTAGTAAGCGTGCCTTTGGCGATGAGTGTGAGCTGAGCGTTCGACTGCGTTTGCGGTGAGTGCGAGTGCCGCGGTTGCGGTCAGGATCGATCGGAGAAAAACTTTTTTCACGACGATGCAATGCTCCCTTCGAGGTTTGGTAACGGATTGCGGCGAAGAGAGTAACTGGCGACGCGCGGCAAAAGGTTAATGGCCGTTAAATTTTGCGGCAGGGGAACGAAGAAATCTTACGCGGAGCCACCGAGGACAGGGAAGCACAGAAGAGGACGGTGGAAATTGCGAGGATCGTCGAGGCTGCGATCGTTCTTGTGCTGTAGTCGAGGCGATCCTTGTCGGATCGCCTCAGGATGACAAGGCGCGCGGCGGTTGCAGCGTGGAGGGGTCGAAACCCAAAAGCAGATTTCCTCACCCGACGAGAAGCGGGGATTCGGGATGACCGATTGTGGGTTTACGTATAGCGGTGGCTACTTGACGGCGGCGGCGCCGGCTTGGGCGCAGGTTGCATCTTGATCGGAGGCCGCGCCGGAGACGCCGATGGCGCCGATAATCTGGCCATTGACGATGATGGGCACGCCGCCTTCAACCGGAGTGGCGCCTTTTAGACCGAGGACACGGAGACCTGCGCCGCCTCCAGCGAGCGCGTCCTGAAAGGCTTTGGTGGGCCGCTTAAACATGGCGGCGGTTTTGGCTTTGTCGATCGCTACGTTAACGCTGCCGGTTTGCGTGTTGTCCATTTTTTCGAAGTACACCAGCGTTCCGCTGATGTCGACGACGGCGATGGCCATGAACCAGCCGCCTTTCTTGGCTTCGGCGAGCGCCGCGGCAGCGGCCTTTTTTGCAACGTCAACTCCGATCGGCGCGCCGTAGGGCAACGGCGGCGCGGCAGGAGCGGCGGGGGCGGGATTTTGCGCGTGTGCGGTCATCGCGAGAACTCCAGCGAGCGCGAGAGCGGCGATTCTTGCGAGCGAGAGCGACATGATTTTCTCCTGTTCGTGCACGGCCGAATCTGGAATGCGACGATCACTTTCCGGTGTAGGTGATGCGCCAGATTGCTTTTGAGCCGTCGTCGGTGACCAGCAGCGATCCATCCGGAGCGACCGTCACGCCGACCGGGCGTCCCCAGACGTGCCCGCTATCTATCACAAAACCGGTCATGAAGTCTTCATACTCGCCCGAAGCCTTGCCGGTCTGGTGCAGCGGAACGCGGATGAGTTCGTAGCCGACGCGGGCAGCGCGGTTCCATGAACCATGCTCGGCGGCGAAGATGTCGCCTTTGTATTCCGCGGGAAATTGCTTGCCTTCGTAGAAGGTCATCTGCAGCGACGCATTGTGCGGGTGAAGAATAACGTCAGGCGTGATGACCTTGTCTTTTAGCTCGGGATGTTTGCCGGCATGGCGAGGGTCCTGATGGCCGCCCATGTAATACCACGGCCAGCCGTAGTAGCCGCCGGGCTGCACGTGCGTGATGTAGTCGGGAACGAGATTGTCGCCGAGCGCGTCGCGTTCGTTAACCGAGCACCACGGCTCGCCGGTTTCCGGGCTGATGGCAAGGCCGACGCAGTTGCGAATGCCGTAAGCGAAGACGCGCTGGCCGGAACCGTCAGGATTAAACTCGAGGACATCGGCGCGATTCTTTTCGTCGGGAGTGGTGTCAGGATCATCGACGTTGGATGCCGAGCCGACGGAGACAAGCATCTTCTTGCCGTCGGGCGTGAATTGAATATCGCGGGTCCAGTGGCCTTTGCCGGCGGGAAGATCGGCGATTTTTTCAGCTGGGCCGCGCGCTTTCAAGTCGCCAATGCGATAGGGAAAGCGGACGACGGCGTCGGTGTTGCCGACGTAGATCCATTGGGGATTGGGCCCCGGCGGATAGAAGTTGATGCCGAAGGGACGATTGAGGCCGGTGGCGAAGGTTTCCTTTTTCTCGGGCTTGCCGTCACTGGTGATTCCGCGGAAGACGGTGATTTCTCCCGTGCGGCTACCAGCCACGAAGAAGTCGCCGTTGGGCGCGGTGCGAATCAGCCGCGCGTCGCCGAGATCGGTGGCGTATTGCGCGACTTTGAATCCTTCCGGAACTTTCGGCCAGGCGTTTTCAGGACGCGGAGCGAGCTTGGGACTGTTGCCGGCGGATCGCGTGGCGAACGGCTCGGGCAAATCGGCGAGCGTGATCTTGCGCGTTTTGCCCGGGGCTTCGAAGCGATAGTCGGTGAACGGAGCCGTGGGCATCGGCAGCGCTTCGGCATTCGGGGAGGGCTCGCTCGCGGGCGTTGCGGCGGACGAGGACAAAGGCTTGGCGCCCTTCAGAGTCTTGATATAGGTCACCAGCTTCCAGCGATCGTTTGCCGGCAGCGATTGCCAAGAAGGCATGCCGTTGTTGACGTCGCCCCGGGTGATGTACCAGAGGACCTCGCCATCGGCGGCGGATTGCGCTTTGCCTGAGACGAGCGACGGGATGTTACCGGAGCCTTCGCCGTTGGGGCCGTGGCACGCGGCGCATTTCGACTGATAGAGAGGCTTGATGTCGGACACGTCTTTGCCGGCGAAGGGGTTTTTCGCCGCCCTGACCTCGACCGGAGCATTGTGAAAGGCGACGTCCTGCGCTTTGAGGATCGGGAACGCGATGGCGATCGAGAGCGCAGAGATAGAGGAGGCGACGAAAAAACTCCGGAGTGGGAATCTCAAGGCTAGCCCTCCCGGGGCGGGAATTTGATCTCGGTTCAGCGCAGCGATGCGAAAAGCGTCAGTAGCCCTTTACTTTGATTACGAAATAGGTGAATTCGTGCGCACCCTCCAGCAACAATTGATGCGGGGTCTTTGCGGAAATGCGCACGACGTCGCCCGGGCCCAGTTTGCGCCGGATACCCCCGGTGATGGTGCCGTTGCGCTTCTCGTGAGGATCGATGTTTTGCGCGCCTTCGAGAGTTCCGCCGACAACGAGCGTGGCCGTCCCGGTTTGGACGAAGAAAACGTCGGCTTCGGTTTCATGCCATTCGGGAATACCGTCGGCTTCGCGCCGGGCAAATAGCGCGTAGTCGTTCGAATAGTCCGGGAAGCGCTGAATCGCGGAGTGATGCGCGTCGGCTGCGGCTTTTTTCGAAAGCTCCTGGCTGAGTTGTTTGAGAGAAGTGGCGGACCAGAGTTCAAATCCGGCCGGGACGGTTTCCTGCGCGGTGGCGGGCAGCAACGCCAGAGCGAGCACGCAGAACAAGCAGAATTTTTTCATCGATGGCCTCTTCGATGCGGCAAGATTTTGCGGGAAAAATGTACAATACTCGGACTCTTGTGGCTACCGACATTAAATCGGTTTTGGCGGTGAAAATCGGAATTGCAGGCGCTCCCGCCGCTTCGCGGAAACCAGGCGCCGCGCGGTGAACGATAAACCGATCGTGCGGCTCGCGTCGATCAAGAATGTGCAGCAATTTCGCGAGCATCTGGATGCGCTGAAGCTGACAATTCCCTGCGATACGGAAGTCGCGAGCGGACCGGGGTCGCCGCTGCTGCAGCCGCTGGAGTGCAGCGGAGTCAAAATCGGCAACCGCATCGCGATCAATCCGATGGAAGGCTGGGATGGAACGCAGGACGGCCATCCGAGCGAGCACACGTTTCGGCGCTGGCAGAAATTCGGGCAGAGCGGCGGGAAATTGATCTGGGGCGGCGAAGCCGTCGCGGTGACGCCGTCCGGACGCGCCAATCCGAATCAGCTGGTGATCGCGCCGGAAACGCACGCCGATCTGGCGAAGCTGCGCGCCATGCTGATCGACGAGCACCGCAAAACGATGGGGTCAGACGACGGGCTGCTGATTGGATTGCAGCTAACGCACTCGGGCCGCTATTGCCGTCCGTACAAGCACGACAAGCCGGAACCACGGATTTTGTATCGGCATCCGATTCTGGATCGCAAGCTGAATCTGCCGGCGGACTATCCGGTGCTGACCGACGGCGAAATCGAAGGAATTATCGAAGAGTTCCTAACTGCGGCGCGCGCGGTTCGCGAATTGGGCTTCGATTTCGTGGACGTTAAACATTGCCACGGGTATCTGGGTCACGAATTCCTGAGCGCGCACACGCGGGAGGGCAAGTATGGCGGGAGCTTTGAGAATCGGACGCGATTTTTGCGCGAGATCGTTGCCGGTGTTCGGTCGGTGGCTCCGGGTTTGCAGATCGGTGTGCGCGTTTCGGCGTTCGACATCGTTCCCTTTCGTCCTGATCCGGGAAAATCGGTGCCGGGGAAACTCGGACCAGGAATTCCCGAGTCTTACGAGCAGCTGATTCCCTATCGCTGGGGATTTGGGGTTGATGCGCAGCATCCGACCGAGCCGGACTTGACCGAGCCGATGCAATTCCTGGCGCTGCTCGAAGATCTGAACATTTCGCTGGTGAACATCACCGCCGGAAGCCCTTACTACAATCCACATCTACAGCGGCCGGCGCTGTTTCCGCCGTCGGATGGCTATCAGCCGTCGGAAGATCCGCTGATCAGCGTGGCACGGCAATTGAACGTGGCGCGACACTTGAAGGAGCGCTTTTCGAATCTGATCGTAGTCGGGACGGCTTACAGTTACTTACAGGATTTTCTGCCAAATGTGGCGCAGGCCGTGTTGCGCGAAGGCTGGGTGGATGTGGTGGGGCTGGGGCGAATGACGCTGACGTATCCGGAGATTTTGCTGGACGCCGCGCAGGGACGCGCGCTGCAGCACAAGCGCGTGTGCCGCACGTTCAGCGATTGCACGACCGCGCCGCGCAAGGGATTGCCGTCGGGTTGTTATCCACTCGACAGCTACTACAAGCAATCTCCGATGATGGTGCAGTTGGCCGCGGCAAAGGCAAAGCGATGACGATCGAGACGCAGCTGCAGCGAAAAAAGGTGCGCAGGAAAATCGAGGGAATCGCCGCGGCGCTGTTGCCGTACAAAGGGGACGGGCGCGTCGCCGTGGATGCGCTCTCGCAACATTTGTTGCGAACGCATCGCGCCGGGTTGACGAATGCCGTGAACATGGACACCGGCTATGTCAACTACCTGAGCGACGCGGAAAAACAGGAAGTGCTGCGCTGGACGCGCGAGGCGCTGGGGAAAGATGTGCCGTTTGTGGCGGGCGCGTACATCGAGAACGAAACCGGCGACGATGTCGTGGCGCTGTACCGGCGGCAGATGGATGCAATCGTCAACGCCGGGGGGATTCCGATTTTGTTTCAGACCGCACGGCTGCATGGTAAATCGGCGAAGGAAAAAGCGGCGGCATACCGGGCTGCGTGTGCGGGATACCCGCGCGTGCTGGCATTCGAACTCGGGCGTATGTTCGCGCCGAACGGAGAAATCTTCGACGAAGAAACTGTCCGGCTGATCATGGATATTCCCGAGATTGCGGGGATGAAGCATTCTTCGTTGGATCGCATCGCAGAACTGGAGCGGCTCGCGCTGCGCGACAAGCAGCGGCCGGATTTTGTCATCTACACTGGCAACGATCTGGGCATCGACATGGTCGAGTACGGCTCGAACTATTTGCTTGGGTTGGCGGCGTTCGCGCCGGAAAAATTCGCAGAGCGTGACCGGCTGTGGGCAGTGGGCGACCCGGCGTATTACGCGCTGTCAGATGCGCTGCAATATCTAGGCAATATCGCGTTTCGCGATCCGGTTCCGGCCTACAAACATTCCGCCGCGAATTTCCTGCATTTGATCGGCCGCATCCCAACGGCGAAGTCGCATCCGAAGAATCCGCTGCGTCCGGCGTGGGAGGCGGAGATACTTCGCGATTGCGCGCGACGGCTGGGGTACTGAGGATTTGATGCACCCTGACGAGCGCCGTCACCTTGAAGGATCGCTCTGAACTCTGGTCTAGTTTCTCATCCTGTTTGAAGCGGTCTTTTTGGAACACGAGCGTGCAGCCTTTAACTCGGATAGCTTCACTCTGAATTGGGCCAGGCAGGGATTCGCTCGCGATTGCAACCGTGCGGCTTACCAGTCGGTATTTCACGTGAAGGGAGTTGCCGGTGAGCTTCCATGTTCCGAGGTAAACGACGCGACCATCACCGTGACTGATCACCTCCGATGTAGGTCCTTGGATGACGGTTCCGTACAGCAGAACGAATCTTGGATCGGAACTAAAGTAAAGAATTCGATCGCCGTAAGTGCAGGGGAAATTAGTTAGCGAGTACGGAACAAATCGGCGTTAGATAACACCACGATCTCATCGCGCTGCTATCATCCTTTTTCAACCAGGAACCCGCTTTCGAATGAACTACAACCTCGCACAGGGCTTTTATCAAAGTTCATTGCACTTCCCGGAGAACACTGCCCTGGCAGTTGGCTCGCGAGAACTTTCATACTTCGAGTTGCGCCAAACTGTTCAGCCGATCGGCGATTGGCTACTGCGAAATTCACATGAAGTGGCACCTCGAGTCGGACTCCTCGCATCACGGAGCGTTATGACATTTGCCGGAATTCTCGGCGCTTGCTGGGCGGGCGGAACTTACGTTCCCATAAGTACCAAGCTCCCGGAGGACCGGTTGATTCAGCTCTTGGACCTTATACAGGCACACGTTCTTCTCGTGGATTCCGAGGATCTGCCGCTGCTATCGGAGAGGGTTCTAGCCCACTGTCCGCGGCTCATTCTGGCTCCGGATCTCGACACCTCCGTCGAACTATGTGCGCGTCGAGGTGGAAATCTAGTAGCAGCAGGTAGGGATCAGCTCCGGCCTTTTCAGATTGGTGACTGTCCTGTTGAGGTAAAACCAGACCATACGGCTTATATCATTTTTACCTCAGGCACGACCGGAATTCCTAAAGGTGTAATGATCCCGGCGAGCGCCGTATCTCATTTCGTTGACACAATGCGAACGCGCTATCCATTGCAGCCCTCTGATCGTATTGCCGGAATGACCGAGATCACATTCGACATTTCCGTCTTCGACATGTTTGTGGTCTGGAGTGCTGGCTCATCTCTTCTTGTGGTGCCAGCGAGCCAGCTCATGGCGCCAGGAGGATTTGTTCGCAAGACCGCGTGTACGGTGATTTTTACCGTACCTTCAGTGATTAGCGGGATGCAGAGAATGAAGCTACTCACACCGAACTCGATGCCAAGCCTTCGCTATGCTTTCTTTGCCGGAGAGCCCTTGCCGGTAACCTCTGCGTCGAATTGGATCCAAGCTGCACCAAACAGCATTGTCGAGGATCTTTTCGGTCCTACCGAGGCAACCGTGGTTTGCATTGGGCAACGATTTCTCGGACCGGGAAGCGCGACGCCGAACCGTGGAGTCGTGGCAATCGGTGAACCCTTTCCTCAAATGGAGGCAGCGATTGCAAATTCTGCTTTGGAATTTCTCGAAAACGGCGAAAGGGGTGAGCTACTGCTCGCAGGCCCACAACTCAGCTCGGGATACTTTCGTGACCAGGAGTTGACACGCAAGTGCTTCCCAATCGTGGCGGGGAGGCGATGGTACCGCACGGGGGATCTTGCCTATTGTGATGTCTCCGGCACGTTCCACCACTTGGGCCGCATCGACAATCAAGTGAAAGTGCGAGGGCTGCGTGTGGAGCTGGAAGAAGTCGAGTGGTACCTGCGCGAAATCTACCGAACCGATTCCGTTGCCGCAGTTGGCTGGCCCGTTGAGCATGGCTCTGCAAATGGCATCGTCGCCTTTGTGAGTGGGCAGTATGGTGAGGACAATCTTGAACGTAGGGGACAGATCAAGGACAGACTACCGAGTTATATGGTCCCTTCCGCGGTCCACTTCGTCGATTCTTTGCCTCTGAACGCAAATGGAAAAGTAAACCGCAAGCAACTTCTCACCCTATTGGGTGAGGGCAAGTTGTGAGCATTTCGGCGCCAGCTGTGACGGCCCAGCCCGCATCTGGTTGGGCGAATCGGCTCGCTCACCTTCGGCTTATTCCGAGAATTGAAACCTATCCATCTGTTGTTTTATTCGCACAAACGGACCTGGGCAAGCTCGTAATGCTTGTTCTTTTTGGATTGGGTCTCGCCTACACGGGCAAGGATTGGTGGCCCCTCAGCATTTGGTTGACCCTCACTACCTTTCTCCCGGACCGCCGCAGACTGATCGTCACCGCGGGAACCCTCAGTCTTGCCTATCTAACTCAGCCCAGCGTTCACAAGGCGATTCTCATCACGTTAATTCTGGTTGTGGCGGGAGTGCTCTTGCGGTGCGCTGCTCTTTGGCCTCGATCCTTGTACGGACGTCGGCCCCTCGCGTTTCTATTGTCAGGTTTTGTCACTCTCGTGGTGCTGGCCTCCTGTATATCCGCAGACGCAACGATCTATCAGCCGATGTGGGATTTCGCCCTTACCCTTGCCACGTATGTTTGGTTTATCGGCTATTCCCTTTTGGACCGGAACGCGCCGGATCGAGACGGATTTACCCTTCAAGTCGGGACCTATCGACCATTCTGGGGCTCAACCAATACGCCGTTCGTAAAAGGAGCTGCCTATCTCCGTAGGATTGAAGCGCGTCATGCCGAAGGACTCGCCGTGACGCAACTCAAGGGTTTGAAGCTGTTGACGTGGTTGATTATGGTCTCCTTCTTTGGGAAATTCTACGACTATTGCATTTACGATCGTTTGCATGTCCCCCTGTTCGATCACGCTTTGTCCCTAAGCGTGAGCCGAGCGCCTCTGCCTTGGTATACCTGCTGGGCCAGCCTCATCGCCGGGTTCCTCGGCAGCATCATTTCGATTACGATTTGGGGAAATCGATTTGTCGCGTGTTGTCGGATGGCCGGCTTCAACGCACTGCGAAACACGTATCGGCCACTCTCCTCACGTACTGTGGCAGAATTCTTCAATCGGTACTATTTTTACTTCAAAGAATTACTCGTTGAGTTCTTTTTCTATCCGACGTTTCTGCGCTACTTCAAACGGAATCGTAGGTTGCGCCTCATCACAGCTACGTTTGCGGCAGCGTGTTTTGGGAACGCGCTGTTTCATTTTTGTCGCGACCTGACCTTTGTTCAAAAACTCGGTCTCCCTGGAGCGCTTGTGGGTTTTCAGGTCTATCTGTTTTATTGCGTGGCGCTCGCCACTGCCATAAGCATTTCACAACTGCGCAAGCGGGATCCTAACGCAGCAGGTTTTATTCGAGGACAACTGCTACCCTCTGTTTCGGTTGCACTGTTCTATTGTCTCCTGGACATTTTCGGTTCCACGCAACGGAACTATCCCTTGACAGAACACTTTAGATTTCTTGCTCACTTATTTAACATCAATATCTGAGAGCCCCCGATGAATCAGAGCGAGGAAATTCGAGAGTTTGTGAAGAAGCTTCTTGCCTTGAAAGGCGACCGACAACCCTTTTCGGATAGCAGTTCAATCTTTCTCAGCGGCAGGCTGGGGTCCGTTGATGCAGTGGAAGTTGTCGTTCTTCTCGAGGACCGATTTGGAATCGACTTCGCAGAGATTGGGTTCGATCAAGCGTTGATTGACAGCATTGAGGCGATACAATCGCTGATTCGCACCGCAGGAACTCGGAGCTAAAGAAGGACGGAAAGAGCGGCTTCGTGTGAGTGAAATCTATCCCAGCCGAGGACAACTCGACGAACTTGAGGGCAGATTACGAGCACATCCCGGTGTCCGGGACGCTGCGGTTATGCCTCGCGAGTCACAAGTTGGTCAATATGAGTGCGTCGCGTACGTTGTGCCTGACGACGAGTATCTGGATCGCCTAGTCGCAGATCCCGCCGAAGAGCGTAAGCGTATGCAGAGATGGCGTAAGACCTTCGACTTGTCTCAGCTCGGCAAAGAAGCGCGGGGCTCACAACCTGGATTCAACATTGCAGGATGGAACAGCAGTTACACGAAACAGCCGATTCCCGCTGAGGAGATGAAGGAATGGGTCGAACTTACTGTTGGCGAGCTATTGAAGTTCAGACCGCAACGTATCCTAGAAATCGGCTGCGGAACAGGTTTGCTTCTCCTTCGTATTGCCCCAGGTCGAATGCGGTACGTTGGCACCGATTTCGCGCCGGCGGTGCTGAAGCAGCTCAGGCAGCAATTGCGAGACTTGGCAGGCCCTTGGGACAACGTAGACGTCCTCGAGCGTTCTGCTGAAGATTTCAACGGCTTTGATGACAATTCTTTCGATACTGTCATTCTAAACTCGGTGGTGAAGTATTTTCCGAGTGCCTCATATCTGGTTCATGTTTTGGAACACGCGATACGCGTGACCGAACTGGGCGGAAGAATTTTTGTCGGTGACGTTCGCAATTTGACGCTTCTAGAACCGTTCGCGGTGTCGGTTGAACTGTACCAAGCACCGGAAGGCATGAAAATTAGCGAGTTACGCGAGCGTACAATGCGGAGAGTCCTATTCGAGGATCAACTGGTGATTTCGCCGGCGTTCTTCCTGGCACTGCAGCAGCAGTTTTCAAAGATATCGCGTGTCGAGATCAAACCTAGAGATGGGTCATTTGACAATGAATTGACGCGCTTCCGCTACAACGCGATCCTCCACCTCGAGCCCGGTCGACCAATAACGCCGGAGATTACATGGATAGAGTGGAACGAGCAGCAGTGGAAACTTACAGCAATGCGCGACTTTCTACAGAAGGAGCAGCCGGAGATCGCCGCGTTCAAGGCGATCGCAAATGCACGTGTCGAACACGATGTGCGCGCGTCAGCGATTCTCGAAGAATGGGAGGGCGGCAGGACAGTCGATGACTTCAGGAATGAACTCCGCGATACGCCAATACACGGCATAGACCCACACAGCTTATGGTCCATGGGCGAAGAGCTTGGGTATCACACCGACGTCAGCTGGGCGCGAAACCGCAGTGACGGCAGTTACGATACAGTTTTCTGCAAATGCCCCAATGACGGTAAGCCGAACCGTGGTCGTCCGGCTTGGCCAGAAGCTCCCGTCCGCTATGACGCAATACGGTCATACGCCACGATGCCCGGCCGAGCTGCGCTTCGGGAAGCACTGGTTCGACAGCTGTATGAACGTGAGCAGCAACTGACCGGAGGAAGCTCGATACGCTTTGTCGTGATGGACTCGCTTTTAAGGTCCTCGGACGGCAAGCTGGACCACAGCGCGATTTCCAGTCCTGATGTTCACGATTCATGAAGTTGCCTCGACGGCGATTCACGCTGGTTGCTCGCGGCTCTTGAGGATGATAAGTAGCCGTCTCACGGTGGTTGCGCTGGAGCGCGCTGTCGCAAATCGACAGCCGCAAGCGGGTTTGATGCACCATCCCGATCGAAGGCTTCAATATGCGAGCCCGGAATATGTGGCGAGGTTGGACAAGTACGGCATCGTTGCGAGTATGAGCGGTCCGGCGAACCCGTACGACAATGCCAGTTGCGAACGCTTCATGAAGACATTGAAACGAGAGGAAATTTACGCAAACCGGTACAACCTTGAGCAGTGGCGCGTGAACATCGAAGAGTCGATCGAGGAGTATTACAATCGCCACCGACTGCACTCGGCCTTGGGCTACCGACGGGAGGGTCCACCCCTTCCACGATCCTGACTCAAGAACCGAGAGACCCCTTCCAGTTCGCATGCTTCTTTTGCGCAGCCTCTATCAGGTGTTTGCCGTGCTAGCACGACGGCTGCGCCTGCCTCAGCGAACGCCTGTGCTGTGGCGAGCCCCATGCCCGTTGCTGCTCCGGTCA
>Ga0307471_100000963_pt1 | contig 15383 bp, 14 predicted proteins | sample atmos_gasesAM3C__2_FD_204566 | JGI IMG/M metagenome (GOLD analysis project Ga0307471, IMG submission 204566) | Hardwood forest soil microbial communities from Morgan-Monroe State Forest, Indiana, United States - atmos_gasesAM3C_515 | ecosystem: Environmental > Terrestrial > Soil > Temperate... | reverse complement strand
CTCTGTTATGATAACCATACAAATTGCCGGGGGGTGGGGGTTAGGGGGCCGACGCTGGAGTTAAAGCCTTACTATAAGTCCTTGGGGGGAGGACAACGGGAAAGGGGCGGGAGCCGTGAGGAAGTCTAATGTCCGAGCAGATTCGGCCGCAGGATGAAGTTGATAACGGGATTCGGGTACAGGCCGAACAGGATGGTGCCCACAAAGGTAATGAGCAGCACGGCGTTCACCCCAAGCGGGAAGGGCACGGTGCCAACGGCGGCGGCTTCCGAGCTCGGCTCGCGCATATACATCACCACGATCACGCGCAAATAGTAGTACGCGCCGATCACGCTGTTAATGGCCATCAGCACAGCCAGCGAAATCAGATGCGAACTCACCGCCGCCTTGAAGATGTAGAACTTGCCGAAGAAGCCCGCTGTCACCGGCAGGCCGAGGAGCGAAAGGAGGTAGATGCTCAGCATCGCCGCCACAAACGGCTGGCGCTGCGAAAGCCCGGCGTAATCGTCCAGCGAGAGGTTCTTTTCGCCGAAGCCGCCTAGTTGCGAAACGATAGTGAACGCGCCCAGCTTCACCAGCGCGTAGCTCAGGAGGTAAAACAGCACCGCAGCATAGGCAGGAGCCGCCTCAGCCGAACCTCCTTGCGCCATAGAGGTGACGGCGGCAAACGCGACCAAAATGTATCCGGCGTGTGCGATCGAGCTGTATGCCAGCAGGCGCTTTATGTTCGTTTGCACCAGCGCGCCGAGGTTACCGGCAAACATCGTCAGCGCCGCGAGCACCCAGAAGGCCCAGAACCAGTATTGCGTCGCCGCGGGCACGGTCGCAAAAATGCGCAGCAGCAGCGCGAATGCCGCCGCTTTGGGTCCGGCGGAGAAAAGCGCCGTAACTGGCGTTGGCGCGCCTTCGTAAACGTCCGGCGTCCACACCTGGAACGGCGCGGCGGCCACTTTGAAGCCCAGCCCGATCAGGATCATCGCAAGGCCGAGTTTCAAAAGTGTGCCGGTCGCGGCCGCATCCGCTTCGGCCATTTTGCTGAGCTGCGTCGTGCCCGTTGCGCCGTAGACCAGCGCGATGCCGTAAAGGAAAAATGCCGTCGCGAACGAGCCAAGCAGGAAATATTTCATCGCGGATTCGCTGGACTTCAGCGAGTCGCGCCGGTAGCCCGCGAGGACGTAGCTCGAAATCGAGCTCATCTCCAGCCCGATGAAGCCCGTGAGCAACTCCTGCGCCGACGCCAGGACGCCCATTCCGGCGGTGGCGAAAAACAGCAGCGCGTAAAATTCCGCGATGGGCAATTTTTCGCGGTCGAGATACGGCCCGGCCCCGAGAATCACCAGAAAGGAGACGGTGCCCACGAGCAAGCGGAAAAAGAAGCTGAATGCATCCGACTGCACCAGCCCCGAGAAGCCCGGCCCGCCGTGAACGAACGCTGTGAACGCAGCCACTGTTCCCGCAAGCGAGCCGAGCAGTGCAACAAAGGTGAAAAATTGCCGGCTGCGCACGAACGGTTGCAGCAGCATCACCAGCGCGCCGAAACCGCACCAGATCAGCTCGGGCAGCACGCGTTGCATGTCGATGACTTGCGGAAACATTTAACGGATTCCCAGCCTTTCCACGGGGATCGTTGCAGCAGCGCTTGAAGAAGGATGCTTGTCCTTTGGGTTCGCGCTGGCGAAAACAAGCTTCGCCTGCGGCTTTGCGTTTGCCGAAACACGCTGTCTTTGGGGTTCCGCGTTCGCGGGTGCAGCCGCTTCGTACGCGCGCTGCGGTTCCACCTGGTCCATTACGGTTTGCGTGGCAGCTGCGGTGCGCCGCGTAATGAACGGCGAGCCGATGCCCATCCACAGCGTGACGACGGCCATGGTCGCGAGAATCCATTTCTCGCGCGCCGAAGCGTCCGTCAGGGTGCGGTTTTTCTCCACGGTGATTTCGCCGAAGAACACGCGCTGGTACGACCACAGCAAGTAGCACGCGGAGAGAATCACGCCAAGCGCCGCCCACGCGGCCCAGCCCCAGTGGCGTTGGTAGGTGCCGAGCAAAATCAAAAATTCGCCGACAAAGCCGTTGAGCATCGGCAGGCCCAGCGATGAAAGTGCCACGAACAAGAAAAACGCTGCGAGCTTCGGCATCGGCGTCGCAAGCCCGCCAAACTCGCTGATTTCAAACGTGTGCCGACGGTCGTAGAGCATGCCGACGAGCAAAAACAATGCGCCGGTGGAAATTCCGTGCGCAAGCATCTGGAACACTGCACCCTGCATGGAAATGTTGTGGAAGGCGAAAATGCCCAGCACCACGAAACCGAGGTGGCTGACGGAAGAGTAGGCGACGAGCTTTTTCAGATTCGGCTGCACCATCGAAACCAGCGCGCCGTAAATGATTCCGATGATCGCCAGCACCGCGACCCAGCGCGCCGCGCGGTGCGCCGCTTCTGGAAACAGGGGCAGGCAGAAGCGCATCATGCCGTAAGTGCCGAGCTTCAGCAGCACGCCCGCGAGCATCACGGAGCCGGCTGTGGGAGCCTCCACGTGCGCATCGGGCAGCCAGGTGTGCAGCGGAAAGAGCGGAACTTTGATGGCGAAGGCGAAAAAGAACGACAGGAACAGCAGCATTTCCGTGCGTGGTTCGAGAATGAGCTGGCCGTTTGCCAGCGTTTGCTGAATCGTCGGCAAATCGAAAGTGCCGGTTGCGTTGTAGAGCCAGATGATGCCGACCAGCATAAGGATCGAGCCGGCAAAGGTGTAAAGGTAGAATTTCACGGCGGCATACACGCGCCGCTCGTGGCCCCAGACGCCGATCAGTAACGCCATGGGAATGAGCATCAATTCCCAGAAGAGGAAGAAAAGAAACATGTCGAGCGCGAGGAAGACGCCGACAACGCAAACTTCTAGCAACAGCAGCATCACAAAAAATTCCTTCACGCGATGCTGGATGCTATTCCACGAAGCTAGAACCGAAATGGGCGTTAGGAAAGTCGTCAAAATGACGAGGAACATGCTGATGCCGTCCACGCCGAGGTGGTAGTGAATCGGGGGCGCGGGAATCCACTTGGCAAACTCTTCGAGCTGATATCCGGAAGAGCCGATGGGCACTCCGCGCAGAAGAACCAGCGAGAAAAGAAATTCCGCGACAGCAACGAGCATGGCGATGGAGCGAATGAACTTGTGATCGTCACCGCGCAGCATCATCAGCGCGACCGCGCCGACAGCGGGGAAGAAGATGAGCACCGAAAGGAGATGGCCGCCGGAGAGCATCAGCGCACCAACCCCAAAACGGTTTTGCTGGCGGCTGGCCAGAAGAAAATCACGGCGAGTATGACAATCGCGCCGGCCACGACCCACACAGCGTAACTACGCGTGTTTCCGGACTGCGAATGGCGCACGCCGTCGCCGATGGCCGCTGCGCCGTGCGCGATGCCGTTCACGGTGCCATCGATTCCCGCAACGTCGATGGCTTTCCAAAATACATTGGTGGAAAGCCACAGCAGCGGGCGGACGACGAGGAACGCGTACAACTCGTCCACATAGTATTTGTTCAGCAGCGTCGTGTACGCCGGCTTCATTGATTTTGCGAGATCGTCGGGCTTGCGCGGATTCTTAAGGTACAGCCAGTAGGCAACCGCGATGCCAATCAACGCCGTGCCAAAGGCTACGCCCGCGAGAATCAGTTCGAGTTGATGCGTGGCGGCTTCAGTGGCTACGCCAGCGGCCTCAGGCCCGCCGCCAAAAACGGGCGCCAGGAAATTCGCAAAGTAGTCCGATCCGCCGTAGAACGTAGGCAGCGCGAGCCAGCCGCCAATCACGGAGAGGATAGCAAGAACCACAAGCGGCCCAAGCATGCTCCAAGGCGACTCGTGGACGTGAACTTTTTTCTCGTCGTAGCGCGCCCTTCCGCTGAACGTCAGGAAGATCAGCCGGAACATATAGAACGAAGTGAGCAGCGCGGTGAGCAGTCCAAAAGCGTACAGCGAATGCCAACCGCCCTCCCTTCGGAAGGCCTCAAACAGAATCGAGTCCTTGCTGAAGAATCCGGCGAGCGGCGGAATGCCCGCGATGGCCAGCGTTGCCGTGAGCATTGTGTAGTACGTCCAGCGAATCTTCTTGCCGAGGCCGCCCATTTTCGGCATTTCCTGCTCGCCGCCCATGGCGTGAATCACGGAACCGGCAGCAAGGAAGAGAAGCGCCTTGAAGAACGCGTGGGTCATCAGGTGAAAAATTCCTGCGGTGAAAGCGCCGACGCCGCAAGCAAGAAACATGTAGCCGAGTTGGCTGACGGTGGAATACGCGAGAACTTTTTTGATGTCGGTCTGTACCAATCCGATAGTGGCGGCGAAAAAGGCGGTGGCGCAGCCGACGGTTCCGACAACGATGAGCGCGGTCTCCGAATGCGTGAACAAGACGTGCGAGCGTGCGACGACGTAGACGCCTGCGGTAACCATGGTGGCCGCGTGAATCAACGCGCTGACCGGTGTGGGGCCTTCCATGGCGTCGGGCAGCCAAACGTAAAGAGGGAGCTGCGCGGATTTTCCAGTGGCGCCCATGAAGAGGAGCAAGCATGCGACCGTCAGGGTTCCGAACTGGCCCATCGCATCTGGCTGCCATGTTCCTGCCTTGGCGAAAAGCGTCTGGAAATCAAGAGTTCCAAATGCGCGGAAAAGCAAAAACATTCCGAGCATGAAGCCGAAGTCGCCGATGCGGTTGACGATGAACGCTTTCTTGCCAGCGTCCGACGCGGATTTTCTCAGGAAGTAGAACCCGATGAGTAAATAACTCGAAAGGCCAACGCCCTCCCAGCCGACAAACAAAACCACATAATTTGCGGCCAGCACCAGGATGAGCATAAAGAACATGAACAAATTCAGGTAAGAGAAGAAGCGATAGTAGCCGCCTTCGTGCGCCATGTAGCCGGTGGCGTAAATGTGGATGAGCCAGCCTACGCCAGTGACCACCAGCAGCATGACGACGGTGAGCTGGTCCATTTGGAGATCGAAGCCTGCGCGGAAATTTCCCGCAGTGATCCAGGTGAAAAACTCTTTGTGAAAGAATTCACTGTGCCGTTCAAGCACAAACTCGCGGACGGCTTCGAGGGCGCAGAGAAACGAAAGTCCCGTGGAAGTGATAGCGGTGGCGGTGACGTATTTGTTCGGCCACTTCGCGCCGAATAGTCCGTTGACCGCCGAACCGAGGAGCGGCAGCAGCGGAACAATCCACAAGTAATGGAGCATCGGCTGTTCAGGCATCAGAGTTTGAGCAAGTCCACGCGTTCGACGTTGAGCGTTTGCCGGTTGCGCGCAATCAGAATGATGACCCCCAGGCCGACCGCGGCTTCGGCCGCAGCGACTACAATGACAAACAGCACAAAAACCTGTCCGTCGAGCTTGCCGAGGGCCTGGCTAAAGGCAACGAACGCCAAATTCACGGCGTTCAGCATCAGCTCGATGGACATGAAAATGGTGATGACGTTGCGCTTAAAAATAAAGGCGAACACGCCCAGGCCAAACAAAATCGCGCTCAGGATGACGTAATAATTCGTGGGGACCATCTCAGCTTTTCTCCCGCTGCGCCAGAACGACCGCGCCCAGAATCGCCACCAGGATGAGGAACGAAGTCAATTCGAAGGGATAAACGAAATCCTTGAAGACCATTTCGGAGATGCCTTTGGTGGAAGAGAGCGCGCCGGTTTGCGCCGCGGTTTGCACGCTCGCACCGGACTTGGCAATCGTCGCGGCCACAAACGCCGTCAGCGCCACAACCAGGAGAAGCCCTGGCGGGCCGGCCAGTTTCGAGAGGCTGGTGTGCTCTTCGACGCCGGCATTCAGAAGCATGATGACAAAAACGAAAAGCACCATAATCGCGCCGCCGTAGACGATAATCTGCACGGCAGCGACGAATTCCGCGCCCATCAACAAATAAAGCCCGGCAAGCGCCACCATCACCACAATGAGGGAGAGCGCGCTGTGAATCGGATGCTTCTGGAGAATCAGGCTGATGGCGCCAATCACCGCGAGCGCGGCCAACACGAAGAAAACGACGAGTGGCGCGGTCATTGGTGACCCCACTGCATCTTCGCCAAAATCACGAAGCTGGTAAGGATGACGTTCAGGATGGAAACCGGCAATAGGAGCTTCCAGCCGAAGGCCATCAACTGGTCATAGCGGAAACGCGGCAGCGTTCCGCGCATCCAGACGTAAACGAACAGGAAGACCAAAACCTTGGAAAGAAACCAGAACGGCGCCTGGATGAACTCATTGATGTGGCGCGGATCGACGATGAGAATTAAACCCACTGCAGTGATTGCCGTGCCGACAGCGGGCAAAACGAGCCGACCGAAAACCGTTTCATAGCGGACACCGTCCATGATGACCCAAAGGCCGAAGGGAATCAGAATCACCGACGGGAGATAGTGCGTGAACGTCCACGAAGCGGGGAAGGGAGAGAGCCAGCCGCCGAAGAACATGATCGTGCAGAGACAAGAGACGGTGATCATGCTGGTGTATTCGGCGATGAAGAACATGGCGAACTTGAAGCTGGCGTATTCCGTGTGAAAACCACCGACAAGCTCTTGCTCAGCTTCGGGAAGATCAAAGGGCACGCGGTTGGTTTCCGCGATCGCCGCCACGAAAAAACAAAAGAAGCCGAGAATCTGCGGCCAGACATTCCACCCGAAAAGGCCCCGCTCGGGGTGGCGCGCTTGCGCGTTAATAATGTCGCGCAAGTTGAAGCTGCCAGCCATCAGGAGGACGCCGACAACGGACATGGTCAGCGCCAGCTCGTAGCTGATCATCTGCGCGGAACTGCGCAAGCCGCCGAATAGTGGATACTTGCTGTTCGACGACCATCCGGCCAACGCTACACCGTAGACGCCGAGCGCGGTGATGGCGAAGAGCGCAAGGATGCCAATGTTCAGGTTGAGGGGGGCGATGCCAAGGTAGATGTCGTGGCCGAAGAGATGGATCGGCTCCGGGCCGAAGGGAATGATAGCGATGGAGGTGAGCGCCAATGTGAGCGCGAGCAGCGGAGCCAGGAAATAGACAAATCTATCCACGCCCGCTGGCGTCGGATCTTCTTTGAAGAAAAATTTCAGGCCGTCGGCGAGCGGCTGTAGCAAACCATGCGGGCCGACGCGATGCGGTCCCCAGCGGGACTGAATGTGCGCGACGACTTTGCGTTCGAACCAGGTGAGATAGGCGTTCACAGTGAGTACGATGAAAAGAAGCAGCGCGATTTTGACAATCGTGATGACCAGTTCAGCGTTTGTGGTTAAGAGCGAGCGCACGGCTAGACGTCCGCCTCAGGCAAAGATTCCATCATGGTGCACCAACGGCTGAGCGTGCCGCTGGTGAAAAGGTTGTCGTTCGCAGACCGTATCAGTCCGATGGGGACGTCGTAGGGCGCGTGGCCGTTGCGGGCAAATTGCGCGCGGGTGGCCTCCGCGCCACCGGTCAGCAAACCAGCCAGCGGCACGTTGTAGGCAGGAACCGCCTTGCGAATCTCTTCGAAGACCGCGCCGACCGTCTTGTAGTGGAACGCTTTGCCGAGGCCCTCCTTTTCGAGTTGATGCGAAAGGATGCGCAGCAGATCAAAATCGGTGCGGGGTCCCATCACCTCCGCGCCCTTGCGCAACAATTGAATTTCGCCGGAAGTGTTGGTGACCGTGCCGTCTTTTTCGTAAGCGGAAGCGGCAGGGAGGACGATGTCGGCTGCCTTGGCGGTTTCCGTCAGGAACATTTCTTGTACGATGAGTAGCTCGAGTTTGCCGCGTCCCGCACCGGGCTTTCCAAAATGCGCGAGAGGATTCGCGCCCACGACATAGAGCGCTTTCAAGTTGCCGGACTGCGCCGCTTCGATCATTTGCGGGGCGGTCATGCCCGGCTTCGAAGAAAGGACGCAGCCCCAAAGCTTTTCGAAAGATTCGCGTGCGTTCGGATCGTCTACGTGGGCGTAACCTGGAAAGCGGTCGGGCAAGAGGCCCATGTCCGCTGCGCCGCGCGAATTGGAATAGTCGCCAAGCGCCATGTAGCGCGTTTTGCCGGGAAGCTTGGAACCAAAGGCGGCGAGAGTGGCGACGGCTGCTCCCGAAAGTTCCGCGCCAAAGACAATGGCCACGTCGCTTTCCGCTTCGAGCGCTGCTTTCAATTGGACGAGTTGCTCGACGAGTTCCGGCGAGAGCTGGCCTTCTTCATGAGCCAGCCATTTGAAAATGGAGTGCTCTTGAGCAGCGGCAATTTTCACGAACTGCGTGGCTTTGCGCTTCAGCTTGATTTCGTTCGAATTGATGAGGAACAGCTTGGTCCCAAAATGGCGGATGCCGCTGCGAATCTGCCAGGCCACGAGCGGATTCTGATTCGTGAGGTCGTTGCCGATGACCAACACTGCTTTGGATTGATAGAGCTGTTCCATGGTGAGCAGTGAATCGGCGGCGCGATCGCCGAGCGCGGTGATCAGTCCAGCGTAGTCCGCAGTACGGTGATGGTCGATGTTGTTGGTCCCAAACGTCGCGCGCGCCAAACGCTGGAGGAGGTAGTTCTCTTCATTGGAAGTGCGATTCGAGCCGATGAAGCCGATGGCTTCCTTGCCGCCTGCGTCGTACGCGCGTTTCAGCTTCGTTGCAGCGGCTTGCGTGGCTTCTTCCCACGACACGGGAAGCAGCTTGTCGCCTTTGCGAACGAGCGGCTGGCGGACACGCTCGGGATGATTGGTGAAATCGAAACCGAAGCGGCCTTTGACGCAGAGAAAATCCTTGTTGATGCCGCTGAGGTCGCGGTTATTGGCGCGCAGAATTTCGTGATTGCGCACGCTTAACGTAGTTTTGCAGCCGTTCGAGCAGTGTGCGCAGACGGTGGGAACGTACTGCATTTCCCAGGGGCGTGTCTTGTAGCGATAGGTGCCGCTGGTCAGTGCGCCCACAGGGCAAATGTCAATGCACATGCCGCATTCTTCGCACTCGAGGTGATCGCCGCGATTCGGGATGATGACGCTGTTCGCGCCGCGCATTCCCACGCCGAGCGCCTTCACGTCCATGCCTTCGTCGCAAACGCGGACGCAGCGGAAGCACAAAATGCAGCGCGGGGCGTCGTAGTAAACCAGTTCCGACCATTTTTCTTCGGGGCGGTGGATTTTTTCTTCGACGAAGCGGCTGGAATCCGCGCCGTAGCGGAACACCATGTCCTGGAGTTCGCATTCGCCGCCCTTGTCGCAGACGGGGCAGTCGAGCGGATGGTTGGTGAGAAGAAACTCGAGCATGTACTTGCGGGCCTCGCGGACCTGGTCGGTGTCGGTGCGCACAACCATGCCGTCGGTCGCGACGAGCGTACAGGCGGTTTGCAGCTTCGGAGCCTTCTCGACTTCGACCAGGCACATGCGGCAGGCGGCCTGGAGCGAGAGTCCCGGGTAGTAGCAGAAGGAAGGAACTTCCGTGCCGAGCCGGCGCGTCGCTTCAATCACCAGCGTGCCTTGCGGGACCTGGATTTCGCGGTCGTTGATCTTGAGCTTGATGAGTTTCTGGTCGGACATGAATTCCTAGCGCGCCCCTTTGCGTTTTCTCTTGCTACCTGGCGCCAACGAGCGCTCCCGCAGACTTGTAAGCGCAACGCCCCTTCAAATGATCTTCAAACTCGCCACGCCATTTTTTCATGATGCTGATGGTCGGCATCGCAGCCGCGTCGCCGAGCGGGCAGAACGTGCGGCCCAGCATGTTTTTCGCGAGGTCGGCGATGAGGTCGATGTCTTCTTCGCGGCCGAAACCGGCGTGAAACCGCTCGAGAGTCTTGCGCAGCCACTCGGTTCCTTCGCGGCAGGGGATGCACCAGCCGCAGGATTCGTGCGCGTAGAAGTGCATAATGCGGCGAGCCATGTCCACCATGCAGGAATCTTCGTCCATCACGACCATGCCGCCAGAGCCGAGCATCGAGCCGGCCTTGGCGAGCGAATCGTAATCCATGGGGATGTCAATTTCGTCGGCCGTCAGCAGTGGGCACGAACTTCCGCCGGGAATCACGGCTTTCAGTTTTTTCCCATCCGCGATGCCGCCCGCGATTTCATAAATGAACTTTTTCATGTTCATGCCGAGGGGAATTTCGTAAATCCCGGGTTTTCTGACATGACCTGCGACGCACAGCATGCGCGTTCCGCCATTTTTCGGCGTGCCGCGGTTGGCGTAGGCTTCGCCGCCTTCGCGGATGATGGAAGGAACGGCGCTGAGCGTTTCCACGTTGTTGATGATGGTGGGACAGCCATACAGTCCGACGACCGCGGGAAACGGCGGCTTGATACGCGGATAGCCGCGCTTGCCTTCGAGCGATTCCATCAGCGCGGATTCTTCGCCGCATTCGTAGGCGCCAGCGCCGGTGTGAATCAGCAAATCAAAATCGAAGCCGCTGCTCAGAATATTTTTTCCGAGGTAGCCGGCGTTGTATGCTTCGCCGATGGCGGCGTCCACGATGTCCAGCACGTAACGATATTCGCCGCGAATGTAAATGAATCCTTGATGTGAATGAATGGCGCGTCCCGCGATGACCATGCCTTCGATCAACTGGTGCGGGTCCATTTCCATCAGCGGTCGGTCTTTGCAAGTGCCTGGCTCGCTTTCATCGGCGTTGCAAATGACATACTTGGCTTTTGGCGAATCTTTGGGCACGAAGGACCACTTCATTCCCGTCGGGAAGCCTGCTCCGCCGCGCCCGCGCAGGTTTGATTTCTTCACTTCGTCGATGATGGAGTCGGGCGTCATTTCCTTCAGCGCTTTTTCGAGCGCCTTATAGCCGCCTTGCATCACGTAGACATCGAGCTTGTGCGAATCCTTCATCCCCCATCGGCGACTGATGAGCGGCGTCTCGAGGACGTTCCGGTCGTGCAGAGCGCCGGAAATCACCGGCTCTGGCTCGGGACGCTTTCCGGCGTCGAGATCTTCGATAATGCGGTCGAATTTCAGCGGCGTCAGGTTTTCGTAAAAGTCGTAATTCACCTGCATGGCGGGCGCGCCAGTGCACGCGCCGATGCACTCGACTTCCTCGAGAGAGAAGACACCGTCCTGTGTTGTTTCCTTGTGGCCGATTTCGAGGCGCTTCTTGGCGCGCTCGAGAATTTCGTAGCCGCCCTTGAGCATGCACGCCACGTTGGTGCAAATCTGCACGTGATGCTTGCCCATGGGCTTGCGGTGAAGCATCGAGTAGTACGCCAGCGTTTCTTCGACTTGGACATTGTTCAGGTCCAGCCGTCGCCCAATTTCCGCAATCATTTCGTCGCTGATGTAACCGAATTCGTCCTGCGCGTACATGAGCATGGGAATCAAAGCGCTGCGCTTGACCGGATAGCTGGTCTGCAGCTTCTCGAATTTGGCGGAGAGTTTTGGGGAGAGTTCCATGGCTACCTGTCGACTTCTCCAAGAATGATGTCAATTGTGCCGATGCAGGCGATCACATCCGCGATCAGCTGCCCTTCGATGAGTTTGGGCAGCGCCTGCAAATTGATGAACGACGGAGCACGGAAGTGCACGCGCAAAGGTTTAGGTGAACCGTCACTGGCGACGAAGCAACCGAGTTCACCGCGCGGCGATTCGACCGCGACAAACGCTTCACCGGGCTGAGGTGAAAATCCTTCGGTGAAGATTTTGAAGTGGTAAATAAGCGCTTCCATCTCCGTCTTCATTTTCTCGCGCTGAGGCGGGATGATTCCCGGCGCCTCCGCTTTGATCGGTCCTTCGTCGGTGATTTTTTCCATGGCCTGTTTTACGATTTTCAGGCTCTCGCGCAGCTCCGCGACGCGGACCAGGTACCGCGCGTAGCAATCGGATTCCGTGCGCGTAGGAACGTCAAAGTTAAATTCTTCGTAGCTCGAATACGGGAACACCTTGCGGTTGTCGTAGGCCACGCCCGCGGCACGAAGCGTCGGGCCGGTCATGCTCAAAGCGATTGCCTCTTTCGGTGAAATGTATCCGACGCCCTTGGTGCGGCCCATCCAGATGGGGTTTTGCGTGAGCAGCGTCTCGTATTCGTCCACGCGACTCGGCATCATGTTCAGGAATTTTTGTACCGACTGGCGCCAGCCTGCGGGTGGGTCGAGGGCTACGCCGCCGATGCGAATATAGCTGGTCATCATGCGCTGGCCGGCGAACATTTCGAAAATATTCAAAATTTCTTCGCGCTCGCGGAAGCAGTAAAGGAATACCGACATGGCTCCGAGGTCGATGGCATGCGTTCCGAGCCAAACTAAGTGGGAAGAAATTCTCTGCAGCTCGACCATCATTACGCGGATGTATTGCGCGCGCTTGGGTACTTCGAGGCCGAGCAGCTTTTCGACGGCCATGCAATACACGAGGTTGTTGCCGAGCGGATTCAGGTAATCCATGCGATCAGTGAGCGTGATAACTTGCGAGTAGGTTTTATCTTCGCAAGATTTCTCGATGCCTGTGTGGAGATAGCCGAGGTCAGGGACAGCTTTCACCACCGTTTCGCCGTCCAGCTCGAGCAAAATGCGCAGCACGCCGTGTGTGGACGGGTGCTGAGGGCCCATGTTGAGGACCATGGTTTTCGCTGCGCCGGTAACGGTTTCTACGGTTGTCATAGAATGCTGCTCTTCTTGAAGAGGTCCCCGGAGCTGGGCACGTCGCGAAAGCCTTCCACTGGGTAATCTCTGCGCAACGGATAACCTTCCCAGTCTTCTGGAAGTAAGATGCGCCGCAAATCGGGATGGCCCGAAAAACGTATGCCGAAAAGGTCGAATATTTCCCGCTCGAGCCAGTTGGCTCCTGGCCAAACGGGCACAAGAGAATCAACGACAGGGTCTTGGCCGCTCAATCGCACTTGCAAGCGCACCCGGTCGCGTCTGGGGATGGACACCAGGTTGTAGTTCAGCTCGAATCGCGGCTCAACCGGGTAACGGTCCAAGCAGGTAGCGTCGCTCAGCAGGTTGAACTGCAGCTTGGAATCGGCGTGGCAGCGCTCCGCCACGGCCCGAAGCAAATTTTGCGGCACTACAACCGTGGTTTCGCCCCGGAATTCAATGACTTCCGAAACGGCTTGTGGGCTCCACGAGCGCAAGCACTCGACAACAACACTAGCTTTTTGGCTGGAAGACTCCGTCACAATGCAATCCCACAAGCGCTGTTATTGTTATTTATGCCAGTCCAGCGCGCCCTTTTTCCAAAGATAGAGATAACCGACCAGGAGAACGGCGATGTACACCATCATTTCTACAAAGCCGTACCATCGTAAACTGCGAAAGATGTAGGCCCAGGGGTACAGAAAGATGGCTTCCACGTCGAACAAAATGAAAACCATCGCCACGAGGTAAAACTTAACGGAGAAGGGCTCCCGCGCGTCCCCTGTGGGTTCCATGCCGCATTCATACGCTTGCTGCTTCGCTCGGCTCGGCCGCCGCCATCCCACCAAAACTGAAACCGCTGTCAATGCCCCGGCGAGCCCAAAGGCAATCAGCAGGTGCAGGAGAAGTGGAGCATAGGTATGTAAGCCGGAATCCGTCATAGTCAAATTGCTATAATACGGTTTAGCAGGCCGCTCGGTCAATTCGAGCGGAAAGATTTCTGAGGGTTTTTCTGCCGGCGGCGTTCAGGCCGGAGCGAATATCGACATGGCTTTTGGCCACAATTCCAACGTGACCGTCGCCGGCGACACGTATCACGTGCAGACGGAAGAGCGCGGGGCTGCGCAGGCACTGATTGATACGACGGTTTATCTGCGGGGGCGCGTGCTTCATCGGCGTACCAACAGCTTCTCGGATTTGCTTCCGCTCAATGCGGATCGCGAGCAGGCTTTGAAGCTTCGCGTGGACACGCAGCATCGCAGCGTCGTGGACGAGATTCGATCGGGCAAGCTGAAGCTCAGCGCTGCGAACGATGCCAAAGCCGCTGTGCCTCAAGCCGCGGTTGGAGCTTCGGCCATAGCAGGTTCGGGCTTACGTCTGGAGTTGCTCAACGCTAAAACCTGGCTCACGGGCAAGCGCGCTTCGCTGCAAATTGCAGTGAACGATCATGCGAACAAGCCCGTCGAACGCGCCACGGTGATGGCTCGCGTGGAGGGTGCTGCGGAGCCGGCTGCGTTTTCTTCAGAGACCAACTTGCTCGGGCGCGCGAAGCTCGAATTTGAAATGCCGCCGCTTGCCGGTCCTGAAGTAGCGCTGGTGGTTGAGGCATCTAAGGGAAAGGGCCACGGTCATTTGCGGTTTCAATTGCGCGCCAAGCCTCGCGTGCCTTCGGCCAGCTAGAGATTTTGTTGAGGATTTCGATTTATGCTTACGATTACCGTCAACGGAGAACAACGCGCAGCAAAGCCCGGCTCCACGGTCACGGATTTGCTTGATGAAATGGGCTTGGACCCCGGGCGCGTCGCCATTGAGCGCAATTTTGAGATTCTCGCGCGCCCGGAATGGCAGAAGACCAGCGTCCAGCCCGGCGACCGCTACGAAATCGTGCAATTCGTCGGCGGCGGATGAAAACTTCAGACTATTGGATCCTGAGGCGGGCCTGTTGATGGGCCTCGCGGCGTGCGAGAGCCCAACGGACCCCGCGCAAACCAAAATCGCATGTGCTAGATTTAGTGTTGTTGCCGGAGGCTCTCATGCTTCGCACTCCCGCCAGTTCCTTCGTTTCCGCGCTTGCAGCAGTTCTTCTTGTTTGGCCACCATCCGCCGTTTTCGGAGCAAACCTATCTGACGAGGCTGTGCGCGAAGCGTATTTCCTCGGCCAGCGGAACGACGAGAAAACCGCTCGATTCTTGGAGACCTACCGCCGCCGTCTCCCCATGCCAAAATCAGGCCTCTACGTTTCTGAAATCGAGCTGTTCACTCCTTACGCGGAAGCCGTCGACCTCTCTCGCCAGCGCACGTTCGGTTACAGCGCGCAGCAGGCGGCGCAGGAGTATCGTGATCGTGGTGATGTTTTTCGCCTCCGGGTGCGCGTGTTTTTCACCGATACGTACTCCCAGCGCACTTATGCCCAAGCCGCGACGCAAAAGGATGGCCGGAAACTGAAGCTCGGGCAGGATGCTCAGTCTCATTCCAGCGGCTGGCAGGGTTTTCAGGTCCAGCTTTGGCAAAAGGACAGGCTCATTGAGCCCTTGGAGATTCCCGACATACCGGTCTTCCGAGGCTACACGGTTGGCGGGGCTTCCTACGGCTTCGATGTTGTTCTGCACTATGATGCGGATGATCTCGCGTCGGACGACACAGAGGTGGTAGTCCTTACGCCAGATGGCCGGCGCACTGTTGCCGAGTTTGATCTGGCGACATTGCGCTAAGCCGTCTGAGTCTTGCTTTCACACGCCTTTGAGCAAATGGCCCATTTTGCTCTTTTTGGTTTTCAGGTACGCGCGCGAGGTTTTTGAGACGCGTGGCTGGCACGGCACGCGCTCGACCACTTGAACGCCCGCG